>Ga0194129_10000403_pt1 | contig 85489 bp, 82 predicted proteins | sample TA2KigCa35mmetaG_FD_150862 | JGI IMG/M metagenome (GOLD analysis project Ga0194129, IMG submission 150862) | Freshwater microbial communities from Lake Tanganyika, Tanzania - TA2015038 Kigoma Deep Cast 35m | ecosystem: Environmental > Aquatic > Freshwater > Lake | place: Tanzania: Lake... | reverse complement strand
ACGGACTGTCCAAAAAAGTAGCTACTTTTATTCATGTAATTGGTGTTTTGCAACGACAAATTACACTAAAGCGGGGAATCCTTAGCAGGAATCCCCGCTTTTAAAAAAGTTTTATCGGACACTAGTGTTTTAAAAATATGAACAAAAAAAAGTTGATAAATACCTATTGCAAAAATAGAATCCTTTGCTCTAAATTTGCAGAAATACTAGAAACATAATCTACTATGAATGTCCATTTGACTAGCATTGACAAGCCCTATTTGTTCCAAACAGAGGAGCTCATTCCGCACATTGCCGGAAAACAAAATTCATCGGACGACGATGAGGAGTTTTTCGACGATGAGGAAGAAGACGACTTGGATGATGATTTGGACTTTTTGGACGACGACGATGACGACGATTTTGACGATTTCGGCGGAGAAGACGATTTCTATTGATGAAAATATGGTTAGCCTCTGCTAAAGAGGCTTGAACTTCTTTTTTCTTTGTGTGTTTAGTGTAAAATCCCTTTTGGGATTTTTTTGTTTATTGTCTGTTTTCAATTTAGTCGCTCGCGGGCGGGATTGAGCAGGGGTAGCCCGCAAGGGTGCCGAAACCTGGCCCGCTAGGTGCGGAGGCGACTTTAGGAGCCCCCGCAAACCAGCTGGGCCAGCTTTTCGGCAACCGCGGACTACCCAGCGAAAGCCCGAAAACCCGCCCCAATCAAAAAACACCTTAGCTGTATGCATTTCTATATCTTTGCTTCCCTAAATAAATCGTACACATTATGATTCACCTAGATGAAAAGGATGAGTTAGCCGACGGACCACTGGATAAGGCCAGCTCGGATTTCGCTGAAAATGCTCCCGAATTTGCCCCTGTGTCTGAAGATGTTGTTCAGGTGGAAGAGCATGAACCAGAGGCAAACAAGGTAGAAATGGCCGCCGCGGATTCATCGGATGATGAACCCGAAACGCCCGCCGCTGCCCATGACCTAGATGAGGTAGAAGAGTTTGAAATGGAACTGAAAAAGGCAGAATCGGAAGATGAAGTTGAAATTCCAACCGAAGAGGAAGATTTTTCAGGAAAGGCCCCTGAGCTGGTGTACGCTTGGCTTAAAACACATCAAGAAGATGCCCAAATTTGGCAACATCGCCGCGCATACCAACCCCTGAAGCTGCGCGTAAATGAGTTGTTTGACGAAGATCGGCAGACTAAACTTCGCATGTTCATGACCTTAGATGAGGCTGAGGAATCGGAATTTGTGTACGAACCCGCAGATATTTTAAAGGAACTCAGAAAACTGTCAAAGCAGTTTGGCGATGCCTTAATCCGACTGCGCAAGCAAACCGAAAACACATTGAACGCCAATTTGCTTGCTAAAAAGGATTTGCTGGACGAAATGCGGGCGGTTATCAGCGATGAATCCGATATCAAAAAAGCCATTCAAAAGTTCCGCAACCTTTTAAAACGCTGGAAAGAAATTGGCAGCATCCCTAGCCGCGAAGCGGATGAAATCTACAAAAACTACCGGCATTTTAATAAAATGTTCTTCGATTTTCTTCGCATCAACGAAGCACTGTCTCAAATGGACATTCAAAAGGTGCAGCAACTGCGCGAAGAACTTATTCAACAAGCCGAACGCTTGTCTGAAGAACCCTCCATCAACCAAAGCTTGCAACGTTTGCTCAGCCTTCGCAAAGATTGGCGCGAAGCCGGTTATCTGCCCGATGACCTTGACCAAACTATGTTTGAACGCTTTAAGGCCGCTTGCGATGCCGTGTACGCCCGCCGCGATGCCCATTATAAAGAGCAAGATGAAATTCGGGCAGCTCATCTGCAGGCCAAAACCACCCTGCTTGAGCAACTTAAATCGCTGGCCGCTGAAAATTACGGCAGCCTGAACGATTGGAAAAAGGCCGAAGAACAATTTCAACTTCTCGACGCCGAATGGAGGAAAATAGGTCCGGTACCCCGGGCCCAAAGCAATGCCATTTGGGCCGAGTTTCTTGAAGCTAAAAAACTGTTTTTCAAACACCGAAACCGCATTTACAAAGAGCAACAAGCCCGTTATGCCGAAGGTTTGAAAGCCAAAATGGCTTTAATCGAAGAAGCCGAAGCCTTGAAAGACAGCAAACAATGGAAAGATACGGTCGAAAAAATCAAGGCCCTGCAGCAACGCTGGAAAGCAAGTCCGCCCGTTGATCGCAAACGCTCAGATGCCCTTTGGAACCGCTTTCGTGCCGCCTGCGATGCCTTTTTTGTAGCCAAAAATGGCTGGTTTGAAGGTCAGTCGGACCGCGAACAAGCCAATCTGCAAGCAAAACAGGCTCTGCTGACCGAACTTGAACAAAGTACCCCCGAAACAGAAGCCGAAGGGCAAACCCTGCTCTCTGAACTACAGAAAAAGTGGGAGGCCATTGGCTACGTGCCCATTAGCGAGAAAAAGAACATCGAATCGGCTTGGGAATCTGCCGTGGCTGCCCTGCGGCAGCGCCTGGGAATTGACCCCGAACGGCAGTCGAAAATGGCCTATAAAGAGAAACTGGAGGCCATGGACGACAAAAAACTGCTCGACGAACGCCGATTCTTAGGCAGCAAAGCCAAGCAAATTCAAGATGAAATTATTCAAATTGAAAACAGCTTGGAACGCTTCATCAACGCCAAAGGCAACGAGGCTTTCCTGCGCCCGCACAAACTGCGCATTGAACGCCTAAAGGTTGATTTAGATGGCCTTGAGAAGCGCCGCCAACAGCTGAAAGTGGTAGTAAAACAGCGTGGCTTGAACTAATTTCAAAGCCCGATTACCGAGATTAAACGCTGTTTTTTTTCTTTTTATTTAGGGCGGTGGCCGGGCTTTCGTCGGTTGTCCGCGGCTAAACCTGTTTGCCCCAGCGGCTTTGCGAGGGCTCCCAAGGTCGCCTGCGCAGCACGCGGGGCAAGGCAGGTGTAGCCTTGCGGGCAACCCAACTCAATCCCTACCGCAAGGCCTTAAAAATGGACATGCCGTTCAGGTAAATTAAACTTGCCCTTGACACATCAAAATACCCTTCGTACCTTTGCCTTAGTTCATCGATGAAACGTTGTTTTTGGCTTCGTCACGTATTTGGGGTGGCGAAGGACGGTTAGGGTTCTTTTTGATGTGAACTTCGGGAATTTGAGGGAAGCTGAAAAGCGAAACTCGGTTCGCCTTGGGGGTCTCAGAAAAGCTTTCCAAATCATGCAAAGGCAACTTTGCGGAAGCGGAAAGCGGGAGCTTGGGAATGAGACGGGTGAAAGTGGCAGATTCACCTTTATCGGTAATGGAATTGGAAAGAAACGCAAAAGTGAAATTTCAGATTGGCAGTTTTGCGGGAATGTATGGGCAGGTAGATTAGGACGGTTTGACTTTTGGGGTTGGATGAGTCTGATTGGATATTTTAGGTGGTTTAAAATCGACAACCCAATAAAAAAGGGAACCCTATGGAATGCCCTGTTGATAAAGAACGTAAAATGCAATGATGAAGGGTACCCTTAAAACGCCGTCCCGCCCGCGACCGGCAACCCAATCTTTTTCAGCCCCTATTATCCCCCAAGTACTTCTGAATTTTCTGTGCCTCCACTCACCATATCCCCAACCATTCCTTTTTCCTTCCCGCGCATCACCACATTCACATACGGCATCGCAATTTCAATGCCCTCGGCCTCAAATCGAAGCTTGATTATCCTGTTCATGTCCATCAAGAACTCAAAACTTTTCCTAGAATCTGCCGCCGAAATATACGCCCGAATCATCATGCCCGATGTGTTTAAATCCCTACAAAACACATCCAACTTCGGACGTCCATCTCGAATTTCTTCAGGGCTGCGCATATCCACAAACAAAGGGTGTTTTATGGCCTCCTCTTCAATAATTCCCATCGCCTTCACCAAATCGGCAGAGTAGGGCAGGGTTACCTCAAAAAACCGAATCATTGCCTCTTCATTCATGCTTCGGTTGATGATGATTTGAGTTGAAATCTCTGTGTTGGGAATCACCACCCTTTTTAGCTCGTAGTTCCGAATCACGGTATGCCTCAGGGTAATGTCTTCTACGGTACCTTTGTAGTTGTCATTGGTGCCCACCTCAATAATATCCCCAATCCGAAAGGGCTTAAACGCCACAATCATAATCCCATTTATGATGTTTGAAAAGGCGGTTTGGCTCGCAAAACCAATAATTGCCGCCAATATACCCGCACCGGCAAACAAAGTTACAGCTACCTGCCTAAAACCCGGAATAACATACACTATATTGAAGGCAGCCCCTATAAATATGATAAACGTTAAGGCGTTTTTCAGAAAATTGTAGGCCGTTGGGTCAACGTTTATCCGGGCCGATTCTCGTTTGAAATACGAGCCCAAGGTATAACGCATTATTTTGTTTATTGCCACTGCCGTAGCAACAATAACCGCCACTTTAATAATGGCCTTGTAGGGTTCTAGGCTGGCAATTAAACTCTCTGATAGCATGGCAGCAAAGGTAGAAATTAGAAAGGATTTTGGCAGTGAATCGCAGGTTAAAATACGTCAATAAAACGGTATCTTTTCCAAACTTTAGATTTTATTCAGCTCCCTAAGCCTCCTGTATTTTTCCCCAGCCTCCCAGGCGTTGATTCCCGCTATGTGCCATCCGGCTTTCCCATCTAAAAACCCACCCAGCCATAGGTAATCTCGAACCCAACGAATGCCGGAATGCACGTAGGGGCGTAAAGCCGATGCGGTTCGCCCTTGGCTTTTCATGGCTTGGGCTGCTATGCTTGCAAAGCGATCGGCCTGCTGCCGGTGTTCACGGGGCCCTTTGAACGAAAAATGCAGAATATGGCCCTTTAGCCACTGTTCCGAGCCTTTTTCTGCGCATTCCCAGCGGTCGTGTGGATTTGTTCCCATCCATTTTCCCGCTTGTTTCCTCCAAAGCCTCAGTTTTCGGTCCGGATACCAAGCCCCATGTCGAATAGGCTGATTTCCGTAGTGATTTAGCCGCCTCCAACCATAAGCCTCCTTTTGCGCTCCCTGCAGTTTTAACCCAGCAATTTCGCTTCGTGCCTCGGCATCCAGGCGCTCGTCGGCGTCCAACGAAAGTACCCAATCGTGCTGAGCCAGCTGAGCAGCGGCGTTTTTTTGTTCTATGTGGCCCTTAAAGGGCCGGTAAACCACCCGGGCACCCAGCGATTCGGCCAGAGATGGAGTCCCGTCGGTTGAACCGGAATCCACTACCAGCATTTCGTCTACCAGGCCGGCCACCGACTTCAGGCAATCGCCCAGTTTATCGGCCTCGTTCAGGGTAATGACAACCAGGCTGATGCGCATTATCGGGCAGCTAAGCGGTGGGCTATTTCCATGACCGATACGGCCAGATCGCTAAAATAAACAGCCGCCGGGTTGGAATCATCTAGGGCGGCAGGCAGGCCTCGATCGCCCGACTCCCGAATGCCTTGAACCAAAGGTATTTGAGCCAATAGCGGAATGTTCAGTTCGGCGGCCAACTTGGCCGCACCGCCTTCTCCAAAAATATAATACTTGTTGTCTGGAAGTTCAAGAGGAGTAAACCAAGCCATGTTTTCTACCAAGCCCAAAACCGGCACCTGAATGTTTGGCATTTGAAACATGGCTACGCCTTTCCGCGCATCGGCTAGGGCTACTTCTTGGGGAGTGCTAACAACGATTACGCCCGAGAGCGGCAGCAGTTGAACCAAGCTTAAATGAATGTCGCCGGTGCCGGGAGGCAAATCCAGAATTAGAAAATCCAGTTCTCCCCAGGCGGCCTCGGTAATCATCTGGGTCAGGGCTTTGCTGGCCATGGGGCCTCTCCAGGCAACCGCCTGATCGTCGCCGGCAAAAAAGCCAATGCTCAGCATTTTTATTCCGTAGTTTTCAACGGGTTCAATCAACGAACGACCTTGCTCGTCTTGAACCAATCCGGGGCGAACGTATTTGGTATCCAGCATGAGGGGCACCGATGGGCCGTAAATATCGGCATCTAAAATGCCCACCCTGCTGCCGAGCCGGCTTAGCGCTGCCGCTAAGTTTACAGCTACGGTCGATTTACCTACGCCGCCTTTTCCTGAAGCCACGGCAACAACGCGCCTCACTCCGGGCAGCACCTTGCGCTCTTCGGCTCGGGCTTGAGAGTTCACCAAAAAATGGACTTGCAGCTGCACCGAATCGGGCCGAAAAGGACTTAGGGCTTTGGAAATATCGGCCTCAATTTTCTTTTTAACGTGCAGGGCCGGGTTGGTAATTTCAAGGTCAATGGCCCAGTGGTTTTCGGTCGCATCAATGCGTTTTACCCGTCCGGCCTCCACCAAGTTTTTACCGGTGGCGGGGTCCAAAACCCCCAATAAGGCTTGTTCAATTTGAATGTGTCGTTCGTTCATAGCATAAGTTCAACGGATGGATCCCAAAAGAGTTCATTAAAACCCACAACGCAGTGGTCAACCACCGAAATTCCTTCGGCATTCAGCAGCGCTTCCATAGCGCCGGGGCCCTCGAAATGATGTTGGCCCGACAGCATGCCATTTCGGTTTACCACGCGGTGGGCGGGTACGGGCGGTTGCACATGGTGCGAGGCATTCATGGCCCAGCCAACAGTGCGGGCCGACTTCCCACTGCCCAAATACCGGGCAATGGCGCCGTAGCTGCTTACTCGGCCGGGCGGAATTTGCCGCACCACCTGATACACCAAATCAAAAAAATCATCCAATGGGTTCGGTTCCAAGTTCAAAACAAAGGTAGTGAATACGGCGGCCTTGTTCCAGCCACATCGATTCATAAAAGGTGCGAATGCCCAATTCGGGGTGGTTCGGCCAGGCGGCATGCACATCGCGGAATTGGTGCAGAATGTTAAGGTTTTGTTCTTGAACCACCTGAAGGCTGTACTCAAAAAGCTCGGGCGAATCCGTTTTCAGGTGAATTAGCGTCGAGGGCTTCATGCACCGGCGGTAGGTGGACAAAAATCGAGGCGAGGTCAGCCTTTTCATCGCCTTGCTGTCGCGCAGTTGGGGGTCGGGAAACACAATCCAGACCTGATCAATCTGATCTTGCAGGGTAAAAAGCCGGTGCAGTTGGCCAATGTGTTGCCGCACAAAAGCCACGTGTTTCCAATTTTTTTCCTGTGCGGTCAGGGCTCCATGCCAAAGTCGGGCGCCTTTCACGTCCATACCCACAAAATTCCGTTCGGGGTACAGCTCGGCCAGACCAACCGAATATTCTCCGCGACCGCAAGCCAATTCTAGGGTAATGGGATTTTGATTTCCAAAAAATCCCGCCCATTTCCCTTTCAGAGCAAACAAATCCTTGCTTATTTCATCAAAAGTCGGCTGAAAAACATGCTCGAAGGTCGCATTTTCAGCAAACCGCTTTAATTTATTTTTACCCATACGGAGGCAAAGATAGGCTGCTTTGGTAAAAAAAGGGGCAGGGGGCGGGTTGGTATGATTCAGAAAAAGCAAGCCCCTTTTTTCAGGTTTTTTTATTGCGTGGCGGCTGCGGGCTTTCACCGGTTGTCCGCGGTTGCCGGGGGCTGCCCCAGCGGGCTTGCGGTGGCTCCCAAGGTCGCCTCCGCGCCTCGCGGGCCAGTCCCCGCCACCCTTGCGGGCAACCCGGTTCAATCCCTGCCGCGGGCCGAGCAATGGATTTGGGCTATCCAATTTCAAGGCAAATCCCTTGTACTACCCCTTAACCGAATTCTGAACATTCCTGCGATTTAAAAAGAACCCGTGGCGTAGAAAATGGGGTTGAAATGGGGGTGTTAGCCGAACTGACGTTGGCAAAAAGTTGTTAGAATCTTTCCCATGTTTGAATCCCTGAATTTGTTAACTTAACAACATGAATTTAAAGACCACAATACAAGTTAGACCAGATGAGTTTATTTTATTGTGTAAAAGCCATGATGTGAAATCGGTATATGCCTTTGGATCTTCTGTTGCTGACAATTTTAATGAAGACAGCAGCGATATTGACTTATTGGTCGAATTAAATACCGAAGATCCGATTAAAAGAGGACAAAACCTGCTAGATCTATGGGATAAGCTCGAAGCCTACTTCCAACGCAAGGTTGATTTGCTTACCTCTTCATCGATTAGAAATCCAATTCTGAGAAAAAATATAGATTCATCCAAGGTATTCGTGTATGACAGCCAGGGGCTTAAAGTATCTCTCTGATATATTGATGGCGATTTCACCAATAGAGGATTTCTCTAAGGACATTACCGATTTCAGTTTTTTACCCATTTTGCCCTAATGCGGTTAAAAAAGGTAATTTAGAGCGGCAAAGGGCATTGAAATCGAATGGTTAGATGAACTGACGGTATAGGGCATTATATAAAACCACCATAGCTACATGCAGCAACATTCCATACGCATCAATAAATTTATTAGCGAAAGCGGTTTTTGTTCCCGGCGCGAAGCCGACCGTTTTATTGAAAAAGGCGTTGTATTCATAAACGAACGCAAAGCCAATACCGGCGATCAGGTGAAAGCGGGAGACAGGGTTCGGGTGAACGGACAAAAACTGCAACCCTTCCAAGGCGAAGACATTGTTTTTATTGCATTGAATAAACCGGTGGGTATAACATCAACAACCGAAGACAATGTGCGCAACAACATTGTGGAATTTGTGAACCACAGCAAACGTATTTTCCCCATTGGTCGTTTGGATAAAGAATCGCAGGGGCTCATTTTTTTGACCAACAATGGCGATTTGGTAAACAAGATTCTGCGGGCAGGAAACAACCACCAAAAGGAATACGTTGTAACGGTGAACAAGCCTTTAACCCAAAGCGTGATTGCCGCTATGGCGAACGGCGTTCCTATGCTTGGCGTTACAACCAAAAAGTGTAAGGTGGTGCAGGAAGGAGTAAATACCTTTAGAATTGTTTTGATTCAAGGGCTAAACCGGCAGATTCGCAGAATGTGCGAACATTTTGGGTACGAGGTAACCAAGCTGGAACGGATTCGCATCATGAACATTGATTTGACAGGCTTGCCGGTGGGCGATTGGAGAGATTTAACCGAAAGCGAAATGAAGGTCTTGTACAGCATGCTGGAAGATTCGTCAGGGGTAGCTGAAAAAAAACCTAAGTCCAAGCAACCCGCTAAAAAAGGCAAACCCTCGAACCTGAAAACACCCGGCTCAAAAAAGCCCATTCAGGGTCATTCACCTAAGTTTAACCGCGGAACAAAAGCCAAACCATCACGCAGATTAGGCAGAGGCTGAAAAAGGCCCGAACATATGACGTGTTTTGATCTGTTTTCGTTAGCAGAACAGCGCAAAGCAAGCGGTTTTCGTTTTGGGCTCTTTTTTGGGTAGGGTTGTGCATAGCGTTTTGGCAACGATTAAATGGCTTGCTGAATTGCAGGTAAAAAGTCTATTTAAACAGGGGAACTGGATTTACAGGGGTTGTTAAAAGAAATTTCTTTAGACTGCATTATTGGGCAATAGTTCAACTTTGAAGCAACAAGAATAAATTAGGCATTTTTTCCTTACTTTTAAATACTAAAACTACCATGTCAATGCTAATAAAAAGAACAAATAATAATGAAATAACCATTACGGTTTCCTCATCGGTTGATAGTTTTGGGCTTCAACGGCTTATCGACTACGTGAAATATCTTGAGGCAACAGCTAAAAGTAAGGCAAAGCAGTCTGACATTGATAAACTTGCTGACGAAGTGAACGCTTCTTGGTGGACTAAAAACCGAAAACGCTTTATCAAGTGAGAGTCATCGTTGACGCCAACATAGTTTTCAGTGGTATTCTTAACTCCAACGGGAAAATTGGCGACTTACTTATCAACTCGGAAAAGCAATTTGACTTCATTGCGCCAGACTTTTTAAGGGCGAAATTAATGCGCTTGCATTCGGCTTGCTCCCTACCACTTTGGGCTTTTTGTTACCTTTGTGCATAGTTGTTTTTTCATGCAAGACGTTCCATTAAGTACACGCCCATTAGACACCGACCGAATATCGTTTGAGGATTTTCGCTCCGAGGTGTTGCAGGATTACCGCATAGCTCATGAAAGCCGGCAAACCAGTTTGTTGGGGCGACGCGAGGTGTTGACCGGCAAAGCCAAGTTCGGCATTTTTGGCGACGGCAAAGAATTGCCTCAAATCGCCATGGCCAAGGTGTTTAAACCCGGTGATTTTCGTTCCGGTTATTACCGCGATCAAACCTTTATGATGGCCGCAGGCCTGCTCACCGTTCGGCAGTTCTTTGCTCAACTGTATGCCCATACCGACATTGAAGCCGAACCCATGACCGGTGGACGCCAAATGAACGGGCATTACGCCACCCGTTGGATTGACGCCAACGGGTCCTGGCAACCGCAAACCAACCAAAAAAATTCTTCGGCCGATATTTCGCCCACCGCCGGTCAAATGCCCCGACTTCTTGGCTTAGCCTTGGCCTCGAAGGTGTATCGAAATCAGCCCGAATTGCATCAGCTCAGCTCATTCTCAAATCAGGGAAACGAAGTGGCCTTCGGCAGCATTGGCGATGCATCGACCTCAGAAGGCTTGTTCTGGGAAACCATGAATGCCGCTGCCGTTATGCAGGTTCCTATGGCCATTTCAGTATGGGACGATGGCTATGGCATTTCTGTACCCAAAGAATTTCAAACCACCAAAGGTTCAATTTCCAAAGCTCTGTCGGGTTTCGAAAAAAACGAGGACGGGCCTGGATTTGCAATTAAGCGTGCCAGAGCTTGGAATTATCCGGAACTGATTGAAGCTTATCAAACAGGGATTGCCATGTGCCGGCAAGACCATTTGCCGGTGTTGTTCCATATTGAAGAATGCACCCAACCTCAAGGCCATTCTACCAGCGGAAGCCACGAACGCTACAAAGACAAAAAACGCCTTCAGTGGGAAGAAAAGTACGACGGCTTGCGGCAGTTTGCCAAATGGATTGTGAAAAACGGTCTTGCTACCGATGAAGATTTGTTAGCCATTGAAGAGGCTGCCATTCAACATGTGAAGGAAGAGAAAAATGCGGCTTGGCAAGCCTATCAAAATGAAATAATGCAAGAGCAGCAAGCGCTCTTGTCCTTGCTCAGCGAATTGACCGCTCCCGACCCAACCGCCCAAGATTTTATTCGGCAAATTGAAACGGCCACGGCTCCAATGCGTAAAGACCTGTTGGGCCCTGCCCGACGATTGGCAACACATCTTCGCTTGCAACACCACGATTTTTATCCTCGGCTCAATGCATGGTTGATGGAACAAAAAAGGCTGAACCATGCACGTTACAGCGATTCCTTATACGACGAATCCTCCGCAAGTCCACTCCGGGTTCCTATGGTTGAACCGGTTTATTCTGCCGATGCCCCCTTGGTTGATGGACGCATTGTGCTCAGAGATAATTTTGAGGCCATTTTAGAAAAGGACCCACGCTTTGTTGCTTTTGGTGAAGACGTTGGCAAGATTGGCGGTGTGAACCAAACCTTTGAAGGGCTGCAAGACAAGTTTGGCTCTGGTCGAGTGTTTGACACCGGAATACGCGAAGCAACCATAGCCGGTCAAGGCATTGGAATGGCCATGCGCGGCCTAAGGCCCTACGCCGAAATACAATACTTAGATTATTTGCTCTATTGCCTTCAAATTTTAAGCGACGATGCATCGACAGTGCAGTACCGTACAAAAGGCGGTCAAAAGGCTCCTGTAATTATCGGAACGCGTGGACATAGGTTAGAGGGCATTTGGCATTCGGGGTCCCCCATGGGAGCTATTGTGCACAGCGTACGTGGCATGCATGTGTGCGTGCCCCGCAACATGGTGCAAGCCGCCGGCATGTACAACACCCTATTCAAAGGCGAAGATCCCGCCATCGTTGTAGAACCCTTAAATGGATACCGATTAAAGGAACGCCGACCCGATAACATGGGCGAATTTACCGTTCCTTTAGGTCAACCTGAAATTTTGCGTCAAGGCGAAACCATCACCTTGGTAACCTATGGCTCCATGTGTAGGATTGCGCTGGAAGCCGCAGACCTGTTAAGCGGTATGGGCATAGAGGCTGAGGTGGTTGATGTGCAAACCTTACTGCCTTTTGATGTTGACCATAAAACGGTGGAGTCCTTGCAAAAAACCGGACGAGTGGTATTTATGGACGAAGACGTTCCTGGAGGTGCCTCGGCTTATATGATGCAGCACGTTTTAGAGGTTCAAGGCGGCTATCGCTACTTGGATGTAGCTCCTGCCACCCTAAGCGCAAATGCGCATAGACCTGCGTATGGAACCGATGGAGATTATTTTTCAAAACCGGGGGTAGAAGATGTGGTAGAAAAGGTGCTGTCGATGATGCACGAGGTGAATCCACGCAAGTTCCCAGCGGAATAATTCCTATGTCTAAAACAACCGAATCGGGTTCGGGTCGGCTGGGATTGGAAACCTGGTCAACCTTAGATTTGCTTCAGGGCATCAACGCCGAAGATAAAAAAGTGGCTGAAGCCGTAGAAAAGGCCATTCCAGCTATGATTCCATTGGCCGATGCCTTTGCGGAATGCTTGAAAAACAACCGCCGTGTATTTTACATTGGGGCGGGAACCAGCGGTAGGTTAGGGGTGGTAGATGCCTCGGAATTGCCACCCACCTACGGAATTGAATTTGACCGGGTGGTAGGAATTATGGCGGGTGGCGACGGGGCCATTCGCAGGGCCGTAGAATTTGCCGAAGACAATGTGGAGCAGGCTTGGCACGATTTGTTGGCCCAGGGGGCGGGTCCTGGCGATTTGGTGATAGGCATTGCGGCATCGGGTTCCACGCCCTATGTTGTGGCGGGCATTGAGCGGGCACGAAAAGAAGGCCTAAGGACAGGAGGCATAACCATGAACCAAGGGTCTGCCTTGGCCAAAGCTGCCGAATTCCCCATTGAAATTGTGGTGGGCCCCGAATTTGTGCGGGGCAGCACGCGCATGAAATCGGGAACAGCTCAGAAACTGGCCTTGAATATGTTGAGCACCACCGCCATGATTCGGTTGGGTCGGGTTAAAGACGAAAAAATGGTGGATATGCAGTTGACCAACCACAAGTTGTGGCAGCGCGCGGTTGATATGGTCATGGAAGAAACGGGAGTTGATCCCGATGTGGCCCGTAAAGCCTTAGAGACATGGGCTAGTGTTCGTAAAGCGGTTGAAGGGTTGAGGCTGCGGCAGGGATGGAAGTAGGTAGCCCGCATAGGTGGAACCGTAGGCGGCGCGAGGCGTAGGGGGCGACCTTGGGAGCCACCCGGAGCCCGCTGCCGGCACGGTTGCGCCTGAGGACTACCACTGACAGCCCGTTTGCCGCCCAAAAAAATCACATAAATAGACCGTACATCAAACGGCCAATCGAGAAATACAACAGCAGGCCAATAATGTCGTTCATGGTGGTAATGAAAGGGCCGGTGGCGAGCGCCGGGTCAACCTTGAATCGATTTAGGGTGAGGGGAATGAAGGTGCCCAGTACCGAAGAACAAACAATAACGGCAACCATGGCCGTGCTGACGGTTAGCGCGAGTTCAGCGGATTCCCGGCTAAAAAAGAAGCTGTAGAGCAAAATAACGGTAGCGCACACCAAACCGTTTATCAAGCCAATGCTGAGTTCTTTGAAAAACTTGGTCCACAGTCGCCCATGCTGAAGGTTGCCGCTGGCAATGCCTTGAACCACAATGGCTGAACTTTGAACTCCGGCATTTCCGCCCATGGCCGCCACCAGCGGAATAAAAAAGGCCATTTCAGGATGCAGCTGAATTTCATTTTCATAGCGCCCAATAACTTGGGCACCCATAATGCCTCCAAACAATCCGACCAACAGCCAGGGCAATCGGGCCCGGGTAAGAATGGCAATGCTGTCGTCGGCTTCAACGTCTTCGGAAAGACCGGCTTGAAGTTGGTAGTCTTTTTCGGCCTCTTCTTGAATAACATCTACCACGTCGTCGATGGTGATTCTGCCTAGAAGTTTCAAATGAGAATCGACCACAGGCAGAGCGACAAGGTCGTATTTCTGCATGGTTTGAGCCACCTTTTCTTTGCTGGCAGAAACATCCACATACACCACTTCGTCACGAATAATATCGCTTAGGGGTTGGGTGTCGGGAGCGAGTAAGATGCGTTTTAGCGGTAAAATGCCTTTAAGTTGGCCTTCAGAATTAACGACATACACCGTATAGACGTTGTCAATGTCTTGTGCCTGCCTTCGGATTTCATGAAAAATGGTGTTTCGGTCCCAGTTTTCATTGATTCGAACCAACTCTTTGGCCATGAGGCCGCCGGCAGAATCTTCATCGTATCGAAGCAGGTCTTCGATGTCGGAGGCCAGAGCTCTATCTTGGATTTCGGCCAAAATTTCACGTTGCCTTTTTTCAGGCAGGTCGGCCAAAATATCGGCAGCATCATCAGAGTCGATGTGTTCGCTGAATTGTTCGGCGATTTCGCGCGACGAAATGCGTTCCAAGAATTTTTCTCGAAAGTCTTCGTCTAATTCTGTTAGAACGTCGGCGGCTAGGCTATCTTCAAGTTGGTGGTACAGCAGCAGGGCTTCTGAAGCGGGCAAATCTTCCATGATGCCAGCCAGGTCGCTCGGATGAAGGCCGTCGATGCGCTGAGCCAGGGCCTCTGAATTGCCGGTTTGAAGAGCAGTTGAGACATGATCCAGGAAATCGGGCGTCAGTTCCATGCGGGTAGGTTTAAGGTGTCATAGCCCGTGCGGCATCCATGAATTGATTTACAGAAAGTTGTTCTGCCCTTAAACTTAAAAAAGCAGGGGGCATTGAATTCAAGGCCAAAGGTAGGCCTGCAAGGGCGTTTTTCAAAGTTTTTCTGCGTTGATTGAACGCAGTTTTAACCAAAATCCGAAATTGGTCTAAAGGCAAATTGGCCACATCTTCTTCTGGCCTGCGAAGAAGCCTGATTACAGCCGAATCGACTTTAGGGGCAGGGTCAAAGGCTTCGGGAGGCAGGGTGAAAAGCAATTCGGTTTGATAAAAGGCCTGAGTCAAAACCGAGGTGATGCCATAGGTTTTTGAGCCATGCTTGGCGCAAATGCGCTGTGCCACTTCTTTTTGGAACATTCCCACCATTACCGGAAATTGTTCTCGATGGTTCAAAAGTTTAAAAACAATTTCGGTCGAAATGTTGTAGGGGAAATTTCCCACCAAGGCCAGTTGGTTTTCGGTGGGCGGACTTTGTTGAAGAAAATCACCAAACATCCAATGGATGGATTTTCCGGCAAAGGTTCGGGTTAATCTTTCTTGTAAATCGCGGTCAATTTCGGAAACATACAACTCTCTTTTCAATTCCAGCAATGCCGAGGTTAAGGCCCCATCGCCGGGCCCAACCTCCCAAATAGCTCCTGTTGGCCAAACTTCAGAAAGGGCTAGGCTGGTTTTTTGAATGGCCGAGGCATCGAGCAAAAAATGCTGCCCGAATTGTTTCTTGTGTTGGTAAATCTTTTGGCTTGACATGCGGTGCGAAGGTAGGGAATCCGAAGGCAATCCCTACCTTTGCGGGGCCAGTCAATGTGCATGCTAAACTTATCCACTCGATATACCATGAATTCCGCTGGCTTAAATGCCAATATGGTAAATAGCGTCTTGCTAATTATTCATGGCCTATGGGTATGTTTAGCCTTTGATGTAGCTTTTTAATTTTAATACCGCAAATGGAACTTAATCAACTTCAGGAAATTTGTTCCCAAGTGCGCCGAGACATTGTTCGGATGGTGCATGGGGTTCAATCGGGCCACCCAGGTGGCTCGTTGGGTTGCACCGAATTTTTAGTCAGCCTGTATTTTAATCGCCTTAGGCACAGGGCGCCCATTTTCTCGATGGATGGGCATGGTGAGGACTTGTTTTTTCTTTCAAACGGCCATATTTCGCCCGTTTTCTATTCGGTTCTTGCTCGTTCAGGGTATTTTGAAGAAGCAGAATTGGGGACATTTCGCAAAATAAATTCCCGTTTGCAGGGGCATCCAACCACCGCAGAACACCTGCCGGGAGTCCGAATTGCATCGGGTTCATTGGGTCAGGGATTGAGCGTAGGAATTGGTGCTGCCTTGGCAAAAAAGCAAAATGGAGACCCCTATTTGGTTTACACCTTGCATGGAGATGGAGAGCTGCAAGAGGGTCAAATTTGGGAAGCTTTGATGTTTGCCGCGGCCAATCAGGTTGACAACTTGATTGCCACGGTCGATTGGAATGGGCAGCAAATAGATGGATCGACCGAACAGGTTTGCGATTTGGGCGATTTGCCTGCCAAGTTTCGGGCTTTTGGTTGGGACCTGGTGCATGTAGATAACGGCAACTCGGTAGAATCTGTATTGAACGGATTGGAAGAGGCCGTATCGAAAACGGGCCAAGGGAAACCCGTTGCAATTTTAATGAAAACCATCATGGGGCATGGGGTAGATTTTATGATGGGCAGCCATGCTTGGCATGGCATTGCTCCGAACGACGAACAATTGGCTTCGGCTTTGGCTCAAAATCCTGAAACCCTGGAAGATTATTAAACCTATGACTAGCATTTTAGCACAGTTTCCGTTTACGGAAAAAAAAGATACCCGCTCTGGATTTGGGGCCGCCTTAACTCAGTTGGGCCAAACAAATCCCAAGGTTGTAGCCTTGACTGCCGATTTGGCAGGTTCTTTAAAAATGAATGAATTTGCCAAGCAGTTTCCTGATCGATTTTATCAAATAGGTATTGCCGAGGCCAACATGATGGGCATCGCCGCAGGAATGACCATTGGGGGCTTGATTCCTTTTACGGGAACCTTTGCCAATTTTTCAACGGGCAGGGTGTACGATCAAATCCGTCAGTCTATAGCTTATTCCCAGAAGAATGTAAAACTATGTGCAAGCCATGCCGGACTTACCTTGGGCGAAGATGGGGCTACTCACCAAATTTTAGAAGACATTGGAATGATGCGCATGCTTCCGAACATGACGGTGGTTTGTCCTGCCGATTACAATGAAACGTTTGCAGCTACGCTTGCCATTGCCGAGCATCAGGGGCCGGTTTATTTGAGGTTTGGCCGACCTTCTTGGCCGGTTTTCATGGACCAAACCCGATTCCCATTTGTGCTTGGCAAGGCCAATGTGTTGGTTGAAGGCTCCGATGTAACCTTGGTTGCAACCGGGCACATGGTTTGGAAAGCATTGGAAGCGGCAGAAGTACTTCGGGAAAGAGGCTTGCAGGCCGAAGTTATTAATGTGCATACCCTAAAGCCTTTAGATGCAGAGGCCATTATTGCCTCGGTTCAAAAAACAGGTTGCGTGGTAACGGCCGAAGAACACAACATGTACGGAGGGCTTGGCGAGGCGGTTGCCAGGGTATTGAGTTTAAATTGTCCTTCGCCTCAGGAGTTTATCGCAGTAAATGATACCTTTGGGGAGAGCGGAACACCTACCCAATTGCTAACAAAATATGGGTTAGACACTCCACAAATGGTTGCGGCAGCTGAAACAGCCTTTCGCAGAAAAACAAAAAAGTAATCATGGAATACAATTCCCAGCGGTCTAGAATAAAATTGCCAGAATACGGCAGAGCCATACACACTATGGTGCAGCAAATGCTTGAAATTGAAGACAGAGAGAAGCGTTTGCATGCGGCTACAAACCTGATACAGGTTATGAGCATCATTAATCCCAGTACCAAAGAATTAAAGGAAACCGAGGAGATTCAACAAAAACTTTGGGGCCATCTGTACATTATGTCAGACTATGAACTTGATGTAGATGGGCCATACCCCAAGCCAGACAAGGACCATTTTGATAAGCGGCCCGAAAAATTAGCCTATCCCAAACCCGGGTTGGTAAAAAAACACTACGGTCGCTTTATCAAAGAATTTATTGAAAAGGCAAAAGAAATGGAAGCGGGGCCTACCCGCGACGCTTTTTTGGAAGTGTTGGGAAACCTAATGAAAAAAGCGTATTTGCAATACAATCAGGGTACCGTTACGGAAGAATTGCTGAGGGAGCATTTGATTGAACTTTCTGGAGGCAGCCTTGCTTTTCCTGAAGGGCTTCGATTCCGCCCCTCTGCTGAATTGATGGTGGGAATACCCTTAGCTGGAAGCGTTCAGCAATCTGGGGTGGTTCGTAAAAAGAAGAAAAAGAAATCTACGGGTTTCCGACCAAGTGGGCGACCCGGAACAAACCGATAAACCATGGCAGGACAAACATTCATTGTACAAGGTGGAACCCCCTTAAAGGGTGAAATCAGCCCTCAAGGGGCAAAAAACGAAGCGCTTCAAATCTTGTGCGCAGTAGTGGCAACGGCCGATGAAATCGTGGTGGAAAATGTGCCCGAAATACACGATGTTTTGCGGCTGATTGACATTTTAGAAGCCATGGGCGTTGAAGTTCACCGCAAGGAAAAGGGCGTGTATGCGTTTAAGGCAGCCAACATTGACTTTGATTACCTGCAATCAGACACCTTTATTTCTTCGGCCGGCAAACTTCGGGGCAGCATTATGCTCATGGGGGCATTGCTGGGCCGGTTTGGAAAGGGATTCATTCCTCGCCCGGGTGGAGATAAAATTGGGAGAAGGCATTTGGATACCCATTTTTTGGGATTGATGGAATTGGGAGCAGTAATTGAGGCAGATCCCCGCCGCTTTTTATACCACGGCAGCACCAAAGGATTGAAGGGGCGTTTTATTCACATGGAGGAAATTTCGGTTACAGGTACCGCCAATGTGGTCTTGGCCGCCGTCTTCGCTGAAGGAACCACTCAGATTTACAACGCTGCTTGCGAGCCGTATGTGCAACAACTTTGCCAAATGTTGGTGAGAATGGGTGCTAACATTGAAGGCATCGGGTCGAACCTAATGGTGATTCATGGAGTAAAAGAACTGCATGGAACCACCCATCGAATTTTGCCTGACATGATTGAAATTGGCAGCTTTATTGGCCTTGCAGCCATGACCCAATCGGAACTGACAATTAAAAACGTAGGATTGCCTCATTTGGGAATTATTCCACGGGTCTTTGAAAAAATGGGGATTATTTTGGTGAAGAACGGCGACGACCTGATTGTTCCTCAGCAAAATAGCTATGAAATCGACACCTTTATGGAAGGGGGGATTTTAACCATTTACGATGCACCTTGGCCAGGATTTACCCCCGACTTGATTTCGGTGCTTTTGGTAACGGCAATCCAAGCAAAAGGCAGCATTCTGATTCATCAAAAAATGTTTGAAAGCCGGTTGTTTTTTACCGACAAGTTGATTGATATGGGGGCTCAAATTATTTTGTGCGACCCCCATAGGGCAACCGTAATTGGGCTTGATCGAAAACACCCTTTGAAAGGAATTGAAATGTCTTCGCCCGACATTAGGGCGGGGGTTGCTTTATTGATTGCCGCACTTTCGGCCGAGGGTACCAGTAAAATTCACAACATCGAACAAATAGATCGAGGTTATGAGGCAATTGACCAGCGACTAAATGCCCTTGGTGCTAAAATCCAAAGGGTATAATACAGGCATGCTTTTTGTATTCAATGCAAAAATTTAATCCATGATTTATCAATTGAAACGGTCTAATTTAATGCTCCTTTTGCTCGCAATTACCGCAGTTTGCGGCGGTTTTTTTCTGCGCGAAGCTCCCAGTCAAGACGTTGGACTTCAATTGGGGAATAAGGCTCCCCAGATAAAAATGGCCAACCCCGATGGGCAAGAATTGAAGTTGTCTGATTTGAAAGGCCATGTAGTGCTAATTGATTTCTGGGCTTCTTGGTGCGGCCCTTGCCGGCGCGAAAATCCCTTTGTAGTTCAGTCTTACAATGCATTTAAAGACAAGAAATTCGTGAACGCCAAAAAGGGTTTTGTGGTTTTCAATGTATCTCTTGACCAAAATAAAGAGGCCTGGGTCGATGCCATTCGGAAAGATGGCCTAGATTGGAAATGGCATGTTTCAGATTTAAAATACTGGAACAATGCGGCAGCACGCCTATACAGTGTTAGTTCTATTCCATCGAATGTGCTTATAGACGGGAATGGAATTATTGTAGCTAAGAATCTTAGAGGACCCGCTTTGGAACAACAACTGACGGCCCTGCTAAAACCCTGATTGCGTTTTGGCGGCTACCGACAATTTGTCACCTTTTTCGAATCTGGCAAAACCTTTGATGCGTAGATTGGAAAAAATTTAGTGAGCGTCGTATGAAAACATCATCTGGGAAAGGGAAAAAGAAGGAAGAATCCGTTTCAACTGATTCGAACGGACCGGTAGCAGAGGGAATGCATGGCATGGCAGAAAGCAGCGCCGAGAATGAAAAAGAAATGTTGGAACAAAAAATCAAGGATTCGGAGTACAAATACCTTCAATTGTATGCCGAGTTCGAGAATTTCAGGAAACGAACTGCCAAGGAACGGCAAGAACTGATTCAAACAGCTGCCGCCCCAGTTTTTAAAGCCATTTTGCCCAGTTTAGATAACCTGGATAGAGCCTTGAAAAACATGCGAAACTCAGGGGCAAGAGAAGAAGATATTCAGGGAATTGAATTGATTCAACAGCAATTGATGCGCGATTTGCAAGAACGGGGATTGGCTGAAATGAATGTGGATGGTGCGGATTTTAATCCCGATGAACACGAGGCAATTACCCAGGTCCCAGGTGACCCTGCTATGAAAAACAAAGTAATTGATGTGCTGGAAAAGGGCTATACCATCAACGCAAAAATTCTTCGCTACGCCCGAGTGGTGGTAGGAAGTTAAGCTATTATCAATCATGGCAAAACGCGATTATTATGAAATCTTAGGTGTTGGGCGGTCTGCCTCGGCCGAAGAAATAAAAAGGGCCTATAGGAAACTGGCCATTCAATACCACCCCGATAAAAACCCAGGAAATTCCGAAGCCGAAGAGAAATTTAAGGAAGCTGCCGAGGCATACGAGGTTTTGTCGAATGCGGAGAAACGTCAAAATTACGACCGGTTCGGGCATTCTGGACCGCAAATGGGCGGCGGAGGATTTGGCGGAGGAATGGACTTGAACGATATTTTTGAACAGTTTGGAGATATTTTTGGGGGAGCCTTTGGCGGTGGTTTTGGGGGAAGCAGCGGCCGTTCAGGGCAACGGGGCGGACAGCGGGGTACCAACATCCGAATTAAACTTAAATTAAGCTTAGAAGAAATTTCGGAAGGAGTAACAAAAAAAATAAAAGTCAATAAGTATTCAGGCTGCTCTACCTGCCATGGAAGCGGAGCGAAAGCAGGTACACAACCAAAAACCTGTTCTACCTGCCAAGGAAGTGGGCAGGTAACCCAAGTAACCAATACCTTTTTGGGGCAAATGCGGACGGCAAGTGTGTGCCCAAGTTGCCAGGGGCAAGGAAGCATCATTACCGATAAATGTACTTCTTGCCGTGGAGAAGGGATCGAACGCGGAGAAGAGGTCATTGAAGTTCGTATTCCCGCCGGCGTAGAAGAAGACATGCAATTGAATATGCGCGGAAAAGGAAATGCCGGGCAACGAAATGCGCCTCCTGGCGATTTGCTGATTGTGATTGAAGAAGAAGAACACGCCCTGTTTAAGCGCGATGGTCAACATGTTTTTTATGACCTGTATTTGAACATAGCCGATGCGGCTTTAGGAACTACCGTCGAAATCCCAACCCTAAACGGAAAGGCTAGGGTTAAAATCGATGAGGGTACGCAATCGGGAAAAACATTGAGGCTAAGGGGCAAAGGATTACCTTCGGTTAACGGAGGCCAACGTGGAGATATGTTCGCAACCATCAACGTTTGGACACCCCAAAACCTGAGTCAAGACGAACGTAAGATGATGGAAGGCCTACGTGGAAAATCAAATTTTGAACCCAATCCCGATAAAAAGGACAAAGGTTTCTTTGACCGAATGAGGGAGTTCTTTAGATAATCCCCTAATAACAGGTTAACGTATTTAGTTCAGCAAACTGATTTAGGGTGATCTGCCAAAACCACCCTAAATCAGTTGTGTATATTAGTTCACCTTGATGTCAACGTGCTTGCTGGCTGAATCTCCAGCTTGGGTAAACACCATTACCTCAAAATGGTAGTCGCCAGCCGAGGCCGTTGCAGGTACTACTATTTCGTGGTGGTGAACGTCAACATCTTTTCCTGTCAATGGCCATTCTTGTTCAAACTCCCAGCTAGATGATCCTTCTGGGTGGATTTCAATTCTGTACTTTGACAATTCGTTGTTCGAATGCGCATGCATATCAAAATGAACATCGTCGCCTATTGAAAAGGCCTGTCCGTTCGTCGGGGCAATCAAATCTACATGCAGTTCATGGTTTTCTGTGCAGGAAGAAATTCCTGCGGCCAACAATAGAGCAGCGGCAAAAGCGAAAGAACGTTTCATAATGTTTGTTTTAATGGTTTTGGCAAAGGTAGCAAAAATTTAAATATGCAACTATGTTGCAAACAAATTCATTTGGGGTAATTGCCTTATGAAGCTAAAACCACGGAACAAAAGGGGGAATTAGGTTTACGCCACAATTGGGCTTACCTTGGCTTCCGAAAAAAATCTAAGTTTATGTTCCGAATTCTGTTTTTATGTTTGTTTGGCTCGCCTCTGTTGCTTCAGGCACAGCTGCCCACAGGCTGGTATCCAGCAGGGAGCAATTGGAAAAACTACAGCATAGAATTGAAGTCGAAGCAGGGGCGAAGTGGCGGTACGGGTGTAAGGCTAGAATGTTTGAAAGATACGGCGAACGGGTACGGCTCATTGATGCAGGATTTTTTGCCCGGGGAGTTTTTAGGCAAACGAATTCGGATAAGTGCATGGGCCAAAACAAAAGGCGTAGAACAATGGGCGGGGATTTGGGTTCAAGTGGCCAAAGAGACCGATGAAAAACCCTTGTGTTTTGACAATATGGCAGACCGTCCTATTTCGGGCGATACCGATTGGAAGTTGTATGAATTGGTGGTTGATGTTCCTTGGGAGGCCAAGGTTATTCTAATTGGAGGCATTTTAAATGGAACGGGAATTTTGTGGTTAGATGACTTTGCCGTTGAAGTGGTTGATAGGGCAACACCTACCACCGGTAGGGGCAACAACTATTTTTTGCCCTTAGAGCGTCCGACCAACTTGTCGTTGGATTGAATGGCCTAGCGCTCCCACAGGTCTTCTTCGAAGTTTCGAAGTTCTTTCTTCATTTCTTCCCCTTCCAGAAGAATATCTAGCCCTTGAGCATAATCGGCCAGCTCGCGGTCAAATACATTGTCGCGTTTGTAAATCATGGAGTGAAAATACCGGTTGCGGAAGAGGTCTTGGTAGGACATAGGTATAGCTAGGTTCCCTGGATTATAGCAGGTGTAGGAATTCAAAAGGGGTTCAATGTCGCTGTACCGAATCCAAAACAAATTAGCCAAGCCTTGCGATTCGCCGCTGCGGGGGTCCGTTTGATTGACCACCAGCCCAAGGGCCAAAATTCGAACGTCCAACTGACTTCGGTGCCGGTCAAAAAACCATTCCTCTTTGATTTGAAAAAATCGAATGCCAGAGGGGTCAAAAGGGCTTACAATAGGTGTCGGCGTTTCTGCATACGGCGGTTCCGCCGATGCCAACAAAAGGGTGTCAACCCGTTCCCAGACTAAATTCGCCTCCCGTTGACTTAACTGCTCAGAAAGAGCATCGTCGCGGTAGGCGGGTATGTGGTGATTTTGAATGGCGGTTTGCAGTACCTTCCAGAGCGGAGCCTGGTTGCTGTTTCCTTGCAAGGTGGTTGATAAGGGTAGATTGATTTTTTGCCGCACATCGATGAAGCGCCAAAATCGCCCGGCCCACATTACATCAGCCTGCCTTAAATGCTGTCGCCCCTCAGGTCTTGAAACCGCAGAATCAGAACTCCAGGCATGATCGCCGGTATAACTTAGTTGCTGGGCCTTTAGCCCCAGAGCAGCGAATAAAACGAAACCAAATAGAAGGCGCATAATCGTGGGTTTATTTTTAAAACGAAAAACCGAATCAACTTGGTATGCCTGCCCCATCTAAAAGCGAAAGGTGTCGGCCTTTTTTTATTTTCTTTAGGTTGGTAAATGGCTATCTTTACCCAAGCAAGTTCACCTGCATGGAAGCCTATCATGAACTATTAAAAACCATTTTGGCCAACGGGGTTCGAAAAGAAGACCGAACCGGAACCGGAACCATTAGTGTATTTGGCCATCAAACCCGCTATACCTTGTCGGAAGGTTTCCCCTTGGTAACCACCAAAAAAATTCATATTCCTTCCGTTGTTCATGAATTGCTTTGGTTTATTAGCGGCAGCACCAACATTGCCTGTTTAAAGCAGAATGGGGTTCGCATTTGGGACGAATGGGCCGATGAAAACGGGGATTTAGGGCCGGTGTATGGGGCTCAATGGCGCAGTTGGCTCGGGGCCGATGGAAGTACCCATGATCAGTTGATGCAGGTGGTAAATCAATTGAAAAACCAGCCCGATTCCCGCCGAATAATTGTAAGTGCTTGGAATGTAGCCGAGCTGCCCAACATGAAGTTGCCGCCTTGCCATGCTTTTTTTCAGTTTTATGTGGCACAGGGAAAATTATCGTGCCAGCTGTACCAGCGCAGCGCAGATGTGTTTCTTGGTGTTCCTTTCAATATTGCTTCGTATGCTTTGCTGGCGCATATGCTGGCTCAGGTGTGCGGGTTGGGGGTAGGCGATTTTGTTCACACTTTAGGCGATGCCCACCTATACTTAAATCACCTAGAACAGGTAGAGTTGCAGTTAACCCGTTCCTGCTTCCCCCTGCCTACCTTGAAGTTGAATCCAGAGATTCACGACATTCGGGATTTTAAGTATTCAGATGTTGAAATTCTAAATTACCAGCACCATCCTGCCATTAAAGCCCAGGTAGCGGTATGAGTCAACGGGTTACCGCTGTGGTTGCAGCCGATTTAGCTGGGGCCATTGGGAAGCAGGGCGGCTTGCCCTGGCATTTGCCCGACGACCTGCGCTTTTTTATGCGTTACACCCTTGGTAAGCCTGTTTTAATGGGCCGAAAAACCTTTGAAAGCATAGGGTCAAAGCCGCTTAAAAACCGATTGAACTTGGTGTTGAGCTCTCGGGCCATTGAAGTTGAGGGAGTCATTTGGGTTAAAACGCTGGATCAGGCGCTGCAGCATAGTCAGGGGGAAGCAGAATTGATTGTTGCCGGTGGGGCGGGAATTTATGCCTTGGCTGAACCCATTTTGACCGATGTGCGCATGACCCGTGTGCAGGCAAAAGTAAGTGTTGCCGACACGTTCTTTCCCATCAACCTAGATTCAAAAAACTGGATTTTAAAAGAGACCGAAGCTCATGGAATGGATGAGCGGCATGCTTTGGCCTTTGATTTTGAATGGTGGGTGCAGACGAAACCAGAAACAGCAAGCCATGCGTAATTTAGGAAGGCGGGAAAAGCTGTTTTTTGTATTGGGAGGTTTTTTTCTGACCAATGCCCTAGTAGCCGAATTAATTGGGGGAAAGCTAATTCAGGTGGCGGGAATCACCTTGGGCTCTTTTGAATTGGGCCCCTGGCCCTTAAGTGTGGGCATATTGCCTTGGCCTGTGGTGTTTTTAACCACCGATTTAATCAATGAATATTATGGGCAAAAGGGCGTGCGGCAAATTTCATTTTTGACCGCGGGATTGGTGCTGTATGCCTTTTTGATTTTGTTTTTAACGGGAGGTATGCCTGCGGTGGATTTTTCGCCCGTAGACGATGCAACCTACCAACGGGTTTTCCTGCAATCTCAATGGATTATGGCCGGAAGCTTAGTGGCTTTTTTGGTTTCACAGTTTTTGGACGTTTGGATTTTTACCCGCATACGCGCCCTGACAGGAAAGCGGTACATTTGGTTGCGCGCCACCGGTTCAACCGTAGTTTCGCAGGGCATTGACACCTTTTTGGTGCAGGGCATCGCCTTTTATTTGCCCGGCCAGATTAGCTTTGAAGAATGGATGAGCATTGCCCTGAATTCCTACGTTTTTAAACTGGGAATTGCACTCAGCATAACCCCCTTACTCTACCTTGGCCATGCTGTAATTGACCGATATTTAGCCAAAGAGCTTTAGTTTCCATTAAGCTATCGTGAAAAAGAGGGCTCTATTTGGTTGAATTTTGAATTGTTTTTTACATTTATACAATGAAAATCAAGGTTTTATTGTTCGTTTTTGGGATTGTTTTTTCGGCGCATTCTCAAGGGGTATTGATTGGCTCCGGGCAGCCAAGCCAGCCCGCTGCCTCGGCAGCCTTAGAGGTGCGGGCTCAGTATCAAGGATTTTTGCCTCCTCGGTTGACTTCGGCTCAAAGGGATTCCATTTTAAATCCAGTGGTTGGATTAACCATTTTCAATACCGATTTGGATTGCCTAGAGTTTTTTACTCAGAATTTAGGCTGGCAAGCTCCTTGCATTAAATCCCCAACGGTAACAACCCAAGGAGAAACCGGGTTAAGTGCCTTTGGATTTTACGCCAATGGTTCGGTGGTTTCCAATGGTGGCTCGGTGATAACCCAACGGGGTTTTTGCTACGGAACGGTTTCACCCCCGACCTTGCAGGACTCTGTCGTTTTGTTGACTGGGGGAGTAGGGGTAATGGGGCCCAGTCCCATTTTAAATCTGCAAAGCAATACGACCTATTATGTGCGAGCCTTTGCCAGCAACATCATGGGTGCATCGTACGGACTGGTCGATACGGTTGTAACGCCGCAACCCACCTTGGTTTCTTTTTCGGTAGCGGGCCAAAGCACCTGGACAGCGGCAGCCGCTTTTGTTAAGGTTTTGGCCATTGGCGGCGGCGGTGGCGGCGGAGGCAACGATGGTCCGGTTGGCGGTGGCGGCGGCAGCGGTGCTGCGGTCAGCGCATCTTTGGTGTTGACTCCCGGCCAAGTTTATAGTATTGGAGTTGGAGGCGGTGGTCAGGGAGGCAATTCATCTTGCGCCGGGCCCAACGGAAATGGAGGAGCTGGAGGAACCAATGGGGGCGGAAATGGAGGAAATGCTGGAACCCAACCCTGCAGTGGCGGCGGTGGTGGTGGTGGCGGTTGGTCGGGCATATTTTCAGGGAACACCTTTTTGCTGCTGGCCGGTGGCGGAGCTGGAGGCGGTGGTAGCAACGAAGGGACTGCAAACAATGTAGCGGCTCCGGGCGGTGGAAGTCAGCCGAATGGAAATACGGGCGGCAACAATGGAGGGGCGGGAGCGAATTATAGCGGAGACGGCGGCGGCGGCGGCGGTGGTGGTGGTGGGTATTGGGGCGGCAATGGGCAGACCAATTTAAACAACAATGGCTCGGCCAGTGGAGGCGAAAATTTTTTGGCCAATGGAATTACGGGCAGCCAATGGACAGGAAATGCAGGTGGAATTGACGGGAACGGAGGGTTTGGAGCCTCGCCGGTGGTGGTTCCCGTGGCGGCCGACTTTAATTACGGAAACGATGCCGGCGCGGGCGGGCAAGGGGCCCCTAGCTCTACGGGGGCGCCTGGGGCCACCGGGCGGGTGATTATTGCCTATTGATTTTTTGGGACTTGGATTTTGGGCGGCAGCCGGGCTTTCCGCACTACTCCGCAGTTGCCAAAGGCTGGCCCAGCTGGTTTGCGGTGGCTCCTAAAGTCGCCTCCGCACCTAGCGGGCCAGGCTTTGGCACCTTTGCGGGGTAGTTGCGTCAATCCCTGCCGCGGCTCATGGCTTTAAGGTCTGGGAGCAGCCGCAAGGCCGGCCCTAACTATCGATGGCTTATGGGCCACGACAATGCCTTTGCGGTAGGGATTGAACTAGGTAGCACGTACGGCACTGGGGCCTGCGTACGCTCGACAGGCAGGGCGACCTTGGGAGCCCCTGCCGGGCCGCTGCACGCATGCCCCAGGACGGCGGACTACCTGTGAAAGCCCGCAACCGCCCCCCCAAAAAAAAACTACTTTAAATACCGGATTGCCGAGCTGGACGAAAAGCGGAGTGTGGCGGCGCGCCAGCTGCTAACCAGCATGCCAATGGCGATTACAAGGCAGATAATCAACGCTATATCGGTCCAAAGTACCTGAACCGGGAAAGGTTCGCCCAGCGCGTTCATGGGAAAGAAGCCCCAGATTTTTTGAGCGTAAACCACCGCTAAACCAAGCAAAAGACCAATGCCCGAGCCAATCAACGTAATCCAGGCGCCCACCCAAGCGAACAATTGCCGCGCTTGTCCAAAATGAATGCCCAGGGCCCAAAGCAGGGTAACGTCCTTGCGTTTTTCGACGGCGAGCAAGGTTTGGACCGAAGCCAAATTGAAACTGGCAATGAGCAGAATGAAGCCGATGATAATGAGAACGGCCATTTTTTCGGATTTTAGAATTTGGTAAACGGCGGCGTGCTGTTGTTCCCGGGTTTTTAATTTCCATGTTGCACCCAAGGTTGCTTGAACGTTCAGCTTCCATGCATCAAAAGGAACGCTGTGGTTTGGATATAGGTAAATGGCTGTAATGCGGTTGTTGGCCCCTGAGAGCTCTTGCACCTCGTCCAATCGGCCAATAACCAAAGCCGAGTTCAATTCGTCTTGCAAGTAAAAAAAGGCGGGGACAAAGGCTTGCATTTCGCGGAATGGATTTAGCAAATCGATGCCACCCGATTTTGGGCAATGCAATTGAAGGGATTTAAAGGAATGTCCCGATTCAAATTCAAGTAGGTAAGCGAGTCCTTCGGCCATAACAACCTGGCCGGGTTCCAGACCCAATTGTGGGACTTGGCCTTGCCAATTTAAGCTTAGCATGCCCGATGCAATAAAATAGGTTGAATCAACACCACGGACACGGCAAACCCGTTGTTGTTTTCCGTAGGTTGCCAACGCACTTTCTTCGCAAACGCGAATGGCCTGGGCGGTTCCAGAAGATTTTTGCAGCATTTGGAATGCCAAGGAATTTAGTTCAAGGCGCTTGCCTTTTGCCGGCTCCGCAATGATGGGCGGGCTTAGGGTTGCAAAGACATTGGTGATTTTGCCTTCAAGTCCATTAAAGGCAGAGAGAAGAATAACTAGGGCAGCAGTAACTACAGCGATGGCCGAAATACAAATCCAGGTGATTAGATGAACCACATTTTTGTTTTGTTTGGACCAGAGGTAGCGCCAAGCAATGCGAAAAGAAAAAAGGAGTCGAGCCACAGTACAAAGATGCTATTTTGCCTAAATAGTTCGTAACTCTTACCTTCGCACCGCAATGTGGATACGTTTTGCTTCTTTTTTAATGCGAAATCGCTTGCCGGTACTGGTCGGAACCTTGCTTTTGGTGGCCTTAGCGGCCTGGCAGGCCCGGGGAGTACAAATGAGCTATGAGCCGGCGAAGGTTTTGCCTTCGAGCGATTCGGCCATGGCTCAGTATCAGGAATTTTTGGGTCTGTTTGGAGAACAGGCAAATGTGGTTGTTTTGGGGGTTGAGCACCCTGATTTTTTCTCTGCTTCTGCATTGCAGTCATGGGACAGCCTTGAGTCAAAATTGAATAGGATAGAAAAGGTAGATTGGACCTTGTCTCCACGAACGCTATGGGAATTAGCGTATTCAGATCAGCGGTTTTCGATAGATACTGTGGGTACAGTTCCTGGATTGAAGGCTGAATTAGATAGCCTTCCCTTTTATCGTGAGGTATTGTGGAATTCAGATGCATCCATTTACGTGATGTTTGTGGGTTTAGATGAAAAAGTGATCCATACGGCACAAAGGGAAAAAGTGGTTGGGCAGATACAAGGGTTGGTTGAGGCTTATGAGCAAGAGCAAAAAAGAGTGGTACATGTAAGCGGATTGCCCTATATTCGGACCGAGACCATTCGAGCTTCGGCGGCCGAAATCAAACTGTTTGTGGGATTGGCAGCTTTGGTAACTGCCCTAGTCCTTTTGTTTTTTTTCAGGTCAATTCGGGCCATAGCGGTTCCCTTAATTGTGGTGGCATTTGGGGTTGTACTATCTGGTGCAACACTCAACATTTTAGGATTTAAAATCACCTCATTGATTGGATTGATTCCACCCTTACTCATTGTAATTGGCGTGCCCAATGCGGTGTACATGATAACCAAGTACCATATGGAATTTGCCCGTCATGGTAACCAAATGAAGGCATTAACTCGGATGGTATTTAAAACGGGTAAAGCCATCGTGTTGACCAACCTAACAACAGCGGTAGGTTTCGGCACCTTGGCCATAACCAAATCGGAACTGCTTATTCAGTTTGGTCTGGTGGCTTTTATTAGCATCATGGGCTTATTTGTATTGTCAATTTTGTTGATTCCTATAATATTTAGTTTTTTACCAGAACCCAAGAAAAGGCATTTAAGGCATTTGGATCGAAAAGGAGCCTCCTTTTTAAGTTCATTTTTGCAATCGGCTACAGAGCATCACCGAAAATGGATTTATGGAGTAGCGGTCGTGATTTTGATTTTCGGCATATTGGGAATGGTGCGGATTGTTCCAAGTGGTCGGATTTCGGACGATATGCCGATCAAATCAAAAGCTTTTCAGGATTTGCGGTTTTTTGAAAAGCATTTTGAGGGGGTGATGCCCTTTGAGGTAATGGTAAGAACAAGCGATGAGGGAGCCATTTTAAGAAGCAGGGGATTGTGGAAGAAAATCGATCAACTGCAAGATAGCTTGTCGGGGTTGAAGGGTTTATCGCGGTCGGTGTCGGTTATAGAGTTAATAAAATATGCCAATCAAAGCATGTATCAAGGCTCCCCTGAGTTTTATGAATTGCCCAATTCATTTGATGCATCAAGGTTGAGGTCTTCTTTGGCAACCTCGCAGTTGGGTTCAGGGAATTTACTTCGAGACTATTTGGATTCTAGAAGGTCGGTGATTCGAATTCGAGCCAGAATGGCCGATATGGGAACCCCGGAGTTGTCGGCATTAACAACACGGGTCGAAGGCATTTCAAGGTCTATTTTTGACGATTCTGAGGTCCGGGTATTTTTTACAGGGGCATCGGTCGTTTTGATGAAATCGGCCGATTACCTAATTAAGAACCTTCTGTTAAGTTTGTTTACGGCCATTTTTATTATTGCCTTATTGATGGCGTTGCTTTTTAGGTCGTACAAAATGGTGTTGATTTCGATGTTGCCCAATTTGTTGCCCTTGTTTTTTACTGCGGGAGTAATGGGTTGGGCGGGAATTCCGCTGAAAGCTTCAAATTGTTTGATTTTTGGTGTGGCCTTTGGGATTTCGGTGGATGATACCATTCATTTTTTGTCTCGATACCGGCAATTGCTTACATCAACAGGGGGCAAAATTCGTGAAGCCGTTTTAATGACCTTGAAAGAGACAGGGTTGAGCATGGCCTATACTTCGATAATACTGTTTTTTGGATTCTCTATCTTTATGGCATCGGAGTTCGGAGGAACGGTGGCCTTGGGCATGTTGGTCAGTTTAACCCTGTTGGTAGCCATGTTTACCAATTTGACCTTACTGCCAGCCTTGCTTATCGGCTTGCACAAAGAAGCCCGCGAGTTGCCGTTTATTGAAGAACCCGACGAAGTAGAAACAGAAGAAACACATTTATGAAAGGTATTATTTTAGCAGGCGGCAGTGGTACCCGATTGTATCCGATTACCTTAGGCATTAGCAAGCAGTTGATGCCGGTGTACGATAAACCCATGATTTATTATCCCATGTCGGTTCTGCTAATGGCAGGGATTAAAGACGTTTTAATTATTTCAACTCCCGAGGACCAACCTGCATTTCAGCGGTTGTTGGGAGATGGATCGCGCATTGGTTGTCGGTTCACCTATGCGATTCAAGAAGTTCCCAATGGCTTGGCTCAAGCTTTTGTGATTGGGGCAGATTTTATTGGAGACGATTCTGTGGCATTGGTTTTAGGCGACAATATTTTTCATGGCAGCGGATTGTGGTCTCAACTTAAAACCTTGTCGCCCGGCGATGGTGGGCTGGTTTTCGCCTATCATGTTACCGACCCGCAGCGCTATGGAGTGGTTGAGTTTGATTCGGCAGGTAAGGTGTTGTCAATTGAAGAAAAACCTGCCCAACCTAAAAGCAGTTATGCCGTACCCGGCTTGTATTTTTACGACAATCAGGTGGTGGAAATTGCCAAAAACCTAAAGCCAAGTGCTAGGGGAGAGTATGAAATTACCGACGTGAACCTTGAGTATTTGCGCCGTGGAAAGTTAAGCGTGCAAAAGCTTGAACGAGGGACAGCCTGGTTGGATACCGGCACCTTTGCATCTATGATGCAGGCCTCGCAATATGTACAGGTAATTGAAGAGCGCCAAGGTTTGAAGATTGGTTGCATTGAAGAAATAGCCTGGCGCATGGGATTTATTAGCCATGCTCAATTGATGGAGCTTGCCGCACCACTTGAAAAAAGCGGCTATGGAAGTTATTTAAAACGCCTTTTATGAGCAAAACAACCATATTATTGACCGGAGGTGCCGGGTTTGTTGGAAGCAATATGGCCGAGAGATTGGCTCAAGACCCCAACAATCAAATTGTTGTGGTAGATAACTTTCGGACGGGAAGTCCCGATAAGCTACCCTCGCCCGAAAAATACCCCAATGTTCGGTTTATTAAGGCCGATGTAAATGAGTTTAGAGATATTTCAGGTGTTTTTTACGCCTATCATTTTGATTACGTTTTTCATTATGCGGCATTGGTTGGGGTGAAACGAACCTTGAACAATCCAGTTTCGGTTTTGCGCGACATTCGAGGCATTGAGAACATCTTAGAACTTTCTAGAAATACAGGGGTAGCTCGTGTGTTTTTTAGCTCATCATCTGAGGTCTATGGCGAGCCGGTCGAATTTCCCCAAAACGAAAAAACCACCCCGCTAAACTCCAGACTGCCTTATGCCGTAGTAAAAAACATTGGAGAATCCTTCTTGCGTTCCTATCAACAGGAATACGGTTTGAATTATACCATTTTTCGTTTTTTCAATACCTATGGTCCAAAGCAAAGTCCTGATTTTGTTATGAGTCGATTCTTGCGGCAGGCATTAAAAAACGAACCGATTACCATTTACGGAGAGGGCGACCAAACCAGAACCTTTTGCTTTATTCAAGACAACATCGATGCTTGTTACCAGGCTTTTATTAGCAATTCCTACATTAACGATGTGGTGAACGTGGGTGGAAATACCGAGATTACGATTTTGGAATTGGCAAAAACCATCTTATCTATTACTGGTTCGAGCAGCGAGATTCGGCATTTGCCACCCTTGGAGGAGGGCGATATGACCCGCCGCTTGCCCGACACCACCAAAATGGATTCCCTGTTAAATCGCCAAAGGCTTTCGCTGGAAGAAGGCATTCGGCGCGTATTGGAAACCCCCCGCTTCTTAAACTTATGAAAATTTGGGGAGCCCTGTTTGCCTCTTTTTTAGCCTTTTCGCTGCTTAAGGCCCAAACTATTCCCTGGCCTTTAGCAGTGGATATCCCCAAACAGCAAGTTGGAACTGGTTTAAGCCTAGCCTCAACCCCGGCCTATATAAATGCCTCTGAATTTGAAGGCGGCCTGCTTCGGTATTGGCCGCTGAAACTTAGCAGTCAGGTAGGCGACACCTCAATTTTGTATGCTGTAGTTTCATTTGATACCCTAATTGGACCTTCAACGGCTGGCACTTCGGCAAAAGCCTTAATGGATGTAGAAATAGATTCTGTAGGTCTTCTTTTGTACCATGCTAAAACCAGCTCAACTCCAACCCGTTGTGTTTTGGAGTTTCTTTCATTGAGCGCAGAAGGTTTTCCTATAGCGCAGGCTTGGTACAGCGATACACTTAGCTGGGCCGTATCGGTTGCTCCTGAAGCCAAGCGGGTTTGGGTGCCGGTTCAGGCAATTCCTCCCTCTGGCCAAGCTTGGGCAGTTCGGTTTAAATTGCTTGAATTGGGACAGGGCGACACCCTTCTGCTTGCCGCCCGACATCCGGTAAAGGACACCTGTGGAAGTTTGATTCAGGCCGACACCTCGGTATTTTATCCGAATTCCTTTGCGTTTTGGCAAGGGTACAACCTAATGTTGCCCAGCCAAGCCGGCGGAGATTTTTACACCGATTGCAATGGAAATGGTCTGCGCGACAGCAGCGACGGGGCCAATCCAATTCAAACCTGGGATATGGCTTTGGCGGTTAGGGCTACAGGCCTTTCTTTTCCTATGCTTTCAACAAAACCGCCCGTTTTGGTTTATCCCAATCCTTGTACAGAAACCACCCGTGTTGGCCTAAAAGATTGTGGCTGGGAAGTGTGGGATGCCTTCGGCCAAAAACGGGCTGCAGGATTCGGTCAAACCTATTTGCCCTGCAACGATTTACCTGCGGGTTGCTATACTGTACATATTCAACAAGGACTTACCTCTTGGAAAGAAAAATTATGCGTGTATTAACCTCTGGCTTTTTTATACTTGGATTGTTGCTGACCGCCCAAACCCATGGGCAAAAAACCCCGATTCCAACGGCTGCACATACCCATGCAGGCACCCATTTCCCTGTATTGAAAACCACCGCCGATACCTTGAATGCAGAGGTTCTGTTGGACAGCCTGACCCTATATGGATCGCCCAACGGTGGATTTATGTCGGGGAATAGCGGTTATGGCGAGTACGCAAAGGTGCAGGAGTTTGACATAGATTCGGCCTGCGGAGTCGAGGGCTTTGTTTTTTGGTTCGCCCGCAAGGCCTTAAACAGCCTGCCCGCCGACAGCTCAAGAATTGTGTTGGTTTGGTACGATATGGATTCGGTTACAACCGTTCCCGATAGTGGACGTTTAATGCCAAAGACGCGTTTGAAAACCGACACCGTTTTTTTAGCAGATATCGATACTTCTTCGTTGTTTGATGGCTCCGTCTACCTCTGGCAGCCAGGGTCGGCTTTGGCCATCCGAAACTTTGCCGCTGGCCTTATTTTTAATTTAATGCACAGTCAAGATACCTTGGCTCTTTGGTCATCTTATGCAGGAAGCTATGGAAAACGCACCTGGGAGTTCTATTTAAACGCCTGGACACCAATGTACTACAACTGGGGTATTGATGTGCGTTTTAGTGTGTTGGCATTAATTGACCGGTTTGCAGGTTTAAATGAGCAGGGGAACCAAGGGCTTCGCCTTTACCCAAATCCAGGATATGAAAGGCTTCATTTGGATTTGCCTCGACCAATTCAGCAAGCTGGTTGCCTGCTGCTTGACCAAAGCGGACGCATCGCACTTGAGTTCAAGGCTTCTGAATCGTTGACAAATCAAATCCATATCGATGCAGCTGCATTGGCCCTCGGGAAATACATAACCGTAGTTTTAGAAAAAGGAATGCCTATTTGGACGGGGAGCTGGATAAAACAATAAAAAGCTGGATTAAGAGGAATTGCATCGTTCTTTTTGAAAACCTCTCTGCCAAGTACATCTTCTCTTTGTTAATTCAACCCAATGGGTTACTTTTGCCCCCTATTGTTTACTATAACTGATTCATTATACACATGAAGGATTTGATGATGTACATGATTCCCGCCTTAGGTTTGGTGGGTATTTTGGTGATGGCCGTAAAATATTCTTGGGTTTCGAAACAAGATGCGGGCGATGATAATATGCAAAAGCTGGCTGGCTATATTGCCAAAGGCGCTTTAGCCTTTTTAAGGGCCGAATGGAAATTGCTGGGTTATTTCGCCGTTATTGCAGCTGTTGTTTTGGCTTGGTCTGGAACCCTTACGGAAAGCTCCCACTGGATAATTGCCGTTTCGTTCCTAATCGGTGCCATATTTAGCGCCTTGGCCGGATACATTGGAATGAAAGTAGCTACGCTAGCCAATGTTCGGACCACCCAGGCCGCACGGACCTCTTTGGCTAAGGCTCTGAATGTTTCTTTTACAGGGGGCGCCGTTATGGGGCTTGGAGTAGCTGGTTTAGCTGTACTGGGGCTTGGTAGCTTATTCATTGTGTTTTATCAGATGTTCAATGTAGGCACAGGGGCTGCCTTTGATGCTCACCAAATGGAAATTGCCCTTGAAGTTTTGGCTGGATTTTCATTGGGCGCAGAATCGATTGCCCTGTTTGCCCGCGTTGGCGGAGGTATTTACACCAAAGCTGCCGATGTAGGTGCAGATTTGGTTGGAAAAGTAGAGGCCGGTATTCCCGAAGACGATGTGCGCAACCCAGCAACCATTGCCGACAATGTTGGCGATAATGTAGGTGATGTAGCGGGCATGGGAGCCGACCTTTTTGGGTCGTACGTCGCTACTATTTTGGCAACCATGGTTTTGGGGCGCGAGGTTCTAGTCGCTGACCAAGTGGGCGGGTTGTCCTTGATTCTCCTTCCCATGATTATTGCTGGTATGGGATTGATTTTCTCCATCGTCGGTACCCTATTTGTTCGCATTTCAGGGGAAAACAGCTCGGTTCAAAAAGCCCTTAATATGGGCAACTGGGCTTCGATGATTTTCACATTGATTGGTTCTTACTTCTTAATCAATTGGTTGGTGCCCGACGACACCCTTGTTCTTCGCGGAACTGAATTTGACCGCGGTGGCATCTTTGGCGCTGTTTTGTTGGGTTTGATTGTGGGAGCCCTTATGAGTTTGGTTACCGAATTCTATACCGCCATGGGAAAACGCCCCGTTATGTCGATTGTACGTCAATCTTCAACGGGACATGCAACCAACATCATCGGCGGTTTGGCCGTAGGAATGGAATCGACCGTTTTGCCCATTTTGATTTTGGCGGCAGGCATTTTTGGCGCCTTTGAATTGGCAGGACTTTACGGAGTTGCAATTGCTGCGGCCGGTATGATGGCCACCACAGCGATGCAACTTGCCATCGATGCCTTTGGCCCCATTGCCGACAACGCCGGTGGCATAGCTGAAATGAGCGGTTTGCCCGCCGAAGTACGTGAACGCACCGACAACTTAGATGCCGTTGGCAACACCACTGCCGCTTCCGGTAAAGGGTTTGCCATCGCTTCAGCGGCATTGACCTCTTTGGCCCTTTTTGCTGCCTTTGTCGGAATTGCAGGTATTGATGCGATTGACATTTACAAGGCAAACGTACTTGCAGGACTTTTTATTGGTGCTATGGTTCCTTTTATTTTCTCAGCCCTGGCCATTTCGGCCGTGGGACGGGCAGCCATGGACATGGTAAATGAGGTGCGTCGGCAGTTCCGCGAAATTCCAGGAATTATGGAATACAAAGCCGAACCCGAATACGAGAAATGCGTTGAAATTTCAACCCGAGCCAGTCTGCGTGAAATGATGGCTCCGGGAGCCATCGCCCTGCTCGTTCCCATTGTGGTTGGTTTTATTTTTGGACCTGAAGTATTGGGCGGTCTGTTGGCCGGAGTTACCGTTTCTGGAGTCCTAATGGGTATGTTCCAAAACAACGCCGGTGGCGCTTGGGATAATGCCAAGAAAAGCTTTGAAAAGGGAGTGGAAATCAACGGGGAAACCTACTTCAAAGGTTCCGATCCACACAAAGCCGCCGTTACCGGCGATACCGTGGGCGATCCCTTCAAAGATACCTCCGGTCCATCTATGAACATTCTGATTAAGTTGATGTCTATCGTAGCCCTTATTATCGCTCCTCATATCAAAGGTGTAGGGGGCGGGTCAACAGGATCACCTGCTCCTAGTCTTGCTACCCTAGACCAAAAAATCAGCTATTCCATTGGTTTAGATATTGCCCAAAATGTGGTAGGAGCTGGACTGGACCTTGATGTTAAAGCCATGACCCGTGGTCTTGAAGACGGGAAATCTACGGATTCTGAAAAATTGCTGACCCAAGAGGAAATGGAGGCCGCATTTGAGGAATTCCAAGCTCAAATGATGGAAAAGCAAGCTAAGGAGGCTGAAGCCGGAGCGGCAGAGAATATTGCCGAAGGGCAGGAATTCATGGCCGCCGAAAGCAAAAAGCCCGGCATGAACAAAACCGCTTCAGGTATGCTTTACGAAGTAAAGGTTATGGGTAAAGGGCCAAAGCCCACAGCGAACGATAAGGTTAGCGTTAATTACACAGGGTCCCTTATTGATGGCACCGCATTCGACAGCAACGAGGGCGCTGAGCCAGCCTCTTTTAATGTAAACGAAGTTATTCCAGGTTGGACAGAAGGTCTTCAACTTATGCCTCAGGGATCTACATTCCGATTTATTATTCCAGCCAATTTAGCCTATGGCTCAAATCCTCCTCCAGGCTCGCCCATAAAACCCGGTTCGGTTTTGGTATTTGAGGTCGAATTGCTGTCAATAAACAATTAAATTTTACCCCCAACAATTAATCCTAAACCTATGAAGAAGTTGATGTTTATTTCGGGCTTGGCCCTCGTTTTTTTCGCCTGTTCATCATCAACTTCGAACGAAGCTGAGGTTAAAGAACTTAGCAGCGTAGAACAAAAAGTTTCGTATGGAGTCGGTCTGAATACCGCTGCTGAACTTAGGAAAGCCGATTTCGGAGTAGATAAGGCGGCTCTTATTCAAGGAATTATTGATGGACTTGATACTTCAAGAACCCCCTTACTTTCTGAAGAAGACATGCAAGCGGCCTTCAAAGAGATTCAAATGCAAATTCAGGCTAAGGAACAAAAAGCGGCTGAATCAAAAGCCGCATCAAACGTGGAAGCCGGCGCAGCTTTTATGGCCGCCGAAAGCAAAAAGCCAGGCATGAACAAAACAGCATCAGGCCTGATGTACGAAGTTCTGGTCATGGGAAAAGGACCTAAACCCACTGCCGAAAGCACGGTTTCAGTAAACTACGAAGGAACCCTAATTGACGGCACTGTTTTCGACAGCAGCTACGAGCGCGGTCAACCGGCCACCTTCCCCCTAAACGGAGTTATTCGCGGCTGGACCGAAGGCTTACAACTTATGCCCCTAGGCTCAACTTTCCGTTTTGTTATCCCCGCTGATCTTGCTTACGGCAACAACCCTCCTCCCGGCTCAAACATTCAACCTGGATCTACCTTGGTTTTTAAAGTAGAACTCTTGAAAATCGAAAAAAAATAAGTTGTTCTTATGCGTATTTTTTTGACTCTTTCCCTGTTGGCTACGCTTTTGTTCTCCTGCCAAAAGAAGAACGAACAAATTGTTGAGGCGCTAGCATATACGTATTTTGGAGATAGCATTTCGGTAGAAAACCCATTAAGCCCTCAGGCTGTTTTAGATAGCCTTAGTGTGCGCGACTCTGTGGAGCTTACCTTTTCTTCTACCATTACCGAAGTTTGTCAGACCAAAGGATGCTGGATGGACGTTCAACTCGGCGACCAACTTATGATGGTTAAATTTTGGGATTATGGATTCTTTGTACCCAAAGATGCCGCAGGAAAAACCGTGATAATGAAGGGCTGGGCCAAGAAAACCACCAGCTCCGTGGAGTGGCTTAAACATAAGGCACAAGACGCTGGTGCAAGCCAAGACTCCATCGATAAAATCACTGAACCCACCATCGGGTACGATTTTATGGCTACTGGGGTGGCAATTCAGCAGTAGTTTTTGGGCGGTTCCGGGCTTTCACAGGTAGTCCTCGCTGGGCAGCTGTGGGCCCAGCGGCGTTGCGTGGGCTCCTGAAGTCGCCTCCGCCGCTCGCGGGCCCAAGGCCGCCCACCTTGCGGGCTACCTTGTTCAATCCCTACCGCAGGCCGCACAAAAAAAAACCAATCATTTACCCTTGACAAGTTGAAATAAGAGGCCTATCTTTGTATTTCATCGATGAGGAGAAAATAATTCGTTCTTTGCTTCGCCACGTACAGGGGTGGCGAAGAACACTTCGGGTTTTTAAAGCGTGAAGTCAGATAGTGAATAAAAAGATGCCGAAAGGTGATTTTTATTCGCTCGGGGGTCTCAAGGGAGCTTCTACATTGAAACAGAGGCAACTTTGTTGAGGTGGGAAGCGGGAATTTCGGGTTTGAGACGGGTGCGTTGGCCGCGCACTGTTTTTAGGATTGGAAGGTTTAGGAGGCGATGGTATGTGTGCAGCGTGAAAATAAACTCAAGAATTCTTGAACAAGTTCGGTCGGCCTTACCCATGGGAGTCCATTCTGCCATTTTGGCTAGGATGCGTCTCTTTTGGTCGTGCCCTAACCCTTAACCAAAACCCCCTCCGCCCGGTACTCCGCAACCACCGGCGCAACGTCCTCACTCAAACAATACGCAACATCCTCTTCCAACTCTAAGTTCTTTAACCGATTTCGGTGTGAACTGTTCGCTAAATATCCCATTCGATCTCCCTGGGCCCTTGCAGATATCTCCATACACATCAATACGGCATCTGCATCTTCATCCAATTCAAAGCCACTTTCCATCAACCGTCGCGAGGCATCTCCGCAAAAAAGACTGTCTTCTAGGTTTACCCTTCCTTTCCAGCCTGCACAAATAAACAAAACCGACTTGTTTTCTTTTATCAGGTGGTTTACCGTAGCCGATATATTTACATAGCTTCCGGTAATTAATCCTTGGTTCTTTTGTGCCGCTTCTATTGCTTGGGTTCCATTGGTGGTCGATAAAACCAACTCTTTCCCTTTTAGCAGTTCGGCTCTTTTTATCATGTCTAGGGGCGAATTCCCCAAATCAAATCCGTCTACTATCTGCCCCCCCCTTTCTGCTGCCCATATTCTATTTTCGTTCTTGGGGTAAAGTTCAAAGGCGGCTAGACCTGCAATGGGTCTTATCGACGATAACCCATGGTACAATCCAGCAGCTATCGCACTGGTTGCCCTAAAAACATCAACAACCACTACGATTCCATGGCGGTCGGCGTACCGCGGGTACAGGTCCGGGCTTAAGCAAATATTTACTTTGGGTGCCGACAAACAACTCAATTAAACGGAACTTTTACCACCTCGGCTTCTATCGCCTTACCTCTAATTTCTATGAAAATTCGGGTTCCAGGCTCAGTGTTTGGCATGCTTACGTATCCCATTCCTATCGCCTTTTCTAGGCTGGGGCTTTGGGTGCCGCTGCGCACTTCTCCTATGACCTTGCCGGCCGAGTCCAATATAGCATAGCCATGCCTAGGAATGCCACGGTCAAGCATACTAAACCCAACAAGTTTTCTGCTTAGACCTTGGTTTTTTTGTTCTTTCAAATACGCTGAATTCACAAAGTTGGTATCCAGCTTGGTAATCCAACCCAATCCTGCTTCTAGCGGGCTGGTTGTGTCGTCTATATCGTTGCCATAAAGACAAAACCCCATTTCCATCCGAAGTGTATCGCGGGCGCCTAGGCCTGCCGGTAGCAATCCAAAGGGTTGTCCGGCCTGCATAACGGCATCCCACAGCGATTCTGCGTCTTCATTTGCCACATACAGCTCGAAGCCCCCAGCCCCGGTATAGCCGGTGTTCGATAAAATAACATCCGAAATACCAGCCATACTACCCATTTTAAAGTGGTAGTAGGGAATGTCGCTTAGATTAACATCTGTAAGTGTTTGCAGGAGCTCCGTCGCTTTTGGCCCTTGAACGGCGAGCAAGGAAATGGAATCCGATCTGTTTTCCATGTGAGCTCCAAAATCGGCGTTCAAAGTGCTAAGCCGTGCCCAATCCTTTTCAATGTTCGAGGCATTCACCACCAACATAAAGCGTTCTTCGCTGATTTGATACACCAGCAAATCATCTACTATGCCGCCTTCATCGTTCGGCAGACATGAATATTGGATTTTTCCCGGGCTTAATTTGCTTACATCGTTCGAGGTAGCATATTGAATTAAGTCAAAAGCCTGAGGACCAGATATGTAGAATTCGCCCATGTGCGAAACATCAAACATTCCCGCCTGTTTTCTCACCGCATGGTGTTCTGCAAGCAATCCAGCGTATTGCAGGGGCATTTCATAGCCGGCAAAGGGAACCATTTTCGCACCTAGATTTAGGTGTTTTTGTTTTATGGCAGTGCTCTTCATTTTCGCATTTTTCTGGTCAAAGATACATACATTCCATTCCCATCTTCAGCTTAGAAATTAATTTTCAGGGGGCTTTATATTGGCTTAGGCCATGCCTTGTGGGCCTCCAAAAGGAAATGGGAAAGCGTTGCCATCTCCGGATTCCGAAGGAGCATTTTTAATTTCCCCAAACGACTGCTCATAGCGGGCAATATTGTCTCGAAGCGCAATCAGCAAACGTTTGCTATGTTCAGGAGTCATAATAATGCGCGAGCGCACTTTCCCTTTGGGCATGCCGGGCATCACATTCACAAAGTCCAGCACAAATTCGCTAGGGGAGTGGGCAATAATGGCCAAGTTGGCATAAATTCCGCCGGCTATTTCTTCAGGCAGTTCAATATTGAGTTGATTCTCAGAATCGGTGGGTTGATTTTGCATACCTCAAAGGTACTGCATGTCGTGGGAACTTATACATGATTTTTCCAACTATGCATTCAATTTTTATGATTTTTGGGGCGGCTGCGGGCTTTCACCGGTAGTCCGCGGCTACAGCCAACGGGCCCAGCGGGTTTGCGGGGGCTCCTGCTGTCGCCTCCGCACCGCGCGGGCCCGGTGGCTGCAGCCTTGCGGGCAACCTGGTTCAATCCCTGCCGCAGGCCTACACAAGGCTAAAGGCTAAATTTTAATACGAATGAAACCGTTTAGAGCTTCTCAGAATAGGTTTCTAGTACATCCCATGTGTAATCTCCGAGCAGCTGTATTTTTGCCAAGCATTCTGGCTTTTGCAGGCTGCGCCCCCATTCCTCGGGCGATATCATCGACACTAGGTGGCTCCCGTTAGCACGCTGATAAAAGTAATAGACCTGACCAATAACCGGCTCAAAGGAAAGTCCAGCCAAGTATATTTTATAGGAAACATCGACCCGGGCTTGAAGCGCTTTGGCTTGTTTAGCAAGCAAATCCATCTGCTCATAAATTTGATGCATCTGCCTTTGTGTCTGTTGCTCCATGGCCGTGATAGATCGTCCCTGAAGTTTTCCTTTATCTTCGGGCCGAATAACGGCTCCACCTACCATGTGGGCATAGGGCAAAAAGGCTGGATTTTCGGCAACCGCATCTGGGTCAATTGGATTGACGAACTCTTTTGGATTCGAATCTTGAGGGCTTTCCATACAACAATTGAACAAGCCTAAGGGCAGAAGGTTCTAACATGCTGTTCACCTTCTATCCTTAGGCCTGCAGAATTTTCAATTACCTCTTGAAAACAGTGATATAGCCTTGTTTGGTGATATCGCGTTTTTCGCTCCTTAGAAGATAATAATACACCCCATTGGTAAGTTCTGTACCATCTTGGTGTAAGCCACGGAAGCACGCTGCGCAATCAACATCTGGAATTCCACCTTCTTGAACGGTTGTGTTTTGCGTTTTAAAAACCAAGGTACCCCAGCGGTTGTAAACAAACAACTCGTAATCAACGCAAATGTTGAATTCAACCGAAAGATCTTCAATCTGCACTTGGTCATTGCCAGCGGTTTCAGGATTCAATACTAAAACGTTGGGGAAAGTAAAATCATCGGGAGCACCTTTAACTTCAATCACCTTTAGCGTATCGTGGCGGCATCCAAAGGCATCGGTTATGCTAAGTACAATAGGAATATTTCCTTCGGTGCTATCGGCGTAGAAGTGCTCAAAATTGGCAACAAAATAATCGGCTCCAGGAGTTTGATCAACGTTCCATTGGTAGTTGTAGGGTTGCTCGCCCTTGGTAGTTTGATCTGTAAATAGGTTAATCCAGTAGCAGTAAGGTTCTGAATCGAAATCAGCGACGGGCAGTTCCAGTACATTAAATGTCCCGGTGGTCGTATCAAGACAACCTTGATCTGTAGCAATGTACAACACCACCTGATATGAACCTACTTCAGGAAATACATTGTTGAAGTTCTCATTTGTGTCGTTAAACAAACCTGTGCCCGAAGGATAGGTAACTATCCAATTGTAATCTGTAATACTTGATGGGGCATTTACGGTTGACTGGTTATTGGTGAACAATGTTTCTTTAAAGCAAAAGTCTGAGGTGTTAGCCCATGCGTAGCTGGCGTTTGGCTTGGGATGAACTGTAATCAAATTATTTATGGTAACAGTGGTGTCGCAACCCCGATTTGTAATGGCAGTTAGGGTTACCGAAAACGTTCCATCTTGCATATAAGTATAGGTGGGTAAAACCCCGGTGGTTGTTCCTCCGTCTCCCATAGCCCAATTCCAAACCGAAACGGTATCTGGTCCAGGAACATAGGTTGTGTTGAGCATATCTACCGTTAGGGGTTGACAACCGGCTAAGGGGTCGGCCGAGAAAGCAATGACGGGTCTAGGGTTAACACGTACTGGAAGAGTAACGGTGTCTACACACCCGTGGTTGGTTACAACAGCAAGGGTGGCCGAATAGTCTCCCCAAACAGGAAAAATCTGACTTGGATTGGTTTGGCTGCTGTTTCCAATTCCTGTATTAAAAACCCAAGCGCTTCCCGTAACCGAGTCCGGGTTTAAAACCATACTTAAGTTTATGAAATTGTTTGCATCTCCCGAACAGGCTGAATCAACCGCGAAATTGGCAACCGGATTAGGAAAGACCGTAACCGGAATCGTCACGGTGTCTGGACAGTTGTTTGCCGTTAAGATGATAAGTTGAGCGTTGTAGGTGCCAGGGTTGGTATACATATGGTCAAAAGCCAACGAATCTGTTAAAAGCGTACCATCTCCTAAATTCCATAAGCGGGATGTAATCGTATCCCCATCTGCGAACGAAGTGTCTGCAAAGGGGGTTACCAAACCTTCACAAAATTCCAAATGATTAAAATCGGCTACCGGAGTTCCAACCGTTAGGTAAGGAATGGTTACCGTATCGACGCAACCCAGCGAGTCGGTTACCACAAGCTGAATATCATAGTATCCAGGTTGTGGAAAGGTGAACACAGGATTCGTATCGACCGAAGCCCCAACTTGAACACCGGTGGTATCTAAAAAATTCCAAGCATGCGAAATAATGGTATTGCCTGCCCAGGTTCCATTCGACCCTAAACTATCAATGGTAGCAAGACTGGTAAAATTTTGAGTTAAACCACAGGGGCCGGGAAGAGTTAGATTTGACAGGGGCTGAGGGTAAATTGTAACAGGAAAAGTTATGGTATCTCGACACCCCGCACTGGTAATGGCTATTTGGGTTACATTGTAGGTGCCTGGCCCCGGGAAAATATGCATAGGATTTTGAGCGCTATCTTGAAAAGACGGGCTGCCATCTCCATAATCCCACGCCCATTTTGAAATCGTACCGTTCACCGCATACGAAGTGTCGCTCATCATGGCCGTGTTTTCGCATAGATAAATATCGTCAAATCCCGCATGGGCAGTAATTGGGTTCACTATAGCGGTTAGGGTGGCTGTACAACCCGAAGCCGATGTGATTACACAGTTCAAACTTTGACCAGATTGAGGGTTGTTGATCACCACCGTTGGCCCACTAACACCATTGCTCCATTGGTACGATGAGAATCCTGGAGGAGCCACCAATACCGCGTTTGTGTCGCCCAGGCAATAGCGAATGTCAATTTGCAAGGGAGCGCAATCCGCTACCAAATATCCATAGCCATAGTGGCCACTTAAAGAGCAGTCGCCGGTTTTCGCTTGAATTGTCACGGTTTGACCAATAAAATTTGTCAGACTAACACCCACGCGGGCCCAATTCCTCCAAACTCCGCCAGAATACGACTGAAATCCAGGGATTCCATTGCCCGCAGCTACCTGGTAATAAGTGCAAGGTATCACCTGCCCAAATGGGTCAACGACCTGCAATTCAAACCTAGGCTGCTGAGAGGCAGAATGGCCAGGGTCTTCCATTACCACAGCAAACTCATAGATAAACAACGAATTTTGGGCCGTTACCATCAAACTATATTCCAATGCCTCAGCTTGGGCTCCCGTACCTGAGTTGCCTAACCTTGTCGACCGGTTAAATCCTGTAGGAACCGTTTGCAAAGCGGGTACAATCGGGTCTGTTCCAGGGTTCATTATCGTATGCTGGCCAGCAACTATCCCCACGTTCGGTAGGTTAATTGGGCAACAGGTTCCGGTATATCCTCCCCAGTTGGTGAAGTCTCCCATCGCAAAGTTCGCATTTGGGCAGTCCTGATTTAGTTGCGCATTTAGGTGAACAAAAAAAATCAAAAAGGCGAAGGGCAAGAATATTCTTTTAAACATATTCCGAAAATTCGTTTACATCAAATTATTTGCGGGTTACAACAGCAACCTTTTTTGGGTTAAAAATACACCATTTCCATTGATTGTCCAAACAATTTTAATCTGTTAACATCTTCGAGACATAAAAAAGAACGGGTTGAATTCCACCCAGAGGCAAATAGTTTTGAGTTTTATTGACTTTTGCGATGTCTTTTTCCGGATTTTCTGTTTAACAGTTGACCAATAGAATGGCTACGCTCAATTTCCGAAACGTTGTTGGTGGCCTTGTTTTAATAAAAAAGAAATATTTGGGTACTTTTACCCAATTTAGTACCCTTAAAAAACAAAAATGGGCTGTTAGCTCAGTTGGTTTAGAGCGCTACCTTGACAGGGTAGAGGTCACTGGTTCGAATCCAGTACAGCTCACGTAGCCCATCCATTGTTTCTTATGAAACTGTTACTTTTATTGCTTTGTAGCCTAATTTTTAGGTTTGCCCTTCCGGCGCAATCCAATCGAACGCCCATCGAGCGGCTTGACTCTATTTCAAACGAAATTTCTTCATCTTCTTGGAATTTGGCGGGAGTGCTGCTTAGCAAAGGCTTGGTTTTTAGGGTTCGGGGTCTATCCTTTTCCGAAAACGCCAAGGCTTTTGCATCTGAAACGGTTCCAGTTTTAGATTCTTTGGCAGATTTCCTTAGGCTTAACCCAAGCATTCGACTCAAAATTTCTGTTCATTTTTCTGAAGATATCCCCGCCTCAACCCTCATGCAATCAAAGATTCAATCCCAGACCATTGTTAAATACCTCGCTGCTCGTAGAATAAACCCAAAGCGACTGAAAGGGGCTGTGGGGGGCATTGCAAATCCTTTGTATCCAGAAAGCCTAGTGCGGGAACTGCAATCTGCTGAACTTCAGTCGTATTTTAGAGCTTTAAATAACCGCGTAGATTTTGAAATTACGGCAAACTTGAATTAGGTGTTGCATTTGTTTGGTTTTACCATTGAAAAAAAATACCTTTGCGTCCCCTTATATTTGAAAACGTATGTACGCGATTGTTAAAATAGCTGGTCAGCAATTCAAAGTTGAAGAAAATCAAGAAATCTTCGTTCACCGTTTGGCGGCGGAAGAAGGCGCTACGGTTGAGGTAAACGATGTGTTGTTGGTCGATAAAAATGGATCTGTACAAATCGGGTCGCCCCGAATTGAAGGTGCTTCCGTTTCTTTGCAAGTTGTCTCACATGTTAAAGGCGATAAAGTACTTGTTTTCAAGAAAAAGCGCCGCAAGGGGTATCAAAAAATGAATGGCCATCGGCAGGCCTTCACCAAAGTAAAAGTTGCCGGAATTCGTTTTTAATCGTAATAGGTATCAATTATGGCACACAAGAAAGGTGTAGGTAGTTCCAAAAACGGTCGGGAATCTGAAAGCAAACGCTTGGGCGTGAAAATATTCGGCGGTCAGGCTGCCGTTGCCGGAAATATCCTGGTTCGTCAGCGTGGTACACGCCACAATGCGGGTTTAAATGTGGGTATTGGTAAAGATCATACTTTATTTGCCCTTGTAGATGGAACGGTTGCCTTCCGCAAACGCCGAGACAATAAATCGTACGTGTCGGTTATTCCCAATGAATAATCCCGAAGGTTGGTAATGTTCTTGCAGCTTCCCTCGGGAAGCTGTTTTTTTTAACATTTAATGGCCTTGCTTCACTACTTTTGTAAAAATTAAACCTATGTTACGTTTGGCTGACTTGCGGGAGGCACCCGACCATTGGATTCAAAGGCTTAATAAACGAGGCATTCCTGCCAAAGAGCTGGTTGATTCTATTCTTGATCTTGACAGGAAGCATAGAGACATTCTGCAGTTGAAGGAGCAGAAACAAGCCGAACTCAATGCCTTATCTAAGGCTGTTGGTCAGTTTATTCGCGAGGGTTCTACCCAACAGGCTGAGGAAGCCAAACAAAAAACCGGCAGCCTTAAAGCCGAAATTCCTGCTCTAACGGAACAAGAGTTGGCTTTGGATGCCGAAATAAAATCCATTTTGTTGTCTCTTCCGAACGCCCCACACTCCTCCGTTCCCGATGGAAACGATGCTTCATCTAATGTGGTGGTGCGCAGCGGGAATTCAAGCCGTGAATTATGGAACGGTGCAGAAGCCCATTGGGATTTGGTGGCCAGAAAGAATTGGATTGATTTTGAGGCAGGCGTTAAGGTTACTGGGGCCGGTTTCCCCGTTTATTGGGGAAAGGCTGCCCGGTTGCAACGAGCGTTAATCCAATATTTCCTAGACTTTAACACCCAACGCGGGTATACAGAAGTTCAGGTGCCTTTTATGGTAAATCAGGATTCGGGTTTCGGTACGGGTCAACTTCCCGATAAAGAGGGGCAAATGTACCATGCCACTGCCGATGACTTTTATTTGATTCCCACAGCCGAGGTGCCGGTTACAAATTTGTTCCGCGACACCATTCTAGATGAGACCGCCCTTCCAATTAAATGTACTGCCTATTCTCCTTGCTTTCGACGCGAAGCCGGTTCGTACGGCAAAGATGTGCGGGGCCTAAACCGCCTCCACCAGTTCGATAAGGTGGAAATTGTTCACATTTGCCAGCCCGAATTCTCCTACCAGGTTTTAGACCAAATGGTCAATCACGTCGAGGAACTTATTCAATCCCTTGATTTGCCCTATCGGCTTCTTCGGCTATGCGGAGGCGATATGGGTTTTGCCTCGGCCCTAACCTACGATTTTGAAGTGTTTTCAGGAGCTCAACAGCGCTGGTTAGAAGTCAGCAGTGTTTCTAATTTCGAAGCATTTCAATCAAACCGCCTCAAACTTAGGTTTCGAACAAACGGCAAACCGCAGTTGCTCCACACCCTTAACGGAAGTTCTCTCGCCCTGCCCCGTATTCTTGCCGCCATTCTTGAACACCACCAAACCCCCGAAGGGGTGCACATTCCTGAAGCGCTGCAAAAGTATACCGGGTTTGATCTTTTAAAATAAAGAAGCCCAATATGCGTTTCTTTACAATGTTCAAAGGGATTTCTCTTCTTCAACCAAAATTTGCCGCTCTTTCTGCATCTCTCTTGGGGTATTTTATAACTCAGATTTTCTTAACGCTCTTTTTTTTCTTGTTTTCGTTCCCTCAATTGAATGGGCAAACAGAACAAGAACTTCAATTGGCTCGGCAATACTTAGACCAAGGCGAATTTGCTAAAGCCCTTCCTTTTTATGAGCGTTTTTTTCAGCAACGCCCCGAAGAGCAATTGCACTTTTTAACCCTCCTTAAGCTGCATTATGCCATGGATCAACCCAGCATGGCAAAGTCCTTGGTTGAAAAACAATTCCGGAAATGGCCTGAATCGCCCGAAGTCTTAGCCGCTTTCGTCGATTTTCAACTGCGTTTCGCTGAGCCCAAATTGGCCGAAAAGGCTCTAAAGGCATGGTCGAAAAATCCACCCTCTGATTTCCGGCCTGCCGAAAACCTAGCCAATTCCCTAGCTGCTTACGGACATGCGGCCATGGCTATTCAGGCCTTAGAAGATTGGAATAAGCGGTTCGGAAATCAAGCAGAAGCCCTATACAAATTGGTCGATTTGTATGTTTCAGACAACAAGCCAAATTTAGCTGCCAACAAACTCATTCAACTCCTTTATCTGTCGCCCGGGTACTACGAAGGAATTAAATCTAGGCTGGTAAATCTGTTGTCGGAAGATCCCGAAGCGCCCATGAATCTCTCGATTAAGCAGGCATTTATTTCTGAAATTCAAAAAAATCCCGATGAGTTGGAACTGGCATCCTTGTTAATGTGGGTGTTTATTCAAGAAACCAATTTTTCTCAGGCATTTGTTCATGCAAAGTCCATTGACCAACGCTCAAAGGCCGAAGGTAGTATTGTTCTTGATTTGGGCTTGGTATGCAGGGAACAACAAGCCTTTGAAATGGCTAACCGTTGCTTTTTGTACATCGGTAGTCTAGGCGAGAATTCTCCCTATTTTTTGGATGCTAAAATGGCCGAAGTTCAAAACATGGAAGATTGGCTTAGGTGGGAGGGCCGCTTGGCCGGTTCCCAGCTTTTGCAATTGGAAAAGGCCTATGAAACGGTTTTAACGGCAATGCCCCCTAGTCAGAATTTTATACAAACTACATTGCGCTATGCCCGCTTACTTGCCTTTGATTTACGAAAAAAACAGCAGGCAATAGGCTTTTTGTCAAACAATATGCCTACCATACGAAGCGGAACCATTGAGGAAGGATTAGTCAAAATTACCTTGGCCGACATTCTCATTGCTACCGGTGATTTTTGGGAACCAAGTCTTTTGTACGGCCAAGTTGAAAAATCCTTGCCCAATACGCCAGAAGGCCATGAAGCCAAATGGGGAAATACACGGCTTTCTTTTTTTCGCGCTGAATTTTCTTGGGCCCAAACCCAAGCCAAAGTGCTAAAGGCCAGCACCACCAAACACATTGCCAACGATGCCCTAGGCTTGTCTTTGTTAATTAGTGATTTGTTGGGCGAAGATTCAAACATCACCAGCCTAGCCCAGTATGCCAGAGCCGATTGGGCTTTTTATTCCAGAAACGATAGCCTTGCAACCATGATTCTGGATTCGCTAGAGGCTGAAATAAAATATGGCCCCATATTATCCGCTTCTCTATGGATTCGATTCCAAATATTGGAGCGTGGGGGGCACACAGATGCCGCCATAAACGCCCTTAGGATTTTAATAAAAAACGAGCCTTCTGGTTTGTTGGTTGACGATGCTTATTTAGCCATTGGGCGTTTGTATGAAAATCAACTTCAACAACCCGAAAAGGCAATGGAGGCGTATAGGACTCTGTTGATTGAGCATCCAGGAAGTTTGCACAATCAAACGGCACGGGTCAGGTATCGGGTTTTGAAGTCAAGGCAGAAAGCCAATCCATAATTTAGGGCAAACTTGTTTCAAAGTAGCGGGTCAAAATTCTTGGGAATCCGTGGTTTTCTATTTCTGATTTGGCAATCCATTTTTGGCCCTCAGAAGCGGGTCCCGAATAATGAAAAACAAAAACCTGGGCACGAATTTCGCGGTGCGACAAAAGGTGGGAAGGCAGTTTGACCGCTGTATAATCTTTATTGGAAACACCTGGAAAATCCATCTCTAAATCAGAAATTACAGGGAATTCTTGGGTTATTCTTGAGGGCAATTCCCATAAATTAGCCCAAATGCCATGGGGTTTCCTTTTTTGAATTAACAGCTGGTTTTCATTTTGGGCAAAGGCAAAAGCCAAGTGAAGAACCTGCTTTGATGTTTTGGCTTTTTTTATGGGGTACTTTTCTTCTTCACCCTCTTGGTTCGCTAAACAATGAACCTGAATAGGGCAACGCATGCACATTGGTTTTCGGGGAGTGCAAATCAAAGCCCCTAATTCCATAATCGATTGGTTGAAGTCGGCCGGATTGTTATGGTCCATGTTTTGATTTAGCCATTCATGCATGACCGAATTGGCTTTTTTGCTTTCAATACCCTCTGCCAATTTAATGCAGCGCGATACCACCCTTTTTACATTGCCATCAAGTACCGGATGAGCTTTGTTGAAGGCAAAGGATGCCACGGCGGCAGCCGTATATGGGCCAATACCTGGTAAGGAAATCAATGCATCGTAATTGGCAGGAAAAATTCCTTGGTGGCTGCGTTCAATTTCTCGGGCTGTTTTTAACAGCGATTTGGCCCTAGAATAATAACCTAGTCCTTGCCAAAGCCTAAAAACCTCGTCGTCGTTGGCTTTGGCCAAATCTTGGACGGTTGGAAAACGCTCGCTAAATTTCCAATAATAGGGCAGGCCCTGTTCAACCCTTGTTTGCTGAAGAATAACTTCAGAAAGCCAAATTAGGTAAGGGTCTTTGGTGTGCCTCCAGGGAAGGTCTCGGCCTTCAAGTTGGAACCAGAACTTTAATTTCTGATGAATTTCCATTTTTTTAAGAACTTTTATGTCGAAACGTACCGGATTTGATGTGGCTAAGACTTTTAAGGTTAGAATTATGATTAACTTTGCCAAAGTTATTATCTCTAACCAAAACATAGCAAAATGACCAAAGCTGAAATTGTGAATCAGATCTCAGAGAGTACCGGTGTAGAAAAAGCGGCCGTTCAGGTAACGGTTGAGGCCTTTATGAAGTCGGTTAAAGATTCTTTGATTGCTGGAGACCCTGTTTATTTGAGGGGTTTCGGTAGTTTTATCATTAAGAAGCGCGCCGAGAAAAAAGGCCGCAACATCTCCAAAAACGCCACGATTGTTATTCCTGCGCACAACATTCCTGCCTTCAAGCCGGCGAAATCTTTTCATGGACTTGTAAAAAAGTCGCAGAAATAATTTAGATGTTTTCTGCGCTTTCAGAAAAAACAAAAGCAGTGCTCTTAGCACTGCTTTTCTTGTTCTTGGGCCTTGGCCTATGGCTCTTGCCTACCCGGCACCCAGAAGCTTACCTTCAAGCGGCGCAAGTCAAGGAGTTAAATACAGATTTAGAGGCCCAAATAGAAGAGGTTAAATCTGGGTTAAGCCCTGAACAGCAGGTAGAAGCGCAACGTCTTGAGTTGGCCTGGCGTCAAGCCGACCCAGCAAATCGAAGGGGGGCTTCCGATACGCTTATTCGATTCTGGGGGCAGATTAACCCTGCCGTTGCGGCCATTTTTGCGAAAAAAAAGGCAGAAGATACCAACGACGATGCCGATGTGTTGGATGCAGCGCAGCGTTTTTTAACCGTGGTATCGGTTATGACGGAAGAAGATAAAAGTTGGGCTGCCGTGGAAGCCGCGGGTTTGTTTCGGCAGGTATTAAAAACAGATCCAAAATCACTGGAAGCCAAGCGGGGCTTAGGAACCGCAATGGTTGAAGGTGCCGGCGCCCCCATGGAAGGAATTGGAATGTTGACCGAAATTCTGAAAGAATACCCCAACGATGTTGAAACCATTTTACGTTTAGGTCATTTTTCTGTACTTTCGTCCCAGTTTTCAAAAGCTGTTGAACGCTTTCATCAAGCAATAAGCATTGACAGCAGCCGAAGCGAGGTGTATTTTCTTTTGGGAGATACCTGGCTAAAAGCAGGAAACCAAGACAGTGCAAAGAAGTACTTTGGGCTTTACAGAGAGCGTTTGCCCTCGGGAATGGCCAAAACCAGCTTTGATGCCTGGCTTGCCGAAACAATTTCAAAAACAAATTAAATACTTTAGGAATCATGCCTAGTGGAAAAAAACGCAAAAGACATAAGATGAATACGCACAAGCGTAAAAAGCGTCTTAGAAAGAACCGCCACAAAAAGAAAAAATAATTCGGGATAGAGCCGGTAGCTCTGCTTCCGGTCTCCTTTAAACGTAGAAATATGAGCAACGATTTAATTATAAACGTTGCGCCCGAAGAAGTTTCTATTGCTCTGCTTAAAAGTCGTGAGTTAACCGAACTAACGAAAGAAAAGAGCGACTATGCTTTTAATGTGGGTGATTACTATCTGGCTAGGGTCAGTCGTATTCAACCCAATTTAAATGCTGCATTTGTCGATTTAGGTTACGAGAAAGATGCCTTTCTTCATTACTTAGATTTAGGCCCTGAAATACAGTCGCTTAATAAGTTTGTAAAAGAAACCGTTAGCGGGCGCTTAAAAACAGCCAGCTTAAGGTACTTTAAATTTGCCCCTCCCATTCGTAAAGAAGGGAAAATGGGCGATGTGCTCAAAGCCGGTCAAACCATTTTGGTGAAGGTTATCAAGGAACCCATTTCTCAAAAGGGCCCAAGGCTCAGTTGTGAATTGTCCTTGCCAGGCCGATACATGGTTTTGGTGCCTTTCGCCGAAAAAATTTCGATTTCAAGTAAAATTCGAGAAAATAAGGAGCGCGACCGCCTTAAATCACTGATGGAGGCTCTACAGCCTTCTAATTTTGGGATAATTATTCGAACAGCAGCCGAAAATCAGTCGGCCGAAGATTTGGAAAAAGACCTGAAAGATTTGATGGCTCGCTGGGAAGAGGCCTTTGAAAAAATCAAACCCGGGAAAACACCGGCCAAGGTGCTTGGGGAGTTAAGTCGAGCAACCACCCTATTGCGGGATCTGGAAAACAAAAATTTCACCTTCGATTCTATTGTAGTTAACGATGAGTCGTACGTGAATCAGATTCGGGAGTACATGCGGAGCAATTTTCCCGACCGCGAAAAGGCCGTTCGGTTTTTTAAGGGTCGGTTGCCTATTTTTGAACATTATGGCATAAATAGGCAGATTCGAACCTTGTTTGGTCGGAATGTACCCATGAAATCGGGGGCCTACCTTATTATTGAACATACCGAAGCGCTTCATGTAATTGATGTGAATTCCGGAAATTCGGTTCGTTCGGGAACAACCCAAGAAGATTCAGCCCTTGCCGTAAATCTTGAGGCCGCCGATGAAATAGCCCGGCAATTGCGCCTAAGAGATATGGGCGGAATTATTGTGGTTGATTTTATTGATTTGTACAAAGCCGAAAACCGCAAAATTCTGTTCCAACGGATGCGCGATGCCATGAAGGACGATAAGGCCAAGCACAACATTTTGCCTCCGTCCAAAATTGGTTTGATTCAAATAACAAGGGAACGGGTTCGGCCTCAAATCAACATTGAAACCGCCGAAGCCTGTCCTTCTTGCCAAGGAACAGGAAAGGTCACTGCTAGCGTTAACCTGACCGATGAAATTGCCAACGCTTTTGCACGGAAAATGGAAAAAAATCCCAACGCCACCTTTACCCTTTTGGTTCACCCTTATGTTGAGGCTTACCTTACAAGAGGGTTTTTTACTTCGGTTTGGAAAAAATGGAAGAAAATCCATGGCCGTCGGCATCGATTGGAACCCAGAACAACCTTGGGCATGTTGGAATACCGTTTTGTAGATGCACAGGGTGTTGAACTTGAAGAGGCCTAGCGCCCGGGGCTGAACCGGCACCGATTGCAGTACAGCCAAGCTACGGTGCCAGGCGGAGGCGACCAGGGGGAGCCCCACGCACCGGCAAACCGTTGCTTGGTTGTACAAATGAGGTACAGGTGAAGACCCGAAAAGGCACCCAAACCTCAATCGAATCCATTACCTTTGAGCATGCAATTTCAGGACGTAGCCGGGCAACCTCAAATCAAACAGCTCTTGGTTCGATCGGCCAAGCAAGGAAGAATTCCGCACGCACAATTGTTCCTGGGTAAACATGGGTATGGAACATTGCCTATGGCACTTGCCTACATTCAGTATTTGCTGTGCGAACAACCTGGTGAACAGGATTCCTGTGGAACATGCGCTGCCTGCAAAAAGGTCGCTAAATTGAGCCACCCTGATTTGCATTTTGCTTTTCCTTTTGCCGCCAAAGACGACAAAGATGTGGCTCAAAATCACCTTGAGGAGTTCAGAGAATTTTTATTGAAAACCCCTTATGGTTCGGTGGAAAGTTGGCAGGAATTCTGTTCGGGCGAAAGCAAAAGACCCACCATAAACTCGGCCACAACAAAAGCGATTTTGACCGAAATGAGTCAAATGCCTTACGAAGGAAAACTTCAGTTTATGCTGCTGTGGTATCCGGAAATGATTACCCATGGAATGGCAAACCGCCTGCTGAAATCGATTGAAGAACCGCCCCCAAGTACCGTTTTTATTTTGGTTAGCGAAGAAGAGGGTAAATTGATGCCGACCCTTCTTTCACGGCTTCAATCTATTGCCTTTCCGAAGGTGAAAGACTTTGATTTGGCTGATTATTTGGGGAACCAAATGGGGCTTGACCTAGACCAAGCCAGGGAGCTTGTGAACATGGCCGATGGCGATGTGGACCATGCCTTGGGTTTGGGGAATACCCAGGAACAACTGGCCTTATTTTTTCCGTTTTTTCGAGATTGGATGCGGGGCGCTTACATGGCGGCCTTCCATGAAAGCGTGGAATTGGCCGAGGTCTTTCAAAAGTGGGGCCGCACCCAGCAAATTTCATTTTTTCAATATGGATTGTACCTAATTCGAGAAGCCTTGGTTTTTAGGACCTCCAACAGCCTTTCTAGGATTACCGAAATGGAGCGTACTTGGCTAGAAAAGTTTTCGGGAAGCGTAAATACAGCCGTAGCTGAATCTATAATGCAGGCTTTGGAAAACGGGCTGCAAGGAATCGCTGGAAATGCGCATCAAAAAACGGAATTTATCGGGGTTACCATAGATATTTATCGTTCCTTTAAACTTTCAAAACATTAATTTTGAAAATCAAACTGTAAACAATGGGTTGTTCGAGTTGCGGTACGGCAGAAAAGGGGCAATTGCCCAAGGGGTGTAGGAACAATGGAGCCTGTAGTACAGGGGGCTGCCACAAATTAAATGTGTTTGATTGGCTGGCGAACATGGAACATTTAGCCGGCGAACAATCTTCGGTGGTCGAAGTTCGATTTAAACATACCCGAAAGGAGTTTTTTCTTAATGCAGAGGGCATTCAACTGGTTCAAGGCGATGTTGTGGCTGTGGAAGGCTCGCCCGGCCACGATGTGGGTGTGGTTTCACTTAGTGGGCCCTTGGTTAAAATGCAGCTTCAGCGCTTAAAACACAGCGGTCAAGGCTTGAAAAAGGTGTTTCGAAAGGCAAGTACTACCGATGTGGAGCGCTGGAAAGAAGCCATGGACAAGGAAGATGAGTTCCGGTTAAAAGCAAGGGAGGCGGCCAGCTTACTTAAGCTGAAAATGAAAATCTCGGATGTGGAATGCCAAGGCGACGGAAGCAAATCTATTATTTACTATACTGCCGATGACCGCATTGATTTTCGGGAGTTGATAAAGATTCTTGCCCGCGATTTAAGGGTTAAAATAGAAATGCGGCAAATCGGTTTAAGGCAAGAAGCTGCCAGGCTTGGTGGAATTGGAGTGTGCGGCCGGGAACTATGTTGCTCCTCTTGGCTGCGTGACTTTAGAACCGTTTCAACCGCCGCCGCTCGGTACCAACAATTGTCTATTAACCCCCAAAAACTTGCTGGCCAATGTGGAAAGCTGAAATGCTGCCTGAATTATGAATTGGATAGCTACATGGATGCCTTGAAGGGGTTCCCAGCCAACAACATCAAACTAAAAACAAAACAGGGGATTGCCTTTCATCAAAAGACCGATATTTTTAGAAAGACCATTTACTATTCTTACTCAGAACGCCCCGATGTTTTCTTGGCTCTTGCCGTGGATAGGGTTCAAGAAATTTTAGAAATGAATAAAAAGGGCGAATTGCCCGATAATTTAGAGGATTGGGTCTTGATGAAACCCAAAGAAGAGGATGCAAGCCACACCTTTTCAAATGTTATTGAAGAGGGTGCTTTGGATCGATTTGATGGTCAGCGAAAAAAACGCAAATCGGGTCGTAAGTCGGGGCGCCGAAGGCCAGCCCAAAATCAAAAATCAGGTCAACATGCCTCAGAGAACTAATCTTTTTGTCGTCTTGTCGTTGTTCATGGGGCTTTGGTCCTGCGACCCAGGCCGCTATTTTTCCGAATACCAAAGTCTGCCTGAATCGGGCTGGTCAAATTCCTTCCAACCAGAATTTCAAGTTGAAATTGAAGATACCAGTCAGGTCTTTAATGTTCAGGTTATGTTTCGGCATGCCCCTGAATACCCATTTCAAAACCTGTATGTGTTGATGCACACTGATTTTCCGAGCAAAAAGACCATTACCGATACCCTGACCTTGTTTTTGTTTGATGCCACAGGAAAGCCTTTAGGCTCTTGCATGGGCGACCTATGCGATGTGGAATTTTTATACCGGAAAAACATCAAATTTCCCGAAAAGGGGCAGTACCGTTTTCGGATGGAACAACGCATGCGTACTCCCAATGCTGCTCTTCCGTTGATTTTTGATGCCGGATTGCGTCTTGAAAAATCGAACCTTCATGAAAAATAAATCTATTTTCTCCGGTTTTATTTGGGTTAAATGGGTTTGGTGGTTGGTCTTGAGCCCCCTGGCAGCTTTCTATTTGATATTGGGTTTAGCCTCTGTGGGGCTATTTGGCGCCCTGCCCAGTTTTGATGAATTGGAGGACCCTAGATTTAATCTGGCTAGCATCATCTATTCATCGGATGGAGAGGTTTTAGGTAAATACTATGTTGAAAATAGAACCAATGTGAATTTTGAAGACTTCCCACCACATTTGGTTCAGGCTTTGGTTTCGACCGAAGACGAACGGTTTTATTCGCATTCCGGAATTGATGTTGAAGCCCTAGCCCGCGTGATGAAAGGAATTGCTACAGGTCAGTCAAAAGGCGGAGGTTCAACCATAACACAGCAGTTGGCAAAGCTTCTTTTTCACAACGAGCGCGGCGGCAAAATTAAACGGGTGCTCCAAAAATTCAAGGAATGGGTAATTGCCATTAAACTTGAACGCAGCTATACCAAGCAAGAAATACTGACCTTGTACTTGAATCGTGCCGACTTTGGCCGACAGGCTTTTGGGATTCAATCGGCCTCTAAAATTTACTTTGATAAACGGGTTCAGGAATTAACCATAGAAGAGGCTGCCGCATTGGTGGGAATGTTGAAGGCCCCCGGCAATTACGATCCGGTTCGAAAGCCCGAAGCCAACCAAAAACGCCGCAATGTGGTGTTTGGTCAAATGGTGAAAAACAAGGCACTTAGCTCAGAAAAGGCCGATTCCCTGTCCAAATTACCTGTGGTTGCCGATTTGACCCGATTAAAAGAACGGGTCCGAAAATCTGTGTTTGGCCAAGGCGACTTGGCAGGGTACTTTTTGAATGAACTAAAAAAAGACCTTAGCCTTTGGTGTTCAAACCACATTAACCCAGCAACGGGAAATCCCTACAACGTTTACCGAGATGGATTAAAGGTGTATACCACCATCGATAGCCGAATGCAACGCTATGCCGAGCAAGCCGTAAAGCAACATTTAACCGAACTGCAACGCGATTTCTTTCGCCATAAAAAGGGCAAAAAGAACGCCCCCTTCTCGCTCCGGTTAACCGATCAGCAAGTCAATTCCATTGTATTGCAAGGCATTAAACGCAGCGATAGGTACCGCGAAATGAAGGAAGATGGGGCCTCGGATTCTGAAATTTCGAAGGCATTTAACACTCCAGTCGAAATGACTGTTTTTAGTTGGCAAGGGCCTATCGATACGGTGATGAGCCCACGCGACTCCGTTATCTATTATAAGTACTTTCTGCAAAACGGCCTAATGAGCATGGATCCCCATACCGGCCACGTGAAAGCTTGGGTGGGTGGAATTGATATTCAACATTTTAAATACGACCACGTTCGGGCTGGAACCGAAAGCGATGACGGAAAGCAAATCGTCCCCAACGGTGGCCGGCAAGTAGGTTCAACCTTTAAGCCTTTGGTGTATGCCTTGGCCATGGAAGAAAGACGTTCCCCTTGCGATTTGGTACCCAATACCCGCGTTTGCATTGAAGAAGGATTGAGCCGACCTTGGTGCCCAGACAACAGCGGCGATTACAAGGTGAACCGAATGATTACCCTGCGCGAAGCCCTAGCCAATTCTGTCAATTATGTCTCGGCTATGCTCATGAAAGAATACGGGCCACAGGCAACCATTGATTTGGCACGCAAACTTGGAATCACAGCCAACATTCCCAATTCTCCTTCCATTTGCCTTGGCACTGCCGATATTTCTGTTTTTGAAATGGTGGGCGCTTTCAGTACCTTTTTTAACGACGGTGTTTACTCCAAGCCTTTTATGTTGACCCGAATTGAAGATAAAAACGGCAATACCCTTGCTGTTTTTAGCCCAGAACGCCGCGAGGCCTTAAGCGCTGAAACCGCATTTTTAACCGTTCAATTGCTCAGAGGCGTGGTGTTGCAAGGCACCGCACAGCGACTTCGGTACCGCTATAAGTTCAATGAACCCATCGCAGGCAAAACAGGTACCACCCAAAACAACTCCGACGGTTGGTTTATTGCTGGAACGCCCGATTTGGTAACAGGAGTGTGGACAGGTGCCGAAGACCGCTCGGTTCATTTTTACAGTACCGCCCAAGGCCAAGGTGCCAATATGGCTCTGCCCGTTTGGGCTCTGTACATGCGTAAGGTGTACGACGATAAATCCATTTTAATAAATAGGGGTGATTTCAAACGGCCTGAATCCCTAGCCGATTGGAATTTTGATTGCTCGGAAGAAATTCAGGACCAACTGCAAGAAATGCGCGAAGGAAATACCGAAATTGATTTTGATTAACCATGAATAAAGTTGTGCAAAATGCCCAAGAGGCCATTTTTGACATTCAAGATGGCATGACATTGATGCTGGGTGGGTTCGGCCTGTGCGGCATACCCGAAAATCTAATCGAGGCTTTGGTGAATAAAGGCTTGAAAAACCTAACCTGCATTTCAAACAACGCCGGAGTTGATGACTTTGGTATCGGTTTGATGCTTCAAGGCAAACAGGTAAAGAAAATGATTTCTTCCTACGTTGGCGAAAACGCTGAATTTGAACGCCAATTGCTTTCGGGCGAACTTGAGGTGGAGTTGATTCCTCAGGGAACGCTGGCCACCCGATGCATGGCCGCAGGATACGGAATGCCCGCTGTTTTTACTCCTGCTGGGGTGGGTACCGAGGTGGCTCATGGAAAAGAAACCCGAGTTTTTAACGGGAAAACGTACTTGATGGAACATGCCTTTGATTCTGATTTTGCCCTGGTAAAAGCCTGGAAAGGCGATACCCAAGGCAACCTGATTTTTCGGGCCACCGCTCGTAACTTTAATCCTTTGATGGCCATGGCAGGTAAAATTACCATCGTCGAAGTTGAAGAACTTTTGCCCGCTGGCGAATTGGATCCCGACCAAATTCATACCCCAGGCATTTACGTACACCGAATTTTTCAGGGCCTGAATTACGAAAAACGAATCGAACAACGCACCGTTAAACCCCGTCAGGATTAACCTTATGTTAAACAAAGAACAAATTGCCCAGCGCATTGCCCATGAGCTTCGCAACGGAATGTATGTTAACCTGGGAATAGGCATTCCAACCCTGGTTGCCAATTATGTACCTGAAGGCATGACCATTGTGCTTCAATCTGAAAATGGACTGTTGGGTATGGGGCCGTTTCCCTTCGATGGGGAAGAAGACCCCGATTTAATCAACGCCGGAAAACAAACCATTACAACCATTCCCGGTTCGGTGTTTTTTGATTCGGCCATGAGTTTTGGAATGATCCGTGCCGGCAAGGTCGATTTAACCGTTCTTGGAGCCATGGAAGTAGCCGACAACGGCGATATTGCCAATTGGAAAATTCCAGGTAAAATGGTGAAGGGCATGGGCGGTGCTATGGATTTGGTAGCCTCGGCAAAAAACATAATCGTGGCCATGCAACACTGCAGCCGCGACGGCAAATCAAAACTGCTGAGCTCTTGCAGCCTGCCAATTACCGGCTTGGCTTGTGTAAAAAAGGTGGTTTCTGACCTTGGCGTTTTTGATATTGACCACCGTGGCTTTGTTTTGTTGGAGCGCGCCCCAGGAATTTCGGTTGAAACCATTGTGAATGCTACCGAAGGCCGGCTTCATGTGCCAGACCAGGTCCCTGAAATGACTTTTTAGGTGCGGCTGTTTTTTACTATTCGAAAGGTTCTTCCTTCTTCATGGTTTGAAGGCCTAGCCTTGGGTGTGGCTGGCCTTTTTTCGCTATGGTATGCCAGCATTTCCTTTATTAATCACCACCTGATTCGAACCTTTGCCTATGATTTGGGCATTAAAAACCAAGCCATTTGGGATTATGCTCATTTTCGTTGGAATTACAACACCATCATGGCCGAATTGAATGGGGAAATCAATGTGTTGGCCAACCATTTTGAACCCGTCATTGCTTTGTTTTCGCCTTTGTATTGGATTTTTGGACATTACACCCTGTTGGTGGTGCAATGGGCTGCCGTTTTATTGGGCGGCCGTGCTGTTTGGCTTCTGTTTAAGGAACGCCTGCCCGGTAAAAACACCCTGGCTTTGCTAGGCTTAATCGGCTTTTACTCTTTTTTCGGCATTTTTAGTGCCTTTGCCTTCGATTTCCACTCCAATGTGCTGGCGGCCATGTTTGTTCCTTGGTTGTTCTTGGCCTTTTACCGAAAACAGCATTTCGCGTTTTTTGCCCTTGGCCTGCTTACCGCATTTTCTAAAGAAAATATGGCTCTTTGGCTTGTTTTTCTTACCCTAGGTTTGGCCTTGAACCATTTTAAGGAAAGTCAACTTCGAAATAAAGCCCTGCAACTCGCGGGATTGTCTGCTTTGTCTTTTTTGCTCATAATGAAGGTGTTTATGCCTGGTTTCGCAAATGGGCAGCTTGAATATCTGCATTTTAAATATACGGCCCTGGGCCCCGATATGGGCTCTGCTTTGGCTTTTGTAATCTGGCATCCTATTGAGGCGTTGCGGCTTCTGTTCGAAAACCACCTTCCAGGGCCTTCAATGTACCGCGATGGGCTTAAATGGTCCACCTGGGCTTTGTTTTTGGTTGCCGGCGGCTGGCTCACCTTTACCCGGCCAGCCTTTGTTCTTATGCTTTTGCCAATTTGGGGACAAAAAATGTTTAGCGATGACCCCAACAAATGGAGTCCGTTTTTTCAGTACAGCATTGAACTGTTGCCGGTTATTGCATTAGCCTGCATTGAATTCGCCCGCCGGTTTCCTCGTTTTGGGCTTGGTGCATCTGCGGTTTTTTTGTTCGCCCTGGGCAGTTGTGCCTCAGGTTATCATAGCCTTTTTATGTATCGGCCTCAGGCTTACATGCCCGAAGCCATTCAGATTTTTCGCCCCGCTCATTGGCATCGCGAATTCCCAGTATCCAATGTGAAATTAGCTTTGAATCAGCATATTCCAGAAACGGCATCGGTGGCCGCTTCAAGTATTCTGGTTCCACGTTTGGCCATGCGTTCCCAAATTTTCTGTTATCCAAGTGCGCAGCCTACGCAGTATTTAGCCTTGATCAAAGATTCGGAAAAGCCCTATCCACTTAGCCCGAGGTTACTCAACGACAGTATTTCCCAGCTTCTGAATTCCCCTACTTGGGAATGCCTTTATAAACAAGATTCCCTTTTTATTTTTCGACGTCGTTTTAATTGATTTTTTTGGGCGGGTTTTCGGGCTTTCAGAGCTAGTACGCCGCCCGGCTGGGGCAGGTGTACGCGCTAGCGTGGCTCCTAAAGTCGCCCGCTACCGCGAACACCTGCTGCCCAGCCGTTCGTGCGCGCTAGCTTCTTCAATCCCGCCCGCGGCCTCTTAATTAATAAGCCCCTTTGGTTCTAACCCCGAATGCAATCTTTCCTAAATTCAAGGATTCACCCATTTTGCCTCTCCCCAAATCCCTGAGCTGCCTTCAACCTGTACCCAATACACGCCTGCGCTTAAATCTCCGATTCTTAAGTTTATACTAAGGGCAATGGGCCCTTTTTGACTTACGTTGCGTTGAGTACGGTAAACCTCCATTCCCGAGGAGTTTCGAATGCGTAAGGCAACCGTATCTGCCTGTGGAGCATCTACAATCAGCCTTAATACTCCATTTTGAACGGGGTTTGGAACTACCTGAATTCCGCCTTTTATAACCTTGCTATTCAAAAGAAACGAAGCCTTTCCAAAATGAGGGATTCCGTATCCAAATTTTTCGTCGGGCTGTTTATAGGCATGGCACGACAACAACACGGCTTGCCGAAGCTCTGCTTGGCCTGCCTCAGGGTGCATAGAGCAAAAAGAAGCCAATGCACCGGCAAAAATTGGCCCCGAAAACGAAGTGCCATTTGCTGTGCTGATTCCTGCGGCATTCATAACGGTTGAATTCCTGCCCATGGCACAAACATCAGGCTTCACCCTTCCATCAAAAGTGGGCCCTAGGCTGCTAAAAGCGGCATGACTCCGATCGGCTTGTACTGCTCCTACCGCAAAAATATGTTCGGCATCGGCCGGAACTCCAACATATTTCCAAGGTTTGTTGCCAGAATTCCCCGCACTGTTTACCACCCATAGTCCTTTTGCCGCCGCAATCTTTGCTCCACGGCTACCCACAGCCGTTGTTCCGTTTAAGGTGGAATAGGTGTGCGAAACAAACGGAGCATCGTATTCTGTATAGCCCAAAGAGGCGTTTATGATATTGGCGCCCAAACTATCGGCCATTTCGGCACCCATAACCCAGTAATATTCCTCCATTGGGGTTTCTGCGGCAACATGTTCTGTTTTAAAAAGTACAAACGAGGCTGCAGGAGCTGTTCCAACCATTGCCCCAGGCTGCCAGGCTGCCATACAACTAAGAACAAATGTTCCATGTTGAGAATCTTCATATACATTGGCATCTTGTTCCACAAAATCCCAGTTTCCCAACATTTGACCATTCGAATAGGCCTGTGAAAAAGCCGGCATTTCGGCAACACCCGTAAATCCACCGTCCATAACTGCAACAAGCATTCCCTGACCCCAAAAACCTGATCCGTGAACGAAATCGGCAGCCAACATTTGATTTTGAACGCTGGCCTGCCCATAGGCATTTTCGGAACCGGCAAAGGCCAAATCAAAGGTGTTGGTTGAAACGCTTGGCAAGGGCGAAAAACTAGGCTGCCCACTTTTTTTAAGAATAGAATTGCCTCGGTAAATGCAGGCAACCGATTTTACAAAAGGCAAAGCGGCTATCGAGGCGGCCAAGGAACTATCGGTGCAACTTACCACCTGGCAATTTAACCAACGGCTTAGCCCCGCTTCTTTAAGTTGGGTATTAAGGGCCAATACTTGATTTCTGTACACGCCGTGAACCGGAAAATCCACACTGTCTATGGTTATTCCCTGCCCAAATTTTCTGTCAATAGAGCGCAGAGATAAAAAAGTCAATGGAGCCTCATTGCTAAACGCACAGGCTTCCCCTCCTTTGTCAAAAAAAGAAACAGCAAAGCGATATTCAGTGGACTGGGCATTGCCTAACAAAGAAAGGCTGCCCCAAAAAAGGCTAAGGAATATATTCCAGTAGGCGTTGTTCATATTGGTAACCAAATTTAACCCGACCCAATAATGGAATTACGCTCCAAGGTTGATCGGGTGGTAAAAGGCTTGAGCAATCGTTGGGGTCATTGGGATTGGTAACAATCCCGGTTACCTCGCACCGGTAGGCATAAATAAGTCCGGTATTTCGAGCATAGCGTTCACAAAAAAATTGTTTTTCCAACAGATTTTCGTTGGCCCATTGAACAATTAGGGCAGTAGAATCGTATCCTGCGTACGGCGCATTTACTTCGACGTATTCAAAATCTTGGGCTGCAGGTTCGGGCAAATACCCCCAACCATTCCATTTTAAACCCAATTTCATAGGAAAAACCAATTTAATGATGGATCGGTTTTCCTCGGTCTTGATTGCTTTCCCTGGTTCCATTCGCGTATGCCAAATTCGCGGACCCCCCCCCCAATTTTGAGTGGAATCCGTTCGAACCTGCCTGCTTATTTTCATTAAGGAGTCGCCCGAAGCTCCCTTAACCCAACCGTCCATGATTTCTCGAACCTGAAACCGAAAGGTGTCGTTCCGGCCAGCAACACAATCTATCCAAATAGAATCAACAGCATAAATCCAGGTACTTCCTTCTTGAACAGGGTACCATAATCCAGCCTCTGGGCTACCCGATTCAGTTTCATTTGTGCAGGAATAGAATCCGGCAAAAACAAAGCCGGTCAAAACCGCCCAAACCAAATTTGGATTTAAATTAAGGCTATTTAAATTAATTTTCATCTTCTGGTTCACCAAGAATAAACAAGGATTCAGGCCCATTGATATAGGTGGTTGGAGTTCCCTTGTACGTGGTAATCGCTCCGGTAATGCAGACTTGTTTAAACATCAATTCGGAGGTTAGGTCGTACGAAAAATTCTTCAGGTCATTGGCCCAAACCGTTGCACTAAAAACTATTTCAGGAAATTTCTTATCTAAGTTGATGAAAACATGGCCTTTGCCGCTTTTATGGGCACTCACCACCGTTCCGCAAACGGTCAACTTGGGCTGTTCTTCCAAATAATAGTCCTTTAACATTTGGGTGTTCACTGCCTTTTTAGGAAGTTCACTTTTGTCTAGGGGCAGGGTTTCCCCAATTTTGGTGTCAGGAAGCCAAGGCGCAAGAATTACTTTTTTCTCGATCCGGTTTTCTAGGGTGTCTGCTAAGTTTTTAAAAAAATCAAATCCGGTAACTTTTTCAATGGAATCAACCGGAACGGCATACCACTCAACCGGTTCTGGGCATTCGGCATTTGGCATTATAAACCCGATGGCCGACCTACTTTTGGGATTATATGCCACCTTCCAATACCTGTCGGGCAAACTCATTTGGTTAACGCTTTGTGGAACCTTCGGCATTCCGGGGTATAGAAAGGGACCAGTAACCACAAAAATATCGGTGTTTTGCTGCTGAACGATATCCCGTAAAAATCCTTCTAGTCTTGCCCATTTTCCGCGGTTCAAAACCGGGCGCTGTGGCGACATATTTGAATAGTAATATGAAGCAGCCAAAGCCGACCTCGACCATTTGAAATCGGCCGAAGGCGCAAGATGTCCTCGGTCAAAACCATATCCTTTGTACGAAAAGCCCCCCTCAGGTTTGGGTGTTTTTGTGAAATAATCCGCGTCTTCAGAGCTCCCAGTTTTTATAAGCGGGTCAACCATAAATTTATTCGTTCGCCCCTCGCTACCCGATTGAATGTCTTTTAAAATAATGTGGGCAACCCATTTGGCCTGTTCGTGTTCTTCATCGTAGGCCAATACAAATCCAGGATGTGAAATTAATTCGGGATCGGAGGTTGGCCAACCCATGTCATGCAATCGCTCACGGATGTCGGTTAATTTTAGAATCTGCAGAGAATCATCAATGGCCAGTTCTTGACGAATCAGGCTTTGTTTTTCTTTTTCTAGTTTTTCGATGATAACCCGGCTTTGCCCAAACACGGGTCCGGCAATCAAAATCAAAGTTAGGCCTAAGGCTATAGTCCTTTTCATGCCCAATATTACGAAGAATCGCTGAGATGCCCAGCCGGTTCAACTTCAATTACATTTCCTTTTTTCGAAGTGGTTCTCCCACCTTGGCATATGCATACCGTTGCGAACGCGCCAAACCAGCGTACCCATCTAATCCATTTGAAACAGCAGCCTGCATTTTTTCTAACCTTAAAAAGCCCTCTGCTGAAACAAAACCCGAATCCAAACGCATCCACTCAAGCTTTAAAACCACCAAAACGGTACCGTTCGTTTTTATCTGATGCTCTTCAATGGGTCGTAAGCCCATTTGCAGAGGCGACTCAGCCACGGCGGGGCTTCTATACCCTTGGTGGTATTCGGTTGCCAAACCGACAGCTTCAAATTCTGAAACATCTTCCGCAAAGTTGGCCGAGGCTTGATGCGCTTTGGGAATCAGGTTCTCGGTTACCAAATTCAACGTGCATTCTGAATTTTGCATTAAATTGGAATACGAATGCCTTGGAACTGTCAGCGGCCTAAACAATACACCCAATAATGGGGGATGGGCCCCCACATGAAGGATATTGAAAAACAAACCTAGATTCGGGATTCCATTTGAATGGCTGGTGCCCATTAAAAACAGGGACCTAGGTCCCGATACGGCGTTCATCAACGTGCGCCGATAAACAGAATCCCAACCTTCTATCTCTTCAATTGAAAAAACTTCCATTTACAGCAACCTTAAATTTCCCATTCCGTTGTCTGGATGCAGAATTTGACCGCTTAAGCCAGCCGCATCTGAACCTAAAAGAAAAGCAGCCAGGCCAGCCAGCTCTTCGGGGCCACTGATTCGATTCAAAGGATGACGTTTTTGGCTGTTTTCTCGCTTTTCAGGACTTCCTAGCAGCCGATCAGCCATAGGAGTGTCGGTTATAGATGGGGCAATGGCGTTTACCCTAACTTTAGGCGCCCATTCGGCTGCCAACGATCTGCACAGACCTTCTATGGCTCCTTTGCTTGCGGCTATTGAAGCGTGGTATGGCATTCCTGTGCCTACTGCCACTGTGCTAAACAAAACCACCGAGGCATTCCCCGAGGCCATCAAGGCCTTTTCACAGCGCTGCAGCACCCGAACCGCCCCCATTACATTGATTGACCAATCGTTTTGCCAATCCAAGGCACGCAATCCACGAAACGGCTTTAAATTAATGGAACCCGGGGCATACACCAATCCGTCCAGCCGTTCTGGGATGGTTAGTTCCTGTTGCTCATCAGCCGCATCGTACATTTCCCAATCGCCCAACGCTTCAGTTCTGCAACGAGTCAAAACCCGATGTCCAGAATAAAGCAAACGCTGCACCAAGGCTGCCGATATACCGGAACTGCCCCCAACTATTAAAATGGTTCTGCTCATTTTTTCTTTTTGGTTAAAACACCTGGCTTTGATTTTTGTTTGTTTAAAGCATGAAACAGCAAGATAAAAGCACCATTGTTGTTGTTGGAGCCGGAATAGCAGGTCTAACGGCTGCGCTGAGGTTAAGCAAATCCAACCACCAGGTGCATGTGATTGAACAAAATTGGATGGTAGGTGGCTGTGCAGGAACCTACCTAAGAAAGCACCACAAATACGAATCGGGTGCCACTACCTTGGTTGGACTCGAAGATTATATGCCATTAGGAATGGTAATGCGAGAAACGGGGCTAAAGCTGAACCCTATATGCCTAGAGGTTCCTATGCAAATTCATTTTCCTGGCCGAGAAGTTTTGAACAGGCACGAATCCCTAGATCAATGGATTGACGAGGCTGAATCTTTTTTTAAGGTTAAGCAAGCTGGGTTTTGGAGGCAGGCGTATGGCCTAGCCGACACCGTTTGGAGGGCCAGTACCAAATACTTGGATTTTCCGCCGGCAAACCTTCAAGAAGCCTGTTCTGCCGCGTTGAAATTTAGACCGGCCGAGTGGCAGGTCCTGCTCAAGGCCTTTGAATCAACCCGCCGCTGGATGCAAAAATCACATCTGCCTACCCAGGGCCTCTTTATGGATTTTGTGAATGCTCAGCTGTTGATTACCGCTCAAAGCGATGCCGAAAATACCAATGCCGCTTTTGGTGCTGCCGCCTTAGCTTACCCTCTGTTCCCCAATTATTATTTGCCCGGCGGTCTGGGTAAATTGAGCGAGGCCATGGTAGATTTGGCCACCGAACGCGGGGTGCGTTTTCATCTTAGGACGCCCGTGCAGCAAATTTCTAAAAGTCCAAAGGGCTTTCTTATTCAGGCTGGAGATTTAACCCTTCAAGCCAGCCAAGTGGTTTCTGCCATTCCAATCAATAACCTGATTGATTTGTTGGGTGAAAAACCCAAAGGAATTCGCGATGTTCGAACCGAATCTCAACTTTGGTCGGCATTCCAAACCAGTTTTTCGGTGAATCAAAAGTTGCCTTTCTCGGCACTGCACCATCAAATTCATTTGGAAAACCCCATTCCAAAGCTGCCCGGAAAAACCCTCTTCGTCAGTTTTTCACATCCCGACGACAGGGAGCGATCGCCCGATGGAAACCTGGTGGTTTCCGTCAGCTCCCACCTAGGACTGCAAGATCCTTGGGAGTCAGATAAAAAGGCTGAAATTGAATCAGAAATTTTGAAGGTGCTTAAGGAGCGAGGTTTCTTAACGGCTGAACCCGATTACGTACACTCCGCCGCCGTTGGAAGCTGGAAAAAGTGGACCGGAAGAGCCTTTGGAGCTGTGGGCGGATACCCACAAACCAAAGGGCTATTGCCATGGAAAATGAACAATGCCTTTTCGGGAATTTCTGGTTTGTGGCTGGCTGGCGATACGGTTTATCCCGGCCAAGGAATACCCGGAGCGGCCCTCTCAGGATGGATCGCTGCACAACGTTGCCTAAAATAATATCCACCTTGCACTTGACACTTTAATAACACTTCTGTATCTTTGAAGTGTCGTTCTGATTCTACTCCCCAAGGCCATAAGTGAAACCGACACGTTGTCGGACACATTCATGTAAATCATGTACTTATGGTGCGTTTTGGTTTTCTTTTTTTCTTTTTTTTCGCCTTGGTTTCTGGATTGAAATCGGCAGTGCCAAGTAAAAATGCCTTCGTCTATCCCCGCCTTAATACGGCGAACCCCGAAGGCATAATTATCGACATTCATATTGTGTTTGGCCGGCAAAGGCCAGAGGGCGAATGTCGGGGTTTTGGAATTTGCGACTTTGTTTTAATCATCAAAGGAGGAATTTCGGCGCAAAATGATCGGACAGGTTTTGCTTCGGCCAGTCAAACTGCCAACAAAAAGTTAAAGTTGGTGTTTAATCGGAATACGGGCATGAGCAGGACTGCTTACGATTCTTTTTTTTCAAAAGAACATTTTCTGATTGAGGTTGAAACGGTGGTTCCTGCTGCGGTTTGCCGAAAACTCGGTTTACCAGATGGGTATAGAATTCGACCTGGAAATTATCCGATCGAACGGAGCGGATCATCCTTAACCTTGGTCCTTTGAAACGCGCATTCTGGATTGGTGTGATGGCGGCTTTGCCGCTGTCATGCCTCCCCTTTTTGCTGGGGGTTACCAAGCCTAAAAAGGTGCAAACTGCTGAACTTGCTCACTGGGGAAGCAAGCGGAATTGGCCGGCACACCACCTTGGCTATTTGGATTCCTTGGCTTGGTACAACACATTTTACCATTTGCCTCGGCTTCCTTCGGTTTGGGTATTCAATGGGCAGGGATTGTTAATGTACCGTCGAAGCAACAACGATTGCGACAAGACCTTTCTACATTTTTTAGAGGTTGGAGATTTGACCCGCCGATTGCCTTTGGATTCAATACCTTGGGAAGAACGGGCCTTTGGCTGGAAGCTACTCAACGGCAAACCATTGCCATTGCCCAAGGGAAAACCACGGGTCGTTTCCTTGTGGACCTGCTATACCCCCAGATTACACCGCTGGGTAGATTCGGTTGAAAACCGCCTTAAATCAAGAAAGGAAGAAGAATGGGAGCATTGGATTTTGAGTGCGGATTGGGTGGGCTGGAAACCCTGATTGTTTTCGAGGGCCATTTTGCCCGCAATAAAAGACCTAAGAAAATCTACACTGCGTTTCATGTTGGTGTTTGGCCTTCCTTTCGCTCATTGACGCCAATCAAAGGCTTGACTACCCTTGCTTGGTCAATTCTTTTGCTGTTGGAAGTTAGTACGCCCTTGAAAGCCCAAGACAGCCTGCACAAAGCTCGACTTGGCGAGCATACTTTTAGGTTCGCTGTTTCTGGGCAAGGTTCCTTTTCAAAAAACTGGCAGGGGGAATTGCAGGCTCAAAACATTTGGGTGCTGAACGCTCAAATTGAGCCCACCCTGGTTTGGCGCTCGGGCCGTTGGTCATTCCAAATTCCAATTTTGCTTGAAGGTCAAGCGGTTTGGATTCCAGATTCCCTATACTCGGTGGGCAATGACCGCCTAATTGTTGGCAGCAAGGTAGGCTGGAGATTAGCAGGGCATGACAGCCTGCCCCATTCTTTGCACCTTGAGTTTGGAAAAAGGCTTGAAACTCGCTGGCTTCCAAAACCTTGGTTGCAAAAACTAAGGTCTTACTCAAAAGGAAAAACCCTTGAATCAGATTACCAAACAGAACCCTATTTGTTGAATCCGGGTATAGTTTTTCTCTCCTTTGGATTGACCTGCCGTCTCTGGACCAACCTTAGGGTGCATGCAGGATTAGCAGGAGCGAAATTGAATTTTGTGTTGAATAGGTTTTCGGGAGCCGACAGCAGTTTCGCGGGCGTCTGGGGGATTGAACCCATGGGGGCCAATCCCCACATTAAATGGGGTTGGAATTCCGAGGTTCATTGGGAAAAGAAAGGCAAACATAGAGAATCTTATTTGCTTCAAGCCCAATTTTTTTCTCCACCTGAGGGCCTGCAATTTTGGTCGGGTAGGGCAAAGGCCGAACTGAATTTTCCTTTGTACAAAGGGCTCTCCTTAGGATGGCAGGCGCAATGGAGCTATGAGCCCGCGCAATTTCATGGGCATCAATGGCAGCAGTCTGTTTTTCTTAGGTTCGGAGCGGAGTTTAGCCCATGAAGCCTGTTGCCTGCATTGTGGCAGGTTAATTGTGTCTGATAAGTTTGCCCGCTTAAATAGATGGATTTAAAAATGGGGTTTTGGGGTAAAACGGGCTGCCTTGTGAAGGTCTTTCTATTTTTCTGCCACATGGCTTCTTTCATTTTCCTCCTAGATTCCGACATCTGTGCCATATTGTCAGTATAAATTTTTGCTTTAAGGCAGTTTGTCCACTTTCCAATGAAAAATTGACGCGATTGGCATTTAAATTACCTTTGGCATGCATTTCGATAGATCAAAAATCAAAATTTAACCATTATGTCAAACCTAAGTATTAAACCATTGGCGGACCGCGTAATCGTGGAGCCAGCAACAGCTGAAGAAAAAACGGCCGGAGGTCTTTACATCCCCGACACGGCCAAAGAAAAGCCCCAGCGGGGAACCATCGTTGCTGTAGGCGACGGTAAAAAAGACGAACCCATGACCTGCAAAGTTGGTGATGTGGTGCTGTATGGTAAATATGCTGGCACGGAAATCAACCTTGAAGGCAAAGATTACCTGATCATGCGGGAGTCTGACATTTTTGCAATTCTTTAATCCTTCTCAACACTTTAAAAACTACCAAAATGGCTAAAGACATTTTATTTGACATTGACGCCCGGACTAAATTGAAAGTCGGCGTGGACGCTTTGGCGAATGCCGTTAAAGTAACCTTAGGGCCCAAAGGCCGCAACGTTATTATCGACAAAAAATTTGGTGCACCTTCTGTTACAAAAGACGGTGTAAGCGTTGCACGTGAAATTGAATTGGAAGATCCCATCGAAAACATGGGTGCCCAAATGCTGAAAGAGGTTGCCTCTAAAACAGCCGATATTGCTGGCGATGGAACTACCACTGCTACCGTTTTGGCTCAAGCCATCGTAACTGCCGGTCTTAAGCACGTGGCCGCCGGTGCCAATCCTATGGATTTGAAGCGCGGTATCGATAAGGCCGTTTCGGTTGTGGTTTCAAACCTACGTGCCCAAGCCAAAGAAGTGGGTGGCGATTCACAAAAAATCGAACAAGTAGCTGCCATTTCTGCCAATTCAGACAGCACCATCGGCAAATTGATTGCCGAAGCCATGCAACGTGTTGGTCAAGAAGGAGTTATTACTGTTGAGGAAGCCAAAGGCACCGAAACAGAAGTGAAAGTAGTTGAAGGTATGCAGTTTGACCGCGGTTACCTTTCACCTTACTTTGTAACCAACCCCGAGAAAATGGAAGCGGAATTGGAAAATCCCTACATCCTGATTTACGATAAGAAAATCAGCAGCATGAAAGATTTGCTTCCCGTTCTTGAAAAAGTGGCTCAAAGCGGTCGTCCTCTGCTGATTATTTCAGAAGAAGTAGACGGAGAAGCTTTGGCGACCTTAGTGGTAAATAAACTACGCGGAACCCTTAAAGTGGCTGCCGTTAAGGCACCAGGTTTTGGCGACCGTCGTAAAGCCATGTTGGAAGACATCGCAGTATTGACCGGTGGTATCGCCATCAGCGAGGAGCGGGGTTATAAATTGGAAAATGCCGACATTACCTTCTTGGGAAAAGCCGAAAAAGTGGTGATCGACAAAGACAATACAACCGTAATCAACGGTGCCGGCAACAAAGAAGAAATCGCAGCTCGTGTGGGTCAAATCAAAGCACAGATGGAAACCACAACTTCTGATTACGACCGCGAAAAACTTCAAGAGCGTTTGGCTAAGTTGTCAGGTGGTGTAGCTGTTTTGTACGTAGGTGCTGCTACCGAAGTGGAAATGAAAGAGAAGAAAGACCGGGTAGACGACGCCTTACATGCTACCCGCGCTGCGGTAGAAGAAGGCATTGTTCCTGGTGGCGGTGTGGCCTATATCCGCACCATACAAGCCTTAGACGGTTTTACAGGTGAAAACGACGACGAAACCTTTGGGGTTAACATAATTCGTCGTGCCTTGGAAGAACCCCTTCGCCAAATTGTTGCCAATGCCGGCCAAGAAGCCAGCATCGTAATTCAACGGGTGAAAGAAGCCAAAGAAGACGAAGGCTACAATGCCCGCACCGAAACCTTCGAGCCAATGATGAAGGCCGGAGTTATCGATCCGGTAAAAGTAAGCCGCGTTGCCCTTGAAAACGCCGCTTCCATTGCCGGTATGTTGCTCACCACCGAGTGCGTAATTGCCGACAAAAAGGAAGAGTCTAAAGCTCCTGCCATGCCTCCTATGGGCGGTGGAATGGATTATTAATCCTAGCAATTTCAACATGAATAAGGGCGGCCGTTTGGTCGCCCTTTTTTTTTTGCTTATTTTTAAGCGCTTAACGTTCAATTCATACCTAAAGGGTAACTTTAAATTATCAATTGAAGTATTTATGAAAAAACTAGTGCGCTTTTTATTGCTTGCAGGCTTTGTTTTGTTTGGAACAGGAACCTTAAGGCTTCAAGGCGTTAAAATATCGAACCAAGGCGGAAATCCCGATTCCAGTGCGGTTTTAGAATTGCAGAGCTTAAATCAGGGTTTTTTGTTACCTAGGCTAACCACTGCGCAACGCGATTCCATTGTGTCGCCAGCCCAAGGCCTCATCGTTTTAAATACCACCACAGGATGTTTGAATATGTACTTTGGCGGCGGGTGGCGGCAAGCCTGTTTTTATTGCGGATTCCCAGACCCTAGCCTTTCGGTTTCTGGAAATCCTTGCATTGGCGATACCCTTCAGCTCACAGCAAGTCCTTTGCCAGGAGCAAGCTATTCATGGACAGGTCCCAATGGATTTACCGCAAACAGTCCTTCAGTTTCATTGCAAGGCATTACGGCCGCCGACACCGGCTGGTATCAGGTTAGTACTACCCTGAACAATTGCACCTCCAATCCGGCTTTTTACCATTTGGCTTTTGACACCCTGCCGGTTCTAAGCTTAAGTCCGACTTTAGATACCATAGTCAGTGGGAGCGCAACGGCATTTCAGGTTAGCCTAAATATGCAGAACGCCACTGTGCATTGGACCCCATTGTCAGGCAGTTCTATTGTTGGTGCAGTTTCTCAAACCGGGCTTTCATTTCAACAGGTACTACAAAACAACGGATTAAATGCCAGTACCCTTCCGATTTTGGTTCGGGCGCAAAATTCCAGTGGATGTTGGGGGGCTCCCGATACAGCCAGGGTCTTAATTCCCTCGGGAAATGGAGGCAACGGAAGCGATGGCCCGATTGTGGTAAGCAGCAACAAAAATCTAAATACCGATATCATTGCCGGGGGACGTACTTGCGCCGATGGTATTTCCTATGCGCTGACCGCCCTAAACGACACATCAGCCACCTTGCAATTTACACCTGCCGCGGGTTGCTTAGCTCAAGGCGATGAAATTCTGTTGATTAACCTGCAAGGTACTCCATCCAACCACCCCAATGTAGGTAACAAGGAATTTTTAAGGGTTAAATCGGTCAGCAACAACCAAGTGGTGTTTACCAGCTCCAAAAGCCAATTTTACGGCGACGGAGTATTGAACGACCTAAACATTGGAACCACTGCCACCCATCAACGGGTATTGCTGCAAAGGGTACCTAATTACGGAAAAGTAAGCATCAGTGCTGGGGCCACTTTAACTGCAGGGGCTTGGAATGGAACCACCGGAGGCCTGTTGTGCTTCCGTTCAAACGATACGGTTTTTGTAAATGGTGCCATTGATATGAATGCCAAGGGCTACCGCAGCGCAGCTGTTTTTAATACAAACAGCGAAGATATTCGAGGGTATTCAGCTTTTCAACTCGGTATTTCTGGGCACGCTGAAGATAAATTTGGAACGGTTCAGTTTGCCAATGCCAATTGGGGAAATAGAACGTGTGGTGGTGGTTATGGGGCTGTAGGTGATTTGGCTATTCCTTCAGGGCCAACCGAAAGCCAACCCGGCAATCCATATGGGTCAAACGACTTGTCTAAATGGTATTTTGGGTCGCCAGCGGGGTCTACTTATCAAGCGTATTCTACTGTTGTTAATCGAGGAGGAAATGGAGGTGGTATTGTTGCCGTTTTTTTCAAAAGAATTGAGGTTCAAGGCGAAGTTCGGGCAGGTGGTGGTTCAGGGGTTAATACCCAATATAGTGCCACAGGCGGTGGGGCAGGGGGGAGCATACTTTTAAAAGGGGCAGAGTTGTGGTTGGGGAGCCAAAAGGTGAAAGCATTTGCTGGGCCCCGAGGTGGAAATTACGGTTATGATCCAACTTGGCGGCCTGGCGACGGCGCCGTTGGCCGTGTGGCCATTTACTATGGTCAAAGCCTCAGCGGTACCACCTTGCCGGCGGCGTACACACAACAAGTCCCTTAAGTTTATGGGAAAGGGGTGGTTGACCGTTTTGCTGCTGCTGGGCAGCAATGCTTTTATGACCTTGGCCTGGTATGGGCATTTAAAGTTTGGCCAGTGGAAGCCCATTCAAAAAGGGGGGCTGCTGGCCTTGATTTTACTCAGCTGGGGATTGGCCTTTTTTGAATACCTAATGCAAGTTCCTGCCAACAAAATGGGCTTTAAGGGAAACGGTGGTCCATTTAGCCTTGTGCAGCTTAAAGTTCTTCAGGAGGTAACAACCTTGGTGGTGTTCTTGCTATTCTGGGCCTTGTTTTTTCGAGATCAACCGGTAAAATGGAACCATGGCCTTGCTTTGGTTTTTTTGGTGCTGGCTGTGTATTTTGCCTTCAAAGGTTCCTGAATTTTGCAGGAATATACCTTTTACTTGGCTGAGCTCGCCATTTTAGGACAATAAGGCTTTATTTTTCGGCAGCCAATTTAAAATTAATATCCCCCTAAGTTAATTTACAGAAGGCCATTTGAAAGGTCAAAGCCCTATGTGGTGTTTAAAATAAAATTAAAAATGGCATAAAATTGCCATTTCACCTTGACACTTTGAAAATCGTCGCGTAAATTCGTAGCTCATCGATGAAACGTTAAAAAGAAAAACTTCGTCACGTATTGGGGTGGCGAAGAATAGTTAGGGAACTTTTTGGAGTGAACTACGGGGATTTGATAAAGCTGAAAAGCGGAAGCAAATTCGCCTTGGGGAGTCTCAGAAAAGCTTTCTGGATTATGCAAAGCTAACTTTGCTGGTGCAGAAAGCGGGAGCATGGGAATGAGACGGGATGAACTGGCAAATTCATCCATTTGATGAGGAAAATTGTAAGGGAATTTGAGAGGTAAAGATGGAGGAACTCAATTTAAATTTCAGGATTCCTTAAAATTTGGCGGAAACATTTTGCGACCCGAAGGGCGCGAGGCAACCTTTTTCGGGTTAGCCGAAGCGAAACCTTCAGGAAAACACTATTGACATCGACAGAAACCCAAAAGGGATTTCCAGTCCCTTAAATGCCTCCTTCAAAAATCAAAAAAGCCAACTACTCGGGATTAATTTGCCTTATCATTAAGTCTATTCTCAATTTAATAGGAATTGAATTCTATTCAATATGGCTATTCGCAGAGGAATATAATCTGAATAGGCTTTTCGTCTGGACTTCCCTCCTGCTTGCACCTAAGAAAAATAAAGGGCTCTACCAAAAACCAAAACGGGCAAACATGCAGGGTGTGTCTAAACACCAGGCATTGTTCGCCCGCTCAAATCGAGGTTTGTACAGCTTATCGAAGCTGGAAATTAATAGGTAGTTGGTATTGTACCCTCACAGGCCGTCCACGCTGTTTGCCGGGGGTGAATTTAGGCAAATTTGAAATGACCCTCTTGGCCTCGTTTCCGCAGCCTCCACCAATATCACGCAATACAGTAACTTGACCAATGCTTCCGTCTTTTTCTACAACAAAACCAACATATACCTTGCCCGTAATTCCCATATCTTTGGCAGTAGGAGGATATTTCAGATTTTTACCCAAAAAAGCATAAAGCTTTTCTTGAAAACAGGCATCGATGTCTTTGGCTTTTTCGCAACCTGCAAATCGGGGCATGTCTTCTACAATTTGAAAGATTTGATCATCTTGAACCGACTCTTCCTGTTGACCAAATTCTCCCTGTTGATCTGAAACCTCTGTTTCCAAGTCAATTTCAACATCAATTTCTACCTCTTGTTCCAGTTCCACTTCGTTTTCAACGATTTGTATTTGTTCTACCACCGAGGGTGGGGGGGGCTTAGGTGCGGCCGAAGGTGGGGGCGGGATATAATTGATTACCTGTTCCTGCACCAAAAACTCTTCCTGTGGAATAAAAATTTCCAAAAGCCGTTCTTCATAATACCGGAATTCGGTGGCCATTAAAACGGCCGAAACCGAAATGGTAAGGCCTAGAGCAAACATAAGGGTTCCGTATTTTCGGAGGTCCACTTCGGGTTTTTTCCTGTCTTTCATAACAACAAAGATTGATTAAAGATACAACTTTGCCTTGGACTTGTCAAGGACTTTCATTGCTTTTTACGTTTCAAGGCCAAAAACGTTCAAGCAATTGAGCAGGTAAGCTGCGACGCGAGGCATTTTGGAAGGCGATTTTTCCGTAAACCGATAAAAAAATAAGGGCTCCCACCACCACTCCTAGGGCATTGGCAAGGGCATCTTTCCAATCGGCAAAACGGTCTGCAAAGACAGCTCCTTGAATGAGTTCAAGGGCTATTCCATAAAATATGCCCGCCGTAATAACCAAGGGAAAAAAATGATCGCGCAGGTATCCAAAGCGGCTTTGTTTACGCAAACCCACCATCCAGGTCAACGAAATCAAAGAGAAAAGAACCACGTGGGCAAATTTATCGAAACTCACAAAAGGGGCCGAGGCCAAATCTTTGCCGGGCGTTAAGCAAAGACAACCAGCCAAAACGGTTAGAAAAAAAGCGATTCCGTTGTGCCGCCAGAACATGGCTTAGCCAATGAAAGCCATATAGGCTTCGCTGTCCATAAGCTCGCTCAATTGTTCCGGATTGCTCACCTTTACCTTCACAATCCATCCTTCGCCATAGGGATCGCTGTTTACCAGCTCAGGATTGTCGTTCAGGTTTTCGTTGAATTCCAGCACTTGGCCAGCCACGGGCATAAACAGGTCAGAAACGGTTTTTACGGCTTCTACGCTGCCAAAAACAGCGTCTTTGTCAAGGTCTTCCCCTACCGTTTCAACCTCAATAAACACAATGTCGCCCAGTTCCCCTTGGGCAAATTCCGAAATTCCGACGATGGCCACATCTCCATCTAATTTAATCCATTCATGGTCTTTCGAGAACTTGCAATTTGCTGGTGCGTTCATGGTTGAAATTTTGCTCAAATTTATTCAATTTCATGGGATTTTGTGTAGAGACGTAAAATTTTGCGTCTTTACCTAGGTATTCTAGTGGGGCGGCAACCGGGCTTTCCGAGCTACTCCGCGGTTGCCAAAGGCCTAGCCCAGCTGGTTTGCGGGGGCTCCTAAAGTCGCCTCCGCACCTAGCGGGCTAGGCTTTGGCACCCTTGCGGGGTAGCCTCGTCAATCCCTGCCGCGGGCCACTTGGGTGAAAATGCCAGAAACATCGGAATGAGTCCAACAGATTGAACAGCCACAAAATAATGACTACCAATTAATTAAACCTAAGTTTGAAAGAATCCAAAATAAACAAGAAGGCAGCAAGTACCGCTTTGTCGAAACCAGCGCCTCATTGTGGGATTATGGCTGGGGCCCCGCTTCTTTTATTACCATTAAAACTCGAAATACAGTTTTTTGGTTTGGTAGGGTGAAAAACAAAAAGATGGAATGGTCGTTATCCATCATCCGCCAACGCCACGAATGGACGGAGAAACACAAAATAGTGCCTCTCTATTAGTATAAACGGTGGTTTAACGAGAAGCCAAGGCCCATACCCGAATAGGTTTGGTGCAAGGCCTGGTCGCGGGAATATACTGGGCGTAAGCCCATGCGAAGGTCTAGGTGCAGGGCTGCGGACCAGCGTCTAGAAAGTTTTAAGCCTGCTTTAAGACGGGCCGTGGCGTCCAAGCCCAAACTGTTCCACAGCGCTTGATCGGCTTGGCTTGTGGGCGACAAAACGGTTGATCCTGCTGCCATGTAGGCCAATCCACGGCCTTCGACAAACAGGTTCAGCGCTAGCCCTAGGTCTGCCTGGGCAAACCAGCGTCCGCGTTCGTACCTGTAGCCAAATGCCAAGGGAACGCTTACATAGGTAGCCAGGGCGGCGTAGGTGATGCGTGTGGTGTCAAGCACATCTTTTAACTCGGGCTTGGTATAGCTGTACACCACAGTGGTGTCGTTCCCAGCACTATTGGTAAACGTCAGGGTGTCGGTAACCGGCACGTTTACAATCAAGGCTTTATGTTCAAAATGCAGTTCGTTTTGCTGGTAAGTCAAGCGCAGCAAACTAAGTCCTGTGCGTAGGTAAACCGACCTGAATCCGAACTCCAATCCTGCTTGAACCTGATAGGAAAAATCGGGAGTCTGCAACCGTGATTCTAGGTCTTGGTACGAAGCGGGATTCAACAAGCTGCTTTTTTTGCCTTGATAATCGGGGTTTTCGCTAAAGTTCATTTGAGTAGCCAAGGCTGTGGCTTCGAATTGACCGCGCACCGAGAACCGTGCGGGACGGCGTTGTGGGCTGCGCAGGTACACTTTTTCTATATGTGGGCGTTTCCAGCGGTTGTCGAATGAGCTCCAGCTGAAGACAGGTTCGATGCGCTCAGCTTTGTACTTTTCCCAATTTAGCTCCAGGGGCTCCCAGGTTTCCCTCTTGCCTGAACCTGGCTGTGCGGTTTCTTTTTGGCCTCCAGCAAGGCCTTTGCCTCCCGCCGCGGACCTATTTCCGATTCCTTTTCCCGAACGCTGAATCTTGGTTGGTTGAGTTGTTTTATTTTCAGATTGGTTGGACTGCAGTGCGGCGGGGTTTTTAGATGCCATTCTGTTTGCCTGTTCTTTTTTGGAGGGATTTGAGGCATTAGAATTGCCTTTTGAGGTTTCGTTTTGCTGGACGGATGTCCTGGCATTTGAATTGGCCTGATTTGTTTGGGCTTTGCCTACAATGCCGTTGTTTGAAATCCCTTGGTCATTGGCTCCGGTGGCGGCAGATGCCATTTCGTGGGACGTTGCTTTTCCTGTTTGGTTTTTGTTTTGGTATTCAGGTGCTTGGCTGCCTGAATTTTGATTTGGCAGTGAAGTTTGAGTTGCTTCTGAACCTTGGTAAGCGGTATTGTTGTCGGTTCCTAGGGCTGAATCACCAAAGAATGTAGGTAAGAACCAAGCCGTGGAGCCCAACATAAGCAGGGTGAGCAATAGGGCGGCGACCCGACGACGGCGACGGGCCAACAATCGGTTTTGAATGCGCTGAAATACCTGAGCCGAGGGTTGTAGACGGAAGTCGGCCGCTTTTTCGGTCAAGGCCGGAAGGGTCTGCCCGGGGAGTTGCTGTTGAATTTTTCCAAACAACTGCTCTGAAGGAGTAAGGCGGAAGTCTTCAGCTTGTTCCTGCAATGCGGGCGCAACCTGGTCGGTCAAACCGGCTTGTATGCCATCAAACAAACCGGCAGAGGGTTGCACAACAAATGCTTCGGCCCGCTCCTTTAAACCGGGAATAGCCTGACCGGGCAGTTCGTTTTGAATCTGCCTGAAAATCCAATCCGGGGGAGTCATACGAAACTCCCCGGCGCGCTTACGCAGAAGTTCGAACCACTTTACCGACATAGGGAATTGCATCTGTATTAAAACTCTCTTCCAATATTTTTTTCAGGGCCGATTTAGCCCGCACGAATTGGGAACGTGAGGTGCTTTCAGTAATGCCTAAGCGTTCGCCAATTTCTTTGTGGCTAAGGCCTTCAATGGCAAAAAGGTTAAGAACCACCCTATAGCCATCAGGCAAACGTCCAATGCACTCAAACAGCTTTTCATGTTCCATGCTGCGTATCATTTCGGCCTCAGGATCTTCATTGTGAAATGCGGTGTGTGGAGTTACCTCTTCGGTGAATCCCAGGCGTTTTTGGCTGCTCAAAAAGTTAAGGGCCGTATTTATAGTCACCCGCTTCATCCAGCCTTCAAAGGAACCTTGGTTGTTAAAGGATTCCATACGGGTAAAAATCTTAATGAAGGATTGTTGGAGAATTTCTTCGGCATCGTCGCGTCCGTTGGCATAGCGAAAGCAGATTCCCAGCAGCAAAGATGCATAGCGGTCATACAATTCCCGCTGCGCCGTGGGTTTTCCCCTGAGGCAGTCTGAAACGATATGGTCAAGCGGTCGCATCATTCAAAGATAATCGAAGCAGCATTAAGGAATAAGACTAAAACGTACAAATTGGCCGTTTGGCCAAGTTGCGAAATAAGTTCCTGGGGGCAAATTGCCCAAAATTACTTGGTGGTTTGGTTGCAGCTGGAGTTCCCCCAATGCTTGCCCGCTTTCATTAAAAAGGCTGCCTTTTTGACCTATCATAGATTCGGGCAAACCGCGTAATTCTAGCGTTCTTCCTGCGCTGGGATTTGGAACTGCCGTCAAAAGGCCACTTTTTTCATTGTGGATTTCAATGGAGGTCGCTTCTTGACGACTATAGCCAAAATAGTAGGCGGGGGTTTGATTTATGCTGCTAAACAGGCCTGCGACGTAAACGGTTCCGTTGATTTCAATGACATCGAAAACGGTGGAGTCGGCAAAGCTATCGCCGGTAAGCCCTACACCCGCATCGAGCCTCAACATGTTTTGTCCGGGTCGGGAGTTGGGGTTTTGGGGTTGAAACAAGAAATTGCCAATGGCGTATAGCTGCCGGGGTGAAAAATAATCTGGGTGTTGATTTTCAATGCTCTTAATTTTCCAAAAACCCATGGAAGCTAGCTGGGTAGGCGAGAAGGTCGATGTGTTGTTGAAGAATTCGAGGGAAATAAGGTTTGTCCATTGATTGTTTTGAAGTTTGGCCAACCCAAAGGTGTCGTATCCAGAAAGCAAGGGGCCTGCGGCATACAATTCGCCTTGGAAAATTTCAAGGGAATACACGGGGGCTCCTGGGCTTCCGGGGGCCCAGCCTGAAGTTCCGTTCCAGCCAAAAACATGCAAGCTGGGCATTAATCCACTGTGGTTGAATTCTCCGCCCATCACCAACATACCTTGCCATTCCAACATGGTTTTTACCACTCCATTGAAGGTAAAGCCGGGGCTGCTCCAAGTGCCATTTAGCAATTTTGCAATGTATGCAGATTGCCCTCCTTGCCCGTTCAGGGCAAAATTCCCACCCGCATACAATTCATTCTGATATAGCTGTAGGCAATGTACTTCTCCGCCGAGATTTCCTGCCTCCTCCCACCCGTTGCCGGCCAAACGAGCTACCCCATATTCATCTCCGTTGGTGTTTGTGAATAAACCGCCGGCATACAGTGTTCCATTCCAGAAGATTAAATCGTTGACCGTTCCGGGCAAACCTCCTGCAACTTCAAACCATTGATTTGTATTTGGATTGAATCCTGCAACATGCCCATCTCCTTGGGTTGTTCCAGCTAGGAAGGAGGTGAAGGAGCCGCCCACATAAATTATACCTGAGGCGCTATCGAACTCCATAGCCCGAACGGGTCCATTGGGTCCCCCAGTAACTCCATAAAAAACGCTCAAACCAGGAGCCTGTTCTGGGCCACCCCCGTTTTGGCAGACCATGCGACCTTCCAACGCACGGCCTGCCGTAGCAAACAGGGGAAAAAACAGTGCTGAAATCAGCAAAAAAAAGTACCGTTGAACCGAATTCACGTATGTTAGACAGCCGAAAGTGAAAAACGCTGCGTTACTTTGCATTCACTGACCAGCAAATCCCTATGCAATCAACATCTTTATCCATTTTATTGACCGGGGGTCGAGGTTTTTTAGGTCAGCACATAGCGCAGGCCTTGGTTCAAGCGGGGCATCGGGTGGATTTGCTGCGAAGGCGTCGAGAGGATCTTCCCTGGCAGCATCCGAATTTGAGCTATGTTGATGGTGATTTTACGGATTGTTTTGATGCCCGCGATGCAGTTGCAGGGAAAGACCTGGTTGTTCATGCCGGAGGTAGGGTGTCGTTCCGGCGGATAGATCGCCCTAGTATTTGGAAAGACAATGTTCAGGGTACAGCAACCCTTGTTCAGGCTATGCTGCAGGAAGCTCCTCAGGCCCGCCTTATTCATATCAGTTCCATCGCAGCCCTAGGGCGCAGTTTTCAACCCGCCGAGGTCAATGAGTCACAAATTTGGAAAAACGACCCTGCGAATACTTTTTATGCCCAAAGCAAATACCAAGCGGAATTAGAGGTATGGAGGGCGGCAGAAGAAGGGCTGAAGGTAACCGTACTGAGTCCGGCCGTGATTTTTGGTCCAGGACCTTGGAATACGGGTACCGGCGTTTTATTTCGGCAGGTGCACAAGGGGCTGGGTTGGTATCCTTCAGGTACAACAGGTTTTGTAGATGTACGAGATGTTGCCGCTGCATTGATGTATGAAATTGAGCAACCTTCGCTGGGGCAGCGTTTTATTTTATGCGCAGAAAACTCCGCCTGGAAAGATGTTTTATTGGGCATGGCTAAAGAATTGGGAGTGGCAAGTCCTCGACGCCGTTTGCCGGCTGCAGCCTTAGTGCCATTTGCCAAAGCGTTGGAATGGAGCATGTCGCGGTTTTCTTGGCCTTCGCCCCTTCCTTATGAAATGCTTCTGAATTCCTCATTGAATCATAGGTATTCTTCAGAACGATTTTTGGCCGCCCACCCGGATTTTCGTTTTCGGTCCCTGAAAGAAACCCTAAGCGACACATCGAAAGCCTATTTAAACTCCTTATGAACACAATCAAGCTGTTTTTTGCTACCCGAAATGGGCATAAAAGGCAAGAGGTACAGGATATTCTGGGAGATCAGTTCAAGGTGGTAGGACCCGAAGATTTGGGCTTTACCGATGATGTGGAAGAAACGGGGCAAACGTTGGAGGAAAATGCGGTTTTAAAGGCCATGGCCTATGCTCACCTAGGAATACCGGTTTTGGCCGACGACAGTGGGCTGGAGATAGAAGCCCTAAATGGAGCTCCAGGGGTTTATTCGGCTCGATTTGCCGGGGAGGGTGCCGGTTCGGCAGAAAATATGCAAAAGGTATTATCCCTCATGAAAGGAAAAACAAATCGGGCAGCGCAGTTTAAAACAGTACTGGCCTATTTTGATGGAACGCAGGTGCATACCTTTAAAGGAACTGTATCGGGATTTTTGCTGGAGCAGGCCCGAGGCACTGGGGGATTTGGCTATGATCCATTGTTTGTTGAGGAAGGCGAGGTGCGCACTTTCGCAGAATTGACTGCCGAAGAAAAAAACAGCCGTTCGCATCGGATGCGGGCTTTAGAAGCTTGGCTGGGATTTTTGCTGGGATAGCTTGGGTATTCGGCTCATTTGAGGGCGGATGCAACTTTCAAACTCCCAGGGAAATGAACATTGTGAGATGGATTTTAAGGGGCGGATTTTTTGGGGGCTGGACTAGGTGGTAGAGTTCTGGCCAATACGGTGGCATCCTAACTGCAAACTGCAACAGTAGAATGGACTCCCTAGGGCGAGCCTGCCTCAACCAGAAATAAACGCTGCATAAAAAAGTTGCTGCTTCCCACCTCCTCTTGCCTTACCCTC
>Ga0194129_10000399_pt1 | contig 85761 bp, 76 predicted proteins | sample TA2KigCa35mmetaG_FD_150862 | JGI IMG/M metagenome (GOLD analysis project Ga0194129, IMG submission 150862) | Freshwater microbial communities from Lake Tanganyika, Tanzania - TA2015038 Kigoma Deep Cast 35m | ecosystem: Environmental > Aquatic > Freshwater > Lake | place: Tanzania: Lake... | reverse complement strand
GTACGGGGGGGACCACCGCAGGAGCGGACACAGCCTCCACCGCAGGAGCGGACACAGCCTCCACCGCAGGAGCGGACACAGCCTCCACCGCGGGGCGCGCCTTGCGACTCGCCTTCTTCTTGCCTCGACCGGCGGCGGGGGAGACCGGCGGCGGCCCTTCCCTCGGAGGTGCGGGCGACGGAGCGTCGGCGGGTTCCGGAGCCGGGGGAGGCGACGCCGACGTGGCGGCAGTCGGTGGCGCCGCGACCACGGAAGACCGGCTCGTGCCCCGGGTGGACTTCGAGCGGTTCGTGCGCGTGGAACGCTTGCGCGACATCGTCGTCGATGGCCTACCGCGAGAGAGGCTTCGAGGGTCGAAGCCGGCGAGGACCATGCCTCGACTCGACCCCGATGGGTAGTGGATCGGAGCTAGTCCATCTCGACGAGGACCCCGCGCACGTCGGTCGCAGAGCCCCTGGGCCATGAGGTGGTAGGATCCCGCGCATGGCGACGTGCAAGCGCTGCGGTGAGGAGGCCGACGAGCTCGTCGGCGTGAAGGTCGGCAAGAAGAGCGTGCGCCTCTGCGAAGACTGCGCAGATCGGGCGCGGGAGGAGGCCGAGGTCGCCGAGCAGAGCGAGGCGGTCGTCCAGCAGATGATGGGCTTCAAGGGCCGTCGCTGAGCCGCGAGCACGGACGCCCCCCCGCGAGGAACACCGCGGCGACCCGCGCGAACGGGGTGCCATGAAACGCCCGAGGCGCGAACGCCCTCTCAGACGCCGCGCCTCGGCTTCGGGAGCGCCCCGCTCAACGGCAGGATGCGGGCGCACCGCCGGCCATGCTGAGCATGCCGCGGATCGCCCCGAGCGCCGCCTTGCCCTGGGGATCCTTCATCGCCTGGAAGCACGCCCCTTCGGCCGCGGCGTACGCACCCTGCATCATCGGTGGCGCGCTGGCCTTGTTCTGTCGAATCGCCGCGCAGCAGGCGGCGAGGCCGCTCGGGTCGGTGTTCCCCGCCACCGCGGGGCCGACGTTGGCGCCCTTCGCGGAGCGGAACGTGTTGACGACGGGCTTCATGTCCTTGCCCTCGTCGAACGAGCCGACCGCGAGCACGTTCATGTCCTTTCCGGCGGTGGCCGCGAAGATCGCCTTCGCCGGCTTGCCGTCGCGCTTGCAGGTGCCATCGGCGGCCTGGGCTGCGAGCTTGTCCTTGCCGAGGCTGATGCTGTCGGCCGTGCCCCACGCGCACTCGGTGAGGCCAATCGCCTTCGCGGCCGCGTCGCGCAGGCTGACCGGCGCGGCGCCATCGGGGTACTTGCCCGCGGCGAAGCCCGAGGAGCCGTCCGCAGCGACCGCCGCGTTGAAGTCTCCGCTCGAGGTCTTCCAGTCCTTCGGCGTCGTGAAGGTCAGCTTGTTGACGACGAGGGTGCCGCCTGACCAGCCCGCGTCGGGCTCTTTGCCGTCGAGCTCGGCGCGCGCGAGCCCGCCACCGGTGTCGGGCACCACCGCGACCGCCGTCGCAGCTGCGGTCGCCGTCGGGGTAGCTGCGGCCGTGGGCTGCGCGGTCGCCGTGGCGGTCGACTTTTTGGCATCATCGCCGCTCTCGTCCTTGTCCTTGTCCTTGTCCTTGTCGCAGGCGGCGGTGAGGGCAACGAGCGAGAGCGCAATGAGCGCACGCTTCGAGATGATGGGGTTCACGGTGGCTTCCTCGAGGATGGGGTCGAATGTCGGTGCGGCCGGAGCCGGTCAGCGACGCTGAGCTTGAACGCTTACCTAGCCCACGCGAGCAGGGCAATGCACTTTTTCGGCAGGATCCGCGCGGGTTCGCCGAGGGCTCGGCGCGCTCGACGGCAGTCAGCAGCGCCGTGCCGTGAGGCCCAGCACCTCGAGCGGCTCGGCCGACTGCTCGAAGACGACGACGTCGCCAAGAACCGCGCGGACGAGCTGATCGGGGCCGTCGAGGAAGATGCGCATCTCTCGTGATTTGCTGCGGATCGTGACGGGCTCTCCGGGCTTGACGATGAGCCGCGTCAGTCGGTACCCCTGCCCGCGGGGCGTGTAGGGCTCACGCACGACGAGCTGGAGATCGGTCGAGGTCAGCGGGAGCACCTTGCCCCCCGCCGAGCGCTGCGCGGCGGTCGAGCCGGCGGCCGGCCCGATCCAGAAGCCGCTCGACTTCTGCTCCTCGACGACCCCGCGATGCTCGACGATGTAACGGGCCGTCGCGGCGGGCGACTTGTGGCAAAAGAGCGCGTCGTTCAGCACGCGGGACGAGACGACCTTGCCATTCAGCCGCACCTGCATGCGGGTGAGCACCACGCCTCGAAGCTTGCCTTCGAGCGCCTTTCGCAGCGCCTCGGTCGCGGTCGCGCACGTCGCGCCGCAGAAGAAGCCAACCGAGTAACTCGGCGCGCTGTTGATGGCGAGGATGGGGGCTCGCCGCACGCTGTGAGACGCCCGCAGCATGGTGCCGTCGCCGCCCACCGTGACGACGAGATCGAGATCCCGATCGTCGAAGGTTTTCCGGCGGAGCGTGACGACCTCGACCCCGGCCTCGGCGAGCACGCGCTTGATGTCCATCAAGGTCGCGACGTGCTCCTCGTGGGCGGGGAGGATGTTCGCGACGGTGGGATCGCGGTGGGCGAGCAGCTCCCGAACCCTGCCCTTTTTTCGGATCCGGTGCAGATCCCACGCGGTCCGCTTGACCATCAACCCGACGCGCATCGCGTCACCTCCCTCAGCGCGCGAGCCGCTCGGCGAGCCTGCGGAGGCCGATCTCCGTCTTGCCATCCTCGATCGCGCCGCTCCGGACCAGGGCCAGCGCCTCGTCGAGCTCCACCGGCACGATTTGCGCTCCCTGCTCGAGCACGCTGCCGTCCTCGCTCGGCGTTCGCTGCGCCGCCGGGTCGACCTCGACGGCGAAGAAGTGGTGCCGCTCGCCGATCACGCCCGCCGAGGGGAACGTCGCCGGGCCGAGCGGCTCCATCGCCTCGGGCGCGAGGGCGAGCCCCGTCTCCTCCTCGAGCTCGCGGGCCGCGCTCCGCTGGAGGCCCGCCGCGCCGAGCTTGCACTCCTCGAGCTCGACGAGCCCGGCAGGCAACTCCCACAGGACGCCGAGCGTCTCGGGCTCGGGGAGCGGCCGACACTCGGCGGGTCGCAGCTGGCACGGCGGGCGGATCGCCGAGCGGAGGAACACGTACCGCCTCCCGCCCGCTTCGTAGTGCGCCGCGACCACCACGGCATCGAGCGCGGGCCGGTGGACGCTGTCGTAGAGGAACGGGGCGCTCTCGGAGCCGTCCGGCCGCCTGACGCGCATGCGATGGCGGCGTAGCTTGAGGAAGCCCTTCGCCTCGACGGGCGAGAGATCTTCGATCACCTGGAGCGTGACGACGGGCAGCGGCGGGAGCGGCATCAGACTCGGGACGTTACCATAGCCGCTCGTCGCCTCAGGGGTTCGCCGGGAGCTTCACGACGAAGAGATCCGTCTCCGCTGCCATCCAGGTGCCGAGGCCGAAGTCGATCTCGCCCGTGAAGTTGCCGGCGAGCACCGGTTGGTCGCCGAGGCCGCGCGCGACCACGACGCCTTCGTCGACGCCGGAACCGCCCCAGGAGCCGGCCCACAGCGGCATGCCCGCCGCGCTCAGCTTGATCGCGATCACGTCGCTGAGGCCCTTCCCGTTGAGGACGGTGGCGCCGATCGTCAGCGTGCCGTTCGCGTAGCCCGTGACGATCGGCTCGCCCGTGCTCGTGATGGCGAGATCCGCCGCGCGCTGCGGGTCCTTGTTGCCGAAGGACGCGCTCCACTTGAAGTCACCGTTCGTGCCCGCGATCTTGGTGACGAAGATGTCGTCCTCGCCCTTCGACGTGATGGGCTGATCGAGCAGCATCGAGGCCTGGAAGTACCCCGCGACGAGGGCGTCGCCGCTCGCGTCGAACTGGACGCCACGCGCCTCCTGAAAGTTCGCGCCGCCCATGTTCTTGCTCCACTTGTGCATGCCGGTGGCGTCGAACTTGGCGGCAAAGGCGTTGCCATCGGCGGTGTTGAACGTCCCGCCGCCGAAGTCGATGCTGTTGTAGAATGACCCGACGACCGCGACGTTGTTGGTCGCGTCGGTGGCGACCGACCACGCGAACTGGTCGAGGTTCCCGCCGAAGGCCTTCGCCCACACCGGGTTGCCGGTCCCGTCGATCTTCGCGAGGAACACGTCGAAGGCGTCGGACGCGGAGATCGAGACGCCGTTGCCGACGCCGCCGACCTTCCCGAAGTCCATCGTCCCCTTGAAGAACCCGGTGACGAGGATGTTGCCGGCCTTGTCCACCGCGACGTCGCGCACTTGCTGATCGGCGACGTCACCGACCGCTCGGCTCCACATCGCGTTGCCGTTCGGGTCGAGCTTCGCGATGAACATCGTGTTCGACTTGTTGGGCGCGAGGAGCTTCGTCGTGTTGCCGATCGTGAGCTCGTCGTCGAAGCGCCCGACGATGACGATGTTGTCGCTCGCGTCGACGGCGACGCCCATGATCGCCGGCGAGCCGAGGCTCGGGAGCTGCTTGCTCCAGAGGTGCTTGCCGTCCTTGTCGAGCTTGCCGAGGTAGATGTCGTTCTTCGCGGCGGGGCCGACGGTCTTGCCGGCGATCGTGATGAGGCCGGTGAAGGTGCCCGCCACGAGGACGTTGCCCGCCGAGTCGGTCGCCAACGCGGTCGCCTTCTCGGCGCCGCTCGAGTCCTTCGAGTGGTGGCCCCAGATCGCGTTGAAGCCCATCGGCGCGGAGCCGCCGCCGCCACCCGCGCCGCCCTCGCCCGAGCTCCCGCCACCCGCGCCACCCTCGCCCGAGCTCCCGCCACCCGCGCCACCCTGGCCTGCAGTGGCGGTCGACCCACCTTGGCCACCCGCACCGCCGGCGCCGCCCTGCCCGACTCCACCGGCCCCCGCAGCACCGCCCGCGCCGCCCTCACCACCGCCGCTCGAGGTGGTGGTGACGGCGGTGGCGGCGTCGGTCGTCGACGACGTCGTGGTCAGCTTCTTCTTGTCGTCCGCGCTGCCGCACGCGGCGACGAGCTGGAAGACGGTGGCTCCGAGGAGCGCGAATCCAAGCGAATGGCGAAGGTTCATGAGGCTCTCCGGCCGCTATCGGCGGCAGAAAGCTCCACTCTACCCGTTTCTCTCGGCGGGCGTGAATTCGGAGCGTTACTCCGCCGCCTGGGCGTCGTCCTGACGGGGGACATCGTGGCCGAGCTCGCGGAGGAGCCGGGCGCCGGTGGTCGTGATCTCGTCGTGAAGGAACCGGCAGCGCGGCTCGCAGCGATCGAGCCAGCGTTCGAGGGTCTCGCGCCGCTCGGGGTGTACCTGCGCCTGCTCGAGGAGCGACTCGGCGACGACCTCGTCGGTGAGCAGCCTCGTCAGCCGCTCGGCGTGAAGCATCGCGTAGGCGAAGTCCTTCTTCGGGTTCCAGTTGCGCAGGAAGGCGTCCGGCCACTCCCCGAGCGGGCGCCCCTGAAGCGAGCGCATTTTGTCGGTCGCCGTCCTCGTCATGAGGTGATTCTGGGCCGTCAGCGAGAGGAGCTGCACCTTGGCGACCCGTCGCTCGAGCGCATCGGTCGCCGAGATCGAGCGCCAACGTGCCTGCGCCATCCGCTTCACGAACGCCTGCGGGTTCTTCATCACGACGCCGAGCGTGTCCTTCATCGCCATGAGCGACTGGATCTGGCTCGTGCCCTCGTAGATCGGCATGACGAGCGCGTCGCGGAGGAGCTTCTCGGCACCGTATTCGGTCGTGTAGCCGTTGCCGCCGTGCAGCTGCAGGCAGCGACGCGCATGCTCGACGGCCTTCTCGGCCGCCGTGTACTTGAGCAACGGCGTGATCCGCCTCGCGAGCATGGAGAGGCGCTTCTGCTCGCGCTGAAGCCGCTTTTTCTCGGTCGGGTCGAGGCTGGGCTCCTGGTCGAGGCGCATGCCGATCTTGCGAGCGACCTCCTCGGCCACCGCCGCGCGCATCGCCATCGCGCGCATGCCCTGGATGTCGGTGCGCATCTCCTCGAGGTAGTCGGCGACGAGCTCGTGCCGGTCGATCGTCTTGCCCATGCTCGGGCGCTCGGCCGCGTACTGCTTGGCGAGCCGATAAGCGGCCTCGCAGAGACCGATCGACTCGAAGCCGACGCCGAGGCGCGCGCCGTTCATCAGCGTGAGCATGTGCTTGAAGCCCTCGCCGCGCTTGCCGATGAGGTAAGCGGGCGCGCGATCGAACGCGAGTGCCGCGGTGACCGAGCCGATGTGGCCGAGCTTTTCCTCGACGCGCGTGAGCGTGACGAAGCGCGTTCGGTTGCCCTGCTCGTCATCCTCGTAGGCCGGAACGAGGAACATGGTGAGGCCCTTGAGGCCCGCGAGCGGATCGTCGGAGACTTGACCCTTCTCGGTCCGCGCGATGACGAAGTGGTACTTCCCGTGACCCGAGGTGATGAAGATCTTCTCACCGGTGACGAACCAGTTCCCCTGCTCGTCCTGTTCACCAAACGCCTTGAGGCGCGCCATGTCGCTCCCCGCGTCGGGCTCGGTGATGTCCATGCAGCCCCACGCCGCGCCGGACGCGACCTCGGCGATCTCCTTCGCGAAGCGCGTCGTCGCGATGCGACCGTTCTTGAAGGTGGTCGAGCCCTCGGCGAGCGAGTACATGAGCAGCGAGAGCGCGATGCCGCCGTGAAAGCTGTAGTGCGCCATCACCGACACGTCGGCGCGCGCGAACATCTCGGTGTTGACCATGTAGCTGAGGAGCGGGGCATTCATGCCTCCGAGCTCACGCGGCAGGCACATGCCGTGGAGCTCGAGGCCCTTGATGGTCTCGAACAGCTCCTCCATCTCGGGAGCGACCTTTGCCTCGCCGCCCTCGAGGCGGGTGTGGAAGCGATCGATCGCCTTGCCGCGCGGCGCGACCTCGGCCGCAACGAACTCGCCCACCATCTCGGCGATGCCGCGATAGAACTCGACCGCCTCGGCGGTGTTCGCGAAGCCGCCTTCGCAGGTGAAGCCGCGCTCGGTGGCGGAGGCGATCGCCTCCCAGTCGATGCCCTTGGCGAAGTAGAACTGGAGATCCTCGTTGTCGGTGAAGAAGTTCTGGCTCATGGGTTTCCTCGTTCTCGAAAGAGGCTGGCGCGGGCAATGCGAAGGAGCTCGCGCTTGTGACGTTCATCGGGGTTGCCGAGCGGATGGCTCGGAGGCAGCAGCGCGTGGTCGAGGTTCGACGCCGTCGCCATGCCGCTGACGACCATGTGGACGACCTGGACGACGTAGGCCTCGGGGTCGACCTGGGGGTCGATGTCGCCAGCCTTTTGGCCTTCGCGGATGTACTCCGCGACGACGCCGACCCAGGGCGCGACGAAGGTCTTGAGGCGCTTTTGCATGTCTTCACCGCGGTCGAGGCTCTCGCGGAGCAGCAGGCGTGCGCGGTTCGGATCCTCCTCGAAGAAGCGCACGAGCTCGCCGATCACGCTGCTAAAGCGTGGCGCCCCCGTCCGCGCGGCCGCGACGAGCAAGCGCGGGAGCCCCTCGTTCCAGACCGCGAGGATGTCGTCAAGCACCGCCAGCCGGAGCTGCTCCTTCGACTCGAAGTGGTAGAGGAGCGAAGCCTTGCGGATCCCGACAACCTCCACGATGTCCTGGAGCGAGGTGCCGTCGAAGCCGTGCGTCGCAAAAAAGCGCAGCGCGACGTCGAGGATCTGCCGGCGCGCGTCGGGGGCGGGGCTGCCCGCATCGAGACCGACCGGTTGAGGAACATCTACCATACGACAGGGAAACACCTATCACGCGGACCCACAAATGTCTACCAATCGGTAGACTGGGCCATCAATTCGGCCCCAAGCGACCGGAATCACTTGACTTGCGTGCACGGCAACGGGCCGGCTCAGGCGGCTTCGAACTCACCGGCGTTCGCGAGGTAGCAGTCGAGGATCGCGAGGTTGCCCTCGAGGGTGTCGCACTCGAACAGCTCGCGCCGCAGCGCCCCGGCGCCGTTCAGCCCCTTCAAGAAACCGCCCATGTGACGGCGCGCCGAGCTGACCCGTTGCCGGAGGGCGAAGCGCTCGACGAGCAGCCGGCGGCAGAGCTCGACCCGCTCCTCGAGCGTCGGGGGTGCGACGAGTTCGCCCCGATCGAGGAAGGCCCGCGCCTCGCGGAAGACCCACGGATGCTCGATGGCGTACCGGCCGACCATGACGCCGGCGCAGCCGGTCTCGTCGATCGCGCGCCTCGCGGCCTCGGCGCCGTCGATGTCGCCGTTGACGATCACCGGGAACGCCGTGACCTCGCGAGCGCGGCGCGCCCAGGACCAGTCGGCGGCGCCCGAGTGGCCCATGTTCGCGGTGCGGCAATGGATCGTCAGCGCCCGCACGCCGACGTCCTCGAGCCGCCGGGCGAGATCGACGATGGGCATCTCGACCTCGGCACCGAAGCCGATGCGCGTCTTGACGGTGACGGGCATTCGGTCGCCGATGCGCTCGACGACCATCTTCGCCATCGCGACCATCGCGGTCGGATCCTTCAGCCAGCCTGCCCCGGCGCCGCGGCGCGCGATCTTCGGGACCCAGCAACCGCAGTTGATGTCGACGAACACCGGCGCGGCCTCCGCCGCGACCTCGGCCGCCTCGGCGAGCCGCTCGGGGTCGGAGCCGTAGATCTGGATGGCGGTCGGTCGGTCATCGGCGTCGAGTCGGATCTTGTGGCGCGCCTTCCTGCATCCGCGGAGCAAGCCCTCGACGTTGACGAACTCGGTGACGCAAAGCTCCGCGCCGACCGAGCGGCAGAGGCGGCGGTAGATCGCGTCCGAGACGTCCTCCATCGGCGCGAGGATGACGGGGCGGTTCGCGAACAGCGCCTCGAACGACTCGCTCATGGGGCGGGGGATATCGCGTCCGGGCGACCGCGTCACGAGCCTTCCGGCAGCGCGCTCGGAGGCTTGCCCGGGCGCGCAACCTCGACGCGCTCGGCGTGGCGGCGGTTGGCCTTCGTGACCTTGAAGGTCACGCCCTTCCACGCGACGGCGTCACCGACGACCGGGACGCGCCGGAGCTGCTCGGAGACGAAGCCCGCCACGGTGACCACCTCGACCTTCTCGTCGAGCTCGAGCTCGCGGAGCAGCTTGCGCATCTCGGCATGACCTCGGCAGACGAGCACGCCGTCGGCGCGCGGCGCGATCATGCGCTCGGCGAAATCCTTCTCGTCCTCGATCTCGCCGACGATCTCCTCGAGCACGTCCTCGAGCGTCACGACGCCCTGCGTGCCGCCGTACTCGTCGACGACGATGGCGAGGTGCTTTCGCTCTTCCTGGAACATGCGCAGCGCATGCTCGAGCGATTTGCCCTCGGGCACGATCAAGAGCGGCAGCTTGATGGCATCCCAGTCGACCTCGCCGCCCACCGCGAACAGGAGGTCCTTCGCGAGGACGACACCGTCGACGTCGTCGAGCTCGCCCGTCCGCGTGAACGGAAAGCGGCTGTGTCCGCTCTCGCGGATCACCTCGAGGTTTTCGGTGAAGGTGCGGTCCGCCGACAGGAAGGCGACGCCGCCGCGCGGCATCATCACGTCGCGGACCGTGAGCTCCCGGAGGCTCGCGATCCCTTCGATGAAGCCGGCCACGCGATGGCCGACGTCGCCCTCGCGGCTGCCGATCGCAGCGAGCAGCCGGATCTCCTCGATCGAGGTCACCGGCTGGCGTTGGTCGCCGATGAACAGCCGCGCGATGAAGCTCGTGAAGCGGAGCGGCCAGTGGAGGACGAAGGTGATCGCGCGGAGGGTCAAGGTCACCGGGGTGGCGAGCCGGTCCGCGAACGCGACGCCGAGCGTCTTCGGGATGATCTCAGTGAAGAGCAGCACCGCCAGCGTGAAGCCGACCGAGAACAGCGCGAGCGAGCCCGACCAAAGCTGCTGGTACGCGGTGCCCGCGAAGGTCGCGCCGATGGTGTGCGCGAAGGTGTTGAGGATCAGGATGGCGGCGATCGGCTTCTCGATGTCCCTGCGCTTCCAGTGATCGAGGATGCGACCGGCGTTGCTCCCGCTCTTGGCCAGCTTCTCGACGTGGCTGCGGCTCACGCTGAGGATGACCGACTCCGAGACCGAGCAAATTCCCGATACGAGGAGCGCCATCGACACCGACGCGCCGAGCACGATCATGGCCGTCGTGCGGGCACCGGGATCGAGTGCGGGTGCCTCGTGACCGTGCGACGGGTGGCCCGCCTGCGCCGTGAGGGCTTCGCCCGAGGGGTGGGTCGGTCGGCCCCCGGGACTCGGAGGCTCGGCGGTCTCGCGGCCCTCGTCGGACACGTCAGGGCGTGACGTCGAGCCGGGAGAGGCGGTCGTCGCCGAGCCACTCGAGGCGGCCGGCGGGTGCTCAGGGGGCGACATGGGAGGCGAACGTTATCACGACGGCGCGCCCGCGCGGCGGTTGGGGTAAGGGCGACGCATGTCGCTCGCACCGCTCGCGTGGCTCCCCTCGGGTGCCTTGACCATCCTCAAGGAAGTCGCCCGTCACCTGCTCCGGCGTCCCGTGGTCGGGATCTGTGCCGTGGCGAGCACGAGCGACGGGCGGGTGCTCCTCATCCGCCGCGCCGACACCGGGACCTGGGCGCTCCCCGGCGGCACCCTCGAGTGGGGAGAGCAACTTCGCGACGCGCTGCCCCGCGAGCTCGAAGAGGAGGCCGGCGCCCACGTGCTCGCCATCGGCGAGGTCCGGGGGGTGTATTCGAGGCCGGATCGAGACCCCCGGTTCCATGCCGTGACGGTCTGCGTCAAGGCCCAAGTGGGGGACGCGCTGGCGGGCCCGAAGAACCGGCTCGAGGTCCGAGAAGCCCAGTTTTTTCGGGTAGATGAGCTCCCCGGCGAGCTCGCCATGGGCATGCGCGAGATGCTCGACCACGCCCTGGGCGAAGACCTGCGCGTCATGCTGGAGTAGTGGCGCGAGGCGGATTATATAACCGCTTCAATGAAAGCCCCCCTGGCAGCGCTGGCCCTCGCCGCGCTCGCGTCTGGCTGCGACGGATGGCCCGTCCGCAAGTCGAGCGCGAGCGAGGCGCCGACGTCCGCCGCAGGGCCGTCGGGGAGCGGAGAGCCGGCCCTCGCCGCGGCGGCGCCAGCGGGTACGGGTGTGCAGGCGCCCGCCGCCACGCCGAAGCCGGAAGATCCCGCCAAGGTCACCGCCATCGAGGCCGCCGCGAAGGCCTGCGGCGAGCGCCGCAAGGCGGCCCTGGCCGAGCCGGCGCTCGCAGGTCTCCCCGCCTACGAGGACCAGCGGGTGCAGTTCGCCCGCGTGCGCGGTCGCTCCCTGATGTGGCGCGGTCCGCTACCGGCGGCCGCCGAAGTGCTCACCGACGCGCTCGCCGCGCGACGGAAGCGAGAGCCGATCGTCGACGCGGTCCGGCGGCTCGATCGCAAGCTGACGAACCCCGCGAGGCGCCGCGAGGCCTTCCTGCGCGAAGGGTACCTGTTCGCCGAGGATCCCGAGGTGGCGCTCGCCCTGGTCGAGCAGCTCCAGCTGGCCAAGCTGTTCGACGAGCGCACCATCTTCCTGCGGCGCGGCGTCGACACCTACGAGCTGGAGCGCCAACCCAAGTCGCGCTGGTACCCCGAGCGATACCTCTACCGGGACGGCCCGTCGGCGGGGATGGCGGCCGAGTTCCTGCACGGCGACCGGGTCGCGAGCTCGCGCGAGGCCATCGACGCCGGCTCGCTCGCCCCGATCGATCTGCGCGATCTCGCCGACCGCGCGGCGTTCGACCGCCTCAAGCCGGTGCATCTCGGTGAGAAGCACCTTGTCGCCGAGCTGAGGTACGGCGCGGAGCCGGCGGTCTGGGTGCCGGCGCTGATCGATCTCGACGGCTCGAAAGCGACCCTCGCCTGCGAGGAGCTGACCCCGGAGCTGGCGCGGGCGCAGGCCCCCTACCTCGAGGAGCGGGCGTTGCTCGACGCCGCGATGGGCCGCCTGCGTGCGGTCGTCCGCGCGATGGTCCGAGAAGAAATCCCCTTCGATTCGGGGCGCGATCAGACGAACGGATTTCTGCGGCGCGACTGGCGGACGGCTTACCTCCAGGGCAAGACGGATTTCGAGAGCGGCGGGCGGCCCTACCCGGTGTACACGCCGGAGGGCAAGGCCCGCCCGCCCCAGGTCTGCATCGACTTCCTGACCGACGTGATCGAGCGGGCGACCGGGACCTGGTACGAGCCGGCCAAGGTCGTGTCCGCGCCGAGCGGCAAGACCCGCATCGTGCCCGCGCCGAAGCTGCTTGAGGGCGGGGTGAACTTCGACCGGATGAAGATCCGCAACCGCCGCAGCGTGGTGCAGTTCGAGCGCTTCGCGAAGCGCAACGACGAGCTGCTCGACGTGTGGCAGCCCTCGAAGCAGGAGCGCATCAAATTCGAGGACCGCAAGGCCTTCTTCGACTTCATGCGCGACCGGGCCGACATGTTCCGCGTCGGCGACATGATGTTCATCCATGGCGTGAAGCACGGCGGCCGCCCCCACGATCACAGCCTGCTGGTCACCGAGACCGATCCTGTCACGGGCGTCGTGACGCTGATCGCGTCGAACGCGGTCAAGCCGCGCGAGCAGACGCTCGAGGGCATCATGCACATCTCGCCGGAGCGAACGCTGCGCACCCGGATCCGGGTGAAGCGCCCCTGGCTCGAGCAGATCAAGGAAGCGAGCGACGAGCCGCTCTGAGCCGCAGGGCTGCGCGCAAGTCTCGATGCGCAGCCACCCCGGCGGAGCTTCGAGCCGGTCAAGCGTCGATGGCGGTGCCGATCCGACGGCGGAGCTCGCCGCAGCGCTTCGACGTGTGAAAGACGATGAGCTCGCCCATGACGGCGTCGAACGAGGGGCTGCCGTCGAGGCGGAGCATCGCCTCGGCGGCGGCGAAATCGTTCGACAGCAGCAGACCAGCGCACGCGACGGTGTGCTCGACCGACTCGAGCCACTGCGCGACCTCGAGCCGGGCGCCGCGCTCCAGGAAGCGCCCCAGGGACCGCCGCAGACGCGCGAGGGCGGGCTCGCCGAGCAGGGGCTTGATGGTGACGGCCAGGGGCTCGATGCGCTCGCGCGTCTCGGACGCCAAGGGGATGTCGGGGTTCGCCACGCGGAAGGCCGCGACGATCCAGTCCTCGAGGCGCCGGACCGACGTCGACGGCTGGGCCAGAAGGTGCTCGCGTCGAAACCAGGCGAGATGCTGGCCTGCGAGGAACGCGAGCTCACGCGGTGAGCGTCCGGTGAGCGCGCGCGCGCCGAGTCGCGTCGCCGGCTTCGGGGTGAGGACGACGTCTGCCGTCCGGTCGAGCTCCCGCGCGAGGTAGATGGGCGGCAGCTTCACGCCGAGGATGGCCGCGGCCCAGCCGAGGCAGCGGACGGACGCCTCGGTGGAGGTCTGAGGGTCGACGAGCCGCGACGGGTCGAGCGCTTCGGGGGCGAGGCTCGCGCGCAGGGCGGTGACGTGACCGAGGAGGACGGCCGGGGCGACCTCGGCGAGGGTGTCGCCGACGATGCGGTCCTGGTCGGGGTGGAGCAGCAGGTCTCGCCACTCCTCGTCGTCGAGCGCGCGCCGGGGCCGAACGAGCGCGTCTCCCGCGTAGGCGGCGTAGGTTGCGCGCTCCTGATCGTTGGCCTCGCGCAGGTGGACGAGCGCCTGGGCGATGCAGACGCGGCGGTCGAGGTCATCTGCCCGCTGGAGCGAGCGAAACAAGGCGCGCAGGAGATCCGGATCGGTCGGGCTCCGGCGGATGAGGCGATGGAGCTCGGCGGGATCGTTGCGCGGCACGGCGAGGCGCGGCGTCGGTGCGACCACCGACACGAGGCGGGCCGACGGGACGCCGCTCGACGCCGACTCCGCGCGCGCCGCGGCGCGGGGTGTCCCCTGCGCGATCGCGCGACGCGAACGGTAGCGGGACTGCGCGTGGACGTCGATCCGAGGTCGGCTCGCGCGCGGCGAGGTTCCGCCGGCGGCCTCAACGGCCGGGCTCGCCAGCGTCGCGCTCTCCTCCGACTCCGCGGGCGCGGCCTCGACGGCCGGGCTCGCCAGCGTCGCGCTCTCCGCCGATGCCGCGGGCGCAGCCTCGACGGCCGGGCTCGCCAGCGTCGCGCTCTCCGCCGATGCCGCGGGCGCAGCCTCGATGGCCCGCGCGGCGTGCAGCGCTTCGAACTCTTCGAACATGTCCGCAAGCTCGATCTCGAGGGTCGCAAGCAGCTCCGTCAGACGCTCGTTTTCCTGCGCGGCACGCTCACCCTCCACGACGAGGCGAGCGTTGTCGGCCTCGAGCGCGTCGACACGCGCCGTCAACGCCGTAACCCGCAGCTCGTCGAAGCTGTCGCGGCCCTCGGGGTAGCTCGCGAACGGTGCGAGGCTCCTGCGCGAGCGGCGCGCTTCCCGCGACTCCCGGCGCTCCTCCTCCTCGGTCCGCTCTTCGATCACCGCGACACGGTGACGCTCTTCGTGCGCGGCGAGGAGCGCCTGCTCGATCGGCTGCACCTCCGCCTCGGGGAGGCCGAGCAGCTCGGCGGCCGTCCGCAGCTGGCGCCGCTTCTCGGGGGTGATGAGCCCATCCCAGATGACTTCCGCGAACAGCGCCGCATAGCGGGCGGAGGCGTCGGAAACCTCGACACTGCTCGGACTCGCGAGCGGGGTGAACCCCGCCGCATCGTGCGTGAACGGCTCATCGGACATGGCAGCGTGCTCCCCCGACACGACGGCGCCCTCCGCGCCACCTTCCTGGTAGGCTACCCAGGACGGCCTCGTGGCGGAATGGCAGACGTAGTGGACTTAAAATCCACGGACCCTCGCGGGTCGTCCCGGTTCGACCCCGGGCGGGGCTACCGAGTTGATGCAAATCAAGCCCGTCGGGCGAGCGCGTCTGCTCCCAGCGCTCGAAAAAACGAGCACTCGAGGAGACGTCAGCGCTTGACGCGCTCGAGGTACTTGCCGTCGCGGGTGTCGACCTTGATCCACTCGCCCTCGTTGATGAAGAGCGGGACCTGGACGATGGCACCGGTCGAGAGCGTCGCGGGCTTCGTGGCGCCACCCGAGGTGTCGCCCTTGATGCCGGGCTCGCTCGAGGTGATCTGCAGCTCGACGTGCGCGGGAAGCTCGCAAGCAATCGGTCGCTCGCCGAGGATCGTGACCTCGACGCTCATCCCGTCCGCGAGGAAGAGGGCCTGCTCGTCGCCGACGACCTCCTTCGGCACGTACTGCTGGTCACCGGAGTGCGGGTCCATGAACACGAAGCTGTCGCCGTCCTGGTAGATGTACGTCATCTGACGCATCTCGACGTCCGCTTGCTCGAGGCTCTCACCGCTCTTCCAGGTCTTCTCGACCGTGTTGCCCGTCTCCAGGTTGCGGATCTTGCAGCGGGTGAACGCTTGACCCTTGCCCGGCTTGACGAACTGGAAGTCGACGACGATGTACGGCTGGCCGTCGACCATGATCTTCAGGTTCTTGCGAATGTCGCTCGTGTCCATGACGCGGGCGGCTAGTAGCACGACTCCCCACCGATTTGTATGGCAAGCTGCGCCTCGTGGACGAACTCGACGAGGAGCTGCGCGACATCAAGCGCGAGATCATCGAGTCACGCGGCCTGATCATCAAGACGAACAACCTCACGAATGCGCTGGCCGCCGACCTGAAGAGCATCGGAAAGCGCCAGCAGAGCTTCGAGCGGCGGACCTTCTGGAACAGCGCCGCCGCCAATTTCCTCTTCGTCGTCGTCGTCCTCGGGGTGGTGAAGGTCGCCTGGGATTTCCGGGCCGACACGGTCGAGCGCGAGGTGACGCGCTCGCAGACCGAGGTGAAGCAGCTGCGCGAGGAGCTCGAGTCGCGGCAGCGCTTCGACGACGAGCGGGCGAAGGCCGAGTCGGCCGCGAGCGCGTTCTACGAGCTCATTCGCACCGGGAAAAAGAAAGACCTCGTCGAAGCCTACGAGTCCGTCGGCAAGGAGAAGCTCTCCCGCGTCGAGCGCTCGTTCTTCGGTGACGAGGTGAAGCGCGCGCGCGGACAGCTCTCGGTGGCGTCGTATCACGCGGGGCTCGATCACCTGCGGGCGGGGCGCTTCCAGGAGGCGGTGAACGCGCTCGACGAGTCGTTGCGGCAAGACGACACCGGGACGCACGCGCCCGCCACCCGCCTCTACCTCGCCCAGGGCTACCGCCGCTTGAACCGTCAGCGTGAGGCGATCCCGCTGCTCGTCAAGCTCGCGGAGGCCTCGCCGGATCCGGAGATCCTCGACGACGCAGCCTTCTTGCTCGCCGAGTGCCTGCTCGATATCCAGGCGTGGAACGACGCCAAGACGGCGCTGCGCACGTTCATCCGCCGTTACCCGCAGAGCCCGTTCATGAACGACGCTCGGATGGCGCTGTCCGACGTCGAGGCCAAGCACTGAGCGCAGCCATGTTGTAGGCTCGGGCCTCGAGGCATGACGAGTCACGACCGCGCGCTCCTCCTGCTCCGCGAGCTCTTGCAGACGCCGAGTGAGGAGCTCGTGCACTTTCCGCGTCGCGCAGGCCTCCACACGCAGCCCACGCCCGACGAGCTCGAGCGCGCGCAGGGGCTGGTCGGGGCACTCGTCGTCGCACTCGAATCCGAGCGCGGCTCGGCGGCATGGCAGCGCGTGCACGACGCCTGGGTGGGCTCGCGTCAACGCCTCGGTGCTCCGCCGACGCCGGGCCTCGTCGATCCGCCGCCGCCCGCGTGGATCGGCAACCTGCCGGCGATGCCCTCGCTTGGCGATCCAGCCCCCGGCACCGCGGAGGCCGAGGGGCTCGAGCAGCAGCGCAACCGCTTCGTCCCGCAAGCGCCACCGACTTACTCCGCGCCGACCGGTCCGACCTTCGACACGCCCGCCTTCGACGCGCTCGGCGCGCCTCCGATGCGGCGCGCGCAGACGCCACCGACCCCGCCGCTCACGCCGCGCGCGGAGCTCCTCGCCGCCGACGCGCGGACCGCAGCGCCGAGCCCAGGCCAGCACCTGCCAGGGTGGGCTCGACCCCAGCCCGGCGCGCCCTCCGCAGCGACGACGGCCGGCGTCTACGGCGAGGCCTACGCGATCGGGCCCGCCGCGGCGTCACCGTCGCCACCTCCCCAGGCGCCGAGGGTCGGACCGCCACCCCTGCCCACGGCGGCGGCGCGCGGCCTCGCCGGAGCGGCGCCGAGCCTGCCACCTCCGCGCCCGAGCCTCGGCTTCGATCCCGCAAGCTGGACGGTCTCGCGCTACGCGGCCCTGTGCGCGGCCTGCTCGGCGAGCCCGCAGCGCGCCGGCGACACCGCGCGTGAGTATGGTGTCCCGGACGAGCACGCGCGGCGCTCGCTCGACGACCACTTCGCCGAGCGCTTCGACCGGGACCCCACCGAGCAGGAGCAATGGGAGCGCCTGGTCGTGCAGTTCCGCGAACGCCTGCGCTCACCGCGCGGGTGAGCGACCGCGCGCCGCCGCATCAGCCGGATGCCGGCGCTGCGCCGAACGCGGGCATCACACGATCGCGCGGGATCCACTCGTGTCGCCCGCCGTGAGCGAACTCGCACATGAAGTGTGCGCCCTGGCCGCCGAGGAGCCGCGCCGGGTGCAACGTGCCGTCGGTCCACAACACGACGACCGGCATGCCGACGAAGGGGCGAGGCGGCTCCGCAGGGACGGGTGCGCCCGGGAGGAGGCTCTCGAGCGGCCGCGAGTGGGGCCCGTAGATCGCGTCGTCGAGGAGCAGCGCGTGCTTGTGCGCGACGCGAACGAACACGGCTGAGATGATCAAGATCAAGAGAACGACGAGGATGCCACGGCCCATGCTCACCTCGAGAACCCCGAAGCCGCCCTCGCTCATCAGCGCCCAGTCGTAGAGCCCGTGGATCCCGACGCCGACCGTCAGGCCCGTCCCGATCCAGCGCGCGACGGAGCCCGAGGCGAGGCGAGCGCGCCCCACGAAGTAGCCCATCAGCGCCGACGCGAGGGCGTGCATCGGCACCGCGGTGAAGGCTCTCAGGAGACCGATGGCGAGGTTGTTGCCGGCGTAGAGGACGTTCTCGATCATCGCGAAGCCGAGGCTCGCCGCCGCCGTGTAGAGAATGCCGTCCATGACCTCGTCGAAGTGAGGCTTGCGCCAGAGGTAGAGCAACACGCACGCGAGCTTCAGCGACTCCTCGGTGAACGCCGCGACGAGGAACGCATCGAGGAAGCGCCCGCGCGCTTTCGCGAGGTCGCCGAGGACCGCGCCGAGGAGGAGCTCGACGATGATCGCCGGGATGCAGGACAACACGCCGAAGAGGACGACGTTGCGCACGCTGCCCGGTGGCTCGGGGCGCTTCGCGTCGAGGCGCTTGAAGAGCCACAGAAACAAGAGAGCCGGCGCGAGCGCCACGGCGATGCAGATCGTCACGCTCGCGAGGCTACACGATCGACGTCGCCACGACGTCGCGGTCCGAGCGCCCCCGCACCCAACCGCAGCGGGGCCCGCGAGACCGCCCCGCGCGCGCGGGAGGGCGACGCCGCCGCAGCGTTGACAAAGCTCCTCGATCGCGGGCTCGAAGCCCCCTGGTCACCGCGCTCTGGGGCAACGAGGCATTGTGGCTGGTCTCGCTGCCCGGCGACGCCGCGAGCGGGTGACGGCGCTGGGCGGCTTCACGCCGTTCGCGTGCGTGCTCGAGGACGTCACGCTCGCGACCGAGGACGAAGCGGGGTTCGACGAGCGCACGCTCGCCCTCGCGCGTCGAGCCGGGGTTGGCCCGGACGGCCTCGCCGAGTGGCGACTCCACTGCAAGACGGAGGACGAGGCCGCCGGCGCGGTCGTGATCGTTCACGTTCCGACGCACGATCTCTGGGCCGACGCCGCGCTGGGCCCCGAAATTACCCGAGTCGAGCTGACGCCGTGCAACGTCGCCAACTTCATCTACCCGCCCCCTGAGCGTGACGGCGCGGTTGGCGTTCGCTTGAGCCGTAGCGCGAGCCAGGAAGCCATTCGCGTCACGATGTGGTCTTCCGCGACGAGGTGAACTATGAGTTCGCTTCAACGGGATGACATCCATCACCTGGTCATTATGGAGCGGCGCCCCAGCCGCCCTTGCGCTCGCGCTGCCGGCGTGTGTCGCGGTGGAGTCGACCGCATCGGGGACGGCAACCGCCGCGCTCGGCCCCGCTTCGACGACGGGGCCTTCGGCGACCGGCGCGAAGCCCAGCCAAGCGAGGGCGCTCGACACCCCGGGGCCATCGGGCAGCGCAGCGCCGGCGGCCACACCGGCACTCACCCCGCTGGACGGACCCTGGGATGAGGCCCCGCGCCGCGTCGACGACGCCTCCCACGCGGGGCCTGCGTGCGAGCGCACCGCGATGAGTCCACGGGATCTCGCCGTCGCGCTCGCGCGCGGCCACGTCGCCCTGCACGCCACCGAACCCGAGGAAAACCGGCTGCTCGGCGCCTGGGCACTCGCCGCGATCGAGGGTGGCCGCGGGGCCCAGGTGTACGCCTTCAACTTCGCCAACATTCCCGGGAGGGAGGGCGAGCCGATGTGCGAGCATCCTACGGCCGAGGAGCACGGTGCGCCCGTGCGGCTGCGACGTTTCGACAGCCCGACCGAGGGCGCGCTCGCGCTTTGGTCGGTGCTTGGCGATCCGAGCGGCCCCGCGCTCCGACACATTGACCAAGGTCAGTGGTTGACTTTTGCCAAGACGCTCGGCGCGAGCGGGTTCCACCAGGCCAATGGCGCGCGTTACGAGGCGGCGCTGCCAGCCCTGGCGCTCCAGGCGACGAGGACCTTGCTACCGGCCCTCCGGCAGGAACTCGCGAGCGTCGCGCCCCCTTCCGGAGGACCGCCTGGGTCACCTCGTCCGCGGCGCGGCGCGTACTCGGAGCTTCCGCTAACCACCTACGTCTCTGCCAGCCTCGCGCCGGGAGTTCGCCTCGCCCCATGATCCGCCGTCCCCCATGGGAAGCCCTCGTCCTCGGCGCGACCCTCGCCGGGGTGGTCGCCGTGCTGTCCCTCCCCTCAGCCTCGAGCGCCGACCCGGCCGCGAGCGCAACGGCCGCCGGCAGCGCGACCTCCGCTCCAGCCGCGCCGCCGAGCCCGCCCCCGCCGCCTTGCGAGGAGGTGTGCAGGACCGCCATCCGCGCCATCGGCGAGTGCGACCTGAAGGATGCGTGCCGTTCCTGGGACCCGCACAGGCCCGTCCGTGCCTTGCGTGCCCTCGACGAGTGCGACGTGTCGGCCGGCTCGATGCGGGTGGCCGTCGGCGAGCAGGCTCGCCGAACACAGCTCGACTGCAAGGCGTTCTGCGCGACGCTGCCACCCGAAGAGGTCGGCCGCCTCGACGCCTGCTACCCGCGCGAGCGCTGCAGCGACTACCGCGCCTGCCTCTCCACCGTGGGCGCGACGATGACGCCGACCGGCGTCAGCACGCGGGAGCGCGACGGCGCCGAGATGGTGACCATCCCCGGCGGTGCCTTCATGCGTGGCGTCCCGACGGCGGCGCGCACCCTCCAGGACGCCGACCGCTCGACGGCGGAGGTCGCCACGTTCCGGATCGATCGGTACGAGGTCACCGTCGCGCAGTACCAGCGCTGTTACGCGGACGGCGCGTGCCCGCCCCCCGGAGTCGACGGCCAGATCGATCCCGCGACCGCCGAGAAGCCGTCGAGCGGCGAGGAGCCGACGTTCGGAGTCACTCGACCGTCGCGCGTTCTCCCGCGTGAGCTGCAGGGCTGCAACTGGAAGGTCCCGGAGCGGACCAAGCACCCGGTCAACTGCGTCGACTACCGGTCGGCGAAGGCCTACTGCCGGTGGGCGGGGGCCCGCCTGCCGAGCGAGCTCGAGTGGGAGAAGGCCGCGCGGGGCGAAGACGGACGGCGCTACCCGTGGGGCTTCTCCGATCGGACGTGCCTGCGCCTCGTGTGGGATCCCTCGAACTCGCTCGCGACGCGGGGCTGCTCCGCACGGGCGACGCACGAGGTCGGCTCGCTGCCCGGCGGCAACTCTCCCTACGGCGTGAGCGATCTCGGCGGCAACGTGTGGGAATGGGTCGGCGGGATGTACGACGCGAAGGAGTACGCCGATCCGAAGACCGACAACCAGGTCGTGCCAGCGCAGGTCTACGGCGTGGTGCGCGGCGGCGGGTGGGGCCGCGACGAAGGCGACGTGGTCTCGCACGACACGAGCACGCGCTTCCGCTGGTTCAAGGAGCACCGCATCGAGGGCGTCGGCTTCCGCTGCGCGACGGAGGCACCATGAGCGCACCGAAGAGCCTCGGCTCGGGCCTCCGGCTCGCAGCGCTGCTGTGCCTTTCCCTGCAGGTCGGTTGCAAGAAGGGGGAGGCTCCGGATGCGTCGGGGAGCGCGTCTGCGTCTGGCGCCGCAAGCGAATCCGCACCGGCGACGAGCAGCAGTGCCGGCGTTTCGCTGGAAGCCCTCGGGCGAGCAAACCTGACCCTGGCGGACTTCAAGCCGGGACCTCCGCCCACCATTCAGCCGTCACCGCCCCCCGAGAAGAAGGCCGCGGGACCCGAGGGCTGGAGCGAAGTGTTCATGGAAGTGATCAGCGCGGCACCCCGTCGCCCGCTGCCGAGACGGCAGGTCGTCCCGAAGCCTTGGCCGGAGTGCGCGACGTCGCTCGCCCAGAAGGAGAGCGCGAAGAAGCACGAGGCCACCTGGAAGGATCTCAACAAGGCCGCCGACGAACGCTACGGACGCGCGGACGCGCTCGCCCAGGCGGTCTGGGGGCCCGTTCAGCGCACCTTCTTGCAAACACGCCGTCGCCTGCTCGACGCCACCGCCGAGGGATGCACGGCCGAGACGCCTTCGGCCGAATGTGCGCCGTTCATCGATCGGCTCCGCGCGAGCGAGGCGCTCGGATCGTTCGAGTGTCGCGGCCACTACGTCCTGCGCGCGCTGGACGCGCCGGCGCGCGACCTCCTCCTGTGCGAAGCCGACTCGCGCTGGACGCTCATCGAGATCCCCGACACGGCGCGCTCGGCGATCCTCGGAGGCGAACTCGGCGCCGCTGCAGAACGCGACGGCCTCGCCGCCGTGGCAGGGATCCGGGTGCTCCGACCCACCACCGACGCGCTGTCGCGGAAGCCGATGGTGCCGGCAAAGCTCCGCATCACCGGGGTCGCGAAGCTCGCACGCTTCGCGCAGCACAGCGGCGACGCCGCGAGCGTCCTCGGCAAGCTTGCCGCGGCTGGGATGGAGCCAGCCCTCGCTGCGAGCTTGTTGACGCTCGGCCACGTCCATCTGGTCGTGCCTCGAACGGACGGCGGCCCCTCCGTCGTCATCGAGCAGCGCGGCCAGGAGCTGCCGTGGCCGAAGCGCACCTTCGAGCCGCGCGAGGTCACACCCGAGGTGGCCGAGCCGTGCGACGGGACCGCCCGCTGGGAGGCCGCGGCCTGCGCGACCCGCGGTCAGATCGGCCGGCTCGACGGTTGGTTCAGCGTCGCCGGGCGGGCGGGGAGCCAACGCATCGCGAACTACCCACCGCAACCTGGACCGGCGTCCGGCGAGAACTACCCGCCGACCTTGAGCGCCCGCGTCCTTGCGTTTCGGCAGCGCGTCGAGGGCTCCGGCGGGTTCGCGCCGTTCAGCTGCGAGCTCGAGGACGTCACGCTCGCGACCGAGGACGAGAACGTGTTCTACGACCGCACCCGCACGCTCGCGCGGCGCGCGGGGGTCGCCCCTGGCGAGCTCTTCGCCTGGAAGCTTCAGTGCAAGACGGGTGAGGACGCGAGCGGGGGACGAGTCACCGTGTTCGTGCCCTCGCACGACCTCTGGGCCGACGCGGCCCTCGGCGGGGGTGGTTTCTCGGTGACGGGCTACCACGCCGTCAAGGCGGGCCACTTCACGGGGGACCTTCGCGCCCTCGCCGAGGCTGGCCTGCTCGAGGTCCCGCGCGGCGCCAAGCTCACGATCGGAGGGTACACCTCGCTGCGACGCGTGGGCCGCCAGGAGTGGCACGTCGGATTCGATGCCAGCTGCACCGACAACGGGCTCTCGTGCGCGTTTCGCGATGGCCGCGGCAACCCGACGATCACGGGCGCCGAGCTGACGAAGTGCGACATCGCCAACTTCGCCTACCCGCCCAAGTGACCACCAGGCGCGCGCGGCGCCGGCCTCGTCGCGCGGAGGCGAGCCCCCCTTGTCGGCCTCGGCACCGCGGCTACCTCGAGCCATGCCGCATGATCGACGCCCCCTCTTCCGCGGTCGCGGATGCACCGCCGCCCCTCGAGCCACCGCGCCCGAGCCGCGTCACCCACCTCGCCGGGCTGGTCTCGGGGATGGCCATCCTCGCGCTCGTCGCACGGCGCTTCGAGCCGCAGGCCCTCGCGAGCCAGCTCGTCCGCACGGGGCCGCGCGCCGCCCTCCTGCTCATCCCCACCGCGCTCGGCTTGCTGGCCCACGCGCTCGCGTGGCGCACGCTCCTCGGGAAGCGTCCGCCAACCGTCACCGTCCGCGGCCTCGCCCGGATTCACCTCGCGGCGGAGGCGGCGCGGGTCGCCCTGCCGGGCGGTGCGGCGCTCGGTGAGCTGGCCGCCGCGCGGGGCGTCCGCGACCTCGGCCTGCCCCTTCGCGGCGCGGTCGCGTCCCTGCTTCGCAAGCGGGCGTGATCGTCACGGACTGCGACGGGGTGCTGACGGACGCCGGCGTCTACGACTCCGCGCAAGGCGAGGAGCTGAAGCGCTTTAGCGTCCGCGACGGCAAGGGCGTGGAGCGCGCGCGGGATGGCGGGATCGCGACGGTGATCGTGACCGGAGAGCGCTCGCCGGCCGTGCTCGCGCGGGCCCGCAAGCTCGGCATCGACGCGGACCTCGGCGTCGATCCGAAGGCGTCGTTCGTGCTCGCGCGGCTCGGCGAGTGCGGGCTCACCCCCGCCGAGACCGCCTACCTCGGCGACGACGTGAACGACCTCGGCGCGATGGCGCTGGTGCGTGAGGCGGGCATCGTCGGTGCACCCGCCGACGCGCTGCCGAGCGTTCGCCACGTGGCACACCGGATCACCGAGGCACGCGGCGGCGAGGGCGCCTACCGCGAGTTCGTCGAGTGGCTGCTCGAGCTGCGGACCTCGACCGCGCGAGGCCTCGCGACGTGAGCGCGGTCCTGGCGACGCTTGGTCAGCTCGGCGGCGAGGGTCTCGCCGCGCTCGCGATTGGCCTCGCGGCCTTGGGATTCATCGCGCTCGAGCGCGTCGTCCCGTTCGAGCCCGGGCAGCGGCTCCTTCGCCGCGGCTTCTTCGACGACCTCGTGCTCTACACATTCGCGCAGAGCTACGTCGTCGGGTTGCCGATCGCCGCCCTGATCGCCGCACTCGATCGATGGACGCACGCCTCCTCGCACGGGCTCGTCGCGCACCTCTCGGCCTGGCACCAGCTCGCGCTCTTCGTCGTCACGCACGACCTGTACATCGACGCGTTTCACCGCGCGCAGCACCGCTTCCCACTGCTGTGGCGCCTGCACGAGGCCCACCACTCGTCACGCACGCTCGACTGGCTCGCGGGCTCGCGCTCCCATGCGCTCGAGATCGTCGTGAACCAGACGGTGGAGTTCCTGACGATGGTGCTGGCCGGCGCCCGCCCCGAGGTGGTCCTCATGAAGGGGGTCGTCGACGCGGTGTGGGGCATGTTCATCCACGCGAACGTCGACGTGAGGCTCGGTGCCCTCGGCCTGGTCATCAACGGCCCCGAGCAGCACCGCTGGCATCACGCGCGTGAGCATCGCGGCGACGGCGTGAACTTCGGCACCAAGCTCGCGATCTGGGACCACTTCTTCGGCACCGCTCACCGCACGAGCGACAAGCCCCCCGGCTACGGCCTCGACGAGGCGTACCCGGAGGGCTTCTTCCGTCAGTCGCTGCACGCGTTTCGACGCCGCGACCCACGGCCGTCGCGGACCGACGTCACTTGCAGACGGCGTTGTCGTCGGCCTTGATGTCCATGTTGTCCTTGCACTGCTTGGTACTGCAGGACCCCATGTCGTCGCAGAAATCGCAGCTCGTGAGCGTCCCGTCCTTGCAGTCGGGGTCCTTCACGCCGCAGCCGCAATCGCACACGCCGTCCGTCGGCCCGGCCATGTCCTCGTCGTAGAAGTTCGGCGGGCACTTCCAGGCACCCGGCACGCACCGGTCGCTGCTGCAGACGTCGCCCGTCATGCAGCCGTTGACCGACTCCGCAGGGGTGAGCTCGCAGTCGGGGTCCGGCGCGCCGCACGCGCAATCGCAGCCGGTTCCCTTGCCGCCGGCGTACTTCTCCTTCGGGCAGGTCCAGTCGTTCGGCACGCCCTCGCACGCGCCCTTCGCGTCGCAGGTCTGTCCTTCGAGGCATCCCTCGACGGGGTTCTTCGCTGTCGCGCAGTCAGGATCCACCGCGCCGCACGCGCAGTCGCAATACGCCTCCGAGAAGCCTTGCTTGGTCTCGTCGTAGTAGCCGGGGTTGCACGTCCACTCCGGCACCGGCTTCTTGATCACGAACGGCAGCTCCGCGATGCGGAGGCAGCGTCCGTCGGTGGCCGCCGTGACGTCGCCGGTCTTGTCGTCGATCGTCGCCTCAATCAGCGTGACATCCGTCAACTTGCCTTCGATCAAGTGCTTGCCGTCGTAGGAGACGATCTCCGCGCTGCCGCTCTGCGGGACGAAGTAGGCGTCGACGCCGCTGTCGGCGACGTCCTGCTGGATCAGCAGGCAGAGCTCGGTGTCGCCGCAGGCCGCAAGCGACTTCGGGGTGGTGAAGGTGGTGGTGCCCTTCGCGTCCTGGGGCACGAACAGGGCGAGGTAGTCCGGATCCGCGCCGCCGATCTGAGGACCGACCTTGCCGAAGAAGGCCGAGTTGCCGCGGATGAACTGCGTGAGCTCGGTCACCGCCGCGCAGGTCGAGCCGGAGCCGCCGGTGCCCATCGACCCGCCCGAGCCGACCGTCACCGAGACGGAAGCCGAGGTCGTCGTGGTCGCCGCGTCGCCCGAGCCGCAGGCAGGTGCCAGCATCGTCGCAACCAGGCCGCCGAAGAGGGCGGTCATCGTGATCGTTCGCATCGAATGGTCTCCTCGCATGTGCGGCGCGTCCGAACCCGAGCCGCGTCCGAAAGTCGAACTTCCCAGCATCGCCGCGGGCCGCCCCATCGCCGAGCGAGCGGCGCTCAGAAGGCCCCGACGACCGACGCCCCGACGAGGCCGGGCCCGACCGCGGGCGAGATCGCCAGCTCGACTGCCGAGGGGGCCTCTGGCACCGATGGCGGCGTGGCCTCCTCGAACGCGATCGGCGGCGCAGAGGGTCGGTCGACGACCCGCAGGACGACGCCGATCGCCGTGAGCGAGAGCCCCGCACCGGCGGAGAGCACCGCAGCGAGACGGAAGGCATCGCGGGAAGCGCGCAGATCGTCGAAGCGCGCGAGGCTCTCGGCGGGGAGGCCTCCTGCCGTCGCGGCGGTGTCGCGGATCGCCCGCGCGTCCGACTCCTTGACGAAGGCGACCGCCCCGAGCGCGCCGCCAGCGAGCAGGAGGCCGCCGCCGAGGCCGAGCACCGCAAAGGACACCTTGCGCTGGAGGGTCGTCTCGAGCTCGACCGACAGCTCGCGGCGCTCGGCACGCTCGAGGTGGACGCGCTCGGTTCGCGGCGTGTGCCCGTTCATCGTCACGCCGACCGCGTGGCGACCCGAAGCCACGAAGAGCGGCGCCAGCGTCGAGCGTGATCGCGGCTCCCTCCGGGGCGAGGACCGCGAGCCGCGCAGGCAGCTCCTCGAGCGCGATGTCGAGCGGCGGCGCGCCCTTCGCCTCGTCCACGACGAGCTCCCGGCGATGCGGAGAGAACCCGGGAGCCTCGATCACGAGGGCGTGCTTTCCGGGCGCGAGGTCATCGATGAACGGGCTCGGGACGGACTTGCCGTCGATCGCGAGGGTCGCTCCCGGGGTCGGCGTCGAGATCATCGTGCGTGGGCGGCGCGGCAACGCCGGGGTCACCTCGGCCGGTGCCACGCTCGACCGTGGCGCCTCGAGCGTCGCGAGCGGTCGCAGGCGCGAGAGATGATCGACGGCCTCGAAGGCCCGCTTTCCGTTGGGATCCTTGTCGAGGTACGCCTCGTACGCGCGGATCGCGTCACGAAGCCGCTCGGGTGCCTTGCGCGCGGCGTGCTCCATGCGATGTGCCTGCGCGAGCGAAAAGAGGAGCCCGGGTCGTGGCGACTCGTCGTAAGCGCGGGCGAAGGTCTCGGCCGCGGCGGCGAACGAGCCCGACTCGAAGGCGCGGCTCCCGACCTGAAAATACGTCTTGGCCTCCGCCTCGCCGGCGAGACCCGTTCGATGCGAGAGCGTGAGCGACGTCACGAGAGCGAGGAGCAGCGCCGTCCTCATGGCTTTCGTGCCTCGCCGAGGAAGAGCTCGACACCGGTCGCGCGCCCGACCGCGACGTCGTCGATGCCGTCACCGTCGAGGTCTCCCGCGGTCGCGAGCCAGTCGGTCGCCGTGGCGTCGGTCCCGCTGTCGCTGGCCTTCGCCGCATGGGCCGGCGGGAACACGTCGGGCCGCTCGACGAAGCGTGCCGGCTCGAGCTCGAGATCCCCCGCGTACAGCCCGTCCCGCGTGGCGAACACGACCTCGAGGGCTGGGTCGTCGTCGAGCTGCAGGAGCGCAAAGGCGCGCGCGTGACGCTGAGCGTCGAGGTCGATCGTGCTGACCTTTGCCGGCTCCCCGTCGCGAATCACGATGAGCTGCGGCTCGCGGTTGCCCGCGCCCTTCGCGCTCGGTCGGACGAGGAACGCGAGGTCTTCCTTCCCGTTGCCGTCGAGATCCGCGACCGTGAATGTCGCGGTCCCCTGCGCATCGGCGAGGCCTTCGCTCGGCTCGCCGACCTCGGCGGTGCAGAACTCGACCGCGTTGGTAGAGACCGCCCCTTCGAGCCCGTCGAACTTGAGGGGCTTGGGATCGAGCGTCCAGGCCCCGCTGCTCGACCGCCGCGCGACGTGGATCGGCACCGCGTCGCGGTCGGTGTTCTTCGCGACGAGGAGCAGCTCGATCGTCCCGTCGCTGCCGAGGTCGTACGGGATCAGCGCCGTCGTACAGAGCCGCAGCGCGAGGCCGTCGAGGTCGACGAACTGCACGCCTGCGACCGGATCGACCGACGCGCCGACGCCGACCTCCGCGAAACCGAGCAGCGCGCCCTTGCCGCCGCCTCCCGTCGTCTTGCGCGAGTGAAACAAGGCAACGAGCGTCGGAGAGGGGTGCGAGGCCGTGGGTCGCACGAGAGCGCTCGCGGTGGCGCGGAGCCCGAGGATTTCGTCTCCGAAGTGAAACGGCGACTGCAAGAGCCGTCGGCTCGACCCCGTGAACAGCGCGGCGATGGGGATCTCGCTGCCATCGAGCGCCGCCACCCCGAGCTCCGACGCTCCATCGAGGCCACGCCATGCGAGGTCGCCGGTGGCGAGACCGAGGATGCAGCGGAATTCGCCGATGTCGAGCGCCGGAGCGGGCGGCCCCTGCGTCGCGCCGTACAGGATCGAGAGCGTGTTCGCGCCCGCACCGGGAGGGCACGCCGGGACGCTCGGTGCACCGGGACCCCGCTCGACCTCGTGCGCGATCGCGATGTCGTTCACGAGATCGCCGTCGAAGTCTGCGATGGCGAGTCGCTGGGGACGGCCGCTCAGGGGGATGTCGGAGCGGGTGAGGACCGTCGAGCCGGTGCCCTCGTAGAACGTCACGGCGCGGTTCGCGCGCGCGGTGACGACGAGGTCGGCCTTGCCGTTGCCGTTGACGTCGGCGACGCCAGCCTGATCGATGTCAACCGCATCGAGCTCGACGTCGAGGTAGCAAACTCCCAGCTTGTCCTTGCAGGGTGCCGACATCGCGACGAGGCCCGGGAAGACGAAGTCGGCCTTGCCGTCGTCGTTGAGGTCGCCCGCCGCGAGCGGAAACGTCCCCGCGTCGAGATCGAGGCGGACCGCCAGACGCGGCAAGGCGAGGTTCGGTGTGGCCGCCGGCGGCGCGCTCGCCATGGAGCCGTCGCCTTGACCGAACGCAACGTAGAGGGGACGCACCTCGGCCGCACCGGGCTCGCTCGCGCCAACGACCACGTCGAGCAAGCCGTCGCCGTCGACGTCGGTGACGAGCACGCCGTGCGCCACCGTCCGCTTTTCTGGTAGCCGGAAGCGCGGCGAATCCGCGGCGCTCGGGTTCTGCACGCCGGTCGCGAGGGTGCACGTCGGGTGCAAGACGACCTCGCTCTTTCCGGCCACGGCGAGCACGAGGTGCTCGCAGGGGCTCGCCGGGCCGCCGAGCCTCGCATGGACCAACCTGGTCGAGACGGGCAGCAGCTTCGACGGCTCGTCGACGAGCTGGAACGGTGAGGCGTCGAGCTTGTTGAACAGCGGGAGACGGAAGGACCCCTTGTCGTCGAGCAACGCCACCTCATCGAGCGCGAGGAACTTGCTTCGAACCTCGGAGGCCGACGGGCCCGGTGGATCGGGCGGCAGGACGTCGAGGATGTCGAAGCGGAGGATGCCCTTCGCGCGAACGGGCGCGTACGCGACCGGCTTGAGCTCGCGATTCAGGCGCGATTCCACGACCCCGACGCCACCGGTCGGGAGGTGCGCGACATCGTCTCGCGCATCGCCGGTGAGCTCACCGACGAGGGCGCCGACCCCACGACTCCCCAGCCGCCGCGTCGGCTCGAACGCCCCGTCCTTCGGACCACCGAAGGTGACCGCGAGCTCACCGTCGAGCGTCGTCGTCACGAGGTCGCGTCCCGGCTCCCCATCGAGCTCACCGGTCGTGAGGCCGACGAGGTTCCCGATGGGCAGCGTCCGCGCGTACGTGAAGCGTCCCGCGGGTTGCCGGCACACGCCATCCGCACCGCACGACCGACACGAGTCGGCGCAGGTGTAGCGGCAGCTCCGCGGCGCGCCGAGGCCCGTGCAGCGGGCGCTCCCGTCCGGCCCGTCGTCGCAATCTTCCTGGCCCTCGATGATGCCGTTGCCACACTGATTCGCGGGGAGCGGACCGAGATCCGCGCACGCGGCGATCCCCGCGAAGAACGCGAGTCCGGCGAGCGCGAGGCGGTTCAGTACTCGAGGTCGCGGTGGGGCGAGGCGCCGTCCGTGCGAACCGCAGAAGGACGGGACGTCGGCGCGGGGATCGGCTGGCTTCCTGGAGATTTCCATGGCGGGCTCGGAGGTGGAGCAGAGGTCGTGGCTGGCGGCACCGGGGGTACGGATGCGGTCGTCGTGGGTGCGAGCGCCGGGCTCGTTGCGCCCTCGGGCGGCGTCGGCACCGCGGCCGAGCCGGCGGGCGGAGCGCTCGCCACCGTCGGGGCTTCGGTCGCAGCGGGGCTCGGGCTGGCCAGCGGGCCGGCGGCCGGAGCGTCGCGAGCGCCGCGCGACCGGACGAACGCGAGCCCAGCGACGACCGCGAGCAGACCGAGCGCGACGACCCAGGCGCGGACTCCCCCGCGCGAAGTCGGACGCGCGTCACCCCCGTCGCCGGAGACGGGCGCGGCGGTCGCGGCGAGCGTGCCGGCCTTGCGGTCGCCTCCGCTCCCGGAGTGCGACGCGGCGTCGATCGGCGCGATCCCATCCGCGAAGCTCGCGATCGTCGGTGCGCTCGCCACGGCCTCCGACACCGTCTCGTCGAGAGCGATCGAGCGATCGCGCGATGCGGGCTCGAGCGCTCCTCCCGCGCTCGTCGTCACCGCCTCGAGGAGCGCGACGGCGGCGCCGCAGGACGGAGGTCGCCGCTGCCTGTCTTTCGCGAGCATCGCGAGGATCGGCGCGTCGAGCACGCGTGGCACGGCTGGCTCGACCGCCGAAGGGTGCGGCGGCGCATCGGTCGTGTGCGCGATCAAGATCTTCAGCACCGTGTCGGCGTCGAAGGGGACGCGCCCGGTCAACGTCTGGAACACGAGCACACCGAACGCGTACACATCGGTACGCTCGTCGACCTACTCACCGAGGCATTGCTCCGGCGACATGTAGTACGGCGTCCCCATCGGCATGCCGGTGCGCGTCCGGTGGGCGGCGACGGGCCCGCCCGCGAGCAGCTTGGCGATCCCGAAATCGAGCAACTTCGGGGTCATCCGCCCCTCGTCGTCGCGGACGATGAACACGTTCTCGGGCTTGAGATCGCGGTGGACGACCCCCTTCCCATGCGCCGCGTCGAGCGCCCGGGCGATCCCCGGAAGATCGGCATCGCCTCGCTCACCGTGAGCCGCTGCCGCTGGGCGACGAGCGCATCGAGGCTCATGCCGTCGAGCAGCTCCATCACGTAGAACTGACGACCATCGGGCAGCGCGCCGTAGCCGAAGATGTCGACGATGTTGCGGCTCTGGATGTCGTTGACGACCCGCGCCTCGGAGACGAAGCGCGAGAGCATCTCCGCGTCGCCGCACAGCTTCCGAGACAGCACCTTGATCGCGACGCGCTTGCCGATCAGCGGATGCACCGCGCGGTAGACCGCGCCGAAGCCGCCCTGCCCGAGCTTCGACTCGACGCGGTAGTCGCCGATGGTCTCACCGGCAGCGACGTCGCGATCGAGGGCCGCGACGACGCCGTCGGGGACGAGCGCAGAGCCGTCGCTCTCGCAGCTCGTCGCCTCGTCGGGGTAACGCACGAGGCATGTCGGACAGGTCGCCATGCGAAAGCTCTCGGAGAGGGGGAGTCTACTTCAGCCGGCGCTCGGGGTGGCAGTTCGCGCGGAGCCTCGCCCTCGCTTCGCGGAAAGCTGCCGTCATTGGACGTGGAGCTCGAAGGCCTTCGCGACGACGTGGATCGGGAAGCGATTCGAGAGCGAGGCGACGCTCGGGTGCCGCGATTTGCAGCGCTTCTCGACGACCATGAAGCCGACCTTCGCGGCGAGCGCGTCCGCCTCCGCCTCGACGAACGGGGTGTGCGGCGCCGTGAAGCGGTGCTTGTCCGGCCCGAAGCTTGGCGCCGAGACGCCGCGCAGATCCGTGAGGCCCGCCTGCGTGCAGCCGAAGAACAGCACCTGGTCGTTGAAGGCCGCGTCGCTCGCGACGGGGGCGTCGGGCAGATCGGCGATCCAGAAGCCGGCCACCTTGCGCGGGCTCTTCGCGAAACGGTGGGCGTAAGCGCGGAAGAGGAGATCGCCCGCGACGCTGTCGTAGCCGCTCGCCTTGTCCTGCCAGAGGAGGTGCGTCACCCCGAGCTCCCGGTAGCGCGCGTCGATGCGTCCCGGGTGGCCGAGGCCGGCGTAGTCGATGCCGGCCTGCCAGGACACCCAATCGTGCACCGCGGGGCGCTGCAAGCCGAGGTGCGGATGTTGCTCGTGGAGCATGACGCGCGCTTGACGCGGCAGCGCGGCGCCGACCTTCTCGTAGTCGAAGAGGGCGAAGCGCTCCTCGTACTTCTTCTGGTAGCCCGCGTTGATGAGCTCGATCGACGCGCGGAGCGGCACCTTCACGAACACGTGCCCCGGGATGAACGGCACGTCGCCGCCCCACAGGAGCTGCAGCCCGACGAGCAGGGCGAGCGGCAGCCGCACGAGCCAGCCCTGCTTCCACAAGAGGCCGAGCACGACGGCGGAGACGGCGGCCATCCACGGCATCAGGCTCTGGAGGTAGCGGTCCTGGTGGTTCGTCCAGTACCAGAGGAAGATGCCGAGGTGGGTCGCCGCGATCACCGCCCAGAGCCGTAGCCGCTTGCCGAGGAGGGGCACGGCGACGCTGAGGAGCGTGAACAGGGAGCCAATCACCGGCACGGTGCCGTGGAACTTCTTCCAGTCGTGGGGTTGGAACGACCACGTCCAGAGCGCCGCCAGCGACTCCTTGACACCCGTCAAGTCGCGCTCCGGCTTCCAGTGTTGCGTGCGGTAGCTGTGATCGTAGAGCACGCGCGCGGCACCGTCCCAGGGCTTGCCGTGGAAGACCTTGTTGAGCAGCGGGTAGAGCGGATCGCCGTACCAGACCCAGTTCTTCAGCCACAGCGAGGCGGTGAGGACGAGCCCGGCGCCGATGCACACGAGCGGGCCCACGAGCCACGCGCGTGGAGCGGCCCCGACGCGCGCCCGAAAGCGCGGCACCGCGAGGTAGAGCGCGCGCGCCGTGACCGCGAGGACCGGGTAGGCGATGAGCTCGAACGCCGACGAGTACTTGGTCAGGATCGCCCCGGCGATCGGAAAGGCGAGCAGCACGGCGTGCCGCGCCTCGAGGCGCTTCACGAAGCGAAAGAGCCCGAGCGCGATCGGCGCCGTGAACATCGCGGCGACGTGATCGGCCCCGCCGCCGAGGTTCGAGTCGTAGAGGAAAATGCCGGGGAACAGGAAGCGCACGGCCCAGGTCGACGCGCCCGGCACCTCGGGCGCCATCCGTCGAACGAGGGCCGGGATGCCGAGCAACGAGAACGCGAAGCCGACGAACTCGACGTGCTGCGCGAGCTCGAGCCGATCGAAAAAGCGCGCCTTCGGCAAGATCAGCGCCCAGGTGTAGAGGTAGCTCGCGAGCTGCGGAGCGCTGCCGGGGTACCAGCCCTCGGGGTAACGCTCGATGCGGTGCACGGCGGCGTAGTGCTGCGCCATCGCGAGGTGCTTCCAGCGCGAGTCGAACGAGATGTTCCCGGGCGAGAGGATGCCGAAGTAGACGAGCGCGAGCGCGAGCGCGCCGAAGAGCACCGCGACGACGCCCCAGAAGCCGAGCCGATGCCCGATCCCGCCGGGGAGGCGATGCCGATGGAGCGCACGCCGGAAGTACCGCCACGGACCGAGCCCGCCGAGCGTGAGGAGGGCGAGCGGGATCGCGAAGAAGGCGGCCGGGTAGAGTAGGCCCGCGACGCCGACGAGGAACACGAGCAGCGCGAAGAGGTGCACCCCGACGACGAGATCGAACGAGAGCTGCTCGAGCAGCGGCAGCGGGGTGCGCACGACCGCCCGCACGGTCCGATGCCCGACCGCGACGCACGACGCGAGCCACAGCAGCGAGGCCGCCCAGTAGCCGACGTAGCGCCAGCCGAGCCAGTGGCGGATCGGGTAGTGCGGCTCGACCGTCCGGAACAGGTGGTGCGCGCCGAGGACGAGCACCGCGGCCGCGACGAGGCGGATCGCAAGGCTCCTGTCGAAGAGCTTCTTCGGGTCAATCGGCATGGGACGGCGGAGGTCGAAGCAAGAGCGCGAGCGCGAAGGCGGCGGCCTCGAGCACGACGAGACCGACGCGGAAACCGAGAGCCAGGGTGGCCGCGAAGGCCGCACCGTAGCGCAGCTCGACGAGCGAGGTCAGCAGGACCTCACGCAAGCCGAGGCCGCCCGGCAACACGAACGCGAGCAGCGCGACGAGCCACGAGACCGACAGCGCCCCCGTGAGGAGGAGGAGTCCCTCGCGGTCGAGCTCGCCGCCGAGGGCGCGAGCGAACAGGGCGAACGCGAGCGCGACGAGCAACCAGGCGGCGAGGTACCGCACGAACGTGGCGAGCACGAGCCCGTAGCCGACCTCGAAGCGCGGCATCGGTCGTCGGAGCGCGCGACCGAGGAGACCGAGCGCGACCTTGACGAGCCGCGGGTGCACGGCCCCGAGCACGAGCAAGGCCGACGGCAAGAGGACCCACCGGCTCATCGGCAAGAGCCGCTCGGCCGCGGAGCTGAGCGTCACGAGCGCGACCACGGCCATCGCGGCGCACTGCGCGACGATCTCGACGAGCAGGCTGAGCGAGGTCGTCGCGGCGGGGACGCCCTCGGCCCGGCAGAGCGCGACGCGACCGAACAGGTTCCAGACACCACCGGGCAGGTATTTCGCGAGGTTCGAGAGGTAGAGCACGCGGAAGGCGCGGCCCCACGAGAGGCTCGCCCCGAGCCCGCGCATCATCGCGAGCCAGGAGTGGTTCATCAGCGCGTAATAGGCGAGCAACACGCCGAGGGTCGCGGCGAGCCAGCCGGGCGACGGCGTCGGCAGCGCGCCCACGGTCCGCCACTGGCGCACGATCAACCGGATCACCCAGCTCATCAGGGCGAGCGCGAGCCCCCAGCGCAGCACCGCCCAGGCGGAGAGCCCCCTCGCCGGGGCGGTCGCGGGCGCGTCGTCGGTCATCGGGCGGCGCATGCTACACCGAAGGCCGCCGGTGTACGTCTTTGCGTCGCACGGGGGACCTGTTAAGGCTCGCTCACTGCGTCGGGGCCATGCGGGCCCTCGCGACCGTCCCGCTTACCTCGCCTTCTCGGCGCACCGCCCGTGCCGACCCCTCACCTGTCCGTCGTCATTCCCGCCTACAACGAGGAGGACCGCCTCGACGGCTCGCTCGCGCGCGTGACGGGCTTCCTCGAAGGCAAGCCCTTCGACTCGGAGATCGTCGTCGTCCTCGACGGCTGCACCGACGCGAGCGCAGAGGTCGCCAAGCGGCACGCAGGCGCCCACGGTCGCGCGACGCTCACGGTGCTCGACAACCGGGAAAATCGCGGCAAGGGCGCGTGCGTGCGGCAAGGCATGCTCGCCGCGACCGGGCGCTACCGCTTCTTCATGGACGCCGATCTGTCGTACCCGCTCGAGCAGCTCGACGTGTTCCTCCGGGTGCTCGAGGAGAAGGGCGGCTGCGCGATCGCGTGGCGCAAGGCGAACCCGACGAAGCACATCCGGCTCGCGCGCAAGGTGACGACGGTCCTGTCGCGTCAGGTGACGACGCGCTTCGTCCCCGGAGTCTCCGACACCCAGGCGGGCTTCAAGGGCTTCGAGGGCAAGGTCGCCGACGATCTGTTCGCATGCCAGCGCGTGACCGGCTTCGGCTTCGACGTCGAGATCCTCCACGTCGCCTCGATGCGAAACTACCCGATCACCCCGGTGCCGGTCCCCTGGGACGACGTCGCCGGCTCGAAGGTGCGCCTCACGCGCGACATCCCGAAGATGCTCGTCGATCTCGGGTCGATCGTCGTGAACCGCGCCGCCGGACGGTACGCACCCCGAGGCGCCGCACGACGATGAACGCCGCGAGTCGCACCCGGATCGCCTGCCCCGTCTGCCGCTCGACCGACGACGCACCGTTCGCGTCACGAGGCGGCTTCGACATCGTCCGCTGCCGCGCCTGCGGCCACCGCTACTTGAACCCGCCGCCGAGCGCCGAAGAGGTCGCGGCCTTGTACGACGAGAGCTACTTCAAGTCGGACGGCTCGCTCGATCGCGGCTACGGCGATTACGCCGCGCAGGCCCACAACATCCGCCGCACCTTCCACGATCGCCTGCAATTTCTGCCGAAGCAACGCGGCACCCTGCTCGACGTGGGCGCGGCCGCGGGCTTCTTCGTCGAGCAAGCACGCACCCTCGGCTGGGACGCGGAGGGCGTCGAGCCGAGCACCTGGGCCTCGCGCTACGCCCGTGAGCAACTCGGTCAGCCGGTGCGCACCTGCAACCTCGAGGACGCCGCCTTCGCGGACGCGAGCTTCGACGTCGTCACCTGCTGGGAAGTGATCGAGCACCTGCCCGATCCGCGGCGGCTGCTCGCCGAGATGGCGCGCGTGCTCAAGCCCGGCGGGCACTTGCTGATGTCGACCCCCGACGCCGGCAGCCTCGTCGCGCGCGTCTCGGGCCAGCGCTGGCTCGGCTGGTACAAGGTGCCCGAGCACCTGCAGTTCTTCGACGAGGCCGGGCTCACGCGCCTCTGCGCCGAGGTCGGGCTGCGGGTCGAGCAGGCGCGCTACGTGAGCCTCACGGTGTCGCTCGAGTTCGCGATGCAGCGGCTCGGCGCGCTGGTCGGTCTCCCGCGGCTCGGCAAGGTCCCGGGCTTCGCGCGCGAGCTCCCGGTCCGCGTGAACCCGCTCTACGACCTGATGCTCGTTGCTCGCAAGGGTTGATTTCAATCATGCCACAGGGATCGGTGCGTGAGCGAGCGCGTCGGGCGCTCACCTGGCTGCGGAAGCAGCGGCTCCTCCCACCCGCCGGGGCCGTCGTCCCCTTGCGCGAGCTGCTGCCGCGACGCGGGTACCACTGGCTCAGCGCCATGCTCCTCTGGCTCGCGATGGCCTACGTGCTGCGCGCGACGGGCAAGGCGCAGTGGGGCTTTCTCACCGACCCGCTGCTGCAGAACGACGACGTCCGGACGAGCCTCTTCGCCTTCCACCGCCACGAGCCCGATCACGCGCTCGCGAACGATCCGGTGGCGGTCGAGATGCTCCCCTACGTGCCGCCGCTCGTGCGTGGGATGTACCGCGTGTTCGTACCGCTCACGAACCTCTTCGTCGCGGTCAAGCTCGTGCAGGGCGTGTGCGTCCTGCTCGTGTTCGCCTCGGCGTGGATGCTCCTCCGCGCGCGCCGCGCGGGCCTCGGCACCGCGATGGTGCTGCTCTTCCTGTTCTTGCACACCAGCTCGACGACGAACCGCCTGGCGGGCGGCCTGCCGCGGGCGTTCGCGTTCCCGTGCTTCGCGCTGTGGATCGCGGGCGCGCTCGGCGGTCGGGAGCGCGTGCGCTGGCTCTCCGCCTTGCTCGCCGGGGCCACCTACCCCTCGGCGCTCGCGATGATCCTCGCCGCGGAGGGGCTCTTCGTGTTCCGCGACGGCGTCCGCAAGGTCGTCTTGCGTCGCCTCGCGCGCTACGGCGCCTTGATCGTCGCGGCGGTCCTCGTCACGGTGCCGTCGTTGCCGAGCCGGCCCGGCGACCACGTCTACACCCTCGCCGAGGCCGGGCGCGATCCGGCGTTCGGCTCCGGCGGTCGGCTGAAGCAGCTGCCGCTCGCGGATCCCGGGAAGGAAATCGCGAAGTACTTCGTCGAGCCGTTCGCCGAGTACAAGGCGAAGCCGAAAACCGAGTCGGCGCTCAAGTACCGCTCGTACTGGTTCCTCGGGCCGCTGCTCGGCACGCTCGCGATGCTGCTCCTCGTCGCGACGGGGCTCTCGGCGCGGGCGCACGCCGCGAGCGCGTTCTTCGCGGGGAGCCTCGTGATGTACGCGGCCTCGGTCCTGTTCGCGTTCCGGCTCTACGCGCCCGAGCGCTTCTACCACTACGGCATGCCGCCCGCGGGGATCGCCCTCGCCACGGTCGCCGTCGGCTTGCTCGCACCGAAGGTCTCGCGCGCACGGCGAGCGACGCTCCGCAACGTGGCGGCGCTCGCGCTCGTCGGCACGCTCGTCCACTTCACGGGCGCGAGCGTGAAGCCGGAGAACACCGGCATGGGCATCGACGGCCGCAAGAACGCGGACCTCTACGCGTTCGTGCGCACGCTGCCGGTCGAGTCTCGCTTCCTCGCGCACCCGACCGACGGCGACGACCTGCCGTTCTGGGGCGCGCGTGGCACGGTCGTCAGCTACGAGACCCTGCAGCCGTGGCTCGTCAACGAGTGGCAGCGGCAGCTGCGCCGCGCCGAGGACGCCCTGCGGGCGATGTACGCGACCGACCGCGACGCGCTGCTCCGCTACTGCGAGGCGAACGAGGTCACGCACATCCTCGTCAATGACCACCGCTACGGCGCGGACTTCCGCGCGAAGGCCGGGCTCTTCCAGCCGCTCGGAGGCTTCGTGGCCGGCCTGCTCACCGATGCCACCGAGGAGCGCCTCCTGCTCCGCGAGCCACCGGCCGAGGCCACCGTGTGGCGCGGCGGCCGGTTCCGCGTCGTGTCCGTCGAGGGTCTACGCCGCGCGTGGGGGATGTGAGGGCGACGGGCGGGGCGGCCGACGGGTCCTCGTGCTGCGCGCCTTGCGGAGCGACGTCGCCCCGACGGTCCTCGATCCGGCGCGCGAGGCCGTGCGCGTCGTCGCCGAGCTCGTGCGCGTCCTCCCGACGCCGTGAGGTGGGCTCACACCTTCACGAGTCGGAGCGTCGGATCGAGGCGGCGGGGATCGCCCACGTGCCTCGTGACCACCGGAGCGCACGCCTGGCGCGCCGCGAGCACGACGGATGCGTCGACGACGTCGGAGGTCCCGGACCTCCCGCACCGTCAACGGCTGCTCAGCGGCTCGCGCGAAATGCGGCGATCCCCTTCTTGCCCGAGCTCGACTCCGGCAGCGCCTCGTCCTGCCAGTCGAGCGCGAGCACGTCGACCTGGGCGGGCTCGACACCGAGCTTCGACGCCAGCGAGAGCGCCGCATCCATCGTCGGGGCGAGCCCCGCGATCCAAGCGTAAGGCAGCGTCGCCGAGCGGGCCGCGAGCCGCTCGCAGCGGACGGACTTGCTCACCGCCGCGTCCGCACAACGCGGAGGCAGCGCGCCGCGCCCGACGAGCGCGAAGGTCGACGGACGGTCGAGCGCGGGCTCCGACGACGCGAACGGGTGGTCGAACCCCCGAGCGCCCGCGAGGCCGACGATCCGCCCCGTCACCGCGCCCCCTTCGAGTCGCAGCGCGACGTACGCCGAGGCGTTCGGCGCGAGCGGATACAGGCCGGTGCCTTCGACGCGCTCGGCCACCACCGTGCGCGGACCACCCGGATCGCCGGTCGCCTCGTCGGGCTCGGCCGTCGTGTGGAACCACTGCGCGACGTAGCCAAGCTCCGCGACGACGCCGACCGTCGCCCCGGCAGGCCGGATCCCGCCGGACGCCGCGTCCCCCGCGCCGAGGACGAGGACCGGCACGACCCCCTCGCCGATCGACGAGCGCTCGACCACGGTGAGGGCCGTCTCGACGGGGCGACCGGCGACGCTCAGGCGCTCGACCGACAGCACCTCGAGCGAAGCCCCGTTGCCGAGCGAATACGGCGGGGCGGCGAGGTCGTAGCCACGCTCCGAGTCGCAGCGGGCGATGCCGAGGCAAGCCTCACGCTCATCGGGTGACGGCGCCTCGTCCTCCGCACCGGACCGAGGCTCGGCGGCCTTGCGCAACACGACGGCGCGGAGACCGGCATCTTCGCCGAGCTGGATCGCCGTGATCGCCTCGACGACCCAACCCGCTCCCGCGATCGCCGGCACGAGGGCCGCGAGGCGGCTGCCCCGCACAGGCTCGACGGCCGCGAGCTCGGATGAACGCTGCGTCAATGTCGTACCGAACAACCGCTCGCTCACCCGAGGCTCGCTCACCCGAGGCTCGCTCACCCGAGGCTCGCTCACCCGAGGCTCGCTCACCCGAGGCTCGCTCACCCGAGGCTCGAGGCGAGCGCGACGATGGAGAGCGCCGAGCGACGCGGGGTCCTGAGACGAGGGGGAATCATCCCGGGAGCCTCCGATGGCCCGGGGCAGACCTCAACGGCGGACTTCGACCGGGCCGCGCGAGCGGCGCGCGAGGCGGCGCCATCGTCGCGCGCGGAGGAGCGCTGCCGCGGCTAGCGCTTCGAGGTCGGGTAGCCGGGGGCCTCGCGCGGCGTGCCACCGAAGAGGCCGCGCGCGAGCTCGGGCAGATCGCCACAGTCGGACTCGGGCAGGAGCGTCTTCTCCTCGGGGTCGGACGCGAGGTCGTAGCACCGAAAGCCCGGCTGCTTGTCCTCGTGCCGTGCCCAGATTTTCTTCGCGCCGCGCATCATCCCCCAGCTGCCGTGCTCGTGGTAGCGGAAGCCCCAGTTGCACGTCGTCAGCGGAACCGCGTCGGTGGTGTGCTCCGGGCGCGTCAGCGGGCGGCCGATCATCGCGCCGCGGTACGGGGCGACCTCAGGGGCATCCCATACGCCAAGCAGGTCGAGCAAGGTCGCCGCGAGGTCGGGATGCCAGGCCAGCGAGTCGCGCGCGCCGCGCAGGCTCTGCTCCTCGTCGTCGGTGAGCGTGCCCTTCGGCGCATCGATCCACGCCGGCACGCGCAGCTCGGCCTCGCCGAGACCGAGGCCGTGCCCGGTGTAGCCATTCTCGAAGAAGCACTCGCCGTGGTCCGAGGTGTAGACGACGACCGTGCGCTCACCGAACGGCGCCTGGCGGACGGCGCGGAGCAATTCGGCCACGGCGAGATCGGACAGGTTGACCGCGTTGCGATAGCGGGCGCTCAGCTTGCTGCCGTCCCCGTCGCGGTACGGCGAGAGGGCGCGCTCGGTGAGGTAAGGCCGGTGCGCCGACGAGTAGTGCACCACCCCGAAGAACGGCTCGCGCAGCTCACCGAGGTGCGCAATCGCCCAGCGGGTCGTGTCGCGATCGCTCACGCCGAGGTCGGTGTTCGCGGTGGAGTCGATCGTCGTCGCGTACGCGCGGCTCGTGAGCGGCTCGTCTTGCGTGAAGAAGCGCGTGCCCCAGGTGATCACGTTCTGGCCGGTCCAGTACGCGGTCGTGTAGCCGGCCGCGTGCGCGAACGAGAACACATAGGGCGCGCCGTGGATCGTGTCCTCGCTCGCGGCAGGAGAGGTCCCCGAAAACAGGACGCCCTGAGAAACGGCGGTCGACGTCGCGACCGCGTGCATCTGCAAGAGTGGCAGGCGCTCGGGCACGACGACGTTGGTGTGCTTGCCGGGCGCGGAACACTTGGGATCGAAGGCGACGCACACCGCGTCGTGACGGATGCTCTCCTCGAGGATGAGGAGCACGTTGCGCGGACGCGGCGGGCGCGACGCGATGCGCGGGAGGGTCGCCACCCGGCGCGGCTGCAAGAACGGTCCCGGCTGGTGCTTCTTCGACGGAGGCGCGGTGAGCAGCTTGCCGAGCTGCTGCAGTCCATCGAAGTAGATCACGTCGAAGGTGGACGCCTGGATGCGGCGGTAGCTCGATGGCACGAGCGCCATGCCAACGAGCGCGGGCAGCACGAGGAGCGGCGTGATGCGCCGCGACAAGCGCCCGGGTCGAGCGAAGCGGCGTCCCCCGCGGAGGATCGCGAGGGCGAGCCCGGCCGAGGCGACGAAGTACACCCAGAACCAGGGCCAGCGCAGATCGAGCGCGCCGTGCGGGGCGTCCGCGAACGAGCGGAAGGCGAGCTGCGAGTCGACCGAGAGGTAGATGTTGTAGAACCGGTAGAACGCCGCCTGGACGCCGAACGTCAGCGCGAACAGCACGGCGAAGAGCCCGGCGACGACCTGGCGGAGGCGCCCGCGACGTCGCGAGGCCGCCGCAACGAGGATGCCCCAGAAGACGAGGCTCACGAGGAACGTGCCCGCGTAGGCGAGGCGGTAGGTGCGCTCGAGCGCGACGAGCCGATCGGCGCGACGCACGAGGTCCGCCGCGACGATGGCGAGCGACGGCGACACGAGGAGGCCGACCCCGACGAGGCGCCGGATGCGCCGCGAGCGACGGCGCCGTTGCGTCACAGAGAGGCCGGGTTTGTTGGGGTGAGCGGCGTTCGACATGCTGATCCGCCGCTGCGCTCAGCCGAGCCAGCGTGCCTCGAGCAGGGCGAGCGAGTCGGTCGCCTCGCGCAGCTCATGGTCGAGCGCGCGGACGGCGTCACAGGGCGTGGTCGAGCTCCCGTAGGCGCGGGCATAGAGCACCCACGTCGGCAGCTCGTAGTGATGAAGGAGCGCGGCCATCGGGTGCGAGGTCGCGCTGGCGAGGATCGCCGCCGCTTGATGAATGTCAACGGCTGGAACCAGCGCCGTGGCGGTGTCGAAGAGGAGCTGGCGAAGCTCCTCGAACGAGCGCTCGGGCTCGGCCTGCATGCGCGCGACGAGCCCCTCGAACGCCGCGTCGTCGAGACCTGCGGCCTCGGCCGCGTCGTGCATCGCAGGCACCTGAGTCTCGAGGAACTCCGAGTCGGGGGCGTGGCCGACCAGCCTGCCGACGAGGTAGACGTCGAACGCGCTCGCGATCGACTCCGCGAAAAGCATGCCATCGGCGGTGCGCGCGTGGTCGCCGAGCGCGTCGTGGGCGAGCCGATGCCAGGCGTTGTGCGCGAGCTGATCGGCGGTGAGCACCTCGTCGACGAGCACCTCCGCGACGTCGTCGGGGCTCCAGAACGCGAGGTTGAGGAGCGTCACCGCGTCAGGCCGATCGAGCCGGCTCGCAGCCGTCGGCACCAGAAAGCGCAGGTCGCACGCGGTCATCTTGCGCTTGAGTTCGCGGTAGAGGCCGACGTGACGGAACGACCCCTCGTCGACGAGCGTGAGCTCGGCGAGCGAACGGGCGATGAGGTTCGACATGGCGGCATCATGGGACGAACCCTGGCCCTCTTGCCAGTCCTCCGTGTGCGTGCAAAAACCCGCGGCCATGAAGCTGCGGCTCGCCACGAACATCCTGGGAACGTTGATCTGCGGAGCGCTCGTCGTCGGGTGCAAGAATGACCCGCCTCCGCCTCCCCTGCCCGCCGATGCGAGCGCGACCCCGAGCGCGGCGGCCAGCGGGAAGGGCAGCGAGACCGCGACGCACATGCTGCCGGCGTACTCCGAGGCGACGATGATGCGCTTCCGGATCGAGCTGTGCGTCTACGGCGCGCAGGGCCTGCGGCTGACGCGGAACGCCTACCTCGCGAGCCTCGGCGGCAAGGAGCCCGGCGCGGACAACCTGCCGAGCTTCGGCACCTTCCCGGAGCTCCCGGATGGCGACGTCGCTAGCGGGAGCGATGCGGCGGCTGCGGCGAGCGCGACGCCGAGCGCGACGCCGAGTGCGAGCGCGGCCCCCAAGGCGAGCGCGGCTCCCAAGGCGAGCGCAGCCCCCAAGGCGAAGGCCGAGGCGTCCGCAGCCCCGGCGGCGAGCGGGAGCGCAGGGAGCGTCGCGGCCCGAGCGGTGACCGGCGTCGAGCGCCTGCCGTTCACGCGGTTCGTGAGCTCGTGCTCGGGCGCCGCCCGCAAGGAAGGCGGCGGGGTGCCGGACAGCGAGATCGAGCGGGCGGTGATGGAGTTCGATCGCTGGGCCTCGACGATGAACCGTCAGCTGATGTCGATCCAGCGTCACTTCGCGGCGAAGCAGTACGAGGCCGACAAGTTCGAGCGCGCGCGCGTGATGAACAAGGAAATCGTCGCGCACTTCGGCGAGCTCGACGCGAAGTTTGCCGCGCTGCACAAGGCCTTCCTCGCGTGGGAGGCGTCGACTCCAGCGCCCACCGAGAAGCTCGACAAGAGCGGCGAGGTCGCGTTCGACGCGCTGCAGAAGGCCCGCGCCGTGGCCGGCATCCTGCTCGGGGAGAAGCCGGACGGCGAGGCGTTGAAGCAAGCCCTCGCGGCGCTGAAGACCGCCCGCGAGGCGCTGATCGCCGAGGGCAAGACCAGCGAGCCGCGTCGGTCGATGTTCCCGCACGAGCTGACGAGCCGCCTCGGTCGCGTGCTCGTGGCGGGCGACCGGGCGAGCCAGTCGCTCGGCAAGCCGAAGTCTGCCGACGCCGACGCCTACCTCCTCACCTACGAGATGGCGGGCCTCGTCGAGGCATTTCACCGCGCGCTCGGTCAGCACATGCGGGTCACCGGGCAGACGCGGCCCGGCGCGCCGCTTTCGCCCCTGCGCCCCCGCAACGAGGCCGTCCCTGGGTTGCGGCCCGACGCACGCGGGATGCGCGGCATCCCGGGGACCCGCGACGCGAAGCCCGCGGCGAGGGAAGAGCACCCGGAGTGAGGCTCTCGCCGGCTCGCTCACTCTCGAGGTGCGGCGAGCCAGGTCGAGCACGAACACGAAGGCCCCGGTGATGTTCACCGGGGCCTCTCGCATTTCGGGGTCAGGCTCCGCGAGCACGCTCCCCTCGGGGGAGAGCGACCGTCAGATGAACGGGTTGACGTGGATCGGCTGCTTGCTCTCGCGCAGGTTGAACGCCACGCGACGCGCGAAGTGCAGCACGAGCGCGGCGGCGACGCCGAACATGGCGACGCCCACCGCCGTCTGGAGCGTCAGCGGGATCAGCGGCGATGCCGCCTCGGGCAGCCCGCTCTCGCCAGTGCGCGTCGACGGCGACGTGCCGAGGACCCACAGCGCGGTGAGGAGGAAGGCCGCAAACGACATCGGCACGAACCACTTCCAGCAGAGGTTCATCAGCTGATCGATGCGGACGCGCGGCAAGGTCCAGCGGATCCACACCACGACAAAGATCAAGATCCACGCCTTGAGCAGGAAGAAGAACACGCCGCCGAGCTGGAGCGCGAGGCTCGCCTCCTGATCCGCCGGGGTGACGCCGGGGAGCTGCCAGCCGCCGAGGAAGAGCGCGGTCGCGATGCCACAGAAGACGAACACGTTCGCCCACTCCGCGAAGAAAAAGAACAGGTAGCGCATGCCCGAGTACTCGGTCGAGTAGCCGGCGACGAGCTCGCTCTCGGCCTCGGGGAGATCGAACGGCGCGCGGTTGCCTTCGGCGAGCGCGGTCGTGAAGAACAGGAAGAACAGCGCGAAGCTGACCGGGTTCTTGAACACGAACCAGTACCAGGGCCAGCCTCCCTTCGCGAGGACCATGTCGCCGAGGCCACCCTGCGCCTGGATGATGTCCTGCATGCGCAGCGAGCCGGTCATCATCACGATGCACACGATCGAGACCGCGGCCGGAATCTCGTAGCTGATGACCTGCGCCGCCGCGCGGACGCCGCCGAGGAGCGACCACTTGTTGTTCGACGCCCAGCCGCCCGTCATGAGACCGATCGCGACGAGCGAGGTCACCGCGACGACGAAGAGGATGCCGACGTCGAGATCGGCGGCGATCAGATACTGCCCGAACGGCATGACGACGAAGGTCGCCGAGACACCGATGAAGACGAGGTATGGCGCGAGTCGGAACAGCGGCTCGTCGCTCTCGGTGGGGATGATGTCTTCCTTGACGATCGACTTGATGCCGTCCGCCATCCACACGATGAAGCCTTGCGGGCCGGCGCGGTTGGGACCAACGCGCGACTGCATGCGGGCCGACACGCGACGCTCGACCCAGGTGATGATGCCGGCGGTCGGCGCCATGAACAGCAGCAAGACCGCCGCGGCAACGCCGAGGATCAGCGCGGCCGCGAGGATGTCGTTGGGGAGCGAGCCGCCCTCGAAGCCGGACATCGAGACCTGGCGGAGCTCCGGGGTGCCGCTGCCCCGCTTGATGCCGAGCTGCGCGAGCCGCGCGCCAGGAGCCGGGACGATGTCCCCGACCGACAGCAGCGTCACGCCGTTCCACGACACGAGCAGATCACCGGTCGCGACGCCAGCCTTGTCGGCAGGGCCTGCGGCGGTGACCCCGGCGACGCGGAGACCGCCGGCGAGCGGCGAGCCCGCATCGTCGATGCGAACGCCGAGGTGCGTGAGGACCTTGTTGCCGAGCTCAGCGCGGTGCTCGAGCGCGATGCGGCGGATCGAAGGGGCGCGGAAGTCGACGGTGACGCCAACCACCCGACCCTGGACCGCCTGGCCATCGGCAGCGGACGCGTCGAGCTGCACCGTCACGTCACCGCGGAACGTGGTGTGGATCGCCTCGTCACCGAAGCCACAGAATCGGCCGACGAGCGCCTCGGAGAGGACGACGCTGACCTTGTCGGCCGCCGGCTTGGCGCCTTCGATCACGATGTGCGCGTCGACGCCTTCGGAGCTCGCTCCCGGTCGGAACAGCTTGCCGTCGAAGGTGACCGTCGCGCTCTTCGCCTCGCTCGCGGGCAGACGCGTACCCAGCACTTCGAGGTGATCGCCAACCTCGACGTCACGGGGCACGACGTCGACGACGTCGAGCAGGTTCGGCGCTTCGGTGCGCTTGCAGCCGACGAGCATCGCCAGGAAGGCCACGAAGACCAGGAGCGCGGACCTCGCGCCCGCACGGGCACGATTCGAAGAGGGATTTCGCCGCATGGCACGACGCTTATAGACCGAGGTCCGGTCCGGGTCGAGTATCAGGCGGCACTGAACATCGGGCGACCATCCGGGCGACGCCCGACCTCGATGGCGACCCCGAACGTCCGCTCGAGGAGCTCGGCCGTCATCACCTCGTCGGGGGTGCCCAGCGCCACGACACGCCCCTCCCGGAGCAGCAACACCCGGTCGCCGAAGCGGGCGGCGGCGTTGAGGTCGTGCATCGCGGCGAGGCACGCGAGACCACGCTCGCGGACGAGGTCCCGGACCCGACGGTGGAGCGCGACCGCGTGACGGACATCGAGGTGCGCCGCGGCTTCGTCGAGCAGCAAGACCGGGGTGGTCTGGGCGAGCGCCCGGGCCAGCTGGACTCGCTGCTGTTCGCCGCCCGACAGGGCCTCGAAGGGCCGCTCCGCGAGCGCCTCGAGCTCACAGGCCGCGAGCGCTTCCGCGACAACGCGACGATCGTCGGGCCGCAGGCTTTGCCAGCGGTCCTGGTGCGGCGCTCGCCCCATCGACACGATCGCGCGAACGGTGAATCCCTCGGGGATCTCGCTCCGCTGCGGCACGAGCGCGACGCGCCGCGCGACCTCGCTGCGAGCCGCCCCGGTGAGGTCGAGCTCACCGAAGGTCACGGTGCCGGAGCGCGGTCGGAGCAGCCCGGCCACGACGCGCACGAGCGTGCTCTTGCCCGCGCCGTTCGGCCCAAGCACCACCGTGACGCTGCCAGGCTCGAGGCCGAGCGAGACCTCCTCGAGGACGAGGCGCGCGCCGAAGCCGGCACTCACGGCGGAGATCTCGACGCGCATCACCGCGAAAGGTTACCCCGGATCGACCGCAATGGCAGCACGGCGCCCTTGCACGTCGAGGTCCCTGGTGGTGGACTCGGAGGATGCGGCGCGTGGCGCGTCGCCGAGCGACCCCAGCGGCATGAGCACCGATCCCCAGCCCGGAACGACGCGGCGCGTCATCAAGCGCTACTCGAATCGAAAGCTCTACGACACGCGCGACAGTCGGTACGTCACCCTCCAGCAGATCGGCGAGATGGTCCGCCAGGGCGAGGACGTGCAGGTCATCGACAACACCTCGAAAGAGGACAAGACCGAGGCGACCCTCGCGCTCATCCTGTCGGAGGACCTGAAGAGCGAGCCCGGTCGAAACCAGCTCGGCGCCCTACGCGGCATGCTTCAGGAGCGCAGCGAGAAGCTCCTCTCGACCCTCCGCGAGGGCCCGATCGGCCGCTTGATCCCGGGCAGCGAGCGCGCCGCGAGCGCCGCCCCGGCCGCCAGTCCGTTCCCGGAGCCGGAGCCGACACCCCCGGTCGCGGAGGATCTCGCCGCAGCCGACCGCGCAGGCGCCCGATCGCGGATCGACGGCCTCGTGGCCTCGTCCCGCCAGACGCTCGGCGAGCTCCAGTCCGCGCTCGACGAACGCGTCCAGGCCGTCGTGCCGGGGCTCGGGCTGATTCGCGGGCTGCGGGCGGAGATCGCCGCGCTCCAGCAGCGGCTCGCCACGATCGAGCGTCACCTGGGGCTCCAGAGCCCCGAAGTGCCCGAAAAAACCGACGATTCCTGAACGCATGCGCCGCCCAGCGCGGATCTTGCGGAGGCGCGGTCGACCTGCCATGACTCTGATCGGGGCGGCGCCGGAATAGTCCCGGCCGGACCCCGGTTCACCCCTCGCGATGCCGTACTTGAAGCCCTTGAGCCGGTCCGAGCGTGATGCCGCTCGCCCCGTCGCGTTCGAAGCCGAGATCCTCGACCACCTCGACTCGCTGTTCGGGGTCGCAATGCGCATGACCCGCAACGAGGCGAGTGCCGAGGACCTGGTGCAGGACTCCATCGTCAAGGCGGTCCGGGCGCGCGACCAGTACCAGCCGGGTTCCAACTTGAAGGCCTGGCTGCTGCGCATCCTGACCAACACGTTCATCAACCGCCATCGCCGAGGCGGCCTCGAGCGCGACCTCTTCGACGGTCCGGACGCGACCCCGCTCGCCGACCGCTGGATCGGTGCGGCGACGATGCGCGGCATGCGCGATCCGGAGCGTGAGGCCCTCGTGCCGATGGTCGAAAACGAGGTCCGCGATGCCCTCGACGGGCTGCCGGAGTCGTTCCGGCTCGTCGTCGTGCTGTCCGACATCGAAGGGCTGTCGTACCGCGAGATCGCCGAGACGCTCGGCTGCCCGATCGGCACCGTGATGTCCCGCCTCCACCGCGCGCGGAAGATGCTCCAAGAGGCGCTGCGCGATCAGGCGGTGGCGCTCGGCCTGGTCGAGGACGACGCGGACGAGAACGCCCGGCGTCGAGCCGCCGCTGGAGACCCCCACGAGCCCGTCGATCTCGAACGTTACCGAAAGACCCGCACCGGCGGCACCGGCCGCGGCGACCACAAGTGAGCGAGCCTGCCATGACGAACGACTGTGCACGCCTCGATCGCTGGATGACCGCCTACCTCGATGACGAGCTCGATGCCGTTCACGCGCTCGAGGTCGAGGACCATGCGATGGCCTGCGAGCCGTGCCGCGAGCGGGTGGCGCTCGATCGGGCGGTCCGCGCCAGCCTGCGCGCGACGAAGCCGACCGCCTCCGATGCACTGCGACGACGTGCCGCGGCGGCTCTGGTGATGGAGCGCTCGCTGACGGAAAGCGAGGGCGCTCGGCCCATGGAAAGCGAGGGCGCTCGGCTCATGGAAAGCGAGGGCGCTCGGCTCATGGAAAGCGAGGGCGCTCGGCTCATGGAGCGCGAGCTGGCACGCGCAGCCGAGGAGGCGCCGGCCTCGCAGGATGCGCCGGCCTCGCAGGAGGTGCTGGCCGCTCCCGGGACGACGACGCCGAGGCTCGTCCGACTCCGCTACGCGATGCCGTTCGCGATCGCGGCCTCGGTCGCGCTCGTCGCCGGTGGCGCCTACGTGCGCGATGCGCAGCGCCCGTCGCACGCGGCGACGAACCACGCAGAGCCCGAAAGCGCCACGGCGCAGATGACGAACAGCTTCGACCGCTTCATCGACGATCTCGTCGAGACGCACATGCAGCCGCCGCCGCCCGAGGTCACCGACGACGATGGCCTCACCCGGTTGAACCCGTTCGTCGGGGTGCGGGTGCATCGCCCGGAGCTCACCGCGCTCGGCGCGCGCTACCTCGGCGCGCGCATGCACCACCGTCAGGCCGCGATGCTTCAGTACGCCGTTGGCGACCGACGGCGCGTCACGCTCTACGTGTTCGACCCGGCGCGCCTGCCCGTCCAGGCCAACCGGCTGAAACCGCGCGTCGTCGAGAACAAGCACCTCTACCTCGGCCACGTTCGGGGCTACGCCGTCGCAGCCTCGGAGCGTGACGGCGTCGGCTACGCGCTCGCCTCCGACCTCAGCGATCAGGAGACCGAGAAGGTCATCGTGATGGCTGCTCGCTGAGTCCGGCGCTACGCTTCTCCCCTCGGGGCCCGTCGTCCCCGATCGAGATCGACGATGCTCCTCCGCGCCACGTTTGCCGCGCTCCTCCTCGCCGCAGCCTCCGGCTGTTCGGGCGAGACCTCCGCCCCGATTGGCGGCGGCCCCTGCGAAGGCTCCGCGACGACCGTCGAGACCTACGTCGCAGGGCTCACGGTCGACGGAGAGTCGGCGCGGCTGCGCTTCGAGCTCGCCGACGCGCTGCCGGCTCCTCCCGGCCGCGGCACCAACCGCTGGGTCGTGAAGCTCCATGACCCCGGCGGCGCGATCCTGCCCGGGGCGGTGTTGACCCAAGTGAAGGCCTGGATGCCCGACCACGGGCACGGCAGCGGCGCCGCCGCGACGATCACGAACGGCGGCAATGGCGAGAGCGTGATCGAGGGCCTCGAGCTCGTCATGCCCGGCGTGTGGACGGTGACGGTCAGCGCCGACCACGCAGGCACGACCGACAAGGGTGCCTTCGCGTTCTGCATCGACGGGTGAACCATGGCGGACGGCGTCGGACTCGCACGCACGACCGGACCGAGCGCCGCTCGCTCCCTGCTCGCGAGCGTCCTCGCATGCCTCGCGCCACTCGGCGGGTGCTCGCCCGAGTGCGTCGAGGTCGCGGATGACTGCGCCCCCCTCTACGAGCCGAGCTTCGAGCAGGTGTTCGAGCGAACCCTGCTGCCGACCTGCGCCGGAGGCGGTTCGGCGTGCCACGGCACGGACGGCGGCCGCGGCGGGCTCGTGTTCGCCGAGCGAGGCGCGAGTCATGCCGCGCTCGTCGATGGAGGCTTGGTCCTTGCGGGCGATCCCGGGTGCAGCGAGCTCGTCAAGCGGCTCGCGTCCGACGATCCCGAGGTTCAGATGCCCCCGGGCTCACCGCTGCCGGCCTCGGAGCGCTGCGCGATCGAGCGCTGGATCGCCGGAGGAGCCGCGCCATGAAGAGCCTACGCACGGCACTTTTCGAATTGACTTTGATCACTTTCGTCCTCGGCGGCTGCACGAGCGAGGAGCCGAAGCTGCTCCAGGGCGAGGCCCTGAAAGATCCCGAGTCGTGCCGCTCCTGTCATGCGAGTCACGTCGAGCAGTGGTCGGGCAGCATGCACGCGTATGCGGGCGAAGATCCGATCTTCCTCGCGATGAACGCGGCCGGGCAGCGCGAGACCAACGGCGCGCTCGGCGACTTCTGCGTCAAGTGCCACGCGCCCGTCGCGCTGATGAGCGGCGCGACGAAGGACGGCACCAACCTGCCCGACGTGCCCGCGTACCTGCGCGGCGTCACCTGCTACTTCTGCCACTCGGTCGAGTCGGTCGAGGGAACGCACAACAACCCGCTGCGACTCGCGACCGACGGCGTGCTGCGCGGCAGCGTGCGCGATCCGGTCGACAACCCCGCCCACGCGTCGGCCTACTCGCCCTTGCATGACCGCGATCGGCGCGAGTCGTCCGACCTGTGCGGCAGCTGTCACGACATCGTGAGTCCGTCCGGCTCGCACATCGAGCGCACCTTCGCCGAGTGGAAGGCGAGCCAGTTCGGCAACGGTGCGAGCGCGCTCGTGAGCTGCGGCAACTGCCACATGCCGGGCAAAAAAGGCCCCATTGCGGATTTCGATGGCGTGAAGCTCCGCGAGCTCCACGAGCACGACTTCCCCGGCGTCGACGCCGCGCTGACGCCGTTTCCGAAGCTCGCGGAGCAACGCGCCGCGGTCGAGAAGGCCCTCTCTCAGACGGTGATCGCCCAGCTCTGCGTGAGCCCGCCGCTCGCGAACCTCGGCGTCGACGTCGTCCTCGAGAACGCGTTCGCCGGGCATGCCTTCCCGAGCGGGGCGGCGCCGGATCGCCGCGCGTGGGTCGAGCTCATCGCCTACCAGGGCGACGAGGTCGTGTTCGAGAGCGGCAACCCCAAGCCCGGCGAGGCCGTGGCCGAGCTACCGGATCCGAACCTGCTACTCTTTCGCGACCGGATCTTCGACGCGCAGGGAAAGGAGACGCACGGCTTCTGGCAGGCGGCGAGCTACGAGTCGAAGCTCCTCCTGCCGCGACCGGCCCCCGACCATCGCTTCACGCACCGCTACGCGATCCCGCTCACGAAGGGCCTCGCCGATCGCGTGACGATGCGCCTGCGAATTCAGCCGATCGGGCTCGACATGCTGAAGCCGCTCGTGGCCTCGGGCGATCTCGAGCAGAGCATCGTCGACGCGATGCCGACCTTCGAGGTCGCGTCGGCCGAGTGGCGCTCCGCCGACGGCTACGGCTGCGTGCCGAAGGACGCCTTCACGCGCTGACGAGGGACGCCGATGAGCCCCAAGGTCCCGAACGTGGACGGCGATCTCCACGCGATCAACCTGCGCTGGCTCGTACGCTTGCGCTTCGGCGCGGCGCTCGGCCAGTCCGTCTTGATCCTCCTCGCGCGGCGGCTCTTCACGCTCGATCTCCCGCTGCTTGCGCTGTTCTCGGCGATCGGCGTCGAGCTCGCGACCAACGTCGCCTGCCTCGAGTTGCTTCGACGACGCCCGATCCGCGAGTGGATGCTCGCCGCGGTGATGGCGCTCGACGTCCTCTTGCTGACGGTGCTCCTCCACCTGTCGGGCGGCAGCTTCAACCCCTTCAACTTCCTCTACCTCGTGCACATCGCGCTCGCCGCGGTGGTGCTGCGGCCCGCCTACACCTGGGGGCTCGTCCTGCTCTCGCTCGCCTGCTTCGGCTCGCTGTTCGGCGGCGTGCTCGGCCTCCCGGTGCAAGATCACGTGCACCACGCAGAGCAGATGGACATACACCTCCGCGGGATGTGGGTCGCGTTCGCGGTCGCAGCCACGTTCATCGTCTACTTCGTCGCTCGCATCCGTCGAGCCCTCGCCGAGCGCGATGCGGAGCTCGAGCGATCGAGGCAGCGCGCCGCGCGGAGCGAGCGTCTCGCATCCCTCGGGACGCTCGCAGCCGGTGCCGCGCACGAACTCGCGACGCCGCTCGGGACCATCACCGTCGCCGCGGGCGAGCTCGAGGCTGCGCTTCGTTCGGGTGACACCGGCTCGGTCGTCGCCGATGCCGCCTTGATCCAGGAGCAGGTGCGGCGCTGCCGGGCGATCCTCGATCAGATGGCGGCCGGCGACGTTCCCGGCGAGGCTCCGGAGCGGGTCAAGCTCGCGGCGCTGGCGACCAGCGTCGCCGAGACGATGCGGGGTCTCGGGTTGATTGAAATCAACTGCGCTGAAATCGCTCACCCGCCCGAGGTCGTCGTCCCGCGGCGCGCGGTGGAGCAAGCGCTGCGCGCGCTGGTGAAGAATGCGTTCGACGCGAGCCGCGGGACCCCGGTCACGCTCGCGAGCGGGAGCGACGAACGCTCGGCCTGGATCGAGGTCCGCGATCGAGGTGAGGGGATGACCGCCGACGTGCTCGCGCGGGCCGGGGAGCCGTTCTTCACGACGAAGGAGACCGGTCGGGGCATGGGCCTCGGCCTCTACCTGACGAACGCCCTCGCCGAGCAACTCGGGGGACGCCTCGACGTCGAGTCGACCCAGGGCGCAGGCACGACGGTTCGATTCGTCGTGCCGCTCCGCGCATGACGGTCAGAACGAGGCGAGCGCCGCGACCGTGACGCCGACGACCGCGTTCTGATTGCGACCGAGCTCGGAGACGGGTGGCGTCACGAACCACGAGCCCTGCAAGCGCATGCGGTCGTCGAGGGGGAGCACCCCGGAGAGCGCGGTGGTGAGCGCCCGTCGACCGGTGTCGCGACGGACCTCGCCATCGACCGTGGCATCGGCCTCATCGGAGTAGGAGGCCGACACCGCGAGCGCCGCGAGGTTCGCGAACAGGTAGCTCACGTTGACGAGCCCGGTGAGCTGCGTCCCGAGCGTCGTCTCGAAGGGGCCTGCCGACCGCGTGAGTCGTCGCGCCACGAGGCCGGTCGCACCGACGAGCCAGTGCCCGAACTCCTTCTCGAGGGCGAGCGCCGCGTGGAGCTGCACCGCGCCGATGCCCGTCGCGTCGGTGGCGAGAGGCTTCTTCGCGAGCTCGGGCGCGGTGCCTGTCGGGGCGGTCGTGCCGACGAGCAACGCGATGCCCGGTACGCGGCGGTGCTCGTGCTCGAAGACCAGGTCGTACCGCAAGCCGAGGTTCAGGTCACCGAAGCCTCCGCCCAGCTCGCCGCGCGCGGGCGTGACGCGCCGGGTCTCCTGCCAGGGCAAGAGCCCGGCGAGCTGGACGCGCCTCGACACGCGCGCACCGACGATCAACGAGGCTCCAAAGTCGACCTCCGACGCGCCGTCCGGGATCGCGGAGTAGGCGCCTCGCGGGCCGTACGAGCCGAGGACGCCCTGGCTGCGGAGCTCGACGCCGACGATCGCGCGCTCGTGAAGCGTGAGGCGAGCTGGCGTGACCGCGCTCGCCGCCGCGCAGCACGCCTGCGCGCGGACCTGGACGGTCGTGAGCCATGCCCCCAGCGCGAGCGCTGCGCTAGCGAACGTCGAACGCCAGGATGGCATGCTCCCCTTCGGGCTCGAGCGCCACGCGGAGCTCCCAGACCCCGGCCATGAAGAGCGAGATCCCCTCGAGCCGATAGCGCCCATCCCCGACCTCGATCGAGTCGCCGTCGTAGGGTGCGCCGTGTCCCATCGCGGGCATCCATGGGATGACGTCGAGCGAGAGGCCGGTCGCGGGGGTGGTGTCGCCGACGCGCTGGATCTGCACGTCGAAGTCGTGAACTCCGCGGACGATCGGCGCCCCGCCCGGCTCGGTCGCGACCACCAGGAACGAGCCGGCCGACGAGGTCGCGGAAGCTGGGTACGGCAGCGCCGAAGGCTCCGCGGCACCCTCACCGCAGCCGACGACGCCCAGGACGAAGCCGAGACACCAGCCGAGACGCACGCTCACGTGGCGTTCGTACACGACGGTCCGCAGGCGAGCCTGCGGTATTTCGTCGCAGGTCGAGCCCGACCGCCGCGACAACTTGTCACGTTGCAGGAGGCCGCCGGACGGCCGATAACGATCCGACATCCACCATGTCGGAGGCGGCCGCCCCATCGCTGCTCGTCGTCGACGACGACGACGCCTTCCGCTCGCGGCTGGCGCGGGCGTTCTCGATGCGCGGCTACGAGGTTCGCACGGCCGCAGGCCCCGCCGAGGCGCTCGATCTCGCGCGCGCGGAGTCTCCCGAGCTCGCCGTGGTCGATCTGCGCATGCCAGGAGGCTCCGGCCTCGAGCTGGTGCGGGACCTCAAGGGGATCGATCCCGCAACGAAGATCGTGGTGTTTACCGGCTACGGCAGCATCGCCTCGGCCATCGACGCGGTGCGCCTCGGGGCGACGCACTACCTGCCGAAGCCCGCGACGGTCGACGAGATCCTCGCGGCCTTTCGACGCGACGACGTGCCGCCGCTCAGCGTGGTCGAGGACGTCGCCAGCGAGACGCCCTCGCTCGCACGCGCCGAATGGGAACACATGAACCGCGTGCTCGCCGACTGCACCGGCAACATCTCGGAGGCGGCGCGGCGCCTCGGCCTGCATCGTCGCTCGCTCCAGCGCAAGCTGCAGAAGCGGCCTCCAACCAAGTAACGCGGAACCGCCACGCGAACCGTCACGAAGGACCCCACCATGCGTACCCGAAACTTGCTCTCCCTCGTCGCGCTCGGCCTCGGCCTCGGCGCCTGCACGAAGGGCGCTCCGACCCTCGATCTCACCGTGACCCCGACGACCTTCGCGCTCGGCGAGGCGGCAAAGGCGACCATCGCGACGACCAACTTCGAGCTCAAGGCGGACGATCACGACGAGGGCGAGGACGCTCACGCCCACGACGTCGACCCGCACGAGGGGCACTTCCACCTGTACCTCGACTCGCTCGAAACCGAGCCGCTCTACCAGAGTTACCTGCCCTCGCTCGACGTGCTCATCACGGCGGCGCAAGCGAAGCCCGGCGAGCACGTGCTCATCGCGCGGCTGCACACGCTCGACCACAAGATCCTCGAGCCCCAGGTGAAAGACACCGTCACGATCACGTTGACCGATCCAGCCACCACCGGCGCAGGGGGTGCAGGCGGCTCGGGGGGTGTCGGCGGAGCCGGAGGCTCGACCTCGAGCACGGGCGGTTTGGGCGGGGCCGGAGGGGCCGGAGGAGCCGGAGGCTCGACCTCGAGCGCAGGCGGTTCGGGCGGCACAGGCGGCTCGGGCTGAGCGGACGCCAGAGCCAGCGGCGTGGTAAGGGTCGGCGTCGAGCATGGCCCTGATCTCCCGCAAGAAGCGCCCCTTTCCCGTCAGTGAGCGGCTGCACAGCTACCTGCGAAGCCACGGGCGCATGAAGGCGCTGCCGGTCTCGTTCGAGGCGCTCGGCCGCTACAGTGACGCCATCACGCTCTACGACAAGCGCGGCAAGGACACCCTCTGGCAGACGGTGCTCTACCCACCGGGGCTGCGGGAAGAGATCGAACAGTCGCTCGTGGAGACCTACGCCACCCTGAAGGTGTCCGGTCGCATGCAGCTGATGGAGCACCTCGTCACCGATCGCGTCGACGTGTGCACCTGGGGCAACACCGCGCCCTTCCGCGTGCGCATCCTGAACAAGATCAACGAGAACTTCGACTACTTCTACGTGAAGCGCGCCGACGCCTCGCGGATCTACGGCCTCGAACTCGAGCACCTGCTCTCACCCAACCGGATCGAGTTCCTCTGCAGCGGCGACACCCTGGTCGAAGAGCACATCGCGGGGATTCCGGGCGACGATTTCATCGCCAAGTGGCTCGACGGGCAGCACCTGAGCGAAATCCGACTCGCCAAGGAGTTCGTGAAATTCAACGTGCGCTGCTTCGTGCGGCTGCTCGGCGACATGCACTCCGGGAACTGGGTCGTCGACATCACGCCGGACTTCGACGAGACGCACTACCGCATCCGCGCGATTGACTTCGATCAACAAAGCTACGAGGGCAGGCTGCGCGTCTACCTGCCGCAGTTCTATCGACAGAACAACGCCATCGTCTTCATCGGGATGCGCTGCATGACGAAGGAGACCTACGAGCAATACCGCCAGGAGGAGCTCACTTTGATCGCGTCGCGAGCCGAGGCCGAGAAGGAGCGCCTGTCGGATCTGCTGGACACGATGAGCGGGGATGAGCTCGGCCCCCAGGAAAACGTCCGCTGCCTCGCCGCCGAGCTCGCCGAACACTACGAGGACAACCGCTTCCATTTCTGCGACTCGATGGGCGACCTCGTCCGGGCCTCGCTCGAGCTCCTGCCGAGCCACCACGCGCTCGCGACGATGCCGCCCGCACGGGCGTCGCGACCGTCGACGCGCTCTCGGCCGTGACCCGTCCGCGGGCGACGAGGACGTCAACCGGTTGACGTGAGCGCGCGTCGGCTGGCGGAGGCGTGGCGCGGCACCACCTCGAAATTCCCGCAAAAACCAACCGACTTCAGCTGGCATCGCAGTTGCTCAACGGTCGTCCGATGCGCTCGGCCCATCCTCGCCCTCTCGTCTCGCTGGTCCTCGTGACATGCGACCAGCCGGAGCGCCTCGCTCGTGCGGTCGAGAGCGTCCTCGGCCAGCGTTACGAGAACCTCGAGCTGGTCGTCGTGAACGACGGCGGAGGCGCGACCGACCATGTCCTCGAAGCGCTCGACCGTCGGGGCCGCACCGTCCACCTGCGTCTGCCGCACCGTCGCGGACGCGCCGCGGCGCTGAACCACGGGCTGCGGGTCGCTCGCGGCGAATACGTAGGGTTCCTCGACGAACACGACGCCCTCGACCCGCACCACGTCGCCACGCTCGTCGCGGCTCTCGGCGCAAGCGATCACCTCATCGGTCGGGCGCTCGCGCGGCGACGCATCGAGAAGGAAGACGGCGGGACCTACGTCGTGCTGCGCGAGGAAGCGCCGTTTCCCGCGGCGCCACGCGCCCCGACGCTCGCGACCCTCCTCCGCGACAACCCACTGCCGCTCGCGTCCGTCCTGGTCCATCGCCGCTGCCTCGAGGAGGTCGGGGCCTTCGATGACTCGCTCGGGGCGCTCGAGGACTGGGACCTCTGGCTGCGCGTGGCGCGCCGCTTCCCGTTCCTCGCGGTCGATGCCGTGACCAGCACCAGCGTGCTTCGGCTCGACATGCTTGCACAGACGCGGTGGCGCCACCGGCTTGCCGCAGCCCGCTCGGTCTTCGGTCGACACGCCGACGTCGTCGAGGCCGACCCCGACCTCCGCGAGGCGAAGGCCCGCCTCCTCGGAAACCTCGAGCGCGCCGCCGCGACGCACGCGCCGCGGGTGTCGGTCGTCGCGCCCTTGCGAAGCGAGCATCCAGGCTATGTCCGCGGTTTCCTACATCAGCTCGCGGAGACGACGCGGGCATTCGACGTCGAACTGCTCGTCATGGACCGCGGGCTCGCACCCGCGGCCGCGGCCGAAGCGAACGCCATCGCGAGCCGCGTGGTGCGCGTCGGCGGGCCGCTCGGCCCGGTCCTCGGCGAGGCGGCGAGGCTCGCCCTCGGAGAGACGCTGGTCCTCGTCCGAGGCGACGTCCTGCTCGAGGAGGGCTGGCTGCACGGGCTCGAGCGCCATGCCTGCGACGACGGTCCGATCGTGGGCGGGCTCACGCTCGATCCGGACGGACGCGTGGCGCACGCCGGGCTCGTCTTCGAAGGGAGCGAGGCCGCCGCGCGCCCGCTGTTTCGTGGGATCGAGGCCACCGCAGCCGAGCTGTGCCTGCCGCGGGACCTCGACGCGATCGCGCCCGGAGCGATCCGACTCCCGCGCGACCTCGCGCGCGCCGTGGGCTTTGGAGTGCAGGACGGATGGGGCGCGATCGCCGAGGCCTGCCTCGAGGCTCGTCGTCGCGGTGCTCGCGTCAGGCTCGCGCCGGACAGCGTCGCCTACCGCATTCCGCGCGGCCACGCGCTGCCCTGGCTCACGGTGCGCGAGCTCGCCAAGCTGTCGGCCATCGTGCGAGGCGACCCGCCCGAGGCTCAGGCAGACGCCGCGCCGAGCACCACGCCCTCGAAGGACGTGACCGAAACCTCGCTAGCGGAACGCGACGAGGACACCTCGACCGCGAAGGGGCCGCGCCCGCCGGTCGTCGCAGCCTGACGCCCGGGCCCGTCTGCGCGGCGAGGCGCTCGCTGGCCCTGCGACCTGGCGTCGCTTGCCGCCCGGCGGTGTCGCAGCTAGGGACCCATGCCCGATGAACAACTCTCTCCGCCGCGTACTCCGGTCGGCCGTCGCCACGCTGCTCGCGAACACCTACGCACTCGGCGCCGCGGCGCACGACAAGCACGAGGATGCCGACGCTCAACGCCAGCGCTCCGAGGAGGAGCAGCGTCGCGAGGAATCCAAGGCTCGGGCCGACGACACCATCGACGTGTTCGTGCGTGGCGATCGCGCCCCCGCGTCGGCTTCGGCGTCGACGATCACCGGCGGCGAGCTGAAGGCTCGACCGAAGCTGCGCCCCGCCGACGTGCTCCAAGCGGCAGGCGGGCTGTTCGCCGTCCAGCACGCGGGCGGCGGCAAAGCGAACCAGTATTTCCTGCGCGGCTTCGACATCGACCACGGCACCGATCTCCTCCTCACGGTCGACGGCGTCCCCGTGAACCTCGTCAGCCACGGTCACGGCCAAGGCTATGCCGACCTCAATTTTCTCATCCCCGAGCTCGTCACGGCGATCGACGTCTACAAGGGCACCTACTACCCGGAGCTCGGTGACTTCGCGACCGCGGGCAGCGTCGACATGCGCCTCGCGGACATCCTCCCCGAGAGCTTCGCGCAGCTGTCCGCAGGTCAGTACGGCATCCTGCGCGGGGTCGGCGCGGTCTCGCGCACCGTCGGTGACGACTGGCGCTTCACCGTCGCAGGGGAAGCCGCCACCCAGAACGGCCCATTCCAGAACCCCGAGCAATACCGCCGCCTCAACGCCTATCTGCGCGCAACGCACGATCTCTCTCCGTCGAGCAGCGTGACGATGACGTGGATCAGCCACTCCGGCCGCTGGACCGCGAACGGCCAGATCCCGCAGCGCGCGGTGGACGAAGGCCTCATCGGTCGCTTCGGGACGCTCGACCCGACCGAGGGCGGCACGACGCAGCGGCACCTCGCTTCGCTGCGCTACAACGCGAAGATCGCCGACGAGGTCGCGCTCGATGTCACCGCCTACGCGCAGCGCTACGACTGGCGGCTCTACTCGAACTTCACGTTCTTCAAGGACGATCCGATCGACGGGGACCAGATCGAGCAGACCGATGGCCGCTGGGTCCTCGGCGTGAACGGCAGCGCCCGCCTCCTCCATCGCCACTACGGGCAGCTCCAGGTTGAGACGCGCGCCGGAATCCAGGTTCGCAACGATGGCATCGACAACGGGCTCTTCCACACCCGCGCGCGGGAGCGCCTCGAGACGCGCGTCGACGCCGGGATCGCGCAGACGAGCATGGGACTCTATGCCGAGGAGCGGCTCGCCTACTCGCGCTGGCTCGCGGTGCGAGGAGGCGTGCGCCTCGATCGACTCGACGTCTCGGTCACCGATCGGGTGGCGCCGCGCGGCCCCGCGAGCGTCGAGGGGAGCGCCGGCTCGATGCTCGCGTCACCGAAGCTTTCGCTGGTGCTCGCGCCGCTCGCGACGACGCAGCTCTACGTCAACTATGGACGCGGCTTTCACTCGAACGACGCTCGCGGTGCGACGCGACGCACCGAGCCCGCCACCTTGCTCGTGCCCGCCTCGAGCTACGAGCTCGGCGCGCGCGTGCGCCCGTGGCGACCGCTTACCCTCACCGCGGCGGTCTTCCGGATCGATCTCGACAGCGAGCTCGTCTGGTCGGGCGATGCCGGCACGACCGAGGCGAGCGGGGCGACGCGACGGCTCGGCCTCGAGCTCGGGGGGAGGTTGAACCTCGACCGCCACGTATTCGCCGACGCCGACCTCACGTTGAACCGCCCAGTTTATCACGAAAACGCAGCAAATTCCGGGGCAGTCGCGCTCGCACCCACGAGGACCTTCACCGCCGGCATCGGCGCGCGCTCGCCGTGGGGGACCTTCGGGGCGCTCCGCGTACGGCACATCGGTGAGCGGCCCGCGACCGAAGACGGCGCGCTCGTCGCCGAGGGATTCACCGTCGTCGACGCGCAGGTCGGCCATCGCTTCCGCGCCTTCGAGGCGACGCTCGACGTGCAGAACCTGTTCGACACCGAGTGGCGCGAGGTGCAGTTCGCGACCGAGAGCCGGCTGCGCCACGAGCCGAAGCCCGTCGAGGAGGTGAACTTCACGCCGGGCTGGCCACTCACGGTACGAGCGACGCTCGCCGCCTATTTCTGAATAACGGGCCGCCGCTCGAGCAAGACCTTCGGGACGCTGAGCTCGTCGAACGCGTAGCGAATTCCCTCACGACCGACGCCGCTCCGCTTCACCCCGCCGTACGGCATCGCATCGAAACGCAGGGTCGGAAACTCGTCGACGACGACGCCACCCACCTCGAGCTCGCGAAACGCCCGCTCGACGAGCGCTTCGTCGCGGGTGAAGACGCTGACGTGGAGACCGAAGCGCGACGCGTTGACGGCAGCGAACGCGTCCTCGGTGTCCGCGAACGACGAGAGGCAAACGACCGGGGCGAAGGCCTCCTCGGTCGCGAGCCGGGCGTTCCTCGGCACGTCCTCGAGCAGCGTCGGCTCGACCAGCCTGCCGTCCCTTCGTCCGCCCGCGAGCAACCTCGCGCCGAGCGCCACGGCCTCCTCGATCCAGTCGATCGCCTTGCGCGCGGCGTCTTCGTGGATCATCGGCCCGCACACCGTCGTCGCTTCGAGAGGATCACCCATGGGCGTGGCGAGGGTCGCCGCGAGCAAGCGCTCGCGAAACGCGGGGAGAATCGCGGCGTGCACGCGCGCGTGCTGCGCCGAGATGCACACCTGCCCCGCGTAGCCGAACGCGCTCGCCGCGATCCGACTCGCGGCCCACTCGAGGTCGGCATCGGGGAAGACGAGCGCGCTCGCGTCGCCGCCGAGCTCGAGGACCACCGGCTTGTCGCGCGCCACCTCCCGCACGCGGAAGCCGACCCGCTCCGAGCCGGTGAAGCTCACCGCCTTGATCCGCGGATCGGCGACTGCGCGCTCGGCCACGTCTTCCGCGCAGCCGACGGCGTTCAGCACTCCCGGCGGCAGACCGCAGGCATCGACGAGCGCGACGAGCGCGAGCGTCGAGATCATCGCGAGCGGCGAGGGCTTCAGCACCACCGTGTTGCCGGCGGCGAGAGCCGGCGCGAGTTTGTGGGCCGCGAGGTTGTACGGCCAGTTGTAGGGGACAATCGCCAGCACGGGACCGACGCCGATGCGCTCAACGAAGCAGCGATAGCTGGCGCCACGCGGATCGTAGTCGAGGGGCACCTCCTCACGAGCGGGAGCCGCGAGGAAGTCGGCCGCGAGCCGAAAGGTCAGCTCGAGCCGCGTCACCTCGGCCCGCGCCATCGTGATGGGCTTTCCGACCTCGCGCGCCATCGCGTCGGCGAGCCGCTCGGCCTCGTCATGAACGCGGTCCGCGACGCACGCGAGACTTCGCCGCCGCTCCTCGCGAGGCGTGCTCGACCAGGCTGCAAACGCGCGAGACGCCGCGGCGATCGCTTGGTCCATCACGTCCCACGACGCGTTCGTGGGCACCTCCAACCACCGGCCATCGACGAGCGCGCGGCTCATCGACGATCCGACGCGCTTGGCAAGTCTAGGGGGCGGAGAGAGCGGGATTCGAACCCGCGGTACCTTGCGGTACACACGATTTCCAGTCGTGCACCTTCGGCCACTCGGTCACCTCTCCGGGGCGAGGTCGTACTACTAGGCGAAGCGCGGTCCGTGGGCAAGCATCGGGGCGTGATTCCACACCGCCGAGCCCCCGCCCGCGCCTACTACGAAGGGCTCGCGCCGAACCGACAGACCACGTCGGTGAGGACCTCGGTGCCCCAGCGCAGCCCGTCGAGCGGGATGCGCTCGTCGTGACCGTGGAACATGTCCGCGAAGCGCATGCCCGCCGGCAAGCGGACCGGCGAGAAGCCGTACCAGCGCGCGCCGAGCCTCGTGAACGACTTGGCGTCGGTGAAGCCGGGGATCATGTAGGGGACCGGCACCGCGTCCGGCTCCCGCTCGGCGAGCACCTCGAGGATCCGCTCGTAGAGGGGCGAGGCCACCGGCTCCGTCTCGACCGGCGGCGCCGAGCGCATGACCTCGAGCTCGAACTCGGGCCCGAGCACGGTGGCGAGTTCCTCGAGGAACGCCGCGTCCGTCTGCCCGGGCAGCGTGCGGCCGTCGATCTCCATCTCCGCCACGCCGGGGATGACGTTGGTCTTCGCGCCGGCCCGGATCACCGTGGGCGACGCGGTGTTCGCGAGCATCGCGCCGAGCGCGCGGCCGACGCTCGCGTCCGGGAGGAGCTTCGTCAGCCGCGGCAGCACCGCGTTGCTCGTCAGCGCACCGAGCAGCGGCCTCAGGGCCGCGGGCTGCGCCGACGCGATGCCTCTCACGAACTCGGTGACGACGCGCGTGCGATGCGCGGGCAAGCCGGCTGCCAGGCGCGCGATACCCGCGGCGAGTTTGTACACCGCCGAGTCGGGTCGGGGCATCGAGCCATGCCCGGGCTCACCGCGGACGCGCGCTCGGACCCAGCAAAATCCCTTCTCGGCGACCTGCACCGTGAAGAAACGCTTGCCGCCGAGCTGCATGTTGAAGCCCCCGCCCTCCCCCATCGCATACTCGGCGCGCACGAGCTCGGGGTGGTGATCGCACAGCCAGCCCGACCCGAACTCGCAGCCAGCCTCTTCGTCAGCGACCCCAGCGAAGATCACGTCGCGCTCGAGGCGGATCCCCTCGCGTGCGAGGCGTGTCAGCAGCGCAACCGACATCGCGGCGTGGTTCTTCATGTCGATCGCGCCGCGGCCCCACAGGCACCCCTCGGCGATCGCGCCGGAGAACGGCGGGTAGCGCCACTGGGAAGGATCGGCCTCGACGACGTCGAGGTGCGAGGTCAAGAGCAGCGGCGGCTTCGCGCCGGTCCCCGCGTGCCTCGCGACCACGTTCGCGCGCCCCGGAGCACTCTCGAGGATCCGCGGCTCGAGTCCCGCCGCGGCGAGCTCCGTGGCGAGCAAGTCGGCGGCAGGTCGCTCGTTCCCGGGCGGGTTCGTGGTGTCGATGCGAAGGAGCCGCTGGCACAGGTCGACGGCGTGATCACACAGCTCGGCGTCGGCGCGCAGCATGGGGGGACGTTACCACGATCGAAGCGCGACCGCGGACGGCTCGCCGCGCTGGTCCACCGCCAGCGTGAACACGCGCCCGCGCGGATCTTCGATGAAAAACACCGCGTGACGTGCGCCTCCGACGCCGCGCATGCGCCTCACCGAGAGCCCCCCGCGCGCCTCATCTTCGAAGAGGACGGTCTCCGCGCGCGGTCGGCCCGATGGCTCGAGCAGGCCCGAGCGCGCCACACCTTCCCGGTCGATCCAGAGCGCCGCGAGCACGTCGCCCACCGGCGCCACGACGAGGTCCTGCGCCTCCGGTGCCGGCATCAGCTCGCCTCGACAGCCGTCGCGATTGCAGCGGTGCAGCTCCGCGCGTCGCTCACCTACGAGCGACCACCGAAGCGCGCCATCGTGGCACGACAGCACACCGCCGTTCGGCAGCTCGTCGAGGCGATAGCTCCGTCCCGAGCCGTGCAACACCGAGGTGCGTGACGCACCCTCCGCGACGATCGCGCGTGACTCGCCGTAACTGCAACGGTCGACGACCCGCCGCGGTGGCTCCCAGCGACCGATGGTGAAGCGCTCGCTCGCTCGCTCGCGCTCGTACCGTGCAAAGTAGAGCGGGACGTCGCCGCGGCCAGGAGTCCACCACGCGACGCCTGCGCCGAGGCCGAAGGCGCTCGCGTCGGTGGGGAAGTCGAGCTCGAGCGCGTCCTCGGGCTGACCGGGTACCAGGCTGCGCAGCTGCCAGGCAGGGTCGCCGTCGTCGTCGACGCCGCGTTGCAAGATCGTCGCACCACCGCGGGTCGCGACGAGCACGTCGACGTCGAGCGACGGTAAGGTCGCGAGGCGCGCGCCAGACGCCAAATCGAGGAGGCCCGCGCGCCCCTCGACGCCGGCGACGACGAGGTCCGGCGCTCCCGCTTCGGACCAGGGAAACCGGACGCTCGCATCGATCCGCACGGGCAGGGGTCGACAACGAAGCTCGGGCACCGCCGCTTCGTCGGTCGTGGTCAGCCGACACCAGCGCTGCACGCTGCCCGGCAGGAAGACGCGCAGCAGGCCATCTGCAAACACTTGACCTATCGCAATCGCCTCGACGGCAACCTCGGTCGCGGTCGGGACGAGCGCCGCCACCGAGAGCCGCATCGCGACAGGCCGGGGCAGCGCGCCCGTCCAGGAGGGGCGACCGGCCGGGAGGCGAGCGTCGCGCAACATTGCGAAGGCGCGGTCGATCCCAGCGTCGCGGTCGGCGGCCGGCCCCTCGAGGATGGGCGCGAGGCGGGGGATCGCCGCGAGCTCGGAGCGCACCGGCGGAGCGGCGAGCGCGACGTCGAGCGCGCGCGCCGCGGGGAGGCACCGAGCCGGCCAGCCTTCGGTGGGATCGGCGCCGAGGGCCACGGCGCGCAGGCGAGCACTCGGTCGTGTCCCGGGTGGTAGCCCCGGACCGAGCAGGCACAGCTCGACGTCGGAGAACGCGTCGGCGACGGCATGGCGCGCCTTCTCGTCGAGCGCCTCACCGGTGAGGTACCACGCGGCAAGGCTCGCAGATGCGGCAATGCCGAGCGTGACCGGCCATCGAGGCATGCCCCGATTGGTAGCGACCTCGCGTCGAGCGAGCCAACAAAGGGGCGACGCTCACGCACCTCGGGGCTTGGGCGCAGGTCAGAAGAACGCGTCCCGCAGGCCGAAGAAGACCTCGGACCAGAGCACGCCGGCAACGAAGGTGGTGACGAGCGAGGTCGCGAGATGCGCCCGCTCGCGTCGCTCGCCATGGCTGACACAAATCAACCCAAGACCCGCGGTGGCGACGAGCGCGGGGGCGAGCAGCAGGGGACTCGCCGGGACGAACGCGAGCGACAGGAGCACGCTCGAGCCAGCGAGGGCGGCGGCGAGCCTGGCGCCTGCGATGCGCCTTCGCACGGCGAGCCCCGCGCCGACGACGAGGAGCATGGACGTCGGCAACGACCAAGGCTCGGGCCACACGATGACGACGAGCGACGCGAAGTCGAACCACACCGCGCGCGGCTCGTCGACGGCAGCCTCGAGTGAGGTGCGGCGTGACGCGAGCGTGCGCACCATCGCGAGCGTGTTGTCGCCGTGATGCTGGAGGCTGCCAGGATCGAGGTGCGCGAGATCGTCCGTCGTTCGGTGGTAGTTCACGACGTCGCGGATGAAGGCGAAGTTGAAGCCAAGAAGCCCCGCCCGCCCGAACACCGTGAGGTCGGTGTCGTTCGGCATGCGCTCGTAGATGCCGCCGAAGAGGGAGCTCGTGACCGGACGGTCGAGCGCCCCGGCCATCGCGCGGATCGCACCGAGCCGAGCGTGCTTCACCTCGAACATCATGCTCGGGCCGGAGGTACCGCGGGCCTCGACGTTGACGACCACACCGACACGCGCGAACTCGGGCGCCTCCCGCACGAAGGCGTCGGCGCCGAGGAGCCCCTCCTCCTCGCCATCGTCGAAGAGGAGGACCACGTCACGCTCGACGCCCCCGCCCCGCAAGAGCGCGCGCGCGACCTCGAGGAGCGTGGCGACCCCGGCTCCGTCGTCGCTCGCGCCGGGCCCCGTCGGGACGGAGTCGTAGTGGCACGCGAGGAGCACGCCATCGCGGCCCTCCCTCACGGCGCGACCGCGGATCGTGGCGACGACGTTTTCGACCGGCGCACAGCGCGAGCCTCGGCAACCGCTCGCCCGATCGACCCGCGGCTCGAGGCCGAGCGCACGCAACTCCGCCTCGATGCGTTCGCGCACTGCCCGGTTCTCGGCGCTGCCACGAGGGTGAGGTCGCTCCTCGCCGAGAACCCGACCGAGCACTGCGAGACCACGCCCGGCAGAGAACGCCGCGTCGGGGGCCGCGAAGCGTGGCGGGGGAGGTCCGAAGCGAAGGCCGACGAGCAGCGTCGCGGCGAGCCACACGAGGAGGTGGAGCGCGAAGCGCTTGCGGCGCGAGGGTCGCGCGTTCGTCATTGTGACGGCGAGGATACCTCGCCACAATCGCGGCCGTGTCCCTCGCAGCTCGACGCGCGCTCATCTTCGACATGGACGGATTGATGGTCGACAGCGAACCGCTCTGGTGGCGCGTCGAGCACACGCTCGCAGCCGAACACGGAGTGAGCTGGACCGACGAGCTGGCGCTCGGATGCGTTGGAGGCGGACTCGCCAACGTGATCCGCACGATGCAGACGCTGGGCCTTTCGCTCGACGTGGACGAAGGCGTCGAGGCGCTCGTGCGCGGCTTCCTTGCGCGACTCCCGGAGCTCGCGATGAAGCCCGGCTGCCTCGAGCTCGTGCAGGCCGCTCGCCGCGCTGGCGTCGGGACCGCCGTCGCGTCGTCATCGACGGCGCGCCTCATCGGCGCCGTGCTGGCACGGTTCGACCTGGGCTCGCTCTTCGACGAGGTGGTATCGGGCGAGGACGTCCTGCGACCGAAGCCCGCGCCGGACATCTTCTTGCTCGCGGCGAATCGCCTCCGCGTCGCGCCGCCGGATGCGCTCGTCCTCGAAGATTCGCTGGCCGGCGTACGGGCGGCGGTGGCCGCGACCATCCCGGTCATCGCGGTGCCGGAACACGCACGAGAGGATTTTCGGACGCTCACCCCGTTCGTCCTTGCGGATCTCCACGAGGCGCGGAGGCTCCTCGGGCTCTGACCATGGCTCGTGCTAGGAAGCGTCCCGGATGAGCCCGACCTTCGAGCCAGAGCCCGTCGAGGAGCCGCCCGCACCGCACCCCGGCGCGAGCGTCCGCGTGCACGTCGGGCTGTTCCTCGCGACGTTGTTGTCCCTCTTCGTGACCGGCGCGATGCAGGTGTACCCCGCCGGCGAGCCGATGAGCCTCGCGGGTCTCATCGTGCACCTGCCGAGCGGGTGGACGTTCGCCGTCCCGATGATGGCGATCTTGCTCTGCCACGAGTTCGGCCACTACTTCGCCGCGCGCTGGCATCGGGTTCCGGCATCGCTGCCGTATTTCATCCCGCTGCCGCTGCTGAGCCCGTTCGGCACGATGGGCGCGGTGATCTCGATGCCGGAGCGAATTCGCTCACGAAACGCGCTGCTCGACATCGGCGCGGCGGGCCCGCTCGCGGGGCTCGTGGTCGCGATCCCCGTCCTCGCCGTGGGCCTCGCGCACTCGCCGGTCGTCGTTCCGGACGGCGGCTGGGTCGAGGGGCAGTCGCTGCTCTACCTCGCGCTGAAGCGAGCGATCCTCGGCGCGATCTCGCCGGGGCATGACGTGCTCCTCACGCCGACCGCATTCGCGGGCTGGGCTGGCCTCTTCGTGACGGTGCTGAATCTCTTGCCGATCGGACAACTTGACGGAGGTCATGTCGGCTATGCGCTCTTCGGGCCGCGGCAGAACCTCGTGGCGAAGGTCCTGCACCGCGCGCTACCGGCGGTGTTCCTCTACAACCTCGCCACCTTCCGGAGCGTGGAGCCAGGGATGGTGTGGCTCGTGTGGTTCGTCCTGCTCGCGGTGATGGCCCGAGCGACGGGCGGCAATCACCCGCCGACCGAATCGGAGGACGAGGAGCTTTCGCCAGCGCGCCGCTTCATCGGGCTGCTCTGCCTCGCTTTGTTCGTCCTCCTGTTCATGCCGACCCCGATGCGAAACGCCGGCTGAGCCCAACGTCATCGGACCCGAGACGCGCTGTTCCCCTCGAACCCGGTGGCTCCGAAGGACGCAGCGGCTCCGAAGGACGAGCGCCGGCTTGCCCGATGTCGCGGTCAGGTGGCCGGAAACTTCCCGCGGAGCGAGTCGACGACGTTCGGAGGAACGTACCGGCTGACGTCACCGCCGTGGCTCGCGATCTCGCGCACGAGCGAGGCCGTGATGAAGCCGTATTTGCTCGCAGTCGGGAGGAAGATCGTCTCGACGTCCGGCGCCATGTCGGCATTCGCCTGGGCGATCTGAAGCTCGTACTCGAAGTCCATCGAGTGACGTAGACCGCGAATCAAGATGCTGGCGTCGATGCGCTTGCAGAAGTCGATGAGGAGACCTTCGAAGGACGTGACCTCGATGTTCGGGATCGAGGCCGACGCTCCCTTCAAGAGCGCGAGCCGCTCCTCGACGGAGAACACGGGGCGCCGCGTCGGGTGGACGCCAACCGCGACGACGACGCGGTCGAAGAGGCGCGCCGCCCGGTGGATCAAGTCGAGATGACCGAGCGTGACCGGATCGAAGCTGCCGGCGTACACCGCGCGAGGCGAGCTCATCGGCGCTCCTCGAGCACCGGCGACGGCGCCGTCGGGCGGGTTGCGGGCGCTGCGGGAGCGGCGTCGGGGGGCAAGGGCGGAAGCGTCGTCCCAGGCAGGGTCGCGACGGACTCCGGTCGCTCGAGCCACAGAATGCGGCCAGCGTCGGAGAGGGTCAACCGGTAGCGTGCGAGCAAGCGCGAACCAATCGCTCCATCGAGGTCGACTTCGAGCTCGCGCTCGAGCCGCTCGAAGCTCGGTCCTGAGACCGCATCGAGCGAAGGTTCGGCGACGGTGCCGAGCTTGAGCACCGGGATGGGGCTCTGCCGCAACTCGCCGCCGGGCATGGCGACACGCGGCAGGGTCGCCACCTCGAGGCCGATCTTCTTCCACGCCGCGTCATCGAGCGCGAGCGCGAAGCCCATGCTGGTGTCGACGATGAAAGGCGATGCTTGCTCGCGCTCCCCGAGGACCCCATTGACGACCATGCCACCGCCGCGCAGGTAAGCGACGTCGAGGCGGCTCGCGAGTGGCGGCGGAGGCGGCGAGTAGGTCCGCGCGACGAACTGACGACCCCGGAAGTCGAGCGTGACGTTCAGGTGCCGCAGCAGGTTGGCGCCGAGCAGCGCTTTGATGGGGCCGCCGAGCTGCTGCGAGAGGCCGGACAAATCCTGGGCCAGCGCGGGCACGTCTCGGACCTCGACGCGCCTGCCGAACCGCAGGGAAATCCAGCTTGGCTTGGCGCTCGAGGCCGAGTCGAGCATGACCTCGGACGTCCCCGTCGCGATCAGCGCGAGCACGGGCTCGCCGTTGATTTCCACCGGGACGACATAGAGCGGCGTGGCCCCCTGGGCGATGCGCGTCATCTCGACCGCGACCACCGCGCCGCCGGCGACGCTGGTGTCGAAAGGCTTTCGTCCCGCGCCACCGTGCGCGAGGGCGCTGATCGACTTGGCCCAAGCATCATCGACGTCGGGATCGGTGAGCAGCTGGTCGAGTTCCTCGGCGGCGTGTTCGACGTCACCTCGGTACCAATGGGCGCGTCCTCGGAGCGAGGCTGCCTGCGAGCCCTTCATCCCCGAGAGCAAGCGCAGCACCTCGTCGTAGTCGAGCCGCGCGAGCGCGATGCGCGCGCCGAGGAGCCGCACTTCGGGGTCGGTCGGCACGAGCTCGAGCGCCTGTCGCACCGAGTCGCTCGCAGGCTCGATGGCGACCTGGCGGTACTCACCGAGTGCGCGCTGGAACCACTTCTCCGCCTTCTCGGGGCGCGCAGTCTCGGGCGCCCTCACGGTGGTCGGGCAGCCGGCGAGGACGGCGGTGGCGGCGAGAGCGAGCGCGCAGAGTGCACCCTTTCGCCAGAAAAAATGCTGGGTGCGAAGGCGCATGGTCATGACGGAGAGCCCGTGCTCGCTTGTGGCTCGAGGCTCAGGATCCGATCGATCCGGAGCTCTCGCCGGCCACGAGTGTGGCTCAGATACCCGATCACCATCGGTGGGTCGAGATCCGTCCGCATCGACGTCACGTGAAATGGAATCTCCTGCACGGCACGTCCCGCGGGCCGGTAGCGCAGACGAAGCGGGGTCCCGTCGACGAGCGCGCGTTCGAGGCCAAGGAGGACCTCGGGCCGGGCGTGGCCGAGCCCGACGCGAACGTGCCAGAGGTCACGCGGCGTGTTGGGGCCGAGGACCGACACGACGCGCTCGAAGAGCGTGCGCAGCACGCGGACATCGTTGTCAGCGCGATGCGCGGACGGGCACGGGATCTCCAGCTCACGCGCGAGCACCGCAAGCCGATGGCTCTTGAAGTTGAAGGCTCTGCGAGAGAGGTGGAGCGTGTCGACGTGAAAGGGAGAGTCCCACGCGATGCCGCAACGCGCGAGCTCGGCCCGCAAGAACGCGATGTCGTAGACCGCCCCGTGGGCGACGAGGATCGCCCCGTCGAGCAGCGCCAGGATCCGGCGTGCGAGGTCCGCGAAGCGCGGTGCGCCGACGAGCAGCTCGGGCCCGATGCCGTGGACCTCCGCGTTGCCAGTCGCCCCCTCGGGATCGACATAGCTCGTCAGCTGGTCCACCGTCTCGTCGCCGACCACGCGCTCGAGGCAGAGCTGAAGGACCCGATCGCGCTTCTCGTCGAGTCCCGTCATCTCGAGGTCGACGAAGACGAGCGGAACCTCGCGGAGCCGCCCGTCCCAGACCGAGCCCGCCGGAGGTTCGCTGCCCGGACGACGCGGCTTCATGGTGCCTCGTCTCCTCGGTCGCGTCCCCGGCGCACATCCTGCGCAAGCCGCTGCCGCGCGAGAGCGACACCGCGCGCGCGCAGGCTGGAGTACGATGTGGTCGGCATGGTTCGGTCCGCACTCGTCGTCACGTCGATCGTCGGTTTCGGCAGCGCCTCCGTGGGTTGCGGTGGCCCTGAACCGCGGACCGAACTCCCGGTCGCCTCGGCGGCGAGCCTGCCCACGAGCGCGCCGCCTTCATCCGAAGCTCCCGCCTCCACGACGGCCGCCACCACGACGGCCGCCCCCGCCCTCACGGTCCCTGCGCCCGCAGCGTCCGCGACCCTCGCAAGCGTCGTCCCACCGAGCACGGTGCGCGCCGCGTCCGCCGAGTGTTCTGCCCCGCGCGCCGCGCTCCGGTTGCCGAGCCACGATGGCACCATCTTCGACAACGCGATGACGGAGGCGGAGTCGAGCCGCCGGGATCGGGCCCGCGGCGTCCTCGCGGCGCTGCGCGGCGTCGAGCACGCGATGCGTTGTTGCTTCGAGCCTTGGGTCGAAGCGTCGAGCGACGCGGAGAGCCGCGCCTTGCTTCGGCTCGCGCTGGCGTCGGACGGCCAAGTGCGCGCCGTGGACTTCGACGCGAGCCGGGGCGATCTCCGCGATCCCGCCGTCATCTCGTGCCTCGACGGCGTCCTTCGAACCGCGCGCTTCCCGCGGTCACCGTCGGGCCGGGAGACCATCGTCGAATACCCGATTCGAGCCCGACGCGGGAGTTGAGTCGACGCCTCGGGGTCGTGAGCGCGGAACCACCGTTCATCGCATGACCAGCCGCCAAGAGCGGCTTCGCTTCGAGCCGGCGCGGTGATCAAACACAGCGAGACGCACCCCAGTCCACACGCCTCCCCTGGGATGCGTCTCGCTGACAGCCAACGGGCCATGGTCGCGTGCGACCACCACCCTTTCGCGGCCTCCGACTCAGGTGGTCGGGGCGTTGGCCGCGGGACCGATCCCGGAACAGCCTCCGGGACGGTCACATCACATTCGAATCGAAACAGCGGTTACTCGGACTCGTCGTTCACCCCGAAATTCGGGGGGACTGGCGACACGGCGGGTGCCGCAGCAGCCTTCACGATCGGAGCAGCGACAGGAGACTTCGCGGTGGGCTTCTTGGCCGGAGCTTTCTTGGCCGGAGCCTTGTTTACCGCGGGCTTCTTGGCTGCCTTCTTCGTGGAGACCTTCTTCACGCGAGCGGGCGCCTTGGCCGCCTGCTTCCGCTTCGCGCTCAGGCTTTTTTTGCGGCCTTCTTGGGGGCGGCCTTCTTCGCGGCAGCCTTCTTGGGGGCGGCCTTCTTCGCGGCAGCCTTCTTGGGGGCGGCCTTCGGAGCAGCCTTCGGAGCAGCCTTCTTCGCAGCGGTCTTCTTTGCAGCCATGGATGAATCCTCCTGGATCGGTTGCCGCGGCGTCGCCTGGTTCGACCGCCAGCGTGGCGGCCTCAGCGAGGAGGGCAACAGATGTTGCACGACGTATAGTGCCATCTATGGCAGACGGTCAACCGAAAAAATGATCAGTGGTCGATTCGTCTGTTCCGTGGTCGTTCGGCTCACCAGCCTGAGCGCCTTGTCTCGATTCGAGGACCTCGATAGGGTCGACGGTCCATCATGCGCACTCGGGGGATCTCGACGATCACGACGGTGGCGGCGCTTGCGCTTGCCGGCTGCGGCTACTCCGAAGAGGAGATGCGCTCGAAGCTTCGCGAGGTCGACGCGCTGCGGCAGCAGCTCTCCGCGGAGGGCTCGAACAACCGCAAATTCCAGCGCGAGCTCGACGAAGCGCGGGCCCAGATCGAGCAGCTCAGGCGACAGCTGTCGGACGCCAACGTCGATGTCGCGAACCTGAAGAGCGACGTCGAGGAGAAGGCCAAGGCGCTCGAGGAGTTCCGGAGGCGCGCCGCCCAGCTCGAGGAGATCAAGCGGCGCTTCGAGCTTTTGCGAGCGAAATTGCAGGATCTGACGAAGCTCGGGCTCAAGGTCACGGTCCGCCACAACAAGATGGTGATCGAGCTGCCTGGCGACGTGTTGTTCGACTCGGGGCGCGAGACGCTGAAGGTCCAGGGCGAGGAGATCCTGCTGAAGGTCGCCGACATCGTCCGGCGCGATGCCGCGCTCGCCGAGCGTGATTTCCAGGTCGCCGGTCACACCGACAACGAGTCCTACGGGCCGGGCCCGTTCCGGGACAACTGGGGCCTCAGCGTGATGCGCGCCCGCGAAGTCCTGGCATTCCTCATTCGGGGCGCGGCGCGGCGCGGCGGAGGGCTCGATCCCAAGCACTGGAGCGCAGCCGGGTACGGCGACAACGACCCGGTCGCACCGAACACCACGCCCGAGGGCCGGCAGGCCAATCGTCGCTGCGAGCTCATCGTGGTCCCGAAGCTCGAAGAAATGCTCGACCTCAAGTCGCTCGGCGAGGACTGACCGGGCGCGCCGAAAGCGGAGCCCGCGGTCGCCTGCACCGTGGACTCGGCCTCTTCCCTGATCCTGGAGCGACATCACCATGAGCGCGCGCGTTGCCACCATCGACATCGGCACCAACTCGGTCCTCTTGCTCGTCGCCGAGCAGGACGGTCGTCACGTTCGCGCGCTGGCCGAGCACGCCACGATCACCCGGCTCGGCGAGGGAGTCGACGCGACGCACGTGCTCGCCGAGGCTGCAGTCGGCCGGACCCTCGCTTGCCTCCAGCAGTACGCCACCGAAATCGCCCGCTGGAACGTGACCTCGGTCGCGGTCGTCGGGACAAGCGCGATGCGTGACGCTGCGGGTGGCGATGAGTTCTGCGAGCGCGCGGAGCAGCTCCTCGGGGTGCGACCGCAGGTCATCAGCGGCGAGCGCGAGGCCCAGCTGACCTTCGACGGCGCACTGGTGGGGCTCGAACCCGAGGGCCTGCTCGCCGTCTTCGACATCGGCGGCGGGAGCACCGAGATCATCGTCGGAGCGCGTGTCGGGCGTGGTCGGGGGACGCTCGCGCGCGGCGTGAGCCTCGACATCGGCGCCGTTCGCTTGACGGAGCGCCACGTGAAGAACGATCCGCCCCTCCCCACGGAGCTCGAGGCGATCCGGCGCGACGTCCGCCAGGCCTTGCGGGCCGCGCCCTCGATGAAGGGGCGCCCGCTCGTCGGCGTCGCCGGGACGGTGACGACACTCACGGCCTTCGTGCATGGCGTGGCGCCCTACGACGCGCGGCTCGTCCACGGCGCCGTACTCTCGGCCGAGGCGCTCACGGAGGCATCGACGACGCTGGCCTCCGTGCCGCTCGCGGCACGCCGGTTGCTCGCGGGGATCGAGCCGAAGCGCGCCGACGTGATCGTGGCCGGCGCGCTGATCGCCGAGGAGATCTGCGCCGCGGCCGAGGCCGACCGCGTGATCGCGTCCGACCGCGGAGTGCGCTGGGGGCTTGCGCTGGAATGCCTCGAGCGGACCGCGAGTTAAAAGGACTCGGGCGCGGCCGCATAGGAGGCGCGACGCCCCCCCGGGGGGCATTCCGGTCGATGCGAGCGGGCCCGCTAATCGAACCCGAGGCGGGTGGAAAGTTCTTGACGGATTACCTGTCGTTCACTAATGTCCGCGGCGCTCGGCGCGGACACTGCCCACCAGAATCCGCCGCCCGGTGAAACGACGGCGAGACCCCAGACCACCAGCGAAAGAGCCGCTGTCGCGAACTGCGCGGGGAATCGTCCCCGCCTGAGCGTGACTGCACCGCTCGTTCCCTAGGTAACGATCGATGTGCGATCCCGCCTTCCCAGTTCCGGGGGGGCTCGAATCGCGCCGGAATGAAAAGGAGAGCCCCCGAACATGCAGGCGAATGCAGACGTTCAGTTCAAGGTCGGCGACAAGGCCGTGTATCCCGCTCAGGGAGTGGCCGAGGTCGTGGACATCGAAGAGAAGGACATCGCCGGCAACCGCCAGCGCTTCTACGTGCTCCGCATCCTCGACACCGATCGCAAGATCATGGTGCCGGTCAAGAACGCGAACGCCGTTGGCCTCCGACAGGTCATCTCCGAGCAGGAAATCCAGGAGATCTTCGACATCCTGCGCGAGCGCACGATCGCGTTTGACAACCAGACCTGGAACCGGCGCTACCGCGGGTTCATGGACAAGATCAAGACGGGCTCGATCTACGACGTCGCGGAGGTGCTTCGTGACCTCTACCGGCTCAAGACCGACAAGCAGCTCTCGTTCGGCGAGCGCCGGATGCTCGACACCGCGCGCACGCTGATCGTCAAGGAAATCGCGATCGCCCGAAACCAGACCGAAGAGAACGTGAAGAACGAGATCGAAGCGATCTTCTTCACGAACTGAGCGCTCGGTCACGGCTGAGCGCTCGGTCACGGCTGAGCGCTCGGTCACGGCTGAGCGCTCGGTCACGGCTGAGCGCTCGGTCACGGCTGAGCGCTCTCTTCAGGGACGGATCGCGGCGTGCGCCAGTCTTCTGAGCGGCGTTCGCACCCAAACCTAGTCCAACGCACGGCGGTTTCGAACGAAGCCGCCGCTCGCGTTTTGTGACCGACACGGCTATGTGCTGGGCTTCGGTCGGGAGCGTGAACGTCCCGGCGATCTCGAGCATCGAAGCCCCGAGAGTTCTTGCCGCATGACCGCTCCTGACCCGCCCCTCAATCCTCCACCAGCCAGGATGGCCCGCCACAACACGAGCGTGGGCCACATGGTGAGGAAATACTGGCCCACCGCCGTGACCACATTCGTCTCGGTCGTCGTCGCCACGGTCTTCTACACGCTCGGCCAGACGAAGATCTACCAGGCCGAAGCTACCATCATGTTCGACCCGAAGCCCCCGAAGCCGCTGGGCCATCGGGTGGAAACCATCGTCGACCTGGGTACGGAAGGCTTCTACGGACACCTGGAGTATTTCGAGACCCAGTACAACATCATTCGCTCACGTCGTATTTCCCTCGGCGTCGTGAACGAGCTCGGTCTCCACAACGATCCCTCGTTCATCCAGAACCTGCCGGCCGGGGTGACACCTCGGCCCATGCTCGAGAAGCCTGCGCCCGAGCGCGTCGCCGACGAGCTTCGAAGTCGCCTCGACGTCCAGCCGGTTCGAGACAGCCGCCTCGCGACCGTCAAGCTGAAGGACGCCAACCCCGAGCGCGCTCAACGCATCCTGACGACGCTGGTCGACCTCTACGTCAACCAGAACCTGGAAGGTGTCGTCGAGAACACGAGCACGGCGAGCGACTGGCTTCGAAATCAGCTCGACACGCTGAACAGCGACCTGAAGACCAGCGAGGAAGCGCTCCACGCTTACAAGAAGACCAACGACATCCTCTCCGTCGCGTTTGACGACAAGTCGAGCATGCTGGCCGAGGAGATGAAGGCGCTGAGCGCGGAGCTGACGCGTGTGAAGGCCCAACTTCAGGAGGCCTCCGCGCGCAAGGCGGTCCTCGACGCCACGCCCGACAACGACCCTCGGGTCATCCAGTCCTCCGAGCTCATGAAGAGCAACCTGCTGAACGGCCTGCGCGTGCAGTACGAGCAAGCTCAGAGCGAGCGCGACTCCCTCGTCGGCGCGGGCAAAGGCGTGAACCACCACGAGGTTCAGGCCGCCGAAAAGCGCGTCCGGGCAACCGAGTCCGCCATCTTGAAGGAGATCCAGAACGTCAAGAAGTCGCTCGCGCGGGACGTCGAGGTTCTCGGCAAGCAGTCCGGTGGTCTGCAAGCGTTGTTGAACAAGGCGAAGGAACAGGCCCATGAGCTGAACCTCCTCGAGATCGAGTTCAACCGGCTGCGTCGAAACAAGGACAACACCGAGAAGCTCTACTCCCTCGTCCTCGAGCGAACGAAGGAGGCTGACCTGTCGCAAATGATGCGGGTGAACAACATCAGCGTCATCGACAAGCCGCTGCAGCCCCGCGCTCCGGTGTCACCCAAGGTTCCGCTGAACCTCACAGCGGGCATCTTCGGCGGACTCCTGCTCGGCGCGGCCGCGGCGTTCCTTCGAGGTCTGATGGACCGCACCGTGAAGGTGCCGGACGATCTCGAAGAGGACTTCGGGCTCACGTTCCTCGGCCTGATCCCCGAGGTCTCCTCGGGCCTCTTCGGCAAGTCGACCTACCAGTACGGCTACGCGAAGCGGAAGCGACGGCGCGGGGCGAAGCCGAAGGAGGGCAAGTCGGAGCTCATCGTCCACGACGACCCGAGCAGCAACGTCGCGGAGGCGTCGCGGGCCATCCGGACCAACCTGCTGTTCATGGCGCCTGACAACCCTCACCGCGTTCTTCTCGTGACGAGTGCGGGTCCCTCCGAGGGCAAGACCACGGTCGCGACGTGCATCAGCATCGCGCTCGCCCAGACGGGACAGCGGGTCCTCCTGGTCGACTGCGACATGCGTCGACCGCGCATCCACCGGATCTTCGATCGCGGCTCGGAGACCGGCGTCTCGACCGCGCTCCTCGGAGGCAGCCTCGACGAGGCGATCACCGAGACCGTCGTTCCGAACCTCTCGGTCCTGCCGGCCGGCCCGATCCCTCCGAACCCTGCGGAGCTCTTGCACACCGAGCGCTTCAAGCAGCTCGTCCTGGAGCTTCGCGGCCGCTTCGATCGCGTCATCATCGATAGCCCGCCCGTCGTGGCGGTGACGGACCCGACCATCCTGTCGACGCTGGTTGACGGCACGGTGCTCGTCGTACGCGCCTTCAAGACACGCAAGGAGCTCGCGCGTCACGCGATCCGGTCCGTGCAGGACGTCGGAGGCAAGCTCGTCGGTGGGATCCTGAACGCGGTCGACTTCTCGAAGATCGAGTACAAGTACTCCTACTACTACTATCGCCGCGAAGGTTATTACGGCGAGGAGAAGGTCGACGGGAAGTCCCCCGAGGACTCCACCGAGCCGCCCGAGCCCCCGCGGTCGACGAGCGGCACGAAGTCTGGACCGACCGCTCGCCAGGCACGTCGAGCGTCATGAATTGGACCGTCGTCGACTGTCGCGGAGTCGACTGCGACGCTCCCCTTCGGAGCCTCCTCGCTGGCTGGGACGGCGACCCTCTGGGGCGACTCCTGCAGCAGGATGACCCGAGTGGTGATCGCTCCAAGCCGCTCGTCGGGTGCTGCGGGACTCGAACTCGCGGACGCGACAACTGGTCGACCTCCACCACCTGAGCTGCCCGAGCCACCGAGAGCTCGAAGAAATCCTCAGGGTCCGCTGACGCCAGCCCGCCGGGGAAGCGGAGCCGGCTCAGGCAGGGGAAGATCGACCCGCCAGAGGTCCTTCTCGAGAACGCATGGAACGTGGGCCACCTGGTCGGGGCTGACGCCGAGCACATCGACGAGGGCGTGCTTGCCGATCACGCGAGCCTGGAACGACTGCGGCGAGAATTGAAAGTGCGTGCGAGAGGGTACGAGCATCGCCCATGGGGCACGCTGGCGCCCGCTCGCATTGCTGTAGCGGTCGGCGCGGGCTTGCAGGCTCGTCTGCGAGGCGGTCGACAGAAGTTCGTAAACGGCGCGCGACGCTTGCTCGGACCCATCGAGCGACGCCAATCGTTCGGTGAACTCCCGCACCGCTCCCTCCGGGGTCGCGTTCGAAGGCCTTCGAGCACAGCCAGCGGCGAGGACGGCCAACACCGCGAGCTGGAGCCCCCGCCTCCACGCCGGCACCGAGGTCGCCGCTCGTTGGCAATCCCTGCGAAAAGCAACACTTCGTCGACGTTCGGCTTGAAGTCCAACCTGGGAGGGTCGCGCCGAGAACACCGCCTGCGCCGAAAGAGAACCATCATGCTCCCACGAGCCAGGGAGGGAGCCGACCGCGCCCTCTGGCATACCCCCCTGCCGGCCCATGCCCGGAGGGTACCATCCGCGCGTGCCGCCTTCCACCACCCGACCCACTTCGCGGAGGCCTGAGGCCACGCTCGTGCCCCGGACCAGGACACCGCGCTTCCAATCCGGGGAGTTCCGAGCCATATTTGGTGACAAGCAGAAGACACGGTGATGAAGACGTCGAACGTGACCGGGCACAACGAAGCCCTCGATGCACGGACGACCCCCCCGGGCGAGGAGATGCCCGCGGAGGATTCGCTCGGAACCCGCTCCTCTCGGGCTCCGCGACGTGTGTTGCTCGTCGGGCAAGCGACGTTCGACCGGACGATGGACTCGTATCGGCGCGCACTTGCTCCATTCTACGAGCTCGAGGTCATCGATCCCCTCGCCCTCATGGCTGACATGGATACCCGAGTCCTCGGTGAGCGGATCGGCTCGCAGGTTCACCGCGTCGTTGCCACCCTGTCGAGGCTCGTCTTGAGCGGCGAGATCGCGCTCGCCGAACCGAGAATCCGACGGGTCGCCGCGAGCTTCGCGCCGGACTTAATCGTCACCGATTGCATCGATTTTCTGCGCCCCGCGCTCATCGCTGAGCTTCGCAAGAGCTGCCCCGACGCGAAGATCATCGGACTGTTCAGCGACCATCTGCTGAACGTCCAGCGCGGCTATTGCTTCGTGGCCGACTACGACCGGCTGTTCTTCAAGGACCGCCACATCGTCGAGAAATTCAGAGCGAAACTCCGCTCGAAGTCGGTCTTCTACCTCCCCCAGTGCTTCGACCGGAAACTCCACCGCCGGGTCGAGCTGACCGAGCAGGACCGCCGCCGTTACGGCTGTGACATCGCCATCTACGGCAACGGCTACATGTTCCGCGCAGCGTCGCTCGAGCTGCTCGTCGGCCGGGACATCAAGGTGTGGGGTGGGGGCCTGCCGCGCTGGGCGGTCGACCATCCGACGGCACCGCTCTTCACGGGCCATTTCGTCACCGGCGAGGAGAAGTGCCGCGCGATGCTGGCCTCGAAGATCGCGCTGAACGCGAACCACTTCGCCGAGATCGCCGGGACCAACAAACGAACGTTCGAACTCGCAGGGATGGGAGCGTTTCAGCTCACGGATACGCCTGCATTGGCCGACGTGTTCGAGCCGAACGTCGAGGTGGCACGATACGAAACGGCCGACGACCTCGACGAGATGCTCGACCACTACCTCGCCCGGCCCGACCTTCGCGCCGTGATGGCCGACCGCGCCATGGCGCGCGCGCAGCGTGAACACACCTACGAGCACCGCTGGACGGCGATCCTCGAGATCCTCGAAATGCAGACCCCACGCGATTTTCCCGTGCAGCCCGCAGACCTCACGGTTCGTGCGCAGTGACCTCGGGCATCGCCCCGACGCCACGCCAAACCGCGTGACAGACCTCGCGGCAGACGGTCACGGCTCGAGGGCGCGCCTCCCTCCCGTACCGACGTAGGCGCCCGGCGCCCCGCCACCCCAGACGATGACCTCACTCGCCGCCTTCCCGGTCCAGACGACGGCAGGGCCGGGACGCTTCGGGAGCGCGGCATCCTCGGGGATCGGCTTCCAGACGTTGCCCTGGCGCCACACGCCACCGTCGCCGTACTTGCTCGAGCAGCTGTCGCCTCCGCAACCACCCCAGACGAAGAAGCCCGTCTCGAGCACGACGCCGGTGAAGTCCTTGCGCCCCAGCGGAGCATTCATGGACTGGAGCTGGTACCAATAGCCGTCCGGTGTCTTCTGATCGCTGATGTCCCAGAAGTAGATGACGTTGTTGTAGAAGTCCCCGCCATCCCAACCCCCGAACATGAAAAATCCGGTCCCCTGGACCGGGCTCTGCGGGAACGCGGTCATGCTCTCGAGCACCTTGGTCGGAGGTACCCCGCCACTGGGCGGGGCGCCGAGGCTCATGTCCACCGCACTCCAGGCGTTCGTGACGGGGTCGTACATCGCGCCGTCCTTGAACCAGTCGAAGGAGTCCGTGCCGCCCCAGACGAACATCAGACCATTCGGCTTGTAAAGCGTGGGCGGCTGCCAACCGAACGAGAAGTTCCAGCGCGGCTTCAACGCCGGGGTCGCCATGGGTGACCAGGTGTTGGTCGCCACGTTGTAGACCCCGCCCGTGTTGACACCGGCCTTCTCGCCGAAACGACCGCCCCACACGAGCACCTTCGAGCCTGTGTACACCATGGCGTGAGACTGCCGCGCACTGGGCTGCCCAGCCGTGGGAATTGCCGTCCAGGTGTCCGTCGCGGGATCGTAGAGGCCACCCGCCTGCGCGTCGCACCCGTTGCCGTAACCGCCCCAGATCATCATCTTCGTGCCCAGCCACAGCGCCTCATGGTCGTGCCGTGGACCGGGGGCATTGACCGTGGAGATGGTCTTCCAGGTGTCGGTCTTGGGGTCGTACAAGTGGCCGGAATTCGACAAGCCCGCCTTGGTGAAGCCACCCCAGACGATCATGCGCGTGCCGGTCCACACCACGGTGTGGTTGAACCTGGGCGTGGGAGCGTTGGTCTCGGTGATCGGCACCCAGACCTTGCAGTTGCCTGCGCCGTCGCAAGAAGCGCCCGTACCGCCATCCTGGTAGCAGGCGGTGAACTTGGGCTTCGCGGCGAGCGTGCACATCCCCGAGTTGCACGCCCAGCCGCAGCTCGCGCTGCCGCAGTCGGAGGCCTTGCTGCACATCACGCCACCACCGGAGCTGGACGACGAGGCTGCAACGCTCGAGGACGCCATCACGCTCGAGGACGCCATCACGCTCGAGGACGCCGCGACGCTCGACGACGCCACCACGCTCGACGAGACGACGGTCACGGCGTCGCCTGAGGACACCGACACCGCGTCGGTGGTTGCGGTGGCCTGCATCACGCCGCCCTGACCGCCGATGCCGCCTGCGCCCCCGCTGCCCTGCGGCACACCACCGGCGCTCGACACGATGACCTCATCGCCGCCGCCCGAGGATTGGCTCGGACGCACGATGACGGAGACGCTGTCCCCGCAAGCGGCGGACGCGACCGGAAGCAAGACGGTGGCGAGAAGAAGGCGGAAAAGACGCATCGTGTGGCGAGTTTACAGCGAGCTCTCGGTCTCTTACAATCCCGACTTGCGTTTCGTGGCAGCCCCGCGACGCGCCTCGACCTCGTGCGCGTCCTCCACGTCAACCCGACCTTCTACCCGAACACCCGCGATGGTGGTCCGAGCGAGAGCCTTCTTCTGCTCGTCCGCGGCCTTCGAATGGCCGGCATCAACGCCGAGATCGCGACCACCAACGGTGACGGACCCTCGAACTCGACGGTCCGCCTCGGGACGCGCGGGACCTACGAGGGTGTCCCCGTCACCTACTTCGAGCGGTTTCCGAAAGTGCCCTACGCCCCTTCGGGCAGGCTTCTGCACCACCTCGCGCGCACCGCCCGGACGTTCGACCTCGTGCACGTCCACTCGCTGTTCAACTTTCCTGCGACGTTCGGCCTCGCCCTGTTGCGGAGCCTGCGCGTTCCCTACGTCGTGTCGCCGCGAGGCATGTGCGAACCCTGGGCGCTCGCCCACCGCTCCTGGAAAAAAGGACCCTACTTCAGGCTCGTGGAGCGCGCGAACCTCCTCGCTGCGCGCGCACTCCACGCGACGAGCCAAGAGGAGGCCGACAACCTTCGACGGCTGGTTCCCGGTGTGTCGGTGAGAATGGTCCCGAACGCGGTCGAGCTGCCCGGCGCAACGCAGGCCGCGAGCCGAGCCGCTCGCCGTGTCGTCTTCCTCGGTCGTCTGCACCCCGTGAAAGGGCTCGACGTCCTGGTGCCCGCCATGAGCCTGCTCGCGAAGCGATTCGCCGACGTCGAGCTGGTGCTCGCAGGTCCAGACGACCATGGCGAGCTCGCCCGGATCGAGGCGCTCGCGCAGACCCTCGACCCACGTCCCCGGATGCGCTGGGTCGGCGAGGTCCACGGGGAAGTGAAGTCACGCCTGCTCGCGGAAGCGACCGTCCTTGCGCTCACGTCGCGGAGCGAGAGCTTCGGCCGGACCGTCGTTGAAGCGCTCGCGCACGGCACCCCGGTCGTCGTCAGCAAGCAGTGCCCCTGGCCGATGGTCTCGGAGCGAGGCGCGGGCGAGTGGGTCGACAACACGCCCGCGAGCGTCGCCGGTGCGCTCCACCGCGTCATCGAGGCTCAGGGTGCAGGCGATGCGATGCAGACCGCGGCGCGGGAGCTCGCGACCGAGTTCGGGGTCGCGCGCGTGGGAGCGGCGATGGCGCAGGTTTATCGCGAGGTCCTCGCTGACGGATCGCCGCGCTCGCGGGTTCATTCTTCGGGACGAACGATGAGCAGGTTGTTCACCGCGAACATCAGCGCTCCGAACAAGACGTAAAAAAAAAGCGAGCCTTGGAACCCTCCGACGAGGACGTTCGCGGCATCCGACTCGATGTTGAGGAGGCCCGTCATCGCCGTGGCCGCGATGAGCAGCATGCCGTCGCCCCCTTCGTCGTGATTGAAGAGGGCGTAGAGCGCCCGATAGTAGAGACCGACGAGGAACATGCCGACCAGCACGCCGGTCGGGCCGAAGTTCATGTACATCTCGATGATCTGTGCGCAGTTGAACGAGGTCGCATGATCGGTGGGATTGAGGAGGCGGTAGCGATGCCCGAAGTCCTGGCCGAGCGACTGCGCGGGACGTTCGGGGGCAAACACCCGCGGAACGAAGGACCACAGCGCGACGGTGTACGTGTCGCCTACGAGATAGGGGACCCGTCGCGGCGTCTGGTTCACGACGTAGGCGAACGTACCGAGATAGCTCGTGCGCTCCGAGGTTGTCTTGGACGCGACCTCGGCGTAGCGATGGCCCTGAGTGGCGACCTGCTCGTAGGTGATCCCCAAGAACAGAGTAATTCGGTCGACCGGTCCGATTGGGCTCCGTCGGAGCTCCTGCCGGAACTCGGACTTGCTAGCCAAGAAGGGCATCGCCAGGAGGAAGCAAAGAACTCCGGCCCGCCATGGCAACCGCGAGCGCTCCGCCATGTAGATGAAGAAGAACGGCGCGAGTGCCGAGGCGACCGGAGCGAGTGCCCCGGTCGCGAGCGAGAGCAGCAGGTACGCGAGGGAGGTCAGGACGCCGACGACGCGCAGGGGAAGGGACAGTTTCCCACGCAGATGAAGCAGGAAGAGACCACTCAGCATCAGCAGCGGAATGCGGATGACGATGTTCGCGACGGCGCGATAGGCCGGAGCCAGGTCCCGCGAGGACGAAATGATCGCAGCCGACGCCGCGATACCAGCGATGGCCATGACCGCGAAGTACCAGGCGAGCCGCTCGAGGTCGAACTTCAGCGACAGGTTCGGGACCAAGTCGATGACCTTGCCGATTGGAGAATAAAACGCGACCTGCAGGAGGACGAGGCCGGCGAGGGTGAGCGCGACCGCCGTGGTCACCTCCTCGGCCTCGTACGTCCGCATCCTCACCAGAACCGAACCGGTGAAGACCGGCAAGCCGAAGTACAGGAAGTAGAGGATGCTGATGGCGGGAACGATGGGGATCTCCCGCAGCCGATTCCGCATGAAATGAAAGAACGGCCAGGTCGCCACCCACAGCAAGGCCGAGGCGAAGAGAAGGCGAAGGAACGGCAGACCTTCGGGAGCGATGATGAGCAAGGCGAGGTTTGTCACCCCGAACACGACCACGTACCCCGTGACGGAGAGGATCTTGCCGACGCCTTCACGGACTCGGCCGACGCCACCATCGACGACCTCGGCGCGCACCGGCGTCGACGAGGTCGCCCCGAGCTGAAGCGAATGCTCCGGCGACGGTGCGTCGGGATGGGCCTCGGTCGTCATGACGGCTCGGACCTCTCGACACCGCGGCCATCTTGGCTTCGCAGGACGACGAACAGGTTCGATCGAAGCAGCCGAGCCTGCTCCGTCGCGTTGACGGCGCGCTCGTAGGCAGCGCCGGAGAGAAACGGGAGCCGCGCCTTCACCAGGTACGAGGGCACCTTCTCGACCCACGCGAGCGAGGCAACCTCGAACCGGGAGGCTTGCGCGAACCGCCGCAGCGCATCTTCGTCGTTCATGGCGTAGACCGTGGGTATGGATCGTGAGCCTCCACCCGAGTGCGGGCCCGGTTCGCGAGGAGGCGGTGGAACCCGTAGGGCGTGCCCATGAGGCGATTCTTCGTTGATCGACGACCGCCGGTCATTCACTTTTTTTGATGGCTGCGAACCGACCGCGAAGCGCGCGCTGGGCCGGCGCTTCGAGCCACCGATGCGCGAGGATCGCGCAAGCCGTGAGCGCGATCATGAACGAGACCACGTCGACACCGGGAGCCAGCCCGAGGCCGAGCCAATTCCACATGCCGCGTACGGGCGCTTGGAGGAGTAGAGCGCGTAGCTGGCCTCACCGAGGACGACGAGCGGCCGCGAGGCGCAGACGTCGCCAAGCACGGGAGCCCCAAGCGAAACGCCCAGGATCAAGGCCCCGAAGGCGGGCGCGAGCAGGCCGTTGTGGAAGAGGAGGTT
>Ga0194129_10000397_pt1 | contig 86211 bp, 75 predicted proteins | sample TA2KigCa35mmetaG_FD_150862 | JGI IMG/M metagenome (GOLD analysis project Ga0194129, IMG submission 150862) | Freshwater microbial communities from Lake Tanganyika, Tanzania - TA2015038 Kigoma Deep Cast 35m | ecosystem: Environmental > Aquatic > Freshwater > Lake | place: Tanzania: Lake... | reverse complement strand
CGGCGTGGAGCGAGAGGTTGCGAGCCCAGGTGCTGATCGGTTCGCTCAAGGAGCGCTGTCTGGCGGCGCTACGCCTGCAGGGCGACCGGGTCGTGGGCGAGCAGCGTCTGCTCACAGGCCTCGGTGCGCGGGTGCGCGATGTGCGTGAAGCCCCCGACGGGGCACTCTTCATCCTCGCCGACGACCAGCGCGGCGCCCTGATCCAGCTCCTTGGCTGAGCCTCCGCAGGCGTGAGCAACGCGTTGTATGCCGCCTGCCGCCGCGCTGGCTCTGGCGGCCTTTGCTCAAACGCCCCTGTCAGATCTTTTGCTGCCCTGGATTGATCCACCAGGGGGTGGACCTCGGCCTGCTCCAGATGGCCTGCACCGCGCAGTCCTTGCGTTGGCACCCAAAAAGGTCAGAACGGGCTTGCCGGCGCCGCCACGCCAACCGTTTGCACCTACCGACGCATCGCCTGTGGTTTAACGCACTGGAGCACTTGCATGTTTGCCCGCTTCGAATCGTTGATGGAAACCTACCCGCCGTTGGAGCCGCGTACACCTCCCTCGGGCTTTGCACAGTTCCTCTGGGTCATGACCGAAGGCACGCGGGGCTATCTCGCAGCGGTCACGCTTCTCACTGCGGCGATCGGAGCCTTCGAGGCAATCCTCTTTGCGCTGATCGGCCGACTGGTGGACTGGTTGACCGAGGTGCCGGTGGAGCGTTTCTGGTCGGCCAAGGGGCCGATCCTCGCCGCACTCGGCGCGGTACTCCTCGCGAGCGTGGCTCTCGTGGGGCTTCAGGCGCTTTTCAAGTACCAGACGCTCTTTGGCAACTTTCCGATGCGGCTGCGCTGGAATTTCCACCGTCTGATGCTCGGGCAAAGCATGGGCTTTTACCAGGACGAATTCGCAGGACGCATCGCGACAAAGGTGATGCAGACCGCGCTTGCGGTACGCGACGTTCTCATCGGCGTAGGCGACATCATGGTGTTCGTGCTGATCTACTTCGTTACCATGGTGGGGGTTGTGGGGAGTTTCGACGCCTTGATGCTGCTGCCCTTTCTGGTGTGGGTGGCGCTCTATGCGATTGCCCTGCGCTTTTTCGTGCCGCGCATCGGTCGGGTGGGGAAGTTCCAGGCTGATGCACGCAGCCTGATGACCGGTCGCATCACCGACGCTTACACCAACATCTCCACGGTGAAACTCTTTTCGCACAGCGACCGCGAAGCGCAGTATGCGCGTCGTGCAATGGACGAGTTCCTCGCTACGGTGCACACGCAGATGCGGCTTGCCAGCGGCTTCGAGATGATCAACCATGTGCTGAGCATGCTGCTGATCCTGATGACCGGGGCGCTCGTCTTGCACCTTTGGACGCTCGGCGAGGTGGGCAGTGGCGCGGTGGCGGCCGCCACCGCAATGGCGCTGCGGCTCAACGGCATGTCGCACTGGGTCATGTGGGAAATGGCAAGTCTTTTCGAGAACATCGGCACGGTACGCGACGGCATCAACATGCTCTCGCGCCAACGCACCGTGATCGATCCACCCAACGCATCGGAGCTGCAGGTCACCCGCGGCGAGATCCGTTTTTGTGGCGTGGGCTTTTCCTATGACGGCAAGCGCGAGGTCGTCAAGGCGCTCGATCTGCATATCCAGCCCGGGGAAAAAGTGGGCCTCGTGGGGCCTTCGGGGGCAGGAAAGAGCACCGTGACCAACCTGCTCTTGCGCTTCTACGACCTCCAGCGCGGCAGCATCCTGATCGACGGACAAGACATCGCCAAGGTCAGCCAGTCGAGCCTGCGCGCCCAGATCGGCATGGTCACGCAAGACACTGCGCTGCTGCATCGATCGGTCCGCGAAAACCTCGGCTACGGGCGACCGGATGCCAGCGAGGCACAGATGCGCGAGGCTGCGCGCCGCGCCGAGGCCGAGGCCTTCATTGAGAGCCTGACCGACCCGGCCGGGCGCCGGGGCTACGACGCCCACGTCGGCGAGCGCGGGGTGAAGTTATCCGGTGGTCAGCGGCAACGGGTGGCGATTGCCCGGGTGATGCTCAAGAACGCCCCGATCCTGGTCCTCGACGAAGCCACCAGCGCGCTCGACAGCGAGGTTGAAGCGGCCATCCAGCAGAGCCTCAACCGCCTTATGGAGGGCAAGACGGTGGTGGCGATCGCGCACCGCCTGAGCACGATCGCGGCGATGGATCGCCTGATCGTGATGGACCATGGCATGATCGTGGAGGAGGGCACCCATCCGGAACTTCTTGCCCGCGGCGGACTCTATGCCCGACTCTGGTCGCATCAGAGCGGCGGATTTCTTGCCGACCACGACGCCTGAGACGCAGGCGCCGAAACCGCGCTGCCTCCGGTTGCTTGCCAGTCCGCAGGGAGGATAGCCGCAGAGGGCCGCCTCAGTCTTTCGTGAGGCGTTCATTGGCGGGAAACATGAACCGCCGCGACTCGGCGTCGAGTTCGGTCTTGAAACTGTGCCGCGTGCGCAGCGCCTCTGCACGCTGTGCCGCTGGCCTTGCGCTGATTTCGTCGAGCAGGCGCTTGAGCTGCGGGTAGTGCGTCCAGGTGCCCTCGCCAGTGCCAAGGACGTAGGGGAGCAGCCTCACCCAGCCCCAGAAAGCCATGTCAACGATCGTATAGTCCTCGCCGAGGACGTAGTGCCGGTTGGCGAGGAGCGATTCGAGCAGTCTCCAGTGACGATGCGCCTCGTAGTCGTAGCGGTTGAGTGCGTACTCCCTGGGCTCGGGCGCCACATGGCGAAAGTGCACCGACTGGCCTGAGAAGGGGCCAACGCCTGAGGCGATGAACATCAGCCAGGAGAGCATTTCAGCCCTGGCCTGCAGGTTGGAGAGCGCAGGGACAAACCTTGCTTCGCGGTCTGCTAGATAGAGAAGAATCGCGTTGCTGTCGAAAACCTTGACCGAACCGTCCACAATCGCCGGGACTTTGCCGTTGGGGTTGACGGCGAGAAATGCAGGCGCAAACTGCTCACCTTTGCGGGTGTCCACCGGAATCGGGGTGTAGGGCAGACCGAGTTCCTCAAGCAGGAGGGCAACCTTCATCGGGTTGGGGGCAGCGTTATAGAAGAATTGCAGCATGGTTCGATCGATCCTCATGGGGGGTGGGTCAACCCGGTGCCTGGGGCGGACGCATCAAGGGGGTGGGTTTGCCCGATGGTTAGAGTGGGTGCACCGAAGGATGGGTCAACGGGGTATGGCTCAAGCCCCGCAGGAGTGTAGACGAACAAGGCGACGGCCCGAGGCCGCGAAGGAGACGAGCGATGTATCCCGGAATCCATGCACGACGGCACCCCGAGCGAGCCGCCTTCATCATGGCCGCGAGCGGGGAGGCGGTGAGCTACACTGCCTTCGAGGAGCGCAGCAACCGGCTCGCGCAACTGCTCCGGGCAGAGGGCCTGCAACGCCTCGATCACTATGCGATCTTCATGGAAAACAACGATCGCTACCTCGAGGCCTGCGCTGCAGGCGAACGCGCGGGTCTCTACTACACCTGCGTCAACTCCTTCCTTCATGCCGACGAACTGGTCTACGTCTTGACCAACAGCGAATCCCGGGTGCTCATCACCTCGGCTGCCAGGTTCGACGTGGCTCGCGAGGCGCTTTCCCGATGTCCGCAGGTGCGGCTCTGCATGGTCGTGGGTAATGCCGACGGTGCGTCGGGGGTATGCGAGGTGCCAGAGACGTCGGGGACGTCGGGGACGCCGGGGAAGCCGGGGAAGCCGGATGCCCTCCAGAGGCTTCATCCGATCGATTGCCGGGTGGTGGATTTCGTCTCGGCATGCGCAAGGTATCCGGCCACGCCACTGCCCGATGAGTCGCTGGGTACGCCGATGCTCTACTCCTCGGGCACAACCGGTCGCCCGAAAGGCATCCTGCGGCCACTCCCGGACAACCCGCCCGCAAAGCCTTTGCCGCTCTTTGATTTCCTGCACAAGCTCTGGCGATACCGTGAAGACATGCGCTACCTGTCGCCCGCACCCCTCTATCACTCGGCACCGCAGGCTGCGGTTTCGCTCACCCTGCGCACCGGCGGCACCGTCGTGATCATGGAGCGTTTCGATCCGGAGCATTTTCTCGAGCTCATCGAACGCTACCGGATCACGCACACGCAACTGGTCCCAACGATGTTCAGCCGCATGCTCAAACTCGATGCGCGCAAACGCACTGCGCACGAACTCTCGAGCCTGGAAGTGGCGATTCATGCGGCTGCGCCGTGTCCGGTTCAGGTGAAGGAGGCGATGATCGAATGGTGGGGGCCGATCATTCATGAGTACTACGGGGCAACCGAGGGGCTCGGGTTCACCGCCTGCGATACCCCGCAATGGCTCGCTCACCGCGGCAGCGTCGGCAAGGTGCTTTTTGGTGATCTGCATATCCTCGACGACGCGATGCAGCCGTGCCCGGTTGGCGTTCCAGGTACGGTCTGGTTCCGCACCGGTTCTCCCTTCGAGTACTTCAACGACCCGCAGAAGACGCGCGAGGCAAGCTCCGCGGACGGCAGCATGAGCACCGTGGGCGACGTGGGCTATGTGGATGCCGATGGCTATCTCTACCTCACCGATCGCGCGAGTTTCATGATCATTTCGGGCGGCGTGAACATCTATCCGCAGGAGTGCGAAAACCTCCTGATCACCCACCCCAAGGTGGCCGATGCAGCAGTCTTTGGGGTACCCAACCCCGATCTTGGCGAAGAAGTCAAGGCAGTTGTGCAAGCGATACCGCAAGTGCAGGCCGACGCAGGGCTCGAAGCCGAGCTGATCGCGTTCTGTCGTGAGCATCTCGCGCACCCGAAGTGCCCCCGCAGCATCGACTTCACCGATGCGTTGCCCCGTCTGCCCACAGGAAAACTCTACAAGCGCCTGTTGCGCGAGCGCTACTGGGAAGGCAGGAGCACCCGGATCATCTAAAACAGTGCCACCCCGTCCAACCCTGCTCGCCCGATTCCACCTGGTGCGCGAAATCTGTTGGGGCGTGCGCGCTGTGACGATCCCACGCACAATTCACTCCGGCTCAACATGCGTCAGATGCTTCTCGTTGTCGTAGCTGTCTTTCTTGCCTCCTGTGCAATCAAGGAAGCTCTGACCGGCTCGCGCCGCTACGCGCCGGGTGCCGACATGCTTGGGCAAACGCCTGAGCAGGTGATCTTCAGCCTGGGTCAACCTGCGGCCACTCTGCAGGTACGCGCTGGTTCACGGCTCGTGTTCGTACGCGGCCCCTTCGGAAGGCACAGCTACTTTGTCGACTTCGACGAGGCTGGACGGATGATGGCCTTCGAGCAGGTCCTCACCCGCGAACGCTTCGCCCGCATCAATCCAGGAATGTCCGGTCAGGAAGTGATCGCAATCCTCGGGCCTTCCACCGAAATTCGGGGGCTCGCTTTCAACCGGATCGTCTGGTCGTGGCGCTACGAGAACTACGAGTGCTTGTGGTTCCAGGTGGAACTCGAAGCAAGCGGGGTGGTGCGCAGCGCCGGTCATGCAATCCTCCCCGAGTGTCTGGGTCGATCCCGGATCGTTGGCTTTTAGTTGCTTGCCGGAGGGCCCAGCCGAGGCCCTTCGGGGCATTTCAGCGCCTACCCGCGGACTGCGCGCAGTGCCGCAAGCTCTGCGGCTGCAAAGATGATCGCTGGAAATCCGGCGAGCCATGTCCAGAAGAAGCGGTTCAGGCCCAGATACACAAAAACCAGCAGATGAAAGACTGCTGCGAGGCCACATCCCATGAGCGCAAGCTTTGGATGCAGAAGACCAAACGGCATGAACACCTCCCAGACCATGAAGGACCAGGCGATGAGCGCTGCAATTCGGGGGATCCGCAGCCAGTTGCCGGCGCTCAGAGGCCCATGCACCGAGGCATCAAGAAAGTGGATGAGCGCCTCGCCGCTTCGCCACTCGGGCTGAAGCAGCTTGACCGCTCCTGCAACGAAGTAGGAGGTCAGCATATGAATGCAGATCAGCCAAAGGGCGGCGCGCTCGGGCAGATAGGTCCATGCAGCACCCGGAGTTGCCGGCGGGAGCGAAATCCCGGGCGCAACGGTGCCGTCACCTGGCGAAAACGCCCACAGTTGGCCCAGGCAGAGTCCAAACAGCAGGCTGTTGAGCATACTGAGCGTCATCAGGTCGCTTCCGCCATTGAAGGCGCCGCGCCAGCGTACCTGGGTGAGCAATTGCAGGAACCAAAGCGCAAGCACTACCTTGCAGTCGGCGAGACGCAGCGGTTGCCACGCGGCCTGACCCAGGAGCAACAGGGCGCATCCAAACCTCAGGCCGATCCAGACGCGCGCCCGCCCGGGTGCGTAAACCATCTTGAGCAGTGCGTACCAGCGCGCCGATCGGACCGCCAGGTCGCTGCCGAGGACTGGCCATGTGGCAACCCGGCACGCCAGCACGCTTCGCGCGAGTTGCCAGTCCTCGAGGCTTTGCAAAGCGATCGACCATGCGAGCAGCCCAAGCCCCAGCCTGAGTGCATCGAGCGGATCGTTCACCACAACAGCGTGGGCCGAAGGATCTGATCAGGCGCAGCGCAGGGGTGGAAGCAGGGCTGCAGACTCAATCGTTGGCGAGAGCAGAATCAGCCGCTCATCGTTTTCCGAAAGGTCGTCGTGGGGAAGAGAGGCATCGACGCGCGGGTTGATCAGAAGGATGCGGAACTCGAGTGCCGTCCAACCCGGCTGCTCGGCATCGGCAAGCGCAGCACTCAGGGCAAGCACGCTGCGGTACGCTGATCCTCGCGCGAGTTCCTCGGGGCTCAGGTCGTGGCGGCGGAGTTCGCCAGCGAGTTGCTCAACGAGCGTCTGCTGGTAGAGCTGGCCGAGTGTGAAGGGACTGTGAAGAATCCCGAGCAGACGGCATCGGGCCCGTGGCGCCCAGGTCGTATATCCCCTGGAGCACGCCTTGCGGTGCTGGGCAGGCCCGCCACCGCACAGTCGAACTTGAAGCAGCGGACGGTTGCCCAGCCGATCAAAGAATTGCCAGCTCGGCAGGAAGCTGCGCAGCAGCACAGCCCACGGTCCCTCGAGCGAGCGGCCGCGCAGCCGAAGACCGAGCAGCAGCAGGCCAAGGTATCCCCCGAGCAGGAGCGCCAGCGTGAGTGTCACGGGCCCACGCGAGGCAGCGCACTCTGCACATGGGCCATCGGCGGTTGGCTACTTTGCGCGGTACTCGTCGTGGCAGGCCTTGCAGGCACCCGCAGTGGCGTTCACCGCTGCCTTGAGGTCGTCAAGCCTGCCGGTTGCCGAGGCTGTTCGGAGCTTGCCAACCTCCACCACAAACTTTTCGCTCAGCTGCCGGAAGTCGTCCCGGTCTTTCCAGATTTCGGGCTTGGCCTTCGTGTCCCCCTTGTCGGTGCCCTCCACGAAGCCGGCCCAAGGGAGCGCTGCCATGTTGGCCACGACGAGCGCGTTGTCGGCTGCAATCTTTGCGTCGTAGGGCGCCTTGCCCTGGGCCATCGCAGCAAGGCGCGCAAAGTGCTGCTGCATCACGAAGAGCGCATTCTTGCGATACTTGACTGCATCCTCGGGTTTGGCAAACTGGGCGGATACTCCAGTGGGGACGCCCGCAAGCGCAACAGCGAGCAACCCGCTGGCGAAAGCTTTCAAGGGTGATCTGCCTGCTGCACGGATCATCGGTCCGATGCGGGTGGTGGCGAAGGTGGATGGATGCATGAGATTTCTCCCGGTGGTGTTGGCGTGAGGGATGAGGAAGGGTCCTGGTTTCGGGCGAGGAAAGTGGGGGTTGAAGCGAAACATGGGTGACGCTGCAGGAGTTGAATTCCACAATGTTCCAGGCTAATCATGGCGAATGATCGCACGCATAACGCCGCGCCGGCCAGCTTGAAGAAGGTCGCGGTGTGGGATTTGCCACTGCGCATCTTCCATTGGACGCTGGCGCTCGCAGTCCTCGGGCTGATCGTCACCGGTACCCAGGGGGGGGAGTTGCTCCTGCGTCATGCCCAGTTCGGCTATCTCGTGCTCGGTCTGCTTGCGTTCCGGGTGATCTGGGGGCTGGGGGGTCCTCGGCACGCACGCTTTTCGCAGTTTGTTCGGGGGCCTCGCGCCCTTTTCGGATATCTGAGGCTTCAACGCGAAGAGAAGTTGCGCTGGATCGGACATTCGCCCCCCGGTGGCTACGCGATTCTCGCAATGCTCCTGCTGCTTCTCGCCCAGGCCGGAACCGGCCTGATTGCCGACGACGAGATTGCCTTCTCGGGCCCGCTTGCCGCAGCAGTACCCGCGTCGTGGTCGGCTACTGCAACCTGGTACCACAAGACGATCGGCAAGCCGGCAATCCTCGGGATGATCGGCCTTCACCTCAGCGCAGTCTTCTATTATGTGATCGTGCTGCGCATCCCGCTGATCAGCGCGATGCTCACGGGCGAGCGCGAAATCCGGGGTTGAAGGTGCCCCACGCTGAAGCGGGAGCGGTAGCGGGGGCGGGGGCAGCACACGCCTGCGGCGGAAAGTCTCAATCGCCGTCGGCTTGCCGGTCGGCGGTCTCACCCGGCCTGCGCACCGCCATTTCGAGCAAGGCATCCAGGGGAACGATCCGCAGGGCGGCCTGGTTTGTTGCCTCGAGAACCACTGGCGGGGCGAATCCTGCGTCGTAGGCCTGCAGCCAGCGCGATGCGCACACGCACCAGCGGTCCCCAGGCTTGAGTCCCGGGAACCGATACTGCGGCACCGGCGTGGAGAGGTCGTTGCCGACTGCCTTCGAGTAGCGCAGGAAGGCCTCGCTCACCTTGCAGCACACCGTGTGGCTCCCCACATCCTGCGGTCCAGTCTCGCAGCATCCATCCCGGAAAAAACCGGTGACCGGATCGTAGGAGCACGCCATCAGCGGTGTGCCGAGCACGTTGACCGAACCGTGAATACTCATGGATACTCCCCGCGGAGCTTGGAACAGGGTCTTGATGCTCTCACAACCGGAGAACCCCGCTTGGCAGCGGAAGATTTCGACGTGCTTGTCGTTGGTGCCGGTTCAGCCGGCGCGGTACTCGCCTCGCGACTCAGCGAGGATCCGGCGTTGCGCGTACTCCTGCTGGAAGCCGGGGAGTCGTCGCATCCGCTCACCCCGATGCCGATCTCCTTTGGCCTGCTGCACGACGATCCCGAGGTGAACTGGCTGTATGCATCGGAGCTTGAGCCCGGCCTTGCCCGGCGTTCGATGCGTGTGACCTGCGGCAGGATCCTGGGGGGGTCGAGCGCGATCAACGGGATGGTCTGGACGCGCGGCCAGCGTCAGGACTACGACGACTGGGAGGCGCTCGGCGCCCGTGGCTGGGGCTGGCGCGAGGTTGCCCCGTTCTTCGAGCGTTGTGAACACTTCGTGGGCGGCGAGGCGCTGCCCGCACGCGGTCGATCAGGACCGATCAGGCTCAGCGAGGTCAGCGATCCGAATCCGCTGTATGACGCGATCTTCGCGGCCGGCGCAGCGCTTGGCTATCGTCGCAATCCCGACTACAACGGCGCCTCGCAGGACGGGCTGGCGTTAGCCCAGGCCTCGATCCACCTTGGACGGCGGGTGAGCGTTGCCGAGGGCTATCTCGAGGAAGCCCGCCAGCGACCGAACCTGCGCGTGATGACCGGGGTGCAGGTGCAGAACCTTCTCCTCGATGGAAGGCGCTGTACAGGGGCCGCATACCGTCGTGCCGACAAATTCTGGCATGTGGGCGCGCAGGAGACCGTGCTTTGCGCGGGAGCCCTCGGGTCGCCCCAACTGCTGGAGCGCTCGGGCATCGGCAACCCGGAGGTTCTCGGGTCGCTCGGCATTGCGGTCGTCCACGCCTTGCCGGCGGTGGGCGAGAACCTGCGCGATCATCTCAACACCCCCGTCGTCTGGCGCCTCAAGGACCCGGCGCACTCCGCCAACCACCTGGCGCAGGGCCTCGCGGCATTTCGCCAGTTGCTGCGTTACATGAGCCAGGGCACTGGCCTGATGAGCCTGCCCTTCGCACCGCTGCTCGGTTTTCTCAAGACCGATCCCCTCCTTGCCCGGCCTGACGTGCAGATGCACCTGATGCCCTACGCGATCCGCGATACGCTGCCGCGCAGGTCCGAGGAGTTTCCCGCGATGACCTCCACCTCCTGCGTTTTGCGGCCTGAAAGCGTGGGCGCGGTGCACCTGCGCTCAGCCGACCCGCGAGAGCCGCCCGGGATACGCTTCAACTATCTGGATAGTCCACAGGACCAGCAGGTGGCGCTTCGCGGCTTTCGCCTGCTGCGGCGCCTGATGGCCACCGCCCCGATGCCCGCACTCATTCTCGACGAATCCGCCCCGGGTCAAGGGGTCCGGACCGATGACGAGGTACTCGCCTGGATCGCCTCGCGGGCGCAGAGCGCCTGCCACCCGGTGGGCACTTGCCGCATGGGTAGCAGCGGTCAGACGAGCGTGGTGGACAACAAGTTGCGGGTGCATGGGATTGGGGGCCTGCGGATCGCCGACGCCTCGGTGTTTCCCTCGATGCCCTCGGGCAATACGAACGCTCCCGCGATCATGCTCGGCGAGCGGGCTGCGGATATCCTGCGGTCAACACTCGCACTGCGCCGACGGGTCGAATCAAGCCTGGACGTCGGATCACCCAGAGCGTGATGGCTGGTGCTGCGCGCCTGCTCGCCAGATCACTCAGACCGCCAGTTCAACCCAGATCGGCTGATGGTCCGAACCTGCGGCCTCGCTGTCGATCCACGCACGGCGTAGCGAAGAAGCCAGATCGGTGCTCGCAAAACAGTAATCGATACGCTCGCCGTCCTCGAGCGAGCCGTTGCGGCAGGTGATGCCTTCATCTTCGCGATGTCCGGCCTCCACCCAGGTGTCCACAAATCCGTCGCGCGTATTCATCCTGCCGTAGGCGGGGCTCCAAGGGCCCACGATTCGCGCATAGAGGGAAGATCGCGCGCTGAAATTGAAGTCCCCCATGAGAAGCGCCTCCCTCGGCATCGGGCCCGCATCGATCGACTCGCTGAAATCGGCCTTCACCGTGGATCCACACCATCCAGGGCCCTCGTCGTAGGCTCCCTTGTGCAGCGCGAGCAGGCGCAAAACCTGATCTTCCCGATCGGCGTCCGAGAGGTGCGAGAGATGCACCGACACAACCCGCAGCGCTCTGCCGAGCGGTGTGAGGATCACACCCTCGAGCGCGCTGCGCTGAAGCGAGAACTGACGCAGCGTGCCCATCTTCGGCAGCAGGTGGTTGCGGGCGTTCAGGATCGGACTGCGGCTGAGCAACATGTTGCCAAACTGCCGCCGTCGCTGCAGCACAGTTCCATCGGCGCGGAGCACGTCGGCGTGCAGATCCAGACCTGCGCCATACACCCAGTGGTAGCCGGGCAGCAGACCGGCGAGGGCCTCGGCCTGGTCGACCATACCGGTGCGCTGCGCATGCCGCTCCACTTCCTGCAGCGCGATCAGGTCGGCTCCGGCGAGGCTGCGCGCAATACGCGGCAAGTCAACGCACCCGTCGCGCCCGGTACCATACTGGATGTTGTAGCTCACACAGAGCATGGTGACCTCTCAGTGCATGGTGACTTGAAGAGCGCGTTGACGTGCAAAGCCGTGTGAATCCCTGGCCGCATCCCCCGAAGTGAACGCAGTCTATCGCGGTCCGCAACGTATCGTCTGCCTCACGGAGGAGACGACCGAGTGGCTCTACCTGCTCGGCGAGTCTCATCGCGTGGTGGGAATCTCCGGCTACACGGTCCGCCCTCCCGAGGCCCGCCGTGAAAAACCGCGGGTCTCGGCCTTCCTCGACGGGAAGGAGGACCGCATCGTGGCACTTGAACCCGATCTGGTGATCGGTTTTTCCGACATGCAGGCAGCGCTTGCCGACAAGCTGATCCGGGCCGGACTCAACGTGTGGATCAGCAACCAACGCAGCATCGCGGAGATTCTGCAAACGATGCGGACCGTCGCACTCCTCGTTGGCGCAAGCGCGCGTGCCGAGGTCTGGATCGCGGATTGCCTGCAAAGCCATCAGGCGATGCGCGAGGCGGCTCGGGAGTGGGATTGGCGTCCCCGCGTGTACTTCGAGGAGTGGGATGCGCCGATGATCTCGGCAATCCGCTGGGTGTCGGAACTCGTTGGGATCGCCGGGGGAGACGATATCTTTCCCGAGCTGGCTCAGCAATCGCTGGGACGCCATCGCGTGGTGGCTGACGCCAATGCGGTGATTGAACGCAACCCCGAAGTGATCGTTGCATCGTGGTGCGGCAAGAAGTTTCGTGCGCAACATCTGCACGCCCGCCCGGGCTGGTCCGGCATCGAGGCCTTGCGCCGGGGCGAGTTGCACGAGATCAAGTCGTGCGACATCCTGCAGCCAGGCCCGGCCGCACTGGGCGATGGTGTACGCCAGTTGCATGCAATTCTTGCTGCAGCCGCAGCCCGGCGCGCTGGCCCCGTGCCCTGAGGAGCGCCATTGCCCGATCGGGCCGATTCGTGACCAGGCCGTCCACCTGCATGTCAAGCAATTGCTCCATGGTGGCGGTGTCGTCCACGGTCCAGGCAAGTACCTGCAGCCCAACGCGGTGCGCCATCTCGATCTTCGCGGCATTGAGGTTCTGGTAGGCGCACGACCAGTGGGTGCCTCCTGCAGCCCGGATCATGTGCGCCACCGAGGGGAAGTTTCGCAGCTGCCAGCCCGCAGTCCACGGGGAGTCTGCGCCCGCACCGAGGTTGTCGAAGTTCGGGAGCGACGCAGTGAGGTACACAGTGGGCATGCCCGGTGCCTTGCGTTGAACGAGAGCAAGGCTGCGCCAGTCGAAGGAGAGTATCTGCACACGCCGGTTCAGGCGGTAGCGGTCAATCTGCGCCAGAAGTGCATCCACCACCACTTCGGGCGGTGGCGTCAGGTCGGGGCGCAGCGGAAAGAGCTTGGTTTCGATCGCATAGCGCACCATGGGTCGGGTTGAGCGCTCCACCATCTCGAAGAGGTCGGCAAGGCGCGGAATCCGCAGGTCCTCGATGGCTTGCTGCTCGGGATAGCGCGCCGCATAACGGCTTCCCGCGCGCAGGCGTCCGACCTGGTAGCGCTGCAATTCGGCGAAACTCAGATCCACGATGCGCGGGCCTCGCGCATTGAGGAAGCTGCCATCCGGTCCGCGGGTGATGTCTGGATTGAGGTCGGGATCGTGACTGATCACCACCTCTGCGTCGCGGGTCATCACCACATCGAGTTCGAGCGTGTCCACACCGAGTTCGAGCGCCCGCGCGAAGGAAGGCAGCGTGTTCTCGGGCAAGAGCCCAGGCGCACCACGGTGCCCCTGCACATCAACGCTGCGCACTGCTGCGTTCGCGCGCGCGGCGAGCGCGAAGCCTGCAAGCGCGGCGCCTTGCAGCACCGCCCGGCGGCCTGGCAGCGCGCGCACAATCAACCGATCACGCCTTCCACGCGAAGGTTTCGTTGCTTTCCGAAGCGGGATTCCCAACGCATGTCAGACGCCCTCAACGCGAGCACTGTGCTCGATTCGCTACTGTACCGCGATGCCTTCGGCACGCCTGCGATGCGCGCGGTGTTCTCCGACCAACGATTTCTTGAGCGCTGCGTCGAGGTTGAGATCGCACTCGCGCAGGCGCAGGCGGGTTGCGGTGTGATTCCCGGCCACGCCGCTCGCGAGATCGCTGCGCTCGCCCGCGCCGACAAGCTCGATCTCGCAAAGCTCAAGGCCGAGACCGACAACGTGGGCTATCCCATCCTTCCGCTGGTGCATCAGCTGGTGACACAGTGCGGCGACTCGGGTCGCTATGTGCACTGGGGCGCAACCACGCAAGACATCATGGACACCGCTCTGGTGTTGCAGTTGCGCGAGGCCTTCGCTGCGATCGACGAAGACCTCCGGTCGCTTCGCCGCATCCTGCGGGCACTCGCCACACAGCACCGCGCCACGGTGATGGCGGGCCGCACACATCTGCAACAGGCGCTGCCGATCACCTTCGGCTACAAGGCCTGCGTCTGGCTTTCCATGCTCGACCGTCATCAAACGCGTCTGGCGCAACTGCTCCCACGCCTCATGGTGGGCCAGTTTGCAGGCGCAGTGGGCACGCTGGCCTCGCTCGGCAGTGAAGGCATGCGGGTGCAGCAGGCGCTCATGGAAAGGCTCGACTTGGCTGCACCGGTCTGCACCTGGCATGTTGCACGCGACAATCTGGCCGAGGCGCTCAACCTCCTCGGGCTGATCAGTGCAAGCCTTGCGAAGATCGCACTCGATGTGATCCTGCTTGCCTCAACCGAAGTTGGGGAAGTCTCCGAGCCTTTCGTGCCGGGGCGGGGAGCGAGCAGCACGATGCCGCAAAAGCGCAATCCGATCAGCAGCGAACTGATCCTTGCCGCTGCGCGGGGTGTACGTCAGCATGCGGGCCTGATGCTCGATGCGATGGTCCAGGATCTGGAACGCGCCACCGGTCCCTGGCACGCCGAGTGGCTGGCGGTGTCGCAAGGCTTCGTGCTGACCGCAGGCGCTTTGCAACAGGCGCGCTTCCTGCTGCGCGGGCTCGAAGTACGCCCGGAGCGCATGCGCACCAACCTCGACGCCAGCCGGGGACTCATCATGGCCGAGGCTGTGATGATGGGCCTTGCACCGCATCTCGGACGCCAGCAGGCCCATGACGTGGTCTACGAGGCCTGCCGCAGGGTGCACGACGGAGCGTCCACCCTCGCCGAACAACTTGCGGCGGATCCGCAGCTTAAAGAGCAGTTGTCGGCGGCACAGATCGCAGCGCTTGGCGACCCCGCGAACTACCTGGGGAGTACCCAGGCAATCATCGACCGCACGATCGCCGCGTCGGAGGCGATCGACCGGGATCGGTGAGGCAGGCAGGTGCCTTGCGCTGCAGCGCTCAGCGGTACACGCCGTCCCACGCCTTGGCGTTGAAGTGCGCCGACATGCCGTCGGCGCTCACTTCCGGTCGCTTGAGTTCGAAGATGTTTTCTGCGCCCACCACTGCATAGTCCATGTAGCCCAGTCGTGCGATCGGCCGGATCGCGGCCACATCCACCCGGCCCTCGCGCAGATAGCGGTCGTCGATGTAGACCCCCACCACTTCGCCAAAGACCACCGTCCAGAACGACTCGGTTGAGCCGTGCGGGGCAGGCATCGGAACGATCTTCCACAGCCTGCACTCGAGCGCCACCGGGCTCTCCGCCACCCGGGGTGCCTTCACCAGGACGGAGTTGGCGGGCGTGAGGCCTGCGAGTGCAAACTCGTCGACGTCCGGTGCCACCGCAGCCGAACTCATGTTCATCGCGTCGCGCAGCGCATGCGTGGCAAGCGAAAAGCAGAACTCTCCACTGTGCTCGATGTTGCGCAGGCTGTCCTTGCGTCCGCCCGAGGAGAAGACCACCATGGGCGGCTTGTCGCTCACAGCGTTGAAGAAGCTGTAGGGAGCCAGATTGAGCACCCCGTTGGCTGCAACCGTGGAAACCCAACCAATCGGCCGCGGTACGACCACCGCCTTGAAGGGGTCGTGCCGCATGCCATGACGGTTCGTCTGCGTGTTGTAGTGCACGACTTGCCGGAACCTACCTGGTGTAGCTCTTGATCAGGTCCCGCGCCGCCGCAAGCAGCGCCTTGCCGTCGACCCCGCGCTTGTTCATGTCCTCAACCCACTCATCGTCGAGCTTGTCGGTGGCCTGCTTCCATTTCTCGAGTTCGGCCTTGGGGATGGTGTTGATGGTGTATCCCGCAGTGGACGCGAAGGTTGCGCGCCCGGGAACGTCATTGCCGGCCTGGGTACGTCCGAGGAAAGCCGAGAACTCGCGACCGGAATTCTTGTCGATCACGGCCCTGAGGTCAGCGGGAAGGGAGTCGTAGCGGGCCTTGTTCATCGGCACGATGAAGAAGGTGGTGTAGAGCGCCTCGTAGCTGCGGTCGGGTTCGGCCACGAACCTGGTGAGTTCGTGGACGCGCAGTCCAGGCGCCACCTCATAGGGAATGACCGCGCCGTCGATCACACCCTTGGAGAGAGCCTCGGGCACTTGCGGCACCGGCATTCCCACCGGCGTTGCGCCAAGCATACCGAGCATCTTGGTGGTGAGACGGGTGGGCGCGCGCAACTTCATTCCCTTGAAGTCGGCGAGCGAGGTGATCGGTTTGTTGCGGGTGAAGATGTTGCCGGGACCATGAACATGGACTGCGAGAAGCTTCACTTGCGCGTACTCGTCCATCGCGTACTTCTGCACATAATCCCAGGCCGCGCGGCTGGTGGCATCGGCGTTGGTCATCATGAAGGGCAACTCGAAGATCTCCGACTTCGGGAAGCGACCTGCGGAGTACCCGGCAACTGTCCACACCACATCGGCCACGCCGTCCTTGGCCTGGTCGAAGAGCTGCGGAGGCGATCCGCCGAGTTGCATCGCCGGAAAGATCTGGCATTGCAGACGGTTGTTCGAGTCACGGGCGATGTTGCTGCACCAGTCAGCCAGCATCTTGGTGTGCTGGATCGACTGGGGCCCGAGGAAATGGTGGACCTTGAGCGTGATCGTCTGGGCGGCAGCGAATGCCGGCACCGCGAGCGTTGCCAGACAGAGGCCCCACCGGGAAAGTCGTTTTGCCATAAGACGGTCTCCTTTTGTTGAACGTTGAAGCCTGAGTGTAAGAGGTATTCAGACTGAAGTCCTCCCCGGTGCGCAGGAGGCTATGATCCCAGGCACCGGCCATGTGTGTGGCCCACACGCATCCACCCTGCCCAACACGCGCCTGGCCTCCACGCATCACCCACGCTGAACGCACCCGCCGCATGACCAATCCCCGATTCTGCCCGGTCCTGTCGCAAGCGCCTGAAGGCAGCTGCACGAGCCACGCATGAGCCTGGAATCGGTGCGGCAGCACTTTGAAGACCTCGCGCTTGACCTCACGATCATCGAGACGAGCGAAGAGACTTCCACGGTGGAAAGTGCGGCGCGAGTGCTTGGCGTTGAGGCTGCGCACATTGCAAAAACGCTCGCATTCAGGCTTGCTGACCCCACGGTGATCCTGCTCGTCACACGCGGCGATGCACGCATCGACAATGTGAAGTTCAAGCAGCGCTTCGGCAAAGCCAGGATGCTTGCACCCGGGGACGTGGAGTTGCTGACCGGGCATCCGGTGGGTGGCGTGTGCCCCTTTGGTCTGCGCGCGCCGCTTCCGGTGTATGCCGACGTTTCGATGCGGGTCTTCGACCGGGTGTATCCGGCTGCCGGCAGCCGCAATTCGGCGTTGTGCATCGCACCCTCGGCGCTTGCGCAACTGACGGGCGCAACCTGGGTGGACGTTTGCAGGATACCCGGGTAATGTTCAACCCCGGTGGGGAGTTGTTCAGTGCAACAGGGCGCAGTTACACGCTCTGGGCCAGGCTTCCGGGAGGATCCATGTGATTGCCGCAATTGTCATGATTCTGATCGGGGCCTCTGCGCTTGCCGCCTGGCTGGGATTTCGTGCAGGATACCGGCGTGGCTGGCAGGCGCGCGATCAGCAACAACCCTGAAGTCCGTGGATAAGGTGGAGTATGCGATGAAGAAGATCCTCGCTGCAGTGCTTGCGCTGGCGGTTCCGCATGCCGCGGGTGCCTTTGGGATCAGCACCGGCAACGATCTGGTACAGCAGGGCTTCCATGTGGAGCGACGCATCAACGATGGTCTGAGCCAGAACCCTGCGGCCGACCGTGAGTTGCTGGGGCACCTGAACGGCTTTGTGATCGGCTCGGTACTGATGCTTGCACATACCGATCCCCGGGTTTGCATGCCCAAGGACGGCACGCTGCAGCAGCACAAGGCCGTGATTCGACGCTACCTCGAGAGCAATCCCGCCCTGCTTGGCCGCCACGCCAGCGTTCTCGTGCGGGAGGCCATGATTCAGGCGTTTCCCTGCAAGGACAAGTCGTAGCGCTCTGCGCGCGCTGCGCGCAAGCCAGACGAGGTCGGGCCAGCGTTTGCCTGGAGAAAGCCTCGCCCTGTTCTGTGAGCAGCTCAATTGCCTGCGGTTTTCCCACCGGTGGGAAAACGGCGGGAGAACGGTGGGAGAACGGCGGGAAAACCGTGGAAAAACGGTGGGAAATCCGCGGAAACAGACCTGACGAACCCTCAAGGATTCGCCAAGTCGCTGATTTATCTGGTGGCGAATCAGGGACTCGAACCCCGGACCTGCGGATTATGATTCCGTTGCTCTAACCGACTGAGCTAATTCGCCTGGAGCAAAGTGTAGCGGATTATGCAGGGGTCACCTGCAAGTGACGCCCCCCCTCGCGCTGAAACAGCAGACTGAAGCGGCATCCGGCTGTGCCCGCGGCCACCCCGAATACGGTGCCCGGCTGCCCGGGACTTTCGGTCCGGACAAGCGCACGGACCCGCGCCTCGAGTTCCCCCGGTGCAAAGGGCTTGGCGATGAAGTCACCGGCGCCGGCATCGAGCATGCGCACCCGCCGCTCCACCGAGTCGGTGGCGGTGAGGATCAGCACAGGCACCGCAGACTGACGGGCCCGCAAGCGCCTGAGTACTTCCAGCCCGGGGATACCAGGTCATCCAGGGTCGAGGATCACAGGATCGGACGCATCGAGCCCGAGGGCGTTGTGGGCGCGGTAGCCGGATACAAGATGATCCACGGCGTAGCCGGCCTGCCGAAGCGAGCGGCTCAGGCCGTTTGCAATGACCTCATCGTCTTCCACCAGCAGGATGCGCATCGCCTGTCTGCCTGCGCGCTGCCCGCCGTATTGCCTCGGCCGTCTGTTCTGCAACACGCGCTGCCGCACAGGCGTAATCCCCGCCGCTGCTCACGTAAAGGATTGCGCGTGAAGAATTGATCATCATGCCGAACCCGCGCCGGTCAAGACCTGCGCCGACCGCGGCTTCGATATCCCCACCCTGCGCGCCGATGCCAGGTACGAGCAGCGGAAGATCAGGGGCAATCTCTCTCACGCGGCGAAGTTCCCCAGGGTAGGTCGCCCCCACCACGAGGCCGATCTGGCCCCCTGCGTTCCACCGGGTTGCGGCAAGATGCGCCACATGCTCATAGAGGGCACAATGCCCGGCAAATGGAGCAGCTTCCGGGGGCGCCACCTGCCCGCGAGCGGTTGCAAGGCCCACAGGGAGCGCCTGCAGATCTGCGCCCCCTGGATTCGAGGTTCTGCAGAGAATGATCACGCCGCGGCCTGCATAGGCGAGATAGGGGTTGATCGAATCGCCCCCCATGTAGGGGCTGACGGTGACCGCGTCGGCCTTGTAGCGTTCGAAGGCTTCGCGCGCGTAGTGTTCTGCCGTGCTGCCGATGTCACCGCGCTTGGCATCGAGAACGACAGGAATCTGCGGATGAAACGCCCGCAGGTGCTCCATCAGACCCGTCAGTTGATCTTCGGCGCCGGCGCTTGCAAAGCAGGCGATTTGCGGCTTGAATGCGCAGGCAAAGGGAGCGGTTGCATCGGCAACGCCAGCGCAAAACTCGAGGATGGCGTTGGTTCGGCCACGCAAATGCAGAGGAAAGCGCCGCGGGTCCGGGTCGAGCCCAACGCAGAGCATCGACCCGGATTGCTTCCAGGCGTTGCGCAGTTTCGCGAGGAACCCCTCGCAGCCGGGGGCGGCGGTTGGCGTCATGTGAAGCTGGGGCTAAGCTAAGGAAAGCGGGATGCGCACAGGCATGGTCGGGCAGGATATAAAGACGAAGACAGACGAAGACGAAGACGAAAGCGACGGCGAAGGCGTCAACCTGAGCACCACTTGCGCCGCCCACCGCCGGCCCGCGCCTCGGGAGTACGCATCGCGACCATTATGCGGATACTCGCAGGATCAGCGTTGGCGCATCGTCGCATCGGCGCAGAGCCTCGGGGGACGTGCCAGCTTGACAGCGCCTGCATGAAGGGGTGGCCTGCCATGAACGAGGCCCACCGTGGACGTCTGTTTCGTTCCGGCTCAAGGGTTGACCTCTGAGGCAGGCCCTGCAGTCGGTCAACCACCACTGGATCAGGACTTTAGAGCTCGCGGGGAACTTCAGGACATGGCCGAGCGGTCGTTCAAGGAAGAAGTCCAGAAGCTTCGCCTTTCGGAGGGCGAGATCTTTCGCGGCGAGGGCATTCTTGCGGTTACCAAGGCCTTGCTCGAGTCGGGCGTGGCCTACGTGGCCGGTTATCAGGGGGCGCCGATTTCCCACCTCATGGATGTGCTTGCCGATGCGCAGGACATCCTCGCAGACTACGGCATCCACTTCGAGAGCAGCGCGAGCGAGGCCACTGCGGCCGCGACGCTTGCCGCCAGTGTGAACTACCCACTACGCGGTGCGGCAAGCTTCAAGAGCACCGTTGGGACGAACGTTGCGAGCGATGCACTCGCCAATCTTGCCTCGGGGGGCGTGACCGGCGGAGCGCTGATCATCGTTGGCGAGGACTACGGCGAGGGCAGCTCGATCATGCAGGAGCGGAGCCACGCCTTCGCGATGAAGTCGCAAATCTGGCTCCTCGACCCGCGCCCGAACCTTCCCTCGATCGTGAGCGCAGTCAAGACTGGCTTCGAACTGAGCGAGGCGAGCAACACGCCGGTGATGCTGCAGCTGCGCATCCGTGCCTGCCATGTGCACGGGCACTTTGTTGCAGGCCGCAATCGATCGCCCCGGTTCACACTGCGCGAGGCCATGGAGCAGCCCCGGCGCGACACCGCACGGATCGTGCTTCCCCCGGCGAGCTTTGCGCATGAACAGGAAAAGGTGCTGGCGCGCTGGCCCTCGGCAGTCCGCTTCATCCGCGAGCACGGCTTGAACGAGCGCTTCGGGCCTGGCGGACGCAGGGTACTGGCTGCGGGCGAAGCAACAGGCCTGGGCCAGGTTGTCGACGCGCAGGCGGCCCAGGCTGCGCTTTGCATCGGAATCATCACGCAGGGAGGGCACTACAACACCCTGATGCGGGTACTGCTCAATCTCGGGCTTGCAGACCTCTTTGGTCGTAGTGCAGTTCCGATCCATGTCATGAACGTAAGCTACCCGGTGCTCGAGGAGGAGATCGCTGATTTCTGCACCCACCGGCGCGCCATCCTGCTGGTGGAGGAAGGTCAGCCCAATTTCCTCGAGCAAAACATCGCAGCGATCCTGCGCGCGCGGGGAAGTGGCTGCGCTCTGCACGGCAAGGATATGCTGCCCGTTGCAGGCGAGTACACCGCAGCGGCATTGCTCGCCGGCCTTCGATGCTTTCTCGAGGAGCACGGGGTTCTGCCCGTTGATTCCAGGCGCACCATGCAACCCCACGGCTGGCCTGAGGTGCCAGGCGATCGGCCGCACGAGGATCGCGCAACCGGGATGCCCAGGGCGCCGAGCCGGGTCATCGCACTGCACCCGGAAGCGGTTGTGCACAACCGGCCGCCGGGATTCTGTACCGGCTGTCCTGAGCGACCGATCTTCACAGCCATGAAGCTGCTCGAGCGCGAACTTGGCCCGCACCATGTGGCGGCCGACATCGGCTGCCATCTTTTCTCCATCCTTCCACCGTTCAACCTTGGCAATACCACCATGGGCTACGGGCTGGGTACCGCGAGCGCTGCGGCGATGAATGTGCAGGCAGGCAAGCGGGTGATCAGCGTGATGGGCGACGGAGGTTTCTGGCACAACGGTCTCACCAGCGGCGTTGCCAACGCGGTATTCAACCGTTCGAGCAACGTCACACTGATCGTTGACAACAGCTACACCTCGGCCACCGGTGGCCAGGACATCCTCTCGTCGAAGACAGCCAACCCCACACGCAGCACCGGGCATGCCATCGAGCAAGCGGTCCGCGGCGTTGGGGTCAGCTGGGTCCGCACTGTCACACACACCTACAACCTGAAGTCGATGATGGATGCGCTCCGGCAGGCGCTTCGTTCAACGGAACCGGGACCCAAGGTGGTGGTGGCGCAAAGCGAGTGCATGCTCAACCTGCAGCGACGCGAACGCCCACAGCTGCGCAGGCGCCTTGCCGCCGGCGAGCGCGTTGTACGTGAACGTTTCGGCGTGGATGCGGATACCTGCACCGGGGATCGCGCATGTATCCGTTTGTCCGGGTGTCCCTCGCTCACGATCCGGAGCAACCCCGACCCCTTGCGGACCGAACCGGTGGCCACCGTGGTCGAGTCGTGCGTGGGGTGTGGGCTTTGCGGAGAAGTGGCGCATGCAGCGGCCCTGTGCCCGTCGTTCTACAGGGCGAGCATCGTCAGCCATCCCTCGGCCTGGGATCGGCTGCGCCAACGGCTGCGCAATGCCGTGATTGCGTGGCTGCAGCGCCGCGATGCAGCGCGCAGCGCGCGCTGGTCGATCGGGGAATCCGTCTGAGTCGGGAACCTCCACGGCTGATCCGCATCGCAGTGCTCGCGATGGGCGGCGAGGGCGGCGGGGTCTTCGCCGACTGGCTGGTTGACCTTGCCGAGCATCACGGTCACGTGGCGCAGAGCACCTCGGTGCCCGGAGTCGCGCAGCGCACCGGTGCCACCGTGTACTACGTGGAGATTGTGCTGCATGCCGGCAGCAACGCGAGCCCGGTGATGGCGCTGATGCCCCTTCCGGGCGATGTGGATGTGGTGATCGCCTCCGAGCTCATGGAGGCGGCCCGTGCAGTGCAGCGGGGACTCGTCACCCCTGAGCGAACTGTCCTCGTGAGCTCCACCCACAGGGTCTACGCCATGGCCGAGAAAACCGCGCTTGGCGATGGTCGCGCGCAGAGCGCGGCACTCCTCGCATCGGCCAGCGCTGCGGCTCGCCGGCTGATCGCCTTTGACATGCAAAGGGTGGCCGAGGAGGAGGGCAGCGTGATCAGCGCGGTGCTGCTGGGCGCACTTGCCGCAAGCGAGGCACTGCCCTTTGGCCGCGATGACTACATGGAGACGATCCGCCGAGGCGGCATCGGCGGCGCTGCGAGCCTCCGCGCCTTCAGCGCGGGCTACGATCAGGCGCTGCGCCCGCCGCTCCCAGGCAACGAATCACCCCCGCTGCACCCGCCGCGTCCAGCCAACGTATCGCCCCCGCAACACCTGCCGCTCCCAGCCCGTTCGAAGGAGCCAGCGTTGCCCGCCGGCACCCCAGAGGCGATGCCGGTTGCTGCCCATCCGCAGGTGCAGGCGCTGCTCGACCGCGCCGCACGGGAGCATCACGAAGCGGCAACCCGGCGGGTCGTCGTGACGGGACTGCGCCGGCTGATCGACTACCAGGACCCAGCCTGGGCCAACGACTACCTCGAACGGCTTGCGGCGTTGCGCGCCAGCGTGGCGGCCGCAAGGGCCCCCGAGCGGCAGCCGGAGGGCGAGTTGCTGATCGCCGAAGCCGCGCGGCATCTTGCGCTCTGGATGAGCTGGGAGGACGCAGTCCGGGTGGCCGAACTCAAGACGCGTGACAGCCGCTTTCATCGGGTGCGGTCCGAAGTGCGGGCGGGGCCTGGCGAGTTGCTGTCGATTCGGGAGTACCTCCACCCCCGCCTGCAGGAGGTTGCGGACACCCTGCCCGCAGCGCTCGGGCGTCACCTGCTCAAGCGTGGATGGCTTGGCCGGATGGTTGAGCGGATTGCCTCACGCGGCCGGATCGTGGAGACCACTTCGCTGCGCGGCTTCCTGCAATTGTGGGCGCTGGCGCGCCTCAAGCGCTGGCGACGCGGGTCCTTGCGGTTTGCGGTGGAGGAGGCGCGCATCCATGCATGGCTTGCCGATGTGCATGCAGCAGCCGCGCGGCGGGATCTGCCGCTGGCTCTCGAGATCGTGCGCTGCCAGCAACTGGTCAAGGGCTACGGGGACACCCATGCAAGGGGATGGCGCAGCTTCGAAAAGCTCCAGATCGTCTGGCGACAACCGGGCCCCCGACAGCATGAACGGGTCGCCGCCCTGCGCGCTGCGGCGCTGGCCGACGAGGAGGGGCATGCGCTTGCTCAGGCCCTGGGCGCCTCCGGGCCACAAACGCACGGCGGCGGCTGAGGGCACCGTCAACGGCGCAGGGCATCGGCGGCGTCAAGGGTTCGTGCGGCAAGGCTCGGTCCGGTCTGCAGCGAAATGCGCGTTGCGCAAGCAAAGCTACACTTCCCACCGTGCAAGTCCCCCTTCAAACCCTCCCCCGAAAAGCGATGCCATCAACCCTCGACCTTGACCAACTGGTCCAACCCGACCGGGTCCACCGCAAGGTCTACACCGAGCCCTCGATCTTCGAGTTGGAGATGGAGCACATCTTCGAGGCAACCTGGGTGTACTGCGGACACGCGTCCCAGGTGGCGCTGCCCGGGCAGTTTCAGACCCTCACGATCGGCAGGCAGCCGATGGTGATGGTGCGGGCGCTCGATGGACGGATCCATGTGCTCTACAACCGTTGTCCGCACCGCGGTGTGCAGCTCTGCGGAAGCCCTCGCGGCAACACCGGCAGCGGTTTCGTCTGCCCCTACCATGCGTGGAGCTTCCATCTCGACGGGCGGGTTCGCGCGATTCCTCTCAAGCAGGGCTACGAGGGTACCCGCCTCAACCCCAACGATCCGCAGTGCAGCATGACGCCCGCTGCGCGTGTCGACAGCTACCGCGGCTTTGTCTTTGCGAGCCTCAGCCCCCACTGCCCACCGCTGCTCGAGTTTCTCGGCGACGCTCGGGTTGCCTTCGACGACATGTGCGACCGCTCACCCGAAGGTGAAGTGGAGGTTGTACCGATCTGCCACCGGGTCGTGCAGCAGTCGAACTGGAAATTCTTCATGGAGAACCAGCTCGACGCCTTGCACCCTTCGGTCACCCACCAGTCGACCGGCGTGTCGGCGCGCCGCGTCGAAAAGCGGGTGAGGGAAAAACACGGCGAGGCCCCGCTTCACTTCCACTACCTGTCAACCTTTGCCTCGAGCTTCGATCAGTGGGATTCGGTCCAGACTGTGAATTTTCCCAGAGGCCACGGAGTGCTCAAGGCCTACATGGGACTGCGCCCTTCAGACCCCGACAGCCGCGCCTACGAGGACTTGCTGCGCCAGGCCTACGGTGCCGACAGGACCGAGGAGTACCTGTCGCGCAGTATTCACCATGTACTCATCTACCCTTACCTTTCGGTGCAGTCGCCGCTGCAGCAGTTGCGCTGCCTGCGCCCCCTCGGCCCCGACCAGACACTCTCCGAGATCTGGCATTTTCGCCTCAAGGGCGCACCCGAGGCGATCTACAGGCGCGCAATGTGGTACTTCAACCTGGTGAACTCGCCGGCCACGATGATCAACGCCGACGACCTCGAGAACTGGGCCCGTGCCCAATGGGGCCTGCAAGCCAGGGGAAACGACTGGGTGAGCTTTCACCGCAACATGGGCAGCGATACCGAATCGGCGGGGATTGTGTACTCCACCAAGGGTACCTCCGAGGTGGTGATGCGCAACCAGTTCAAGGCCTGGCGCGAGTACATGCACGCTGCCGCCACGCCTGCGGCGACGGCGCAAGCCCCGGCTGCGGCAAACCGGTAAACGATCCCATGCCCGAAGACAGGGTGAGGCAAGCGCTTGGCACCGGGGTGGTGATCGAACCGGTCCAGTCGCTCACCGGTGCAGAGTCGATTGCGCCCGACCATCAGGGCCGCGGCCGCGAGAGCGCTGCAGGGTACCTGCCGGGCAGTGTCGAGGTCGACCGCGGGTTGTTGCGCGACGTGGAGGTGCTGCTCACGCGGCAGGCGCTCATGCTCGATGCGCGTCGCTGGCTGGCGTGGATCGACCTCTTCACGGACGATGGCGTGTACTGGATGCCGGCAATGCCCGAACAGACCGACTGGGCTTCCGAGCCGTCGATCTTCGCCGAAGACCGCGACCTGATGGAGATTCGCGCAAACCGGTTGCTGCACCCCAACGCCTGGTCGCAGGCAGCACCTTGGGCCACCCACCATCTGCTCGGCATCACGCTCGTCGAACATGCCGAAGGCGACAGGCTTGCCACCTACACACCCTTTCAGATGATGGAGTTGCGACGCGACCGCATCCGTCATTTCGGCGGTAGCTACCGGCATGTCCTTCATCGGCAAGACGGCGGCTGGAAGATCCGGCTCCAGCGGGTGGACCTGTTCAACGCACAGGCGAGCTACGACTATGTGATTCAGGCCTGGGTATGAGCGCCCAATGTGGAAACCCCCCGAGCGCATCCGGCACCTCTCTTCGCGCGGCCTAACCCCCAGCCGCGATCAGGCACAGCAGTCGCTGCTCTTCAGCCCGCTGTGCCACGGGCCCCTCACGCTTCATCACCGCACCTGGGTGCCCGCCATGGTGCCGTGGCGTTCGAACGAGGAAGGGGAACTCACCGACGAAGTGCTGGAGTGGTATGCACGCTTTGCGCAGGGCAGGCCCGGTGCGATCGTGGTGGAGGCCACAGGAATCCGCGACATACCCAGCGGACCCTTGCTGCGAATCGGGGACGATCGCTACGTTGACGGGCTCAGCAGGCTGAGCCGCGCTGTCCACACCGCAAGCGGGGGGCACACGCGCCTCTTCATCCAGCTCATCGATTTCCTTCGCATCCGCAGGCGACCCGAACCGCGCGTGTTCTTCGAGCGGCATCTGGCCCTCACCCCGGCATTGCTTGCGCGCGCGGGGCTCGAGCAACTCCCCGAAGCGCAGGCAAGGCAGGCCCTGTTTGCCGCGGGCCCCGAGAATTGGAGGATCTGGCTCGGTGCCGCCGATTGGGAGAGCCTCCAGTTCGGGGCGCGCGAAAGAGTAAACGACCTTCACCTGCCGCATATCCGGCAACTGCCTGCGGAGTTGCCCGGGCTTTTTGCCGCAGCGGGCAAGCGCGCAAAGGATGCCGGATTCGATGGCGTGGAGTTGCACTACGCGCACGCCTACACCATGGCCTCGTTCCTGTCGGCCACCAACACCCGCGATGATGGCTACGGCGGCAGCCGGGAGGAGCGCGCGCGGTTGCCGCTCGAGGTGTATGCGGCAGTGCGGGCGGCCACGGGCAAGGACTTCGTGGTGGGATGCCGCTATCTTGCGGAGGAATGCATCGCGGGCGGCAGCAGTCTCGACGACAGCCTCTGGTTCGGCCGCGCCTTTGCGCGTGCCGGCATGGACTTTCTGTCGCTCAGCCGAGGTGGCAAGTTCGACGATGCCAAACAGCCCGCCATCGGCCAGGCTGCATACCCCTACACCGGCCAGAGCGGGTATGAGTGCATGCCGCAGCAGTGGTCGGACCATCTTGGGCCCTTCGGCCGAAACCGCGCGGCAACGAGAAGTATCCGGCAAGCGATCCGCAGCGATGGACTGAGCACGCCGATCGTCTGCACAGGCGGCATCCATAACTTCGCAATGGCCGAGGCGATGCTTGCCGAGGGCTGCTGCGACCTTGTCGGCACAGCACGCCAGAGTCTCGCCGACCCCGACTGGGCGCTGAAGACCTGGCTCGGCCGCGCCGAAGAGGTGCGCACCTGCGAGTACACCAACTATTGCGAAGGACTCGACCAGAAGCACAAGCAGGTCACCTGCCAGCTTTGGGACCGCAAGGACCTGAACGAACCCGGACTGCGATTGTCGAGGGACGGCAGGCGCAGGCTCGTTGCGCCACGCTGGAAGCCTGAGGAGGAGTTGCAGTTCGAGCTGCAATCCAACCCGCAGTCCAACCTGCAGTCCAACCTTCAGCCCGACCTGCGGCCCAGGCTTCCGTCGAGCGCACCGGTTGCCACCCCCACTTCATCGCCGGCACTCTCATGAGCGGGCTCCTTCCTTCCGGCCATCGCGACAGTTTCAGCCGCGACCGCCTGCCGCCGCGGGCGCAGTGGCCGGTGCTTCTTCCCCCGCCCGCGGGCATTCACTACAGCGACCGCCTCAACGCAAGCGCAGAACTGGTCGACCGTCATGTGCGCGAGGGGCGCGGAGCGCGCATCGCGCTGCGCGGCGCCGGGCTTGCCTGGAGCTACGCCGACCTCAAGGATCGGGTCGACCGGATCGTGGCGATCATCCGCATGCGCTGGGGTCTGGTTACCGGTAGCCGCATACTTCTGCGCGGCATGAATCATCCGATGCTTGCTGCGTGCTGGCTGGCGGTGGTGAAGGCAGGCTGTATTGCGGTCAACACCATGCCGCTGCTGCGCGCCCGCGAGCTTGCCGTCATCGCCCGCAAGGCTTGCGTGCAGGCTGCCTTTGTGCAACGCGACCTGCTCGCAAGCTGGCACGAGGCGCTGCACACGATCACAGGCGATGCGCCCTGCCTCGACTACGACCTGAACGGCAACGGCTCACTGCACAACGCCATGGCGCAGCCTGGCCACGGATGCGAGGCCGCCGACACTGCGCAAGACGATGTTGCGCTGATTGCCTTCACCTCCGGCACTTCTGGTGTGCCGAAAGCCACCATGCACTTTCAGCGCGACCTGCTCCTGATCGCCGATGTGTCCGCCCGGCAACTGCTGGAGCCTGCAAGCGGCGATGTGTTCATCGGCACTCCGCCGCTTGCCTTTACCTTCGGGCTCGGAGGGCTGCTCATCTTTCCCTTGCGCGCTGGCGCAACGGCAGTCCTTCAGCCCTCCTGGACCCCCGAGTCATTCCTCGAAGGTATCCGGGAGCATCAGGCCTCGATCTGCTTCACCGCGCCCACGTTCTACCGGCGGATGGCGCAAGCGGCCAGGGCGGAGCAACTCGGCAGCCTGCGTGCCTGCGTATCCTCCGGCGAAACGCTCCCGGCCGATACCCGCGCGCAGTGGTCCCGGGCCTCGGGAATCGACCTCACCGAGTGCCTCGGCTCCACCGAGATGCTCCATGCCTTCATCGGCTGCACGCCTGCGGAGGCGCGGCCTGGCGCCACAGGCAAGGTCATCCCCGGCTTTGAGGCCTGCATTCTCGATGCCGAGGGACGCGCGCTGCCCCCGGGGCAGGCGGGAAACCTCGCGGTACGCGGACCAACAGGCTGCAGGTACCTCGACGACCCGCGGCAGACCGAGTATGTGCGGCATGGCTGGAACCTCACCGGAGACGCCTGCAGCATGAGCGCAGACGGCCACTTCCGCTACCACTCCCGGGCCGACGACATGATCATCGCCTCGGGCTACAACATTGCGGGGCCGGAGGTGGAGGAAGTTCTGCTCGCGCATCCGGCGGTGGCCGAGTGTGGTGTGGTGGGTGCACCCGATCCCGGGCGCGGGCAGATCGTGACGACCTTCGTGGTGTTGAGCCCTGACGGCGTGACGCAGGAACCTGCGGTGCTTGCCGAAGCGCTCAAGGACTGGGTGAAGCAGCGGCTTGCACCCTACAAGGCTCCGAGACGTATCCACTTCGTTGAAAGTCTGCCGCGCACCGAGAATCTCAAACTGCAGCGGTTCAGGCTGCGGGAGTGGGCCAGCGACCATCGAGGATTCACGCAATGACCAGCGAAGCTCCCGATCCCGACGATCTGGCCTACAACCCGCGCCTGCGCGTGGCCAACGTGCCGGCAATCTTCGAACGCTGGCAAGGCCGGGCGCGTGCAGCACGTGCGTCAAGTCCGGGGATGCTCGCCGATCTGCGCTTTGGGGACGGTGCCGCCGAAACGCTCGACTACTTCCCGGCATTGCGGCCGAATGCCCCTTTGCTGGTCTTCATCCACGGCGGCTACTGGCGCGCCCTGGACAAGGCCGACTTCTCCTGGGTGGCTCCGCCATTCAACGCTGCCGGCTGCGCCGTGGCACTCATCAACTACTCGCTCGCGCCTGCGGCAAGGATCGAAGCCATGGTGGAGGAGGTTCGCCGGGCGCATGCCTGGCTGTGGCGCAACGCCGACAGGCTCGGGCACAACCGCGCGCGCATGGTGACTTCGGGCCACTCCGCCGGCGGACATCTGTGCGCCATGACGCTTGCCACGCGCTGGGTCGACGAGGCTCCCGATCTCCCGTCCACGCTTGTGCCTGCAGGTGTTGCGATCAGCGGTCTGTTTGACCTTCGGCCCTTCGTGCGCGCCCCCTTTCTGGCCCCCACCCTGAATCTCGACCACGACCGCGCAGGCGCGCTGAGTCCGGCGTTGATGCAACCAGCCAACCCGATACATCTGCTGACGGCTGTGGGCGGGGAGGAAAGTGAGGCCTTCAAGGAGCAAAACCGCCAGATCCGTGAGCAGTGGTCGGCGCATGCGGGGCCCGACGTGCCGCTCCCCGGGCGCGATCACTTCAGCGCCTGCGACGCGCTCGCCGAGCCGGACCATGCGCTTTTCGAGGCAACGCTTGCCTGCCTGCATCAGACACCCAGGTAGCGGTGCCAGAGGTTCCGGTCGGCGGAAAGCATCCCCGAAGTGCCCTGCCACACCACCCTGCCCTTCTCCAGAATGAGGTGGCGATCGGCGATCCCGACCAGGCGGCCGATGTACTTGTCCACCACGATGAGCGTTTGACCTTCGCTGCGGAGTTGCTCGATGCAGCGCCAGATCTCCTCGCGAATCAGCGGCGCAAGCCCCTCGGTTGCCTCATCGAAGATCAGCAGTTTCGGATTGGTGACAAGCGCACGGCCAATGGCGAGCATCTGCTGCTCACCGCCGGAGAGCTGATTGCCCATGTTGCCGCTGCGCTCAGCGAGGCGCGGAAAAAGCCGATACACCAACGACGGAGTCCACGCGGCAGTCCGGCCGCTGGGCGTGCGCGCAAAGGCGCTGAGGTGCTCATGCACGCTCAGGTTGGGAAAGACCTGCCTGCCTTCCGGGACCACCGCCACCCCAAGCCGGGCGATCGTATCCGGCGAGTATCCGTGGATTGCCCTGCCTTCAAAGACAACGCGCCCGGCGCGGATCCGCTTCAGCCCGAGAATACTGCGCAGCAGCGTGGTCTTGCCCATGCCGTTGCGCCCGAGCAGACCGAGCACTTCGCCCGGTTGCAGCTCCAGATCAACACCGAAGAGTACCTGGCTTGCCCCATAGGCCGCCTGCAGTTGCTCAACCAGAAGCAGCGGGGGCGTCATGCGCTGCGCCCAGTCCACCCGAATATCGCCCGGTTCATTCAACGGGCTCGTCGCCAAGGTAGGCGGCCCGGACCAGAGGGTCGGATCGAATGGTTGCCGGTGGGCCGCTCGCGATCAGCGTGCCGTTGACGAGCACCGAAATGCGGTCTGCCAGCCGAAAGACCGCATCCATGTCGTGCTCCACCAGAAGGATGCTGATCGGCTTGTTGCGCCGGAGGCTGGTAATCAGCTCAAGGATGCGCCTGGACTCTTCGGGCCCGGCACCCGCCATCGGCTCATCCAGCATCAGCAGCCGAGGCTCGGTGGCGAGCGCGAGCGCAAGTTCCAGGATTCGCTGCTCGCCGTGGGAAAGTGTTGGCGCCAGGTCATGCAGACGCTCGCCCAGCCCCACCTGCGCAAGCAGGGCGGCAGCCTCGGCGTAAACCTCGCGATCGCGTGCAACGCTTCGCCAGAACGACCCGCGCTGCGGCCGCCGCGACTGGACTGCGAGCGCAACATTGTCGAGCGCCGAAAACGACCTGAACAAACGGGTGATCTGAAACGACCTCACCAGACCAAGCCCAACCCGCTCGTGTGCGCTGACCTCGTTGATGCGTTGACCTGAAAAGAGGATCTGCCCCGCGTCGGGCCGAAGCTGGCCGGAGAGCTGTGCGATCAGCGTTGTCTTTCCTGCCCCGTTGGGGCCGATCAGCGCGTGAATCTCGCCGCTGCGCACCTCGAGCGACACTCCGTCGGTCGCCCGCAAAGCGCCAAAGTTCTTGACGAGGTCGCGAATCTCGAGGACTGGAGCGTGGGTCGCGGTCATGACCTGGCCAGCGTCAGCCCTTTCCTGGCGGCGGGGGTCGGCCCTCGCGGCGTTGCCAGAGATCGGAAAGACCGGCCAGCCCTCGCGGAGCCAGCAAGACCACGGCGAGCAGTATCCAGCCCACATAGAACGGCCAGTGCGGCGTGACCTCTGCCATCAGGTCCTCGAGTGCCAACAGCATGATCGCCCCCCAGAGCCCGCCTGCAAGCGTGCCGACTCCGCCGAGGATCACCATGATCATCAGCACGCCGGACTGCGTCCATGCCATGAGGTTGGGGTTCACATAATTCTGTTGATTGACCATCAGGGCACCCGCCAAGCCGCAAAGCGCGCCTGCAATCACGAACAGGGCGAGTTGATAACGGTAGACCGGATAGCCCAGCGCCTCGGTGCGGATCTCGTCGTCGCGCTGGGCCAGGATGATCCGCCCCATGCGCGAGCGCATGAGCAGGTGGATGAAGCCGAGGCTCAGCACCAGACAGGTGAGCACCAGCAGGAAGAGGTGGAGATCGTTCTTCAACACGATCCCGAAGCCGAAGTCCGAGCGCTGCCGGAGGTTGAGTCCTTCATCACCCCCGTAGGCTTTGATCGAGTTCACCAGATAGTAGAGCATTTGCGCAAAGGCAAGCGTGATCATGATGAAGTACACGCCCCGGGTGCGCAGCGATATCGCACCGATCGCCAGCGCCATGAGCGCGGAGACCGCCATGGCCATGGCAAACCCGAGCCAGCCGTTGGTGAAGCCTTCAGTGATTAGGATACCCACGGTGTAGGCGCCCACCCCCAGATAGGCCGCGTGGCCGAACGACACCATGCCGCCATAGCCCAGGATCAGATTGAGGCTGCAGGCCGCCAGCCCATAGATCATGAGTCGGCTGAGGGCCGACAGGTAGTAGCCCAGTCCAGCGCCTTGCATCCACACCCCGAGTGCGACCGTGGCAAGGATCAGCAAGAGCCAGAGCGGCGCCGAAGCCGCCCGGGGAATTGCCGATGTTGCAGATGGCCCCAACTGCGTGCCTAGCGACGCGCAAAAAGTCCCTGAGGACGGACGAAGAGCACCACCGCCATCAGCAGATACACCAGGATCGAGGCAAACGCCGGACCCGCAGCGCCAGCCACCTGGGGTGGGAAGACCTCGCGAAGCAGTGCCGGCATCAGGGTGCGGCCGAAGGTATCAACAAAGCCCACGAGCAGCGAACCCACGAAAGCGCCCCAGATCGAACCGATGCCACCAATCACGATCACCACGAAGGCGAGGATCAGGATGCTTTCGCCCATGCCCACCTGCACCGCGAGCAAGGGACCGAGGAGCGCGCCTGCAACCGCGCAAAGCGCAGCACCCAGACCGAAGACCAGGGTGAAAAGTGCCTTGATGTTCACCCCCATGGCCATCGCCATCTCGCGGTTCGACGCACCCGCGCGCACCCAGGCTCCCGCTCGGGTGTGGGCTACCGCCAGGTAGAGCAGCGCTGCGAGGACCAGACCAACGGCAATGATCACGAGCCTGTAGCTCGGGTAGTAGAGTCCTGGAAGAAGTTCAACCGGGCCGGACAGAACCGAGGGCATCGGCAGTGGCATGTCGGTGCCCCAGATCATGCGCACGCCCTCGTTGATGATCAGGATGAGCGAGAAAGTCGCGAGCACCTGCGACATATGGTCGCGGGCGTAGAGCGTGCGCAACAGGGTGAGTTCCATGGCCATTGCAAAGAGCGCGGTGAGCGGTATCGCCAGCAGCACGCCAAGGAGAAAGGACTGGGTGAGTTGCACCAGCCACGCCGCCAGAAACGCGCCCACCATGTAGAGCGCGCCATGCGCGAGGTTAATCATGTCCATCACCCCGAAGACCAGCGTCAGGCCCGAGGCGAGCAGAAACAGCATCAGCCCGAATTGCAGACCGTTGAGGGCCTGCTCGAGAAAGAGGATCCAGGTCACTCAGCGCATCGCACAGTCCTGCACATAGGCGTCGCCATGGTTGGCCATGATCGGCTGCGGCGAAGCCAGCAGGTTGACGAGACGGCCCTGCGCATCCTTTTTCACCTCACGCAGGTAGTAGTTCTGGATGGGGTAGTGGTTGGTATTGAACCGAAAGGCGCCGCGCACCGAATCGAACTTCACTTCGCGAAGCGCCTTGCGCAACGCGTCCTTGTCGTTGATGCTGCCCTTCACGCTGCGTATGGCCGCATCGAGAATCAACGCGGTGTCGTAGCCCTGCGCGGCGTACACCGTGGGCAGCCGCTTGTAGGCCTTTTCAAACTCGGCCACGAACCGCTTGTTGGCTGCGTTGTTGAGATCGAGCGCCCAGTGCGCGGTGTCGTTGATGCCAAGCATCACCTCGCCCACACCGCGGCTGATGTCCTGGTCCGCACCAAACCCGGGCAGGAGCAGGCGGATGTCCTTGTTGAGGCCGGCGGCCACGAACTGCTTGATGAAGTTCACGCCCATGCCGCCGGGCAGGAACGCATACATCACCTCCGGCTTGGCCGCGCGGATCTCGGCGAGTTCGGCCGAGTAGTCCAGCTGGCCCAGCTTGGTATACACCTCATTGACCACCTTTCCCTTGAAGAAACGCTTGAAGCCTGCGAGCGAGTCCTTGCCCGCCTGGTAATTGGGAGCGAGCAGGTAAGCCGTCTTCACGCCCCGGTTCGTGGCGTACTGACCCGCCATCTCGTGGTAGGCGTCGTTGGGCCACGACGCCACGAAAAAGAAGGGGTTGCAGTCCTTGCCCGCGAGTGGCGAAGGCGCTGCGTTGGGGCTGATGTAGAAGACCTTCTCGTTGGCTGCCTCGGGCAGACCGGCAAGCATGATGTTGGAGAACACCACGCCGGTCATGAAGTCGACCTTGTCGCGCTTCACCATGCGCTCGAAGAGCTGCTTGCCCACGTCGGGCTTGAACTGATCGTCCCCGATCACCACTTCCACCGGAATGCCCCCCAATTTCCCTTCATTGAGCGAGATCGCAAGGTTGAAGGCATCGCGAATGTCCTCGCCCAGGGCGCCGTTGGGCCCGGAGAGCGTGCTCACCAACCCGATCTTGATCTTGCTGACGGGTTGGGCGTGAAGAGCGGCCCCCGCAACAGCGAGCGCCGCAGACAGCAACCAGGGTAAGGCGGATCGTTTCACAGTGGTCTCCTTTGGGGTATCGCTCAAACGCAAATGCCGCCTGGGCAATGCGCCGTGCACAACGTATCGGGGGCAGCAGATCCAGGCTGCCGTCAGGCCGACGCTTGAGGGCAACGTATCAAGGGCAACGCATCAAGCGCAGCACATCGAGGGCGAGGCGCTCCCTTGACATGGTTAATCGTACACCCGGTTAGGGGGGGCGCAAGCGCCACCCAACCGCGCGGTGAAAATTTTCAGGCTTCAGGCGGCGCACCCGGTTTGTGCAATGCAAACACTCTGATCCCTCCAGGCGCCATCGATGAAGAGAAGGTCCCGCTGCGATGTTCATCAGACTCACGTGGCCCACAAGGATCGAAGGTGCCTGGTTCGGTTGCAACCACCAGTGCAGCGCTGTGCCCGAGGCTGCAGCGGCCGCGACTTCGGCAAGCCGGGTTCGTTGCGCTTGCTCGGATCCAAGATCGATGGAGGTTGGCGGCTCCCAACGCGCAAGGTGTTCCGCACTCCGTCGATGGAAGGCAGCCGCCTCGTTCGCCAGATCCTCGCCGGATGGCAAAAGCATCAACCGTGGGGTCTGGAGGCCCTCTGCCCAGCGGCGATCCATCATGTCCGGGACTGTTTCTAACGGCCGTTCGGGCAGGAGACTCTCAGCCCCCAGCACCTGCACGCGCCCCTTTCGTGGAACCACGCATTGCATAAACCCGGTCGGCGGGCAGCCTTGCCTCCGGACGGAGCACTTCGCTGGAGGAGGCATGCGCGTAGTGAGGCGCAAAATCGATGCGTGCCAGCTCGAGCAGCTGGTCGAAATGGCCCAGCACGAAGTAGCAGGCCTGGAATGCGTCGATGCGGTAGGCCGTGCGCAGGACCCGGTCGAGATCAAAGTGCAGACGCTGCGGCACCGGGTCGTTGAGACAGTAGCCGCACTCGGCGAACGAGGAGGCGATTCCCGAGCCGTAGATGCGCAGCTGTCCTTCCTCCTCCACAAGACCAAACTCCACGGTGTACCAGTACACCCGCGCGATTTGCTCGAGAACGCCAAGTCGCAAGGCCCGCAGCCCGCCCGCGCCATAGGCCTGCATGAAGTCGGCCATCGCAGGATGCATCAGCATGGGCACATGCCCAAAAACATCGTGGAAGATGTCGGGCTCCTGAAGATAATCGAGCTGATGCGGTTTACGGATGAAACGGCCCACCGGAAACTCACGGCGGGCGAGATGCTCGAAGAACACCTCGTCGGGTACCAGGCCGGGTACCGCCACCACAGTCCAGCCCGTGCGCGCGCCAAGAAGGGGGTTGAGTTGCGCAAGGTCGGGAATCCGCTCGGGCCCGATCGGCAAGGTGCGCAACGCATCCACGAAAGGCCGGCAGGCACCCGCCCGGAGCACACCGACCTGACGCTCGAAAAGCACCTTCCAGGTGGCATGTTCCTCCACGGTGTAGTCCGTCCAGCGCTGATCGATGGTGTAGTCCATGGGTGGGCAGGCGATCAGCAAATCACCCCGGCCTCGAAGAGCGCTGTCACTTCGTTGCGGCTCAAACCGAGTTCCTCGAGCAGTGCACGGCTGTCCTGCCCCAGCCGCGGAGGGTCACGCCGCGCGCCGGGTCGATGTCCAGCCAGCAGAATCGGCAGCAGTACGGTGTGTACTTCCCGGCCGTCTTCGAGGTGGAGCGGCACAAGCCCGCCGGATGCGCGCAGATGCGGGTCATCGAGCAGTTCCTCGGGGCGGATAATCGGCGCGTAGGGAAGCCCGCGAGCTTCGAAGCGCGAAGCGAGTTCCCGCGCCGGATACTGCGCAAGGCGATTGCGCAGGGCCGGAATCAGCCAGTCGCGCTGCATCACCCTGGCATTGTTCGAGCCAAGCCTTGGGTCGTTGAGCAGATCTGGCCATTCGAAGGCCTGGCAAACGAGTTCCCACTGGCGGTCACTGACCACCGCCAGAAAGATCTGCTCGCCATCGCCGGCTGTAAACACGTCGTAGACCGCCCACGCCGAGATGCGCTCCGGCATGGGTGCCACCGATTTGCCGGTGACCGCGTACTGCATCATGTGCTGCGCAACCAGAAAGACATTGTTCTCGAAGAGTGCGGACTGCACCGGCTGACCCTCACCGCTCGCATCGCGCGCGCGCAAGGCGGCAAGGATCGCAATCGCTGCAAACATGCCCCCCATGATATCGTTCACGCTCGTGCCTGCGCGAAGCGGATCTCCCCGTCTTCCGGTCATGTAGGCCAGCCCGCCCATCATCTGCACCACTTCATCGAGCGCAGTGCGCTGCGCATAGGGGCCCGGCAGGAACCCCTTGAGACTTGCGTAGATCAGTTGCGGATGCCGGCCGCGCAGACTCGCCTCATCAAGCCCGAGGCGCTTCATGGTTCCGGGCTTGAAGTTCTCAACGACCACATCGGCACCTGCAACCAGTCGCTCGACGAGTGCGCGACCCTGCGGCCGGTGGAGATCCACGGCGAGGCTTTTCTTGTTGCGGTTGAAGAGCGGAAAGAACCCTGCCCCCGAGCCCAGAAGGCGCCGGGTGCGGTCGCCCTCGAGCGGCTCGATCTTGATGACCTCGGCACCCAGATCGGCCAGCACAAGCCCGCAGGTGGGACCCATCACCATATGTGAGAACTCGAGAACCCGCACCCCCTGAAGCGGAAGCGGCCGAACCGTGGATGCCTCCGAGGGCGTGGATGCCTCTGAGGGCGTGGATGCCTCCGAGGGCGTGGATGCCTCCGAGCGCTTCGAGACCTGGTGCGCTGGCCGGAGCCTCTGGCGTGCGGCTCTGAACCCCGCAGGCACCCCCGCCTCGGCAACCATCCCGTGGAGCGGTTCACCGGGAAGGCCTGCACGCAGAACCCTGCGCGCGTCCACGAGCCTCTCCAGATCGATGCCGGTGTCCACCCCCATCGCCTCGAACATGAACGCCAGATCCTCGGTAACGACATTGCCCGAGGCTCCCGGAGCGAAGGGGCAGCCGCCAAGTCCGGCCATTGAACTGTCGAAGGTCCGCACCCCCTCCTCGAAGGCTGCCAGGCAATTGGCCAGCCCGAGTCCGCGGGTGTTGTGGAAGTGCGCTGCACCGCAGCGCAGGCCAAGTGCCGATCGGAGGCTGCGAAAGAGACGCCTTGCCTGACGCGGGTTGGCAACGCCTGCGGTGTCGGAAAGACCGGTTTCGTCGGCGCCAAGCTCGATCAGCCGCTGAGCCAGACGAAGCACCTCATCCTCCGGAACTTCGCCCTCGATGCTGCAGCCGAAGGCGGTGGACAGATTCGCCTCGATCGTCACCTGCGGCGCGTGGGTGTTGCGATAGGCCACGATGCGCCCCACTTCCTCGAGCATGGCGGCGCGGCTTCGACGGAGGTTTGCCTGCGAATGCGCCTCGCTCGCCGAAACGGGAATCGTGAGCCGGTGCGCGCCCGCTTCGATCGCATCGATGGCGCCCCTGAGATTGGGAACGAGCGCCATCACGCTGAGCCCCTCGAGCGCCCGCGCAAAGGCGACCACTTCGGCGGTATCGGCAAGTTGCGGCACGAGCCTTGGGGGCACGAAGGACCCCACCTCGATCTCGCGCAGGCCGCTCGCGTGAAGTGCGGCAATCCACAACGTCTTGGCCTGCGTGGGCATGATCGATTTCACCGACTGCAGGCCATCGCGCGGGCCCACTTCGCTGATCCGAACCGGGCTAGTGCCGCTCATGGCTTGCCCCTGTGTACCAGGCGCGTACCCCGGCAACGAAGCGGCTCACGCCCTCGACCACCGTCTGCGGCGCCAGTGCTCCGTAGGACAGACGCTGATAATTCATCCGCGAGGTATCGGTCAGCCCGAAGGCAAAGCCCGGGACGCAGGCCACCTTGTACTCCCGCGCAAGAAAGGCGTTGAAGGCGAGCGCATCGTGCACCGGGGGCAGACCAAGCATGATGTAGAAGGCGCCCTCGGTGCGCGTGTACCGGGCAAGCGGCCCGAGCGCATCGAGCATGCGGTAGACCTCGCGGCGTACCCGGTCGAGTTCGGCCACCCGCTCGGTGAGCGCCGCCGTCGGCCTGCGCAGCACTTCAAGAGCGAGGAGTTGTGAAATCACAGGCGCGCAGATCAGGTTGGTGTCCTGTACCTTGTTCATCGCCTCGTGCAGATGATCCGGGTAGTGCACATAACCTACCCGCCAACTCGCCATACCGAAATTCTTGGAAAACGAATAAAACCCGAGCGAGTACTCTTCGGCGCCCTCGAGGCTGCCGGGCGAAAAGTGCCTTGCGCCTGCGTAGGTAAAGCACTCGTAGGCCTCATCGGAGAAGTGGTAGATGCGGTGCTTGCAACACAGTGCGTTGACCGCGCGCAGGTCCTCCGGTGGATACACCGCACCTGTGGGATTGTTGGGCGACACGGTGACCACCGCGCGGGTGCGCGGTGTGATCGCGCGCGCAATCGCTTGCACATCGAGCTGAAAATCGCTCTTGCAGGCCACGGTGACCGGAACGCAGCCGCACATGCGGACGGCCATTTCCTGATTGAAGTAGTACGGCAAGGGCAGGATGAATTCGTCGTTTGGCTCGCTCACGGCAAGCACCGCATTCAGGAACGCCATGTTGCTGCCCGCAGTGACCATCAGACGCGAGGACTTCGCAACACGTACCTGATTGAACGCCTGCAACTTTCGGACGAGGGCGTCGATGAGCGCAGGCATGCCAGCCACCGGCTGGTACTTGTGCAGCTGCGGATCGGCCATCAGCGCCGGCAAGGCCTCGAGCGCCTCCCGGGGTGGTCCGTAACTCACCACCCCCTGGCCGAGCGAAATGCACCCGGGGTTGTCGCGCACCATCGATGCGATCGTCGGGATGATCGGCGCGTCAACCACCGCAAGGCGCCGCGATCCGCGTGCCAGGCCTGCCATCTCCGCACGCTCGGTCTGCGCAGACCGATTCACTGGGCACCCCGCGCACGCGCCCGACGCCTGCCGGGCGATGCATACGCTGCGCTGCGCGCGCGCTCAGAAGCCCACAAGGCCCGCGCCCTTGAGCTCGAGCATCTGCCGCGCATCGTTTGCCGTGGCCACGACCAGGCCGATCCCCTCGAGAATCGTGCGCACCTTGCTCACCTGCTCGGCATTGCTGCGTGCAAGCTGCCCGCGTCCGATCCAGAGGCTGTCCTCGAGACCAACGCGGACGTTGCCCCCCATCACTGCGGACTGCGCAGCGATGAACATCTGGTTACGCCCCGCACCGAGCACTGACCAGTGGTAGAGATCACCAAAGAGCCGATCCGCAGTACGTTTCATGTGCAGTACATCCTCCGGATGCGGTCCGATACCGCCGCGAATACCAAAGACCGACTGGATGAAGAGCGGTGGCCTGATCAGCCCGCGATCGAGAAAATGCGCGGCGGTATAGAGGTGGCCGATGTCGTAACACTCGATTTCGAAACGGGTGTCGTTGGCAGCGCACGAACGCAGGATGTGTTCGATGTCGCGGAAGGTGTTGCGGAAGATCCTGTCATCGCTCTCGGCAAGGTAAGGCTGCTCCCACCCGTGCCTGAAATCGCGGTAGCGCCCGAGCATTTCGTAGAGACCGAAGTTCATCGAGCCCATGTTGAGCGAAGCCACCTCCGGCTTGAGTTGCAAGGCGGGTTGCAGCCGCTCCTCCACACTCATCGTGGGCGCTCCGCCGGTGGTGATGTTGATCACCGCATCCGAGCGCTCGCGGATCTGCGGGAGGAACTCCATGAAGAGCGCCGGATCCTGCGAGGGACGCCCGTCCCTGGGGTCGCGGGCATGAAGATGCACGATCGCTGCGCCGGCCTGAGCCGCGCCCACGGCAGCGTCGGCGATTTCCTGCGGAGTAACCGGCAAGTGGGGCGACATGCTGGGGGTGTGAATTGCGCCCGTCACGGCACAGGTGATGATGACTTTGCCTTGCGCTGCGGCCATGGGGTGAAGCTCCTCGGGTTTGTCGTGGCACTCCGGGTATTGGGGCATCGATGTTCGCCGCAACTGTAGCGCAGCCTTCCCTAGAATGCGGAGTATCGGAGGCATCCATCAAACGGAGGCTTTGAGTCATCCATCATGCGGAGTCTCGGAGGCGTCCCTCATGCGGAGGCCTTGAGGCATCCATCCCTGGGAGGCGGGAGACGCAATGACAGGCAGTTTTCAGGAACGATCCGCGCGAGGTTCGCGCAGTGCCGCCGGGGGTGGGGACTGGCCGGAGCGCGTCCACAGCCTGCTGCGTGCAGAGGCGATCGACCTGATCGCACTGGTGCCCGACGCAGGCCACGCGGCACTGATCCGGCACTGCGAGGCCGACCCGGGGATGCGCATGGTGCGCCTGAGTACCGAGGAGGAAGGCGTGGCGCTTCTTGCAGGTGCCTGGCTCGGAGGTATCCGTGGAGTACTCCTCATGCAGAGTTCAGGCGTGGGCAACTGCATCAACATGCTGAGTCTTCCCGTGATGGCTCAGTTTCCGCTTCTGATGCTGGTCACGATGCGCGGAGACCACGGGGAGTTCAACCCTGCGCAGCTTCCAATGGGCCAGGCATCGCCCCGGGTGCTCGAAGCGATCGGCGTGCTGGTGAAGCAGGTGGATGCCACTGCGCAGGTAGAGGAAACTGTGCATGGCGCGCTGCGCCTTGCATTCAACAGCTGTCGTCCGGTCGCCGTCCTGCTTGGGCAGAAAATGCTCGGCGCCAAGGACTTCCGCAAGCTCGCCCGAGGAGAATGAAGCGATGACGCGCAAGTCGACATCGGCCCTGGCACCACGACTGCGGCGCCGCGAAGTGGTGAGCGTGCTGCTCGCCGACCGCGGCGGGATCCTCGTGATTGCCGGGCTCGGAGCTCCCGCCTGGGATGTAACTGCTGCGGGGGATCATCCACTCAATTTTCCAATGTGGGGCGCGATGGGCGGCGCAGCCATGCTGGGACTTGGGCTTGCGCTTGCGCAACCCACGCGCAGGGTACTCGTGGTCACAGGCGACGGCGAGATGCTCATGGGACTCGGCAGCCTGAGCACGATCGGGGTCAGCCGCGTTTCAAACCTCGCCATCGTTGTGCTGGACAACGAATCCTACGGCGAGACAGGTCAGCAAGCGTCTGCCACAGGCCATAGCGTGAGTCTCGCGGGGGTGGCGCGCGAATGCGGAATCGTCGACTCCAGTGCACCCACCACCATCGAGGAAGTACGCGCGCTGCGCGACCGCATCCACGCCAAAGACCGTTGCGTCTTCGCCCAGGTGAAGATCGATCCGGAAAAACTGCCGCTGGTGCTCCCACCGCGCGACAGCAGCTACCTGAAGCATCGCTTTCGGCTCGCGCTTCTCGGCGACTCGGCACTGCACGACTGACGCACCGCATGGAAAAGGGGCAAGAAAGGAGGCGCGAACCGATCACGATCGGGATCATGGGCACTGGCGCGGTGGGCGGCTACTTTGGCGCAATGCTTGCGCGAGCAGGCCACCGGGTGGTGTTCGTGGCGCGACCGGAGACAGCGCAGGTCATTGTCTCGACCGGGCTGAGACTGGAGCGTTCGGATACCCTCGAGGTGCTCATGCCGCCCCGGATCAGCGCCAGTTCCAGCCCGCAGGATCTTCGGCAGGTCGACGCAGTGCTGCTTTGCGTGAAGGCCACCGCAACCGAGGAAGCCGCAGCCCTGATGCGCGGGGTGCTGCGCCCCGAAACCTGGGTGATGAGCCTGCAAAACGGCGTCGACAACGCCGCGCGGGCGCAGGCGGTTCTCGAGCGTCCCGTGATTCCTGCAGCAGTCTACGTTGCGTGCGCCATGCCTGAGCCTGGTCTTGTGCGTCACTTCGGACGCGGCGATCTGGTCATCGGCCCGCCACCTCCAATGCGCGGGCAAAGCGTGGCGGCGGAGGCGCACCGCCAACACGACGCAGCAGCACGACGAGGGCAAGACGTGACGGCGGAGTTGCTCGATCAGATCGCGGCCTGCTTCTCGCAAGCGGCGATCCCGGTTGTTGTCAGTCCGCAGGTCGCCGAGGCTCTCTGGTCGAAGTTGCTCGTGAACTGTGCCTACAACGCCATTTCCGCATTGGCGCAGGTCGATTACGGAACGCTCGCCGCGCAAGCCGGGATCCGCAGCACCATGGATGCAATCGTGCAGGAGGTTCTCGATCTGAGCCATGCGAGCGGGCTCGTTCTCGATCGCAACGCCGCATTGGGCCAGTGCGCGGCGATTGCCGCTGCAATGCCCCGTCAACTCTCATCCACTGCCCAGGATCTCGCACGCGGCAGAACCTCGGAAATCGATCATCTCAATGGTTTTGTCGTGCGCGAAGCGCTTCGTCTGGGGGTTGCAACGCCAGTCAATCAAACCCTTTACGCTCTCGTCAAGCTGCTCGAGTTCCGCGGCAAGCCCCAGGAAACACCGCAGCTTCCGCGCGACTTCCACGACTGGCTGCGCGAACTCGGACTCGCAACGGAGACAAGTCCTGCAGCTTCGGCGCTCACCGGGGGCGTGTCCTCCGAAATATGGAGCGTGGAACTCTCCAGCGGCAAGCATGTGGTGAAGCGCGCACTCCCCCGCCTGAAGGTGAGTCAGAGCTGGGAGGTCCCGATCGAACGTAGTCGGCACGAGGCCGCCTGGATGCACTTTGCAGCGCAGGCGGATCCGGCAAGCGTGCCGCAATGCGTGGCGAGCGACGATCGGCGGGGCATGCTTCTGATGCGCTACCTGCCGCCCTCACGATTCCGGCTCTGGAAGTCCATGCTCCGCGACGGCGAGGCAATCCCGGCGCAGGCGCACGCGGTTGGAACCCGCCTTGCCAGGATCCATGCCGCCTCCGCAAATCCCGCAGTCGCCGTAGAGCTCCGCGCCCGGTTTGACCATACCCCGCTCTTTCACGCAATCCGGCTTGAGCCCTACCTGGAGGCAACCGCGCAGCGACATCCGGCGTTGAGTGATGCGCTCCATGCCCTGAGCCGCACCACCGCCCACACCAGGCACGCCCTGGTTCACGGCGACATCAGTCCCAAGAATATCCTGATCGGTCCCGATGGTCCGGTCTTTCTCGATGCCGAATGCGCCTGGTGGGGTGATCCTGCCTTCGATCTGGCCTTCTGTCTGAAGCATCTTCTGCTCAAGCGCCTCTGGGTACCCGCGCACCAGGCGCTCCACCGCGCAAGCTTTGGCGCACTCGTCGACGGCTACCGCGAGGGGATTGCCGCAAACGGATCGTGGGAGCCGTGGGAGGCACTCGAAGCGCGGGCGGCAGCACTCCTTCCTGCGCTCACCCTCGCGAGGGTCGACGGAAAGTCGCCGGTGGAGTACCTCACCCGCGCAGCGTGCAGACAGAGGGTGCGTGATTTGACCCGCGAAGCGATCCTTGCGCCGCACCGGAAGCTCGAGGACGTCCACCGCCACTGGATCTTCCATCCGGGCGTGGACCCGTGCACATGAAGCCAGAGCGCACCGCCGCGCCAGGGGATACGGCGATCACTGCGATTCGCTGCCGCCGCATCTGGGATAGCCGCGGGCGGCCTACCGTGGAGGCCGAGCTGAGGCTTCAGGACGGTTCAGTGGCCCTGGGGCAGGCTCCTGCAGGCGCCTCGACCGGGAGGGGCGAAGCGCGCGAGCTGCGGGACGGCGGCGCCCGGCTCGGGGGCCATGACGTGCAATCGGCACTGAGGAGTATCCGCGAGGTGCTCGCCCCCTCCCTGATCGGGGTGCACGCCTGCGATCAGTGGGCTATCGACCAACAACTCCAGCATGCCGACCCGTTTGTCGACAAGCGCACTGTGGGCGCAAACGCAACGCTTGCCCTGTCGCTCGCTTGCGCCAAGGCGGCGGCGCAATCACTTGGCGTGCCGCTGTATAGGCATCTTGCCACCCTTGAGCCAGCTGCGATCGGCGAGGGGGCAGCCGGGCCCGCGCACGGGGATCCACAGGGGCATGGAGCTCCGGAGCCCAGGGAGCGCGCCACAGCGCAGGCGCGCACAGGTCTGGCACTGCGCCTGCCACTGCCGCAGATCCAGATCTTCGGTGGGGGCGCACACGCCGCCGGCAGCGTCGACATCCAGGACTTCATGGTCACCTGTCCGGGAGCCAGCAGCGCGGCGCAGGCGCTCGAATGGACCGCGCGGGTCTACATGGCCGCAGGCGCGGCGATGCGGCGCCGGGGAAGCCGGCACGGCGTGGCCGATGAGGGCGGTTGGTGGCCCGCCTTCAAGAGCAACGAGGAGGGTATCGAGACGCTCCTGCGCAGCATCGAGGCCGCCGGCCTTCAGCCCGGGAGCGAGGTGTGCATCGCGCTCGATGTGGCCGCAAGCCAGCTGAAGGTGGCTGGTGGTTACCAACTCGACCATGAGGGCCGCACCCTCGATCGCGACGGAATGATCGCCATGTTGCTGGGCTGGGTCGATCGTTACCCGATCGTATCGCTCGAGGATCCCCTGGATGAGGATGACGCAGTCGGTTTTGTCCAGATCACCCAGGCACTCCGGGGCAAGGTGCAGGTGGTGGGGGATGACTTCCTTGTCACCGATGCAGCGCGAATCCGCCAAGCCCACGCGCTTGGAGCAGCCAACGCGGTGTTGCTCAAGCCCAATCAGCGCGGCACGGTCAGCGAGACGCTGCAGGCTTGGCGGCAGGCGCTTGAACTCGGCTACGGTGGCATCGTTTCGGCCCGCTCGGGTGAAACCGAAGACCACAGCATCGTGCACATGGCCCTCGGCTGGTCGGTACCCCAACTCAAGGTCGGCTCCTTTGCCCGCGGCGAACGCATGGTGAAGTGGAACGAGTTGCTGCGGCTCGAGGAGTCGCTCGGCGAGGATCACCGCTTTGCAGGCTGGCAAGCCTTCACCCATGCAGGGATCACGTCTGGGTGATGCCGCCTCGCGCAGATATCGGGCTGCATCACCGCCTTTGCGACATGCGCCAGCAGATTCAGGCTCCAATCCTTGATGCACCGATGCACAGCCCTGCGGAAGGACCCGTCCAACATGCGTGATTTTCGTTCGAGTCTCGGGCCTCGCGTTCTCCTTCGGCTCGCCATGATCGTGGCCTCGGGCACCCTCTGGGTACTTTGCTGGGAGGCCAACCGGCTCCTTTTTCAGGCGCTCGAGGTTGCGCCGGGTATCAACCTTGTCTTCTTTCCGCATGGCATGCGCGTGCTGCTGAGCCTGCTCTTCGGCTTCTGGGGGGCAACGGGTATCGCGCTCACGTCTGCATTGACAACGCGCGAACTCTGGGGCAGCGCCCCGCTCACCGCGTTTGTGCTTCCCCTGGTATCCGGCTACTGCGCGTGGATTGCGCATCAACTCGTGAAGCGCGGAAACAATCCTGCAGACCAGGGAACCCGTCCAGATGGCGCAAGGTCTTGGTCGCGAGACCTCGAGGGTCTCGGACCGGCGAGGATCAACAGTTCATCGCTCATTGCACTTGTGTGCCTTTCGGCGATCCTCAACTCGGGCGGTCACATCGGCACCTACGCGCTCACGACCTGGCTCGAGCAGCACGACACCGCGAGCTCGACTACCTCGCAGGTGGACCGGCCTCATCCGGGCAACCCCATCCATGCAATACCCGAAAGCGGCAAGGATCCCGCGCGACTGCCATCCGAAGCCGGCAGCAGCAACCCCACAGGGGTGAAAGCGAGCTTTGCGCAGAGCTTTGCAGCGATGCTTTGCGGCGATCTTCTCGGCGGCCTCATCCTGCTCTACAGCCTGCGATGGTTTGTGCTGGCTGCCATACGCCTCGGCGCAGGCCCCAGGCGGAATTGAAGGGGTCAATCCCCGAGCCCGAAATGTCCCTCAGCCTGCTTCGATGCGTGCAGTTTCGCGAGGGGAACCGTCGACCCGGAGGCGCACCCTGAGGACCTCACCGGACCCCAGCGCTGCGCCGGCGTAGGCCGAAATGTTCACCTGGTGCGTCACTGCAATCAGGGGTCGGGGCGGTCGGGCCGCAATCCGCATCGCCAGAGCATCGCGCAGTTGCCGGGTATGCTCATCGGCGCGTTCGCGTTCGCGGAAGAAGGATCCGAGAAAGGCCTTGGCCTGAGGCTCTCCGAGGTCGAGCAAGCGGGCTGTGTCGACGCATCGGCACCAGGGACTCGTCCAGACTTCCATGGGTGCCAGACCCTCGGCCCGAAGCCATCGACCCAGCGCCCGCGCCTGAGCACGTCCGAGGTCACCAAGGTTGCGCTGCGTGGCGCAGTCATCGAGGCGAAAACCATCCGGATCGCTGAAACCCGGGGCATCGGCGTGACGCATCAGGAGCACTTCGTCGGGCGCAAGCCGCAGCCTTGCAAGGGGCGCCGCACTGGCCGCCTGCGCCACCCTCAACAGCGGACCTGATCCGGCCAGGATTGCGAAACCGAAACCGGGTCCACGCACGAGCAACGATCGACGTCGGTAACGCATGAAGGCTCCCGCTCAGCAGATACTCAAGGTGCAAGACACAACCCACGGTCCGATCGCACCCGCCCTTTCCTCGCGTTGCAACACCCCCCAATCGCCCGTCGGCACAGCACGACGCGCCGCGGATCCGCCGCGTCAGCGCACGGCCAGTTGGATCGGCGCAAAACCATCAAGAACGAAGCCCAGGCGGTCGCCAGGCTGCGGAAACCTGGAGGTAACGAGTGACCCGAGGATCGCGATCTCACCCTTGCGGAGATGAACTCCGCGCCGAATCGCCTCATTGGCGAGCCAGGCCAGCGCATCGAAGGGGTGCCCCATCAGATCCCGACCGAACCCTTGCCCAACGGGAGCATCGTTGATCCATGCCTCCCCGCGAAGGCTGCCGAGGCCCTCGGAGGCACTTCCAAGCCCCGCCCAGTCGCGACGCCAGACGCCCATCACCCCACCCTCGTTCCACGCATTGTCAGCGATCAGTTGCGGGCCGTGCGCGCCCATCTGACGGTAGTCCGCGCGGCGGTCATCGGCAATTTCCATCGCAGGTGCCACCGCCTCCACTGCGGGTGCCACGCTGGCGTGGTCATGGGGCCGCGCAGGGTTGCCGGGGCGCGCCTCGAGATCGCTTCCAAGGAGCACTGCAATCTCGAACTCCACGAGCAGGCGCTGGTAGTTGTGGTGTTCAACGCTGGCCGGCGACGACAGAATCTGCCCAGCATGAAGACGCCCCGCAATCGGGGCATCCAGACCCACCATCGCCTGCATGACCTGCGTGGCGAGCGCGATCTTCCAGCCCACTGGATCACCGTGCTCCTGCGACTTGAGCCGGACGAACACCGACTGGACATGAACTGCGTCGTGGGCTGAGAGTGGCAGGAACTCGGCAGGAAGAGGCCCCAGAGGTGCATGCGACCGGCGCTGGGTGCGCAACCACGACGCGAGTTCGTGCGCCTTCGCATCGGTGATCCGCCTCTGTGCGACCATTTGCGAAGTATGCAGGATCCGCAGTCTGGGATCGTTGGAAGTGCCTGGTCGCGTGGTTCCGGAAACGCAACCGTGGATGGCTTGAGGACTACCCGTGGCGTATCCATGGAACACCCGCCGGCTACGCGCGGCTTGCCGGTGCGGTGCCGAATTCCCGCCTTGGCCGAGGGGTGCTCGCATGCACCAGATTGGGTCGGGCTACCCTCCGGCCACCACCTCCATCGCAAACCGCCTCATGAACGACAAACTACCTCCCTCGGTTGCCCTGCAGATGCCCCATGATGAACACTTGAATGACGGTTCTGGGGAGAATGCATTGCATCCACAGGGCACTGGTCCTGACCGCCCTGAGGCACTGTCCGCGCTCGGAAGACCGATGTCGGAACAGATCCGTGCCCGCATCCGCAGCGCGGGAGCGCGCTTTCACGCCAACGACAACATCGCCGGATTCATTCGCCCGGGCGAGCTCGAGGCACTGGTGCTCGAGGTGCAGGCCAGGATGGAGAGCGTGCTTCAGAGTCTTGTGATCGACACCGAGGGCGACCACAACACCCAGGAAACCGGCAGGCGTGTGGCCAGGATGTTCGTGCACGAGGTGTTTCGCGGTCGCTACCATGCGATGCCCTCGATGACCGAGTTTCCCAACGTCTCGAATCTCAACGAGCTGATGATCATCGGTCCGGTCACGGTCCGTAGCGCCTGCTCGCACCACTTGTGTCCCATCATGGGCGAGGTGTGGATCGGCGTGATGCCCAACGAGCATTCGAATCTGATCGGCCTTTCCAAGTTTGCGCGCGTGGCCGACTGGATCATGAGTCGCCCCCAGATTCAGGAGGAAGCCGTCGTTCAACTCGCCGACATCCTGCAGGAGAAAATGTCGCCCGACGGTCTTGCGATCGTGATGGAGGCCGATCACTTCTGCATGCACTGGCGCGGCGTGAAGGATGTGGGCTCGCGCATGATCAATTCGGTCATGCGCGGCTCCTTCCTCAAGGACGCCAACCTGCGCCGCGAATTCCTCTCGCTCATCCAGTCGAAAAGGGCCTGACCATGCTCGTTCGCCTGCTCTACGCAAGCTTTCCTGTGGGCAGCAGCACCGCCGGTCTTGTTGAATCGATTCTGGCGTCGTGCCGCACCAACAATCCGTCCCTGGGGATTACCGGAGTACTGTGCTACAGCGAACCTTCATTCATGCAGGTGCTCGAGGGAGGCCGCGCCGCCGTCAATACCCTCTACGGGCAGATCCTGAGGGATCAGCGCCATCAGGACGTGACCCTGCTGCACTACGAGGAGATCACCGAGCGCTGGTTTGGCGGTTGGACGATGGGTCATGTGAATCTCGAGCGCATCAACCCCTCGGTGCTGCTCAAATACTGTGAGCTCCCGGAACTGCGCCCCACCGCCATGAGTGGGGCGACAGCGATGGCGCTCCTCAACGACCTCTTTGCCAGCGCCTCGATCGTGGGTCGCACCTGAATCGATCCACGCACTTGCGAGCCGTCGCTGAACCGATACGGGTGCCTGACGTGCAACGCTTGAGCGATACGGCTGCCTGACGTGCGATGCTTGAGCGATCCGGGTGAAACATCCGGAGTTGGGCTTGTGCAACCCGAATCCGATTACATTGGGGTCATGACGCCGACTGCTTCAAGCTCCACGGTGGTGCACCCGCAGCGGATTCCGCTGGGATCGCCGCTTCGCTGGCTCGCGCGCGGCTGGCGGGATCTGAACGAAACCCGATTTCTCGGCATGTTCTACGGCGCGGTGTTCGTTGCGATGGGGCTTGCGATCGAGTGGATCTATGGCGCGCTCTGGCAGATGACGATGGGCTTGACCGCGGGCTTCTTTCTCATGGGTCCCTTCGTTTGCTGCGGTATCTATGAACTCTCCCGCCAGCGACAGGACGGAGAACACGCAGACCTGCGGGCAAGCATGTTCTCCTGGCTTGGCAACTGGAAGTCGATCGGATTTTTCGCGGCGATGCTCACCTTCCTCATGATCATCTGGGCGCGGGTCTCGGTGGTGGTTTTTGCCCTGCTTTCGCCGCACGAGATGCCCACCGTGGCCGGTGTTTTCGGACGTCTTCTGAGCGTGGACAACCTGGAGTTCCTTGCCGTGTGGGCGGCAGTCGGTTCGGTCTTCGCCGGTCTTGCCTTTGCCATCTCGGTGGTGTCGGTACCGCTGATGCTCGATCGCAGGGCCGACACGCTCGAGGCGATCTTTCGCAGCGCGCATGCGCTCTGGGTGAACCCGCTCGCAATGCTTTTGTGGGCCCTCACGATCGTGTTGATGATCGGAGCAAGCCTTGCATTCTTCCTGCCCGCGCTGGCGATCACCGCGCCGCTCATCGGCCATGCCACCTGGCACGCCTACAAGGACCTGCTGGAAGCCTCGTGACCGCGCGTCTGTCCGGGGCCTCCGGGAACCTGATTGCCGGAAGCCTCTGCTATCTCAATTCGTCGTTCGTGTGGGGGCTCAACATTCCTCTCACAGCGTCGCTCTTTGCGAGTTTCGATCCCTTCATTCTTGCCCCACTTCGGTTGGGCATCGCCTCGGTGATTCTCGCATCTGCAATGCTGCTCACGCTCGGCTACGCTGCCTTCAGGCTGCCCATAAGCTCAGGCCGGCTGCTCGTGATGAGCGGCTGTCTGAGCAGTTTCTTCGTGTTCTACAACCTGGGGCTTCTCTACACCAACACGATCACTGCGGCAGCAATCATGGCTGGCTCACCGGTCTACAGTGCCCTGACCAACCGGTGGCTGACCGGCGCGCAACTGGAACGAGGCTTCGGCGGTGCCGCGCTGCTCACGATGGCGGGCGCAGCCATTGCGGTGTTTGGCAGTTCGCAGCCCGGGGAGTCGTCGATTCAACTGCAGGGCGGCGAGATCCTGATCGTCGCTTCCTTTGTGGGTTGGACAGCGTACTCGGTTCTGGCCCAGCGCTGGTTTCCAGTGGAAGTGCCTCAGCTTCAGCGCACCCTGCTCACCTCGCTTGCCGCGATCGTGTGGCTCACGCTCTTCTGGGGCCTCGCCAGGCTCGCAGGTATCGTGGGAGCACCCAATCTCGAGCCTTCTCACGAGGCGCTGCGCAATCTCTTCATGACTGCAGTTCTGTCGACCGCCCTCGGAGCACTCACCTGGAACATTGGGGTGGCGCGCCTTGGTATCCAGGCAGGGGTGATGTGGCAGAACACGGTGCCGGTCTTTGCAGTGCTGGTCTCGATGATCGGCTTTGATCTGCAACCCACCCGCGAACAATGGATCGGGGGCACCGTGGTGATGGTCGGCGTGCTCTACATGCAGTGGCACCGATTTCGTGAGGTGCGCGGCTAGCGGTTCCGGTTCAACCCGTTCAGTCGGCTTTCGCCACCACGCGGCCGATCACCGTCCCGGCCTTGAGTTGGTCGAGGATCTCCGACACCTGATCCATGCTGCACTCGGCCACGGGGATCGGCTTGAGCTTGCCACTGCGTGCCAGCGCCATCACCTCGTGCATTTCGGCAAGCGACCCCACATACGAGCCCTGGATGGTAAGCGCGCGCTGGGCTGTGGGAACCAGCGACAACGGAATCTCGCCGCCGTACAGCCCCACCACGATGTAACGCCCGCCCTTGCGCAGTGCAGCGATTCCGAGCGTGGCGGTGTTCTCCGCTCCCACCAGGTCAACCACCCCCCACACTCCGCCGGGCAGGGCTTGAAGCCTGGCAGGACTTGCAGGATCGCGAGGGTCGAAACACAGCTCCGCGCCCGCCTCGCGAGCGGCGTCCCACTTCGAGGCTTCGATCTCGCACACTGCGACCTTCGCATGGCCCAGTGCCTTGAGCACCGCCACCGCCATCAGGCCGAGCCCGCCTGCACCCATCACCACGATCCAGTCATCGGTGCTGAAGGGCATCAATTTACGTATCGCGCTGTAGGTGGTGAGCCCGGAACAGGCAAGGATCGGGGCGTAGCGCGGGTCGATGCCTTCCGCGTCGATCAGGTACTTCGGATGCGGCACCAAAAGATGGTCTGCGTAACCGCCGGAGCGTTGAATACCCAGGTAGCGCGGAGCCGGGCACCAGTTGTCCATGCCTTCGCGGCATCGCGCGCACTGCCCGCAACCTGTCCAGGGATAGACCAGCCGATCCTCCCCGATCGGCACCCGCACCGCCTCAGGCCCAGCCGCAATCACGGTACCAAAGGGCTCGTGGCCAAGGATCACCGGAAGTTTCATGCCGCGCTGCTCCATGTGGAACCTGCGACCACCGCCGAGGTCGAAGTATCCCTCGCGGATATGCACATCCGAGTGGCACACCCCGCAGTAGCGCACCCGCACCAGAACTTCGGTCCCGGCAGGTTGGGGGGTGTTCCTCAACGCGCGCCGGAGCGGCTTGCCCCAGTCTGTGACTTCGTAGCTGATCATCCCGCCCCTGTCCCTGTGTGCTTTTTCGGCCCGTTGGACCCGTCCCTCGCTGCCTCTCGCTGTGCGCCTGGCTCGGCCCAGCCTCGCGCTCTGCCGGCCCCAGCCCTTGGTAGCTGCTGCAGGCGCCACGGGCCTTCGTGGCCGCTGCAGAGGCGCCGCAGACGGGTGCGGCCGCTGAATGCGCCGGCGTGGACCCCGATACTACACAGCATCCCGGGCTCCCGTCACAAGACTGGTCGCGCAACCGTCACAGGCGCTCGAATTCTGCTACCGTGCTTGCGATGTACTCCCGCACGACCGACATCGGCGTCGACTCGCCCTATGCATGGATGCGTCTCTTGCTGTCGCTGATCCTGATGATCATCGGCGGAAGCGGCATGTACATGGTGATCGTGGTGCTCCCCGAGGTGCAGCAGGAGTTTGGGGTTGCGCGCGCCGACGCCTCTTTGCCCTACACCCTGGCGATGATCGGCTTTGGGATCGGCGGAGTGTTCATGGGACGGTTGGCCGACCGGCGCGGTGTCTGGCTGTCGGTCACCCTCGGCGGGGTCTGTCTGGGGCTCGGTTTTGTGCTCGGTGGGAGCGCCGCCAGCCTGTGGAGTTTCAGCCTGATTCAGGGCGTGCTGGTGGGCATGCTCGGGAGTTCGGCGAGCTTTGCGCCGCTGATGGCCGACACCTCGCTCTGGTTCGCCCGAAGGCGCGGCATTGCAGTGGGGATTTGCGCCTCTGGAAACTATCTGGCCGGCGCCATCTGGCCCCCCCTTGTGCGGATGGGTGTGGAGGACTACGGGTGGCGCAACACCATGATGGCCGTGGGCCTGTTCTGTTTCCTGACCATGGTGCCGCTTGCAGTTCTCCTGCGTCGACGCCCGCCCGATCCGCTCGCACAATCCCGGGAGACCGCCAGGGAACGCCCGGCCGGTCCGGGTTCCGAAACGCAGCCTGCCCCTTCGATGGCCGCCCGGGCGAGCCCCTCCCTGGCACTCCAGGGCGATTCGCAACAGGAATCATCAGGGGAGTCACCACGCGGGTCGCAAGCCGGATCACCCATCACCTCGCTCGGCATTTCCCAGCGTGCGCTGCTTGTCCTGCTTTGCCTTGCCGGCGTGGCGTGTTGTGTGGCAATGGCGATGCCGCAAGTGCACATCGTGGCGTACTGCAGCGATCTCGGCTTCGGACCAGCACGCGGCGCGCAAATGCTCTCGGTGATGCTCGCCGCTGGCGTGGTGAGCCGCTTGGTGTTCGGCCTGATCAGCGACCGGATTGGCGGGTTGCGGACGCTCCTTCTGGGTTCAGTGCTGCAGGGCCTTGCGCTGCTGCTCTTCCTACCCTTCCAGGACATGGCCTCGCTTTTCGCGGTCTCTGCCCTCTTTGGCCTCTTTCAGGGCGGAATCGTCCCGGCCTACGCCATCATCGTGCGCGAGTACTTCCCCGCTTCAGTGGCGGCCACCCGCGTTGGCATCGTAATCATGTTCACCCTCGGCGGCATGGCGCTTGGCGGGTGGATGTCGGGCTGGATCTTCGACCTCAGCGGTTCCTACGAGGCCGCCTTTGTGAACGGCATCGCGTGGAATCTCGTGAACCTGCTCATCGTGCTCGGACTGCTTGCACTGCAGGCGCGGGTGCGTCGCAACCTCGGGCCTGGCAACAATGCGGTGGCTGGCACTCAGATGGCCGGCAACAGTTCGAGCCCCCGCTGACGCAGGAGCGGCTCAACCGTGGGCGCGCGCCCCCTGAAGCGCACATAAGCCTGCATCGGATCGCAGCGATTGCCCGCTGCATACACATGTTCATGCAACAGCGAAGCCAGCCGAGGATCAAAGATGTTGCCAGCCTCGAGGAAGGCCTCGAAACCATCCGCATCCAGCACCTCGGCCCACAGATACACATAGTATCCGGCTGCATACCCTGATCCTGCAAAAAGATGCAGGAAGTGCGGGAGGCGATGCCGAAGGCCAATGGCCTCGGGCATCTGGAGATCGCGCAAAAGAGCCTGCTCGAAGGCCTCGAGGTCGAGGGATTCGAGGTTCTGGAGACGGTGAATCCGCAGATCGGCAAGGGCACTTGCCAGGTATTCCACCGTGGCAAATCCCTGCTGGAAGGTCTTTGCCTTGAGGAGTTTCGCGATCAGTGCATCGGGCATCGCCTCGCCAGTTTCCACATGCCGTGCATAACGCTTGAGGATCTCGGGCTGGAGCAGCCAATGCTCGAGCAGTTGAGAGGGAAACTCAACGAAGTCGCGCAATACATTGGTGCCGGCAAGGCGCGGATATCTGCAGCGCGACAGCAGTCCATGCAACCCGTGCCCGAATTCGTGGAAGAGGGTTCGGGCATCGTCGAGGCTCAGCAAGGTTGGCGCACCCGCAGCGGCCTGCGAGAAGTTGTTGTTGTTGACCACTACCGGGCAACTCTGCGGAAAACCGGCAAGTCCGTTCTGATCGCGCAGGCAGTTCATCCAGGCACCCGAGCGTTTGCTCGGGCGTGCGAAATCGTCGGCGAGGAAGATGCCGATGAGGCGACCCGGGTAAGCGTCTGCGTCCGGCGAGGCGGCGCCGGGGGTGGTGCTGACGGGGGAAGCGGCGCCGGGGATGGTGCTGACCGGGGAAGCGGTGCCGGGGGTGGTGCTGACGGGGGAAGCGGTGCCGGGTGCAGCAGCGCCCGGAGCGCGCGGGGGGTGGGTGGAGTCGAGGCAGCGGGAAGTACCTGGGTACTCCGAAGAACCTGGATCGCTTTGAGAACCTGGGTCATCCGAAGAACCTGGGTCATCCGAAGAACCTGGGTCATCCGAAGAACCGGGGTAACCCGGAGAGCATGGAAAGGCGTTGAGGCCTGCGTTTCGGCCGGGAGCCGCAAGAACCTCCCATGCAAGGACGCTCGGGTGATAGGAGGAGAACCCTTGCAGGGGCCTGAAGCAAATCCCGAAGAGGCGTTGGGCCACCTCGAACATCGCCTCGCGCAACCGGTCGAGCTGCAGATAGGGCTTGAGTTCCTCCTCGTCGATCGCATAGTGCGCCTTGCGCACCTGCTCCGCCCAGAAATGCCAGTCGTGCGCTTCGATCGCCGGCGCCTGGGCTTGCACCGCAGCGAGTTCCTGCATCTGGGCCCTCTCCTTCCTTGCCCTTCGACAGGCAGGCTCCCAGACCCTCAGCAGGAGTTCAAGTGCGGCGTCGGGGGTGGCCGCCATCGTGTCGGCAAGTGCATAGTGGGCATAGTCGGCGTAGCCGAGAAGGCGGGCCAGCTCAAGCCGGAGACGAAGAATTTCAACCACGATCGGCCGGTTGTCCTGCGGACCTGCGTGCTCGCCTCGCGCGCACCACGCCTGCCAAAGCTGCTTGCGCAGGTCGCGTCGGGTGCTGAAGGTCATGAACGGCGTGAGCGAGGAGCGCGCAAGCGTGATCACATGCGCGTTGGCGTGATCATGGCCACGTTCCGCCGCAGCCTGCCGGGCCGCCGAGCGCACGAAGGTGGGCAGTCCAGCCAGATCTTCCTCATGCAGCAGCACCATTGCAAAGGCCTTCTCGTGGGCCAGCACATTCTGCGCAAACGCCGTGTGGAGTTCGGCGAGCCGCTCGGTGAGTTGTGCGTAACGGATGCGATCCCCGCTCTCGAGCCTTGCGCCGCTGCGTACAAAGTCGAGATGCCAGCGCTCGAGCAAGCGAAGCGCCTCGGCGTCAAGATCCAGAGTGTGGCGCTGCCGGTACAGGGCATCAATACGGGCAAAGAGACGGGCATCGAGCATCACCTTGTTGAGATGTGCGGTGAGCACAGGTGCCATCTCGCGCTCGATGGCTTGCAGCGCATCGCTGGTGTGCGAGGCGCACAGGTGATGAAAGACGTTCATCACCCGCTGCAGCGCCTCACCGCTGCGCTCGAGCGCTTCGAGCGTGTTCACAAAGCCGGGCGCCTCTCCGGATGCGGCGATCGCCTCGATCTCAGCAGTGTGCTGCCGCATGGTGACTTCGAAAGCCTCGGGAAAGTGACTGGCGTGAAGGGCCTCAAAAGGAGGCAGCGCCAAGGGATCGGACCAGGATTCGAGGAGGGGGTTGACGGCTGAGGCATCACACATGGCGAACTCCGGTTTGACGGGGAAACACGAGCTGGGGCACCGAGACCTGCGTTCAGGTTCAGCGCGCTTTGGCGGCAACCCAGCCAATCTCAAGCCAATGCCAGTAAGTGGCGGAAAAGGGCCAGAGCAGGTATTGCCTTGCAAGCGCAGGCGGAAAGATCGCGGCGCTCAGATGGTCGAGCCACTCGCCGTGGGGCTCGACTTCACCCGATTCGGCGATGCGGGAAAGAAGCCTCGGGTGCTCCACGCGATGGCAGGTCTCGATTGCTGCAGCCGCACAGCGTTCGCTCAGGGACGAAACGGTCGCGGTCGAAGCCGCTGTAAGCGCCGGCAGTGCTGACGTGATCGGGAGTAGCGGCTTGGCCGGGAGGGCGCGCTCCGACCTGCACCCCGGCATCGGTTGAGGCCTTCGAACAGGGCCGGAAATGCAGTCGTGGAGACTTCCCCAGCAGCGGCCTGCCAACCGACGGCCGAGTTCACCCAGTTCATGCTCGATCCTCTGCATCGAACCCGCCTCACTCCTGCCCTGCTCAACCGCGATCAGCCCTTGTTGTCCGAGCATGTTGTCAAAGAGCAGGAAAGCATCCGGATAGTCGCCGAGGAGTTGATCGAGGCGGGCGAGCGCGTTGGCGCGGATCCACAAGGGCCGGGCAACGCGAGGATGCCGAAGCGCAAATAGATGCGGAGCCCAGGGGTCGAGGTCCACTGCAACGATCCGGTGGAAACCTTTCAGCCACGCCGACTCGAGCATCCATCCCGCGCTGCAGCCAAGCAGGACGAGCGTGCCGCTGCAAGGTCCATGTCGGCGGTGAAACCCGGCAATCTGCCGGCAGGTTGCCTCCCATTGGGCGCGGCGCTGGAAGGCCCTCCAGTGCCAGACCAGTCCACCGCTAATCGAGGTCACGCGCCCGCGAGCCAGGCGGCATACCGGGCGAGGTCCACATTGCCGCCACTGAGCACCACGCCAATACGAGGCCTTGCCTGCTGCGGGTGCCTTCGCACCGCAGCCTCCCCGACGAGGCGGCTCTGGGGCTTTGCATCCGCTGGCTGCCGCTGCATCGCGGCTGCCGCAGCCAGGCAACCGGTGGGCTCCACCACGATCTTCATCCACTGGGCAAGAAAACGCATCGTTTCGATGATCTGCGGATCCGACACGGTCTCGATTGCACTGACCCGCGCGCAGATGATGGCAAAAGTGAGATCACCCACACGGGTGGTCTGTGCTCCATCGGCAATCGTGTGCGGCACCTCGATCCGTATCGGATACCCGCATTGGAAGGACTGCTGGACGTCATTGCCGGCTTGCGGTTCGACACCGATGACCGCACAGCCGGGTGCAAGTTCGGCCGCAGCCAGCGCACACCCGGCGAGCAACCCACCGCCGCCAAGACACACATAGAGCGCATCGAGTGGGCCTGCCTCCTCGAAGAGTTCGAGCGCGCAAGTGCCCTGCCCGGCAATCACCGCCGGGTGATCAAAGGGTGGAATGAGCGTGTAGCCCTCGCGCGCCACCAGTTCCGCAGCGAGGGCCTCGCGATCCTGACGCATCCGGTCGTAGCCAAGGATCGAGGCACCGAATTGCTGGGTGGCCAGTCGTTTGGCTGAAGGGGCATCGTGCGGCATCACCACCGTGACCTGCACCCCCTCGATCTGACCCGCGCGCGCCAGGGCCTGCGCATGGTTGCCCGAGGAAAAGCTGATCACGCCCGCGCGACGCTGCTCCGGGCTGAGGGCGCGCACTGCGTTGAGCGCTCCCCGAAACTTGAAGGAACCTGTACGCTGAAAGTTCTCGCACTTGAAAAAAAGTTGCGCGCCGGCGAGACGGTCGGCCTGCGCGCTCCTCAGCACCGGCGTGCGATGAACCGTTGTGCCAAGCCGCGCCTGGGCCTCGCGGAGCGCAACGATGTCGGGAAGGACGCCCAGCACCGCCCCAGGCGCGCTATGGGGTGCGCGCAACCTCAGTCGGCGTATTGACCGGCTGCGCGAATCACCTTGCCCCACTTGTCGATCTCGGCGGCCAGGTGCGGACGCAGTCCTTCGGGGGTCTGCTTCGCCACCGGCGTGATCTCCGCGCCGAGGTCCTTCATGCGCTTGGCAACCTCCGGATCCTTGAGCGCAGACTGGAGTGCGGCTGTGAGTTTCTCGATCACCGGTTTAGGGGTGCCCTTGGGCGCGTACATGCCGTGCCACACCACCACCTCGAAATCCCTGAGCCCTTGCTCATGCAGTGAGGGGGTGTTGGGGAGCGCACCGATGCGACCCTTGGTGGTGACGCCGAAAAGCTTCACCTTGCCCGCGCTGATGTGCGGAATCGTCTGCGTGGTCTGGTCGCAAAGCACATCCACATGCCCGCCGAGCAGTGCAGTGAGCGCCGGAGCGGTGCCGTTGAAGGGCACCGTGGTGAGATCCGTGGCAATCGTCTGCTGGAAAAGCGTGCCGCACAAGTGCGAAACTGCGCCCAGTCCTGCGTTGGCCAGATTGACCTTCTGCTGATTCGCCTTGATCCAGGCAACCAGTTCGGTGAGGTTGTTGGCCGGCAGATCGGCTCGGCCGATCAGGGTCATCGGAACGTCGACCGCCTGGCCGATGAACTCGAAGTCATTGAGCGGATTGAACGGGAGCTTGCGGTACAGGGCCGGCGCAGTGGCCATGCCGTTGTGGTGGATGAAGAGCATGTAGCCGTCGGGAGCTGCCTTCGCCACCAGGTTTCCGGCGATCGTTGCACCTGCGCCGGGGCGATTGTCGACGTTGACCACCTGGCCGAGCGTCTTGCTCATCGACTGGGCGAGCGAGCGCGCCACGATGTCGGTGGGGCCGCCAGCGGCAAAGCCAACCACGAGGATGATCGGCTTGCTGGGATAAGTCTGCGCCTGTGCGGGCGAAGCGGAGAGCACTGCAAGGCCGCTGAGTGCAGCGCATGCGGCAAAGGCTGCCGCCGATAGGGCTGCCTTCGCAGCTGCAAGGACACCTCGGCGGGCGCCGAAAGAGGCAGGGCTGTGGCTGGAATGTGCGCGGCGTTCGCCCGTGGTCGGGGGGGTGGACTGGATCATGATCGAAGCTCTCCTTGGGGTTGTTTATGGACGGTCAGAGCATGGACTCCACCCATCTTTTTGCAGTGCGCAGGCAGACCATCAGCGGAAGTCTCCGGCCAGAATCACGCTGAGTGACTCGGGGTTGAGGTAGCGTCGCAACGCGGCCTGCACATCCTCAAGCGTAATCGAAGCGCGAAGATCACGCATCTGCTCGAGAAACCCTGCGTCGCGCGACTGCTCGTGCAGCCAGTTCAGGGTGCCTGCGAGTGCCATCTCCTGGGCCCACTGCAACTGCAACTGGGCCTCGAGGCCCTTGCGTGCCCGATCGAGCTCCTCCTGGGTGAAGCCCTCGCGCAAGGCGCGATCGAACTCCTCGCGCACGATCGCAATCAGCCGCTCGCGGTTGGGTGCCGCGAAGATCGCGTAGAACCCGAGCGAGGCAGCCTCGTCACGGTCGCCGCCCGAGAGCGAACCGCCAACGCCATAGCTCAGCCCCTCCTTTTCGCGCACGCGATCCCAGAGCCTGCCGCTCGAGGAGCCGTTCCCCGCAAGCATGCGCATGCCAAGTTGCAATGCCCGGTACTCGCGCCGATCGTCGGACAGGGGAAAACGGCAGCGTGCAAGCCACACTGCGTTGGGCTTGTCGGGCGTGACGATGTTGTCGCGCAGCGGTGGCACCGGGGCGGCGTCGCGGGCGATACGCTCGTAGACGACCTGTGTTGGGCGCTCAGACTTCCAGCGGCTCCAGAAAGATCCCAGACGCGCGGCAAGTTGCGGCGCATCGAGATCGCCAATCACGGTGAAGACCGCCGGCCCGGGTCGGATGAAGCGATCCCAGAAGGCCTGCACTTGCGCAAGTGAAAGAGCCTGGATCCTGCGCATCGACTCATCGAGTTCGGCAACATGCCGTGGGTCGCTCGGCGGATAGTCTGCAAAGACACGGGCGATACGCCGTGAAGCAAGCGCCTGAGGGTCCTGACGCGAGGACTCGAGCGAAGCAATGAGCGCGGTCTTGAGCTCCCGGAGTTCGGCCTCTTCCATCGCAGGTGCGAGCAAGGCCTGCTCGAGGAGCCCGAGCGCCTCGTCGAAGCGCTCTGCTGCCACCCGCAGGCTCAGGCTCAGGCCTTCGGCACCGCCCTGAATGCCCCAGACCGCCCTGAGTGCGGTCATGCGCTCGGCAAACTGCCGACGCGACAGGTTTTTCGTGCCGCGCGACAACATGGCCACTGCCAGTTGCCCCGCCTCGGCTTCGCCCTGCAGGCTCGCGAGGCTGCCGTAGCGCAGGCTTGCCTGAAGAACGACAAGGTTGGCCGCATTGCGCTTGCGCAAGGTCTGGAGCGTGAGCGAATCATCGACGCGAAGCGAGCTTACCCGCGCACGGATGTTGCCCGCGCTTGCCTCGAAAAGCTCCCCCTGATCCTCGGGAGCGCGGGCAACGAAGCCCTTCATGGCCTCCGCGATGCCCACCTGTCGCTCGGCAGGCGCACGACGGGGAGCCGTCTGCGGCTCGAAAAGGCCGAGGGTGCGGTTGCTCTCCACCCAGAAGGAGCCGGCAACCCTGTTGACTTCGGCGAGGCTCACTGCGGCGATGCGGTCGCGCTGATGCATCAGCATCCTCCAGTCGCCCAGCGCAATCGACTCCGACAATGCCAGCGCAACGCGCTCGGGATCGGCGAGCATCTGTGCGTGCTGGTTGGCGAAGTAGGCCTTGGCTGCCTCGAGTTCCGCCGCAGTGAAGCCCTCCGATCCGGCAGTCTCGACCAGCGCGATCAGCGCCCGCGCAGCGTCTGCGATCGACTGGTCGGACTTGAGTTGCAGCGAAAAGAGCGCGTTGGCAGGCTCCGGAGCCGATCGGGCCCAGGCCCATCCTCCGGCGGCGACACCCTTGCGGACGATGCGTTCGTCGATACGGTTGTTGGGACCGCCGATCATGTGACTTGCCAGACTCAACGCCGGGAAGTGGGGGTGCAGCGCTGAAGGACCGTGATACGACAGGATCACGATGGGCGCATCGCCGATCCGTCGCAGCCGCACCTCGCGCGGACCTTCCTGCACCGGCTCCACGGTGTAGGTGGGTTCGAGCTGGCGCGTGGGACGTGGAATCACGCCGAAGGCTTCCTCGATCCAACCAAGCACCTTGGCGCGATCGTAGACCCCGGCCACCACGAGTACCGCATTGTCGGGCTGGTAGTGATGGCGGTAGAAGGCCTGCAGGCGGTCGATCGACACATTCTCGATGTCGGATCGGGCGCCGATGATTGCCTTGCCGTAGTTGTGCCAGGTGTAGGCGCTGGCGAATACCTGCTGAAACAGCACCCCGGCCGGATTGTTTTCTCCGCGCTCGAACTCGTTGCGGACCACCGTCATCTCGGAATCGAGGTCCGACTTGCGCACATAGGCGTTCACCAGGATGTCGCCGAGCCAGCGGATCATCCACGCGGTGTTGTCGTTGCTCTGGGCGAAGCTTGCGTAGTAGTTGGTGCGATCCCAGGAGGTGGTGCCGTTCACCCGGAAACCGCGGGTGGCGAACTCGCTCAGTCCGTTGGGAAACTTCGGCGAGCCCTTGAACACCATATGCTCGAGCAGATGCGCCATTCCGGTTTCGCCGTAGCCCTCGTGCCGCGAACCAACCTTGACCGTGAGGTTGACCGTGGTGCTCGCCTTGGTGGTGCTTGGGTAGAGCAGCACTTCGAGCCCGTTGGGCAGGAGCAGTGACTCAACCCCCTCCACCTGATGCATCGGTCGCCAGGGCTCGGCGGAACCGGAGGGCCCAGGGTGGAGCCCCGCCACCAGGAGGGTCAGCACGAGGACGAGGCGAAGGCGGACGGCAGAGAAAGGCAGGCGCGCGTGGAGGATATGCATGGATCGCTTGGGAAATTCATTTGCGAAAGCTTACCAGCGCGCCTGTACCGCCAGGCGCAAAGTCCTGGGTGGTGCAGGGAACAGATAAACGCCGCCCCAGGGCTGCGTGGGCGCCTCGCGCCAGAACTTGCGATCCAGCAGATTGATCGCCGACAGGGACCAGCGCAGCTTTGCTCCGCCCAGATCCTGGCCCCAGTGCAGCGCACTGTCCCACTGCCACTGCACGGGAAGGCTGAGGGGTTCGACCACCGGTTTTCGTCCGGATGCGCCAATCCGGTTCTGCCATTCGAGGCCCTCGACACCCGTGGGCCACCGATGCATCAGGTGAAGGCCCCAGGGCGCAACATTGCGCACTGCGGAGCCCACTTCCTCGCCGAGGGGCGAGGCGAGGACTTCGGCCTGGAGCCTTTGGGCAGCGAGGTCGAGCCGGCCCAGCGATCTGCTGCTCGCGCTGAGCGTCAACTCGAGCCCCTGATGACGGTCGGTGCGCAAACCGCCCAGCCTGCAAAACGCTGCGCTCGACACAGTGCCGCAGACCCCGATCGACTGGGGCGCGGTCACGCTCAGGTCAGCTGCACGGGGACGGTCGATCCGGAAGGCCGTGACCCCATAGTCGACCCTCAAGCCTGCGGCGCTGCTCCAGCCGTTGCGAAAACCGCCCTCCCACTGGGTGCTGCGTTGCGCCGGGAGTGCCTGGCCCGGGTTGGCATAATCCTGCGGCCGGTTGGGCACAACCTCGGTTTCGATTCCCTCACCGTAGGAAAGGTACCAGCGTTGCCCCGCCCTCGGCTCAACGCTGAGCGCTGCAAAGGGCGTGACGAAAGACTGCTGGAGTCCCAATGCACCAGCGCCGTCGGTTGGCGTTGACACGCTGTCGATCCCGGTGCCGCGCAGACCGAGCCAGAGCGAGGTTTGTGCAAGCACCGAGCCGGGTTGCCCATCGTGCAGGCGGATACGATCCTGCACCGACCACTCGCGGCTGCTCAGGTTGCGGTTGGTGTTGGGCGTCCGCGCCTCTGGGTCGGGCGGCAACGGGATCGTGCGGAAAAAGTTGCTCGACCCCACCAGGTTATACGCTTGCGCGGCGGGGAACCGATCCTCGAGCCGCACCTGCCGGTATCCGAGCGCCACCTCATGCAACAGCCCGGCCGTGCGCAGGTTTCCCTCGAGTCGGGCCTCGACCGAGCGCGCGCTACGCCGCTCATCGAGGCTGCGGAAGTCGTAGATGTCGGCGTTGCCGTTGGCGCAAAAACCCGGGTAGATCGGCTCGGGCCCCGAACTGCAGCCATCCGGGAAGGCAATCCGGTCGTGGGTGCGCACATGTTGCATCAACCCCGAAACCCGTACCACCCACTGCTCTCCAAGGGGCTGGATCCAGCGCAACCCGGAGAGGTTTTCCCGGCTTTCAAACGGGGCCGACCAAGGCTGATCGTTCATGTTGCGCCGCGGCAGCACGGGCGGCAGGATCCGGCCCTCGAGGAGATTGGCCCCGGGTACCGAAATCTGGGTGTAGAGGTGGCGTTGCGCATGCCACTCCAGGCGACCCCCGCCCGGCGCGCGCCAATCCACGAACACCGAAGCAAAGCGCCGATCGCCCGGGGCGCTGTCGGCCATCGGCCGACGGTCGTCGGCGGCAAGATTCACCCGAACCCCGAGCTCGCGGTGCGCTCCAAATCGCTCGGCAAGATCGGAGGCGAGGTAGCGGCTACCGCGTTCCGACAATGCGAAGAGGGCACTCCTCAGCGGCTGGTCGCCCGCACGCTTGAGCGCCACGTCCACCATCCCTCCCGGGGAGGAGCTGCCTGCAAGCAGCCCCGAAACCCCCTTGAGCACGACGACACGCTCGGCGCTTTCAAGTGCGAGCGGAACATGACCATGGATCGGCATGCCGTCGAAGCGGTAATTGAGGCGCGGATCAATGGCGACGCCACGGATGGCAAAGTTCTCCGGATAGCCAAGCGTGTTGTAGGCATCGGAAACCGCAGGCTCGCTGCGCAGGAGGTCTGCCAGCGAAGTGGCGCCCAGGTCCCGCATGACCTGCGTATCGATGGTGGAGATTGAAAACGGCAGCCTCTCGGGCAACTCTGCAAACCCGGTGAGGGTGATCGCACGCGTCGAGAGACCCGTGGCGCTCACCTCCACCCGCGCCGGGTCCCCGGTTGTGGGGAGCTGGGCGAACACTGCGGGCGCCAGAGCCAGCGCGCCAGCCCCCGCCAGCGAAGTGACAGTCCGGCCCCAGTGCAGGTCCGGGAAGGCTTGCCAAACGTCTCGCACTCTGAACTCCTCTCGGTGTCTGGCTTCGAACCGGTTGGAGCGTTTCCCTGGAGGTTGCGGAATCCACCGTCCGAAGGACGGCTTGCGAGCGCCGAAGGGCTGAGGAGCCCGGCTGTGATTCCTGCTTCCCTGCGCAAGTCTTAACTCGATCAGGTTCGAAGGGTTTTTCTCACCCGTCTGCCACTGGCAGACGCCACCGACCTTGCTGGCCGGCAACGGTTTTACGGGACCCCTAGCTAAGTCCTGATCGTAGCATGTGTCGGTTGCGTGACAGGCTTAACCCCGAAACGGTCATCACTTCGCCCACAGCGCAAAGCGCCATCGCAAGACGCTCCCGCATATCACCCGCCACGCCAGCCGGAGGCGCAAATCCCGCTGGCGGGTAGCGCACCAGGAGTGACGCGGTGGCTGCGCGTTGCGCGGGTCCGTCGCGCTGAAGGCCGTCGGCTTCCCAGGGCAGGTCGCCTGCACAGTGAAGATGCACCCAGTGCGCATGGGCGCTGCGGGCAAGCTCGCGCATGGCGCGCGCAGCGGGAGCAAAGAGGGTGTGGTCGGCAAAATACTGGAGGCTGTAGATCGCGGTCATCCACGGCGAGGGGTCGCAAAGAACGAGCGACGGGGTGATTCCCGACCGGGGGAATCCCCCGCAGGCGGCCGGCGCGTGACCTGCCTCCGCTTGCCCTGACTGCAGGCCGATTCGCACCGCATCCGAGATCGCCTCCTGGATTCTGCGGCACTGCTCCATCAGGAGCGGTTGCTGCTCCTCACGCGTGGGGCATCGGCCGTGCAGATCAACGAAGTCGCGAAGCGCCTCGGGCACGTAGGGTGCACCCAGTGCCCGCGCAAGTTGCATGGCCAGCGTTGTCTTGCCGGTGCACTCCCCCCCGAGAAATGCAACGATCAGCAGCTGCGGTGGCAGCGCCTCCGGCCCGTTCACTGGACCGCTTGTCAGTGCTTCAGGCTTGTTCAATTTCATGCCTGCCTTTCGCGCATCGAGTCCAGTGGCGCCATCCCGCAAGCGCGAGGGCGGCAAACACCGCATAAAGTACAGCCGTCGCCAAGAGGTGCTGCGACCAGAATAGCCAGACGCCGCACAGGTTGGCGAGCAGCCAGAAGTGCCAGTGCTCGACTTTTTGCTGCACCATCAACGACTGGGCGAGCAGACTCGACGAGGTAACGACCGCGTCGCCCCATACCGAACTGCCCCCGGCCAGGCGCAGACCGGACTGCATGAGGGTGATGAGCACAGCGAGCGACACCCAGGCGAGCCAATACGCGCGCCTGCCGAGGTGAACCGGAGCGAAGCGGACTCGGCCCCAGCTCACCCAGCCCCAAACGGCCGCCGCCACGAAGACGAACTGCAGCGAAGCGTCGGCCCAGAGCCTTGATTGTGCGAAGACCACCGCGTAGAGCAGGCTCGACAGGATCCAGAAGGGCCAGGTTGCGCGCCTGCCGAGGATGCCAAGACCAACGGCAGTCAGCGCGACCGCTGCGGCGGCCCACTCGAGTGCGGGGTGCAACATCAGCATCCCTTGCCCGGGCATACTTGGGGCGGTTCGTACACCACGCGACTCATCCCTTCCGATTTCCCTGTCTACGCATGTCAAGCTACCACGCCTGCAGCGCCAAGGTTGCCGCATGGCTGGAGCAGGCGAGCCTGCTCCAGATCGTGGCGGTGAGCGGCAGCCTTCTGGTGCTTTCCAACCTCTTCATGACCTGGGCATGGTATGGCCACCTGAAGCATCTCGCGCACAAGCCCTGGTGGTGGGCTGCGCTCATCAGCTGGGGGATTGCGCTGTTCGAATATCTCCTCCAGGTGCCCGCAAACCGCATCGGCTTCACGCAACTCAGCCTCGGCCAGCTCAAGATCCTGCAGGAGGTGATCACGCTGCTCGTGTTCTTGCCATTTTCGATGCTCGTGATGCATCAACCCTTCCGGGTGGACTACATCTGGGCAGGCCTTTGCCTCGTGGGGGCTGTGTACTTCATCTTCCGATCGGCCTGACGCAGCGCATGGAGCGATCAACGGACTACTGGCTCGGTATCGCTGCAGCGCTAGCCCTGATGCTTGCCGCTGCGCTCGTGGTGCTGCCATTCCTGAGCGCGCTGCTCTGGGCTGCCATCGTTACGATCACCCTTTGGCCCTTGCGCGATGCCCTGGTGCTGCGGTTGCGCCTGGGGGCCAACTTGAGCGCCACCCTCATGACGCTGGCGCTCCTTGCGATTCTGGTTGCTCCGATCGCGGCAGCGACCGTGGTGCTTGCCAACTACACCGACGACCTGCTCGGCCAGGCACGATCGCTCATGCAGAACGGGCTTCCGGAACCGCCCGCCTGGCTCGCTGCGCTGCCTCTGGTGGGCAACTGGCTCGCCGAACAATGGGCCATGTACCGCAACGACGGCAGCGCACTGCTTGCGCAACTCCTTGTCTTGCTCGAGCAGCATCGCGGCCTGATCCTCAAGGCGGCAACCGGTCTGAGCAGTGGCGTTGCCGAGTTGCTGCTCGCCGTGTTCCTGTCGTTCTTTCTCCTGCGCGACGGCCACCGGATAACGATCTGGCTCGACGGCGGTGCACGGCGGCTCTCGCAGGAGGGGCCGCAACTTCTTCGGCTCACCGCGCGCACGATTGAAGGGGTGGTCTATGGCATCGTGGGCACCGCCCTGGTTTCAGGTGCCCTTGGCTGGATCGGCTATGCGCTTGCCGGCGTTCCGAAGGCCTTCACGCTCGCACTCCTCACCTTCCTTGGTGCCTTCATCCCCTTTGGGACCGTGCTGGTGTGGGGCCCTGCTGCCGTGTGGCTCTTCCAGCAGGGCGAGACCGGCTGGGCAATGTTTGTGCTGGCATGGGGCGCGGCTGTCATCTCGAGCGCCGACAATGTGATCAAACCCTTGCTGATCAGCCGGGGCTCGTCGATGCCCTTCGTGATGACGCTGATCGGTGCGGTTGGCGGCGTGATTGCGTTTGGCGTGATCGGTGTGTTTATCGGGCCAACGCTCACCGCGTTGGCATGGTTTCTCGCGATGCAGTGGATGTCGCGTTCACAACACTAGCGCTCTGTGGAACGGGCGCGAAGCCTGGCGCCAAGCACCCCGCTCAGCATCCCATCCACCACCGAACCAACCGAGTCCATCATCCGGCGCCCGTGGTAGTCGATCCGCTGCGCCAGAATGTCGCCCGTGATCGGCGCGAGCAAACCGCCAAGGTCGATATACAGTTCGCTCAGCACCTCGCCCAGGGCAGCGGCAAGCAACACATCGCCATCGATCCGCAGATGGGAGAGCAACTGCCCCGGATCGCGGGTGCGAAGTTTTTCGAGGAGCGCGGCCGACCAGACAAGCTTGAGGCGCACATCAACCGGCACCGGATGGCCGCCAACCTCGTTGGGCGCGCGCTCGAGATGGCCGTCGCGGGCGATTCGGAGTATGGGCAACTGCGGCCACGCGCGGGGAAAGAGGCCGGCAAGAGCCGGTGGCAGCGCTGGCAACTCGCCACCGATCTCGAAAGCAACCGTCTTTCCGGAAAATGCCGAGAGCCTTTCGGCAGCCCAGGGATTCTGGCGAAAAACCACCCGGAGCAGCTTGAGTGCCGAGTGCTCGAGATGAAGATTCAACGGGTTCACACAAAACTCCCCGGGGCGTTTCAGGCTGCCCCGGGTGCCGAGCCAGGGCAGAGGCTCAGTGCGGGGTTCCCATCTGCTGGATCCCTGCAAGAATCCAGCCGCCTGCACCCTGCACCGGTTTGCTGAGGTTCCAGACCTCGTCGAAGGTTTGCGGCGCAGCGTTGCGGCCCTCCCGCACCAAACCGCTGAAGCGCACGCTGGCGAGATACTTTCCGTGCGGGGTCTCGATCCCCAGAAGTTCCGCATCGAGCCGCACCACCTCGGTGTAGTTCTCGCTCTGGCGCTGCCGGATTTCGGCCGCAAACTCCTCGAAGAGTTCAGGCGAAGTGAACTCGCGCAGGTCGGCAAGATTAGCCGTATCGTTGGCCGCCTGCAGACGCTTGAAGTAGTGCTTTGCGTTCTCAACGAAGCCAGGAACGTCAAAGTCGGCAGGAACGCCCCAGGGCTGGGAGGGCGCTGCCGGTGCCGCGCCAAACCCTGCTCCAGCCTGGCCCAACCCAACTCCCTGCGGCTGCGCAAACGGTCCCGGTGCCGACCAGCGGCCCGGTACGCTGGCTTCCTGCCCCGCCTGCGCGTAGTTGGTTGGCGCACTGGCGTAGGCTGGCTGCGGCGATTGCGCTGCACGGCGCCGGGCAAGCACAAAGCCAACGATTCCCATGATCACCAGCGCAAGGAGCGCAATCATCATGAAGTTGGCCAGTTCCTCGCCAAAGCCCAGATGCGACGCCAGCGCAGCCAGCCCAAGCCCTGCTGCCAGCCCGGCGATCGGACCGAGCCAACGGCTGCGCTGCGACTGCGCGGCGGCCTGCGCCCCTGCGGCTGCGGGTGCACCCGCCTGCTGAGCCGGGGAACCTGCCGGAGGCGTTGCCTGCTTCTGGGTGGCAATCGAGGACTGCTGACCGCTGGAGCCGCCCCCTCCAAGCCGTTTACTCGCCTCGGCATCGACGCTGAACATACCCGCCACAACGAGCGCAAAGGCCATCGTGAGCGACAACGCCATCTTGCGAAGGCAACGCAGCACCCGGTGTCCGGCAGTACCGGATTGGGGAGTGACCAGAGACGCATCGCGCGGGGAGCGCCCGCGGGCTTCGAACGTTTCGATCGAATCCAAGCTGTTCATGTGTGAAGTACTCCTGTGCAGATGTGTAGTATCCGGGTTCATGGAACCTCCGGAACCTGTTGACCACACCCACCCCCTCGCATCGAGGCGTAAGCAGGTGCAACAGGCCGCACTATGCGGGTTTGAGCCCCTCATGTAAAGCAACCACCCCGGCGCTAAGGTTGGAAAAACGCACACCGGCCAGCCCGGCGCGCTGCATCATGGCAGCCAGCGTTTCCTGATCCGGGTGCATCCGGATCGACTCGGCAAGGTAACGGTAGCTCTGCGCGTCGCCGGCAACCAGTCGCCCGAGTCGCGGCAGGATCTGGAAGGAATAGAAGTTGTAGGCCTTTGCGAGTTGCGGGTGCACCCTGGAGAATTCGAGGATCAGCAACTTGCCTCCCCTGCGGAGTACCCGGGTCATTTCCAGCAACGCGGCATCCATGTCCGTCATGTTGCGCAGCCCGAATGCCACCGTCACCCGGTCGAAGCTTTCTGCGGGAAACGGCAGGCTTTCGGCGTCGCACTGCACCGCGTGAGGCGCGCAACCGTCCTCGATCAACCGCTCCCTGCCCCGGGCAAGCATGGACGCGTTGATGTCGGAAAGCACGACGCGCCCACCGGCACCGGCGCGTCTTGCCATGGCGAGCGCAAGATCTGCGGTACCGCCCGCCACATCGAGCACATCCATTCCCGGACGCACATCCGCCCACGACACCGCGACCTGTTTCCAGAGCCGATGCAGGCCCGCAGACATCAGGTCGTTCATCAGGTCATACCGCGAGGCGACCGAGCGGAAAACCTCGGCCACCCGCGCGGACTTCTCGCCGGGCTCCACCGCCTGAAAGCCGAAATGTGTCTTTTCAGCCATGCGCAGGAACGGTGCAGTCGCACCTGCGTGGCTCGCGGCAGGCATCAGTCGGGCTCACGACGAGCCCCGGCGGCCTCGAGTCGCTTGAGGTAGGTGTTCCAGAGGGCATCGTGCTGCAGGCAAAGGCGATGCAGCACTTCCCACGAGTAGAGCCCCGACTCGTGCCCGTCGCTGAACACCGGTTTGATGGCGTAGTTACCCACCGGTTCGATCCGCACGATGCCCACGTTGCGCTTGCCGGTCTGCAAGACTTCCTGTCCCGGTCCGTGCCCCTGCACTTCGGCCGAGGGTGAGTACACCCGGAGAAACTCGAAGCTCAGGCGGTAGCGTCGATCCCCGGGGTAGGCGAGTTCGAGAATCCGCGAGGCCTGGTGCGCCACGATCGACTCGGGGATCGGGGTTTCGCTGCGCGGCGACGGCGCACTTCCCTGAGGACGCGCCGCCAGGGTCTCCGAAGAAGGCGTTTCGCTGCGCGGCGATGGCGTGTTGGCTCCGGAGTGCGCAGCTGCACGCGACGTGCCCGGATCCTGCGGCTGCACTACGCCTGTTCGGCTACGCGAAAGTGCCGTTGTCTTCATACCAGCACCCTCTCGATGCCGCCCCGGTTGGCCCTTTCGACATATTCGGCAAGCCAGTTGGCCCCGAGCAGGTGGCGCGCCATCTCGACCACGATGTAGTCTGCCTCGATCCCGGTGCTTTCCTCGAAGCGACTCAAGCCCTGCAGGCAGGAAGGGCAGGAGGTGAGCACCTTGACGGCATCGGGCTGGCTCGAGCCTGCCACTTTGAGTGCTCCAGATGGGGCGGAGCTGAGCACCTTGACCGCCTCGGGCTGACCGGGCGCGGGTCGCCGCAAGGTCTGTGCCGTCTTGAGCAACTCCTGCTCCTTGCGGAAACGCACCTGGGTTGCGATCTCGGGGCGGGTAACCGCGAAAGTGCCCGCCTCGCCACAACAACGATCGTTGCGGCCGATCTCGCCATTGAGCTCAGCGTTCATCAGGGTGTTGACGACCTTCAGGGGCTGATGCTTCTTCATCGGGCTGTGGCAGGGGTCGTGGTAGGTGTAGCGCACTCCGGTGGCCGAATCGAGTTTCAGGCCCTTTTCCATCAGGAACTCGTGGATGTCGATGATCCGGCAGCCGGGAAAAATCTCGCCGAAGGCATAGGCCTGCAGCTGGTCGAAACAGGTGCCACAACTCACGACTACTGTGCGGATATCGAGGTAGTTGAGGGTGTTGGCAACCCGGTGGAAGAGAACCCTGTTGTCGGTGATGATCTTCTCGGCCTTGTCGAACTGGCCCGAGCCCTTTTGCGGGTAGCCGCAACACAGGTAACCGGGTGGCAGCACGGTCTGCACACCGACCTCCCAGAGCAGGGCCTGGGTGGCGAGTCCCACCTGCGAGAAGAGACGCTCCGAACCGCACCCGGGAAAATAGAACACCGCCTCGCTGTCGGCCGACGTGGTCTGCGGGTTGCGGATGATCGGAACGTAGCGCCGATCTTCAATGTCGAGCAGTGCGCGCGCGGTTTTCTTGGGGAGATTTCCAGGCAACTTGCGGTTTACGAAATGCAGAACCTGCTCGCGCATCGCCGGACGGCCAACGCTCGCCTGCGGCCTTCGGAGTTGGGGCCGGGCAAAGCGCTTGAGCAGGTCGGCCGCAAGTCGCTGCGCCCTGAACCCCACGTCGACCATCGCGCTCCGGGTGGCGCGGATCGTGTCGGGGTCGGTTGCATTGAGAAAGAACATCGCCGCGGCGTTGCCCGGGTTGAAACGCTTGCGGCCCATCTTGCGCAGCAGGTTGCGCATGTTCATCGACACGTCGCCGAAATCGATGTCGACCGGACAGGGCGAGGCGCACTTGTGGCAGACAGTGCAATGATCCGCAACATCGGAGAACTCCTCCCAGTGACGGATCGACACCCCGCGCCGCGTCTGCTCCTCGTAGAGAAACGCCTCGATGAGCAGGGAAGTCGCGAGGATCTTGTTGCGCGGCGAGTAGAGCAGGTTGGCACGGGGGACGTGCGTGGCGCACACCGGCTTGCACTTGCCACAGCGCAGGCAATCCTTGATCGAGTGGGCGATCGATCCGAGGTCGGACTGTTGCAGGATGAGCGACTCTGCGCCCATCAAACCGAAACTTGGCGTGTAGGCGCGCCGGAGGTCGGCCTGGCGCAGCAGCTTTCCACGATTGAAGCGCCCCTCGGGGTCGATGCGGGCCTTGTAGGCGGCAAAGGGCGCGAGTTCCTCCTCGGTGAGGTACTCGAGCTTGGTGATACCGATGCCGTGTTCTCCCGAGATCACGCCGTTGAGCGAACGGGCGAGCGCCATGATCCGCGCCACGGCGCGGTTGGCCTGCTGGAGCATGCCGTAGTCGTCGGAATTCACCGGGATGTTGGTGTGCACATTGCCATCGCCCGCATGCATGTGCAGCGCCACAAAGACCCGGCTTCTGCGGATCCTGGCGTGGATTCCGGCAATTGCCTCGCGAAGCGGCGCGAAGTAGTCGCCGCCGAGGATGCCTTCGAGCGGTTCGAGAACCTCCCTGCGCCAGCTGATCCGGATTGTGCGATCCTGGAGCAGGTCGAAGAGGCGGGTGTGTGGCGCGCGCGCGGTCTCCCGCCCCATTTGCACGCCAAGCGCCGCCAGTGCGGGGCGAAGGTCCGCCACGGGCAGGTCCATCGAGGCCATCAGGAAACGCCAGCGCCTGCCGGCTTCCTCGAGCACCCGACACGAATCCTCGAGACGCTGGGCAAGCAGGCCCTCCACTGCGTCCTTGGTGCTCTCGGGCTCGTCGCCCGGCGCGATCGGCAGGCTGCGCGGTTCGCTGCAAAGAAATGCCTCCACCGCCTGCACGAGTGCCAGCTTGTTGTCGGTGGACAGTTCGATGTTGATGCGGTCGATCCCGTCGGTGTATTGCGCCATCATCGGCAACGGAATCACCACATCCTCGTTGATCTTGAACGCGTTGGTGTGGCGCGCAATCGCCGCAGTGCGCCCCCGATCGGCCCAGAAGGTCTTGCGGTCTGTGGCCTGGACCGCAATAAACCCTTCGCCACTGCGGGCGTTGGCCAGGCGCACCACCTCGGCGGTGGCGCGGGCGACGGCCTGATCATGATCGCCCACGATGTCACCGATCAGCACCATCTTGGGCAGGCCCCCGCGACGCGACTTGGTGCTGTAGCCCACCGCGCGCAGGTAACGCTCATCAAGATGCTCGAGCCCGGCGAGCAGCGCCCCGCCGGGTTGTGTATCGAGGTAGGCCTTGATCTCCACGATCGAGGGCACCGCTTCGGCAGCCTGTCCGAAAAACTCCAGGCACACGGTGCGGATGTGCGCGGGCATCCTGTGCAGGATCCACTTCGATGCGGTGATGAGCCCGTCGGTGCCCTCCTTTTGCACGCCGGGAAGGCCGGAGAGAAACTTGTCGGTGACATCCTTCCCCAGGCCAAGCTTGCGGAAGCTTGAGCCGGGAATCCGCAAGGTGTGGCTGCGCAGCGGATCGCCCCTCATCTGGCCATTGGTGCCAAGCTGCTCTGGCGCATACCAGTGCAGGTTGAAGACCGCCTCCTGTGCGTCATGAATCTTGCCGAGGTTGTGCCCCACGCGGCTCACCTCGAGCCAGTTGCCCTCGGGATCCACCATGCGCCACCAGGCGAGATTGTCGAGCGCCGTGCCCCACAACACCGCCTTCTTGCCGCCGGCGTTCATGGCGATGTTGCCGCCGATGCACGAGGCCTCGAGCGAAGTGGGGTCCACCGCAAAGACCAGACTGGCGTGCTCTGCCGCATCGGTCACGCGTCGCGTGACCACACCGGCTTCGGCGTGGATGACCGCAACCTCCTGCTCAAGACCGGGGAGGCGCTCCCGAACCACCGCACCGATGCCTTCGAGCTTTTCGGTATTGATGACCGCAGACATCGGCGTGAGCGGGACCACACCTCCGGTGTAGCCGGTGCCACCGCCGCGCGGGATGATCGTGAGCCCGAGGTCGAAGCAGCCCTTCACCACCGCGGCGACTTCGGCCTCGCTGTCGGGCGCCAGAACCACGAAGGGGTACTCCACACGCCAGTCGGTGGCATCGGTCACGTGCGACACCCGCGACATCGCATCGAAACAGATGTTGTGCCGCGCGGTGTGCTTTGCGAGTCTGCGCAGTACCCGCTGACGCAGTCCTGCGGCCTGCGAAAGCTGCTGCTCGAAGAGCGCCACCGCCTTGCGCGCCAGCGCGAGCAGTTCGTTGACCTGCACAAGCGCGGGCGACTGTGCATCCCTGCGCTTTTCGATGTCGGCAAGACGGTGGTGCAGCGCCTCCACCAGCAGGGTCTGACGCTTGGGGTTGTCGATCAGGTCGTCCTGCAGATAGGGGTTGCGCTCCACCGCCCAGATGTCGCCGAGCACTTCGTAGAGCATCCGCGCCGACCGGCCGGTTCGCCGCTCCTCGCGGAGTACCCCGACAAGTTCCCATCCGCGCTCGCCAAGCAGTCGGATCACGATCTCGCGGTCGGAAAACGAGGTGTAGTTGTAGGGGATCTCACGCAGCCGAATCCGCTGCGTGGAAGCCTCGTTGCCTTCCACAGCGCCCGCCAAGGCGCTTTCCGCCCAGCCAGCCGCATTCCACGGCACAGCACCCGAAACAAAGCCCGAAACAGCACCCGAAACCGCGCCCGCCTCTGCGCTCGAAAATGGCCTTGTGACCGCATTCATTAACGGATTGTAATAAGGACTCGCGGCAACGCGGCAAGTCCTCAACATGCGGGCGGATAAGGGCGCACTCTGATGCGCGCCTCTGGCCTACAACCCGCAAGCCTGCAACCCGCAAGCCTGAAACCCGCAAGCCTGAAACCCGCAGCCTCTGACGCACCCGCCCGTGATGGGCGCGCCCTCCGCAACCCGCCGACTCGCCGGCGACTTCACAGTCGCGGTGCAGCTACTCCGCCTTGGGCAGGAGCCGCTCGAGAAAGGCCGGCAGGAGCGAGCGCCACCAGGAGTCGGGAACCGCCAGCAAAAGCCAGGTGAAGGTGATGTAGCGCAGGCACTTTCCGAGCGCGATCCAGAAAAGGCACGGCCAGAAGGGAAGCCTAAGCCAACCTGCCACCGCGCAAAGCGGATCCCCAACGATCGGAAGCCACGCGAAAAGGAGCACCTTCGGGCCGAGGCGCTCAAACCAGCCCAGATAGCGTCTGCCTCCGTTGCGACCGATGGCGCCGAGCGCTGCTGCTGCGCTGACCGCACCGCGACCCATCAGGTAGTCGACCGCTCCGCCGAGAGTGTTGCCGAGCGTGGCAACCGCAATCGTGGTCCAGAACTGGTCGGGATTGAGCTTCACGTACCCGAACACCACCGGTTCGGAGCCCATGGGAAGGAGCGTGGCGGAAATGAACGCGGCGAGAAAGACGGTCGACAGGCCCACCTCAGGCAGCGAAAACCACCCAAGCAAGGCTGCGAAGGCCTGCTCGACCCAGGCACTCATCGCCGCACTGCAGGTTCAGGTCTGTTCATTGCCCGCCCACTTCACAAGCTTCCCCTCGCCCCAAGCGCTCAGGCGCGCGGCTCGATGGATCCATACCGCGCCTCACGGGATCCATGCCACGCCTCGCGGGATCGATGCCGCGCCTCACAGGATCCATGCCGCGCCTCAAGGGACTCGCCTCACGTTTTAGCCGCTTAAACTGACGGCCTAATGCCAGCTGACTACCTCAAGCGCATCCTCAACGCGAGGGTCTACGACGTGGCGCGCGAGACGCCACTCGAGTTGGCTCCTCAATTGTCGGCGCGCCTTGGACACAGGCTTCTGCTCAAGCGCGAAGACATGCAGGAGGTGTTCTCCTTCAAGTTGCGCGGAGCCTACAACAAGATGGCCCTGCTCAGCCCCGGTGAGCGGCAGCGCGGCGTGATTGCAGCCTCTGCAGGCAACCATGCGCAAGGCGTTGCACTTGCCGCGCAGCGTCTGGCTTGCCGCGCGGTGATCGTGATGCCGATCACCACGCCCGCAGTCAAGGTCGAAGCGGTGCGTGCCCGCAGGGCCGAGGTGGTGCTCCACGGCGACAGCTACAGCGAAGCCCACGAGCATGCCCTGAGTCTGCAGCTTCGGGAAGGGCTCACCTTCGTGCACCCTTTCGACGATCCGGATGTGATCGCCGGCCAGGGCACGATCGGGATGGAGATCCTGCGTCAGCACCCGGATCCGATCGATGCGATCTTCGTGGCTGTTGGAGGAGGCGGGCTGATCGCTGGCATCGCAGCCTATGTGAAGCAGTTGCGCCCGGAGATCCGGATCGTTGGCGTGCAGACCGACGACTCCGACGCAATGGCCCAATCACTCGCAGCCGGGGAGAGGATTCGCCTCAGGGAAGTGGGGCTCTTTTCCGACGGGACTGCGGTGCGGCAGGTGGGCGCCGAGAGTTTTGCGTTGGCGCAACGCTTTGTGGATGAGATGGTCCGGGTTGACAGCGACGCGATCTGCGCGGCGATCAAGGATGTGTTCCAGGACACCCGCTCGATCCTCGAGCCTGCAGGTGCCCTTGCGATCGCCGGCGCGAAGGCCTGGGCCGGGGCGGCAGGGCGTGGCTCGGGGCTCACGCTGGTTGCCATCGCCTGCGGGGCCAACATGAACTTCGACCGCCTGCGCTTCGTGTCCGAACGCGCAGAGATCGGCGAGCAGCGCGAAGCGATCTTTGCGGTGACGATTCCCGAGGAACGGGGGTCGTTCCGACGCTTCTGCGCCCTGCTTGGCGAGCGCAGCGTTACCGAGTTCAACTACCGGATGAGCGACGTTGCCAGAGCGCATGTCTTTGTGGGGATCCAGATCGAACGGCGCGAGGAAGCGCAGCGGATTGCGGAGGACTTCGAGGCGGCCGGTTTGCGCGCGCTCAACCTCACCGACGACGAGATGGCCAAGCTCCACATCCGTCACCTGGTCGGTGGCAGTTCGATGCTCGCCCGCAACGAGCGCCTGTTTCGCTTCGAGTTCCCGGAGCGGCCCGGCGCCCTGAGCCGGTTTCTCAACCGGATGAATCCCGGCTGGAACATTTCGCTCTTCCACTACCGCAACCATGGCTCCGATTCGGGCCGTGTGCTCGTGGGGCTGCAGGTTCCGGCCGACGACCACATCGCGTTCGACGCGTTTCTTGCCACGCTCGGCTATCCCCATGTGGAGGAAAGCGCCAATCCGGCCTATCATCTGTTTCTGCGATCGCCAGATCGCATGCACACGACGGGGGTTGCGTAGTACGGATTTTGCGTGCTTGCGTGCGCTTTCGCAGCTTGCGTATCCGCCTGACTGTGTCACGGCCTCAGTTGGCGTGAACTACTTGCGCCGTAAACGTCCACTCATCTGCCGATGCATCTGCTCACGCTAGGACTCAACCATCAGAGCGCGCCGCTTGCAATGCGCGAAAGGGTGGCGTTTGCAGGCGAGGCATTGATTCACGCAACCCGCGACCTCAAGCAGAGGGTTGGCGAGGTCCTCACCGAATCTGCAATCCTGTCCACCTGCAACCGCACCGAGATCTACTGCGCCACTGCGCGTGCCGATCAGGCCGGCGATGCCAGTCAGGCCCTGCAACAGTGGGTTGCCTCGCACGGAGCGCTCAAGCCCGGCCAGATCCAGGCGCACACCTATCTGCTCCCGGGCACCCAATCGGTGCGCCACGCCTTCCGTGTGGCCTGCGGGCTCGACTCGATGGTTCTGGGCGAAGCGCAGATCCTTGGGCAGATGAAGGACGCGGTGCGCACTGCGCAGGAGGCTGGATCGCTCGGCCCGCACCTGCATCAGCTCTTCCAGCGCAGCTTCGCGGTGGCCAAGGAAGTCCGCACCCAAACCGAAATCGGATCGGCCTCGGTGTCGCTGGCCGCTGCCGCGGTACGGCTCGCCGAGCGGATCTTCGAACACCTGCATGAAACCCGGGTGCTTTTTGTGGGCGCCGGGGAGATGATCGAGCTTGCCGCCACCCACTTTGCCGCGCGCCGCCCCCGCGCCATGCTGGTGGCCAACCGCAGCGTTGAACGCGCTCAGGTCCTGGCACGGCGCTTTGCCGCCGGCAGCATGGCGCTGTCGGAACTTTCCACGCGGCTGCATGAATTCGACATCGTGGTGAGCTGCACTGCAAGCTCGCTTCCGATCATCGGTCTTGGCATGGTGGAGCGGGCGCTGAAGGCGCGCCGCAACAGGCCACTCTTCATCGTTGACCTTGCGGTACCGCGCGACGTGGAACCCGAAGTCTCGAGGTTGCGCGATGTGTTCCTCTACACCATCGACGACCTGGGCGAGCTGGTGCGCCAGGGCATGACGCATCGCAAGCAGGCGGCGCTACAGGCCGAGGCGATCATCGAAACCCGGGTCGATCACTTCATGCACTGGCTCGCGCGGCGCAAGGCGGTTCCGGCCATCCGTGAGTTGCACGACAAGGCCGAAGTGCTGCGTCAACTCGAATGCGAGAGGGCGCGGCGCATGCTCGCCAGAGGTGCCAAACCCGAGGAGGTGATCGATGCGCTCTCGCAAGCGCTCACCGCCAAGTTCCTGCATGGTCCCACCCAGATGCTGCACGACGCCGCAACCGACGAGGCAGCGCACGCGGGAAACGACCAGGCAAGGCCCGGGGCGCCGCGGGCCGAACTCCGAAAAGGCGAGCCACGTCCCGAGCCTCAGGGCTTCGTGCGGGGCGTCCCCCGCCCCGAGGGAAAGGGCGAGGCGAAGTCCACAACGAGCGGCGAAGCCGCTGGGGGCTCGCTGAGCGCACTGCAGCAGGTGGTTGACAGGCGCTGGCTACCCAAGCGGGCGCACGGCATCAGGTTTGACAGGTAGCGCCCACACCCGGGCCTACCCAGAGCAGGCCATCCGCGGGGGGGTCATCCGCGAGCAGGCCATCGGCGAGTGGGTCATCCGCGGATGGGCCGCTCACAATTCGGGTGCCGGCCGGGCGGCTGCCCGCTGGCGGGTGGATTCGGTGCGCGCCCGGATCGCGCCGGCTGCATCCCCCCGAACTCCGGGATATAACCCGCAACCCATGCAGGCGTTGCTGTGCGGGAAACCCTCACTGCAGCAGGAAGGCTTCGATGTCCTGGAATGCTCACCGAAACGGGAAAACGGCGATGCTCGGGGGATGATCGCTGAATCATGAAAACGTCGATGTTGAACAGGCTCGAACAGCAGCAGGAGCGGCTGGCCGACGTGAACCGCCTTCTTTCCGGAGAGCAACTGCTGCGCGATCCGCAGGCCTTGCGCCAGTACCACCGCGAACATGCGGAACTGAGCCAGTTGGTCGAACATTTCGATGCCTGGCGCAAGGCACTTCGCGACCTTGAGGGTGCCCGGCAAATGCTCAACGATCCTGAGCTCGGCGACTGGGCCAGGGAGGAGGAGCAAAGCGCACTCGCGCAGATGGCCGCGCGCGTCACTACCCTCGAACGCCTGATGCTGCCGCGCGACCCTAACGACCCTCGCAACGTCTTTCTCGAAATCCGCGCGGGCACCGGAGGCGACGAGTCCACGCTCTTTGCCTCCGATCTGCTGCGCATGTACCTGCGGTATGCGGAGCGTTGCGGTTGGCGAAGCGAAATCATGTCGTCGAGCGAATCCGAACTCGGCGGCTACAAGGAGGTGGTGGTGCGCATCGAGGGCGAAGCGGTATATGCACGCATGAAGTTCGAGTCGGGCGGCCACCGGGTGCAGCGTATACCCGTCACCGAGTCGCAGGGTCGCATTCATACCTCGGCGTGTACTGTTGCGGTACTGGCCGAGGGCGAGGAGCTTGGCGATGTCCATATCGACCCGGGCGAACTGCGTATCGACGTGTTCCGGGCCTCTGGCGCAGGTGGTCAGCACATCAACAAGACCGAATCTGCGGTGCGGATTACCCACTTGCCCACCGGAATCGTGGCCGAGTGCCAGGATGACCGGAGTCAGCACCGCAACCGTGACAAGGCGATGCAGGTGCTCGTGGCAAGGATCCGCGACCGCCGAGACCGGGAAGCGCAGGACCGCGAGTCGGCGCATCGCCGAAGCCTCATCGGGTCTGGCGATCGCTCGGAGCGCGTCCGCACCTACAACTACCCGCAAGGCCGAATCACCGACCACCGGATCAACCTGACGCTCCACCGCATCGGGGCGATGATGGACGGCGACCTCGATGAACTCCTCGATGCGCTGGCAGCGGCCCATCAAGCCGACCTGCTCGCCAGGCTCGACACTGAGCAGGATTAGCGCGCGCAAAGGCCCGACTGCAACATGGTGCAGTTCTGGATTCGGGTTTGGGGCTGGCCTGCCCAGGCGGTGCGCGCCCCGGTCAGATTCTGTTTCTGAATGGGAACGGCCTCCTCCATCGCGGATGCGCTTCGGGTAGGGTGGGCATCGGTGCAGGATGCCGCCCCATGTGCGCCCGCATCGGGCAACTCCGCAGCGCACCCCCACTGCATGCGCATCAGCCGCCTCGAGCGCCTCGTGCTGCTCGAGCATGTGCTCGGCCGACCGCGCGAGTGGTTGATCGCACACGCCGGCGATCCACTTGAACCAGCGCTCGCGGAGCGCTTCGAGGGGCTCCTTGCGCGGCGCAGGCGCGGCGAGCCGATCGCCTATCTGGTCGGACATCGCGAATTTTTCGGTCTGAGCCTGCTGGTTGATAGCCGCGTGCTGATTCCGCGACCTGAAACCGAGTTGCTTGTCGAGGCTGCAATCTCGTGGGCACCTGAAGCGGGCGCGGTCCTCGACCTGGGCACCGGAAGTGGCGCCATCGCGATTGCGGTGGCGCATGCACGCCCGGACCTCGCGGTGTCCGGTAGCGACATCAGCGCCGGTGCGCTCGCGCTCGCCGAGGCGAACGCCCACCGACTGCTCGCGCACCGTCCGCGTTCAGTGCACTGGTTGCAGGCAAGCTGGTGGGAGGGGCTGCCACAAACCCGATGGGGCGTGGTGGTTGCCAACCCGCCTTATCTCGCGAGCACCGATCCGCACCTGAAGCGCGGCGACCTGCGCTTCGAGCCGCAGGTCGCTCTCAGCGACGGAGACGATGGACTCAGCGCGATCAGGGCAGTGTTGCGCGGTTTTGCGCAGAGGGCAGATCAGGGCCTGATCGGGGCACCGGGCTTGCTTTTTGTGGAGCATGGGGCCACACAGGCTGCCGAAGTGCGCCGTATGGGCAAAGCGCTGGGCCTCGAGGTGCGCGATACGCTCCGCGATCTGTCGGGGCTGCCCCGGGTGGGGTGTTTGGCCGTTCCCCTGCTGCGGGGCTGAAAACCCCCGGATGTTTCGGCGTGCGATTGACGCTGCAGCGCCGGAGTCCCTAGAATTCGGGCTCTGTTCTCAAAGGCGACGTTCATGGACGCAAAACAATTCATCAGTCAGACGGTAAGCGAACACCCGGTTGTCCTCTTCATGAAGGGTACTGCCCAGTTTCCGCAGTGTGGTTTTTCCGGGCGCGCAGTCCAGATCCTCCGCTCGGTTGGGGTGAAGAATCTTGTCACGGTCAATGTGCTCGAAGACGACGAAGTGCGTCAGGCGGTGAAGGAGTTTGCCAACTGGCCAACGATCCCCCAGCTCTATGTGCATGGCGAGTTCGTTGGCGGCTCCGACATCATGCAGGAGATGTTCCAGTCGGGCGAACTTCAGAAAATCGTAACGGTTCCAGCAGACTGAGGTTGCCCGGGGCAAGCTCCGTTGCTCCATCGATCAGAACCCAACCGCCTGTCCGTCGCGGCGGTGGTCCGAGCCGCTGATGTAGCCTTCTGAAAGGCTTCCGAGGCGCGCCACAGCCTGCGCGCTTCCGAATTCGAGGGAATCGGCCGGCATCACCTGCGGTTCGTGGCCCAGTTGCCTCAAGCCCTCCACAACGCCGCCTGGCATGTGGGCCTCAACGATCAGCTCACCGTTGTCGAGGATACGCCATCTCGGTGCGTCGGAGCATTGTTGCGGACTGCAGCGGTCGTCCACGAACGACATGGTGAACTGCACGTGGCCCTGGGCCTGCATGTTTGCACCCATCACGCCAAAGGCCATCGCAGTGTCGTTCTCACCGCGAAGGAAGGCAGGAATGATGGTGTGGAACGGGCGCTTGCCGGGAGCCAGCGCATTGGGGTGACCGTCCTGCAACGAGAAGGCATGGCCGCGGTTGTGCAGCGCGATCCCGCCCGGCGCCACCACGCCGGATCCGAAACCCTTGTAGTTCGACTGGATGAGCGAAACCATCATTCCCCGGGCGTCGGCAGCGCACAGGTACACCGTGCCGCCCGAGGGCGGTTGCCCAGGGCTGTAGTGTCCGGCTCGCTTGCGATCCACCTGCCGCGCCCGCGCCGCGAGATAGCCCGGATCGAGCAGCAACTGGGGATCGAGTCGCATCGACGAGGGATCGGCCACATGCGCATGGAGATCGGCGAAGGCCAGTCGCATGGCTTCGATCTGCAGGTGAATCCTTTCGGCAGACAGGCGCGGATGCGCGGCAGCGTCGAGCCTGTCGAGAATACCGAGTGCCATCTGCGCGGCAATCCCCTGGCCGTTCGGCGGGATCTCGTAGAGGCGGTGCCTGTGATAGTCGAAAGCGAGGGGCTCGACCCATTCGCAGCGGTGCGCATCCAGATCCGATTCCTCCAGTGCGCCCCCCGTCTTGCGCGCAAAGGCAGCCATCGCCGCGGAGAGCTCTCCCCGATAGAACGACTCTCCATAGCTGAGCGCAATGCTTTCGAGGGTGCGGGCCTGTGCGGGAAACCGCCAGATTTCTCCCGCGGAAGGGGCACGTCCGTCCACGGTGAAGGACTCGCGAAATCCGGGGTACCCACTCAAGGGGTCGATCGAGTCGGCCCATTGGCGCGCCACCACCGGCGTCACTGGAAAACCCTCGTCGGCGTAGCGGATTGCCGCCTCGAAAAGTTCGGCGAAAACAAGCTGCCCGTATCGCTTCGAAAGTTCTGCCCAGGCCGACACTCCACCGGGCACGGTCACCGATCCCCAACCGCGCTCGGGCATGCTCGAGCGTGCGCCGAAGTGCTCGCGGGTCCATGCTGCGGGCGCACGGCCAGAGGCATTGAGTCCCCACAGGCGGCCATCGAGCCAAACCATCGCAAAGAGATCGCCTCCGATACCGTTCATCGTGGGTTCGACCACCGTGAGCGTGATTGCAGCAGCCAGGGCGGCGTCCACCGCGTTACCACCCCTGGCGAGAGCCTGCAGCCCGGCCTGCGCCGCAAGCGGCTGGGAGGTCGCAACAATATTGCGTGCATAGATCGGCTTCATCCTGGCCTCGGTCCCCTGGGTTGAACAATGCTTGACGCGCAGTGTGATCCTCGGCGCATACCTCATTTCCTGGCCGCCGGAAGCACCCCTCTCGAAGCGGCGAGGATAGCGTAGCGGCGTCGATGCGGCGGCGCTGCCTGATGCGCAGGCCCGGGGGATTAGAATCACCGCATGTCCATTCGCATCGTCGTCGCGATGTCCGGGGCCAGCGGCGCTGTGTATGGCTTGCGCCTCCTCGAACTGCTGCGCCTTCGGGGGGTATGGGTCGATCTGATCGTTTCGCCGGCCGGCTGGCTCAACGTGGATCAGGAACTCCCCGGTCGGCGCGACGAAATCGTCGCTCTGGCCAGTGAGCAGCACGCGTTTCGCAACATCGGCGCGTGCATCGCCTCGGGATCGTTTCTGCACGACGGGATGGTGATTGCGCCTTGCTCGATGAAGACGCTGGCCGCGATAGCCCACGGGTTTGCCGACAACCTGATCACGCGCGCAGCGGATGTGACGCTCAAGGAGCGCCGCAAGCTCCTACTTCTTGCGCGCGAAGCGCCGCTCAACCTCGCGCACCTGCGCAACATGGTGGCGGTTACCGAGATGGGTGCGGTGGTCTTTCCGCCGGTTCCTGCCTTCTACCACCGACCCGAGAGCATCGACGCGCTCGTTACCCACACCTGCGAGCATGTTCTCGATCTGCTCGGTCTTGCCAACCCGGACTCGCCACGCTGGCAGGGACTCTCCCCCCTTGCAGCACTCAACGCAACGTAGCGCACTGGCGCGCTGCGCCGCTTCCACCTGTTCACTAGCCCGAAACCCCTGACTGCGAACCGGTTACTGCGAAACCCTTGATGCAAACCCGTTCACGCACCCCATCCAACGCCACCCAGAAGGAAGAAATCATGCGGATTCTTGCGCCGGTCGACGGGTCCAGGACTGCACTGAAGGCGCTCAGGCACGCCTGCAAACTCATGCGCGGCTTCCCCGGGCTGAAAGTGACGCTTGTCAGTGTTCACGACGACGTTGCGCTGCGCAACGCCCGCAGCATCGTGGGGTCGAAGGCCGTCGACGAGTACCTGCACAAACTCTCGGAGAAGGATCTCGATGCCTCGCGCAAGATGCTCGACAAGGATGCGATTGCCTACACTGTGGAGATCCGCACAGGGCATGTGGCGCAGGAGATTGTGCAGTTGGCCGATTCGGAGCATTTCGACCTGATCGTGATGGGCAACAAGGGGCGCAGCGCCTTGCGCGACCTGCTGATCGGCTCGGTGGCCCAACGGGTGCTGGCGCAGGCAAAAACGCCGGTCCTGCTCGTGAAGTAGGCTGCGGCGCGCGAACCCGGCTCACCAAGGCCGCCGCGGATTCCGGGCACGGCGGCGTTTCCATGCGGACCGGTCAATCGACGCTTGCGCCGCTTTGCTTCACCACGGCCTCATACTTCGCCAACTCGGCCTGCAGGAATCGCCCGAAAGCCTCCGGCGTGCTCGGTAAGGGCTCCGCCATCAGTGCTGCAAAACGCTGCCGCGTGTCCTCATGTGCCAGGGCCTGAACGAAGACCTCGTGGAGTTGCTGAACCACGCCAGCAGGGGTGGCCGCAGGCGCCACCAGCCCCCACCAGGTGTCGACGGCAAAACCCGGGAAGAGTTCGGCAACCGCCGGGATCTCGGGCAGGAGGGGACTTCGGCCCTGGGTTGTCACGGCAAGAGCGAGCAATTTGCCACTGCGGATGTTGGCCGCAGCTGTGGCGAGATTGTCGAAGTTGAAGTCGACCTGTCCCGCGAGCAAGCCGAGCTGGGCCGGAGCGCCACCCTGGTAGGGGATGTGCACTGCAAAGATTCCTGCACGGGTCTTGAACATCTCGCCGGCCAGATGGCCGGCGCTGCCCAGACCTCCCGAGCCGTAGTTGAGCTTTGCCGGATTTGCCTTGGCGTACTTCACAAAATCGGCGAGCGAGCCGATTCCGAGCCTTCGGGCGGTTTCGGTCGTCATCACAAGCACGTTGGGCACACGCAGGATCTGCGTGATCGGCGCAAAGTCGCTCCGTGCGTCATACGGCATGCGCTTGAAAAGCCATGGGTTGACCGCATGCGTGGCGGTTGCGGCAATGCCGATCGTGGCGCCATCAGGGACTGCCCTCGCCACTGCAAGCGCGCCGATGTTTCCGCCCGCACCCGGCCGGTTCTCGACCACAACGCCCGGAAACGACCCTCTCACCCGATCGGCCAGCACCCGCACGCTCAGGTCGATCGGACCACCGGCTGCATAGGGCACGATGATCCGCAGCGACTTCGTGGACAGCGTCGACGGCGTTGCCTGCGCAGCGCCCGATCCGGCCTGCGCGACGACTCCACCGTGGGTACCCGCCAGCAGCGCAACTAGCAGCGGCCTGGCAAGAGTGCGAAGGCAGTCACGCCTCAGAGCGGTTCGAAGCATGGGAGCAGGGCCTTTGCGTTCACAGTTATCGGTTCTGGACAACTCCGAGCATAGCGCCAAAGCGCGCGCATCCCGTCCGGAGGGGTGGGGTGTCAGGCGGGGCGGTGTGTCAGGCGGGGCGGTGTGTCCGGCAGGGCGAGGTGTCCGGCAGGGCGAGGTGTCCGGCAGGGCGAGGTGTCCGGCAGGAAGGCGGGGTGTCAGGCGTCACGCAGGTTCTCGTCAACAAAGCGGCGAAAGAGCTTCATCACCGGGGCCTCGGTGCGGCCCTTCAGGGTAACGTAGGCGTAGCGCG
>Ga0194129_10000396_pt1 | contig 86318 bp, 82 predicted proteins | sample TA2KigCa35mmetaG_FD_150862 | JGI IMG/M metagenome (GOLD analysis project Ga0194129, IMG submission 150862) | Freshwater microbial communities from Lake Tanganyika, Tanzania - TA2015038 Kigoma Deep Cast 35m | ecosystem: Environmental > Aquatic > Freshwater > Lake | place: Tanzania: Lake... | reverse complement strand
AAACGTTTACAAGTTCTTCTTGGTGTAAAGCCGGCATCTGGTAGTTATCTAACCTTAACTCGCGCAGCAGTTGAGACAATTCAGAAGGCTAGTGGGATAAACCCAACCGGAATTGTAGATAGTAAAACCTGGCAGGCATTAGGCGTCACAACCTTCAGTCAATTTCAAGCACTTCCGCTTGCCCCCAGTTCAGTACAAACATCCATTCCTACTTTGCGATATGGGGATAAGTCTGATTCAGTTAAAAAATTACAAATTCTATTAGGTGTAACTCCAGTAACTGGTGGTTTTTTTGAAAAAACAAAAGCTGCAGTCATTGCAATACAGCGATTGAATAAGTTACCAGCAAATGGTGAAGTCGATTTTGCTACTTGGCAAGTAATGGGAATATTAAGCAGTGCACAATTTGATGCTTTACCAACTGCCAATATCGTTGAACAACCTGATTCAATCCCTGAACCTGAACCACAACCAGAGCCTGTTCAGCCAGAACCTGTTACACCTGTTGAACCAACACCAACTTTGCCAACTGGACCTGTACCGCCAGGAGTAACTACCGGTATACCTCTTGATGCTGCTGGTGAATATCAAGCACAAACAATTTGTGATCCAAGTCCAAAAACTGGTGCAGATCGATTGCGCCAACTTCTAAAGCAAGTTTATGGCGAGGTAACCATTGGTATTTATCGTGATTGTGATCGTGGTGGAACTAGTGAACATAAAGAAGGTCGAGCGCTGGATTGGATGTACCACTGGCGTGATTTAGAACAACGCGCAAAAGTTGAAGCATTCCTTGCTTGGCTAATTGCAACCGGTGAAGATGGGCGACCAGGTGCAAATGCGCGACGCATGGGAATTATGTATGTCATCTGGAATGGTCGAATCTGGGGTGTTTATCGCTCTGATGAAGGTTGGCGAGATGTTGGTGGATGCACTACTGATCCAGCAAAACAGAAATCCAATTATGACAATTATTGCCATCGTGACCATGTTCATATGTCAATGACCTGGGATGGTGCAGCGGCTATGACCTCATACTGGAATCCGCAAGCACAAACCCTTGCAATCTGTGAAGAATCGCCAAGTGCAGAAGCTCCGCTAGCAATTACTATGCCACAGCAACTTACTGCTATTACGCCAACTCGAATTTTGGATACTAGAACTGGCCTTGGGGTGACTCAACCTTGTCGATTGGGTGGCAAACGCAGTTCTACTGATAATCGATACTTACATTTACCAATTACTAATGTCAGTGTGATACCCGAGATTTCAGATCAAGTACCAGGTCTTGAACCAACGGTGCCACTTCCAATTCGGAGTTTAATACGTATTCCTGAGATGCCACAAGTGGGAGTTACAGCAGTTTTATTGCGCGCTACAGTGACAAGCAGTAATTCCCCAAGCTCATTATCTATTTGGGCAAGAGGGGCTGCTGCGCCAAGTGTTGTCACCGTGCCAGTTGCTATGGGCGGATCGGCATCTGCTGAAACTATTGCACCAGTTGGAACTGATGGCTCAATTGCAGTGGCAATTGCTACCGGAGCTGCAGATGTCACAATTGATGTGGTTGGATATTTTTCAAGTGAGCCGCAAACTTTATCTAACATTCCGAAACGCACAATTAAGTTAGTTTCAACGCCGCTAATTGACTTAAAGACTCCACTTCAACCCGGTGAAAGTAGAGTGCTTAACCTGCCAAGAGCAACAGTTGGTGATCAACCACAAGCAGCATCAGTTGCAGTATCTGTGACTGCTGCTGGTAGTGGCAGGGTAAATATTTCGGTAAACAATCAAACACAACTATCGGTTCGATACAACTCAACGGCTGACGCTGTTATCTCCCTTAGAGGAAATCGAGATTTAACATTTACAAACACTGGTAATTCACCAGCTACGCTAGTTGTACATAGCAACTGGTACCTTGGGGCTGATCCAGTTGCTGGCATAACTGGAATAGTTCCTATCCGAGCAGTTCCAGCTTTACGCAGTAGTTCAATTAGTTCAACTCAAAATACGGTAATTCCACTTACTGAAATTTCCACAATTCCGCCGCAGGCAACATCAGTTTTAGTTGCCGTTACGGTACGAAAAAACTTAGGTGCGACTGGTTTACTGGTCTGGGGAGGAAGTAAACCGGTTGCACCTAACATAGGCATTCCGGCAGCAGAACCAAGAACATCGCTTGCATTAATCTCACTTAATTCCAGTCGTCAAATCCGAGCAATCACAAATGCTGGTTCGGCTGATGTGTCAATGGCCATCATCGGCTGGGGAGAATGACCTTATTCTCTAGAGTGTGCCAGTGAGTGGACCTATTTCTGATTTATCTGATTTAAATCCTGAGCAAAAAGCTGCTGTCTTGCACCGTGGCGCACCATTGCTAGTTGTAGCGGGAGCAGGGTCAGGAAAGACGCGCGTGCTAACTCGTCGAATTGCTCATTTGATTGAAACTGGCGATGCCCAGCCAGAAGAGATTTTGGCAATTACCTTTACTAATAAAGCAGCATTAGAAATGCGCAATCGAGTCTTAGAGCTAGTTGGTCCTCGTGCTCGCAGTATGCAAGTATCAACTTTTCATAGCGCTTGCGTGCGCATTCTTCGACGAGATGGAGGTTCTCTTGGTATTACTTCAACCTTTACTATTTATGATCAAGCAGATTCATTACGATTAATAACTCTAATTGTGAAAGATTTAAACATTAACACAAAGTTTTTTCAACCAAGAGCGATGCAAGCTCAAATCTCAAATCTAAAAAACGAGCTAGTAGATTACGAAGACTTCTCCAAAATTGCTGAAGAAGAAGGTCCAAGAAGAGTTCTGGCAACTATTTATCGAGAGTATCAACAACGGTTAGCACGATCAAATGCGGTGGATTTCGATGATTTGATAGGTCACACAGTAGCTTTACTGCAGACTAGTCCACAAGTGCGAGAATATTATCGAAGACGTTATCGACACGTGTTGGTTGACGAATACCAAGACACCAACACCGCTCAGTATGTCTTGGTTCGTGAGTTAGTCGGAAATGAAAAAGAAGCGGTTCCACCTGCTCAACTATGTGTAGTTGGAGATGCTGATCAAAGTATTTACGCTTTTCGTGGCGCAACGATTAGAAATATTCAAGATTTTGAACAAGATTATCCAAGCGCAAAAACTATCATTTTGGAACAAAATTATCGAAGCACACAAAACATTCTTTCAGCCGCTAATGCTGTGATATCAAAAAACTCGCAACGTAAACCTAAGCGGCTTTGGACACAAGCAGGTGAAGGAGATTTGATTGGTTTTTACATCGCTGATGATGAACATGATGAAGCACGCTTTATAGTGGCTGAACTACAGCAGCTAGCTACATTTGATTTTAAGTATTCAGATATTGCAGTCTTTTATCGCACCAACGCTCAATCTCGAGCGATTGAAGAAGTTTTTATGCGCTCAGCTATTCCCTATCGAGTTGTTGGTGGGTTGAAGTTTTATGAACGAGCTGAGATAAAGGATGCGTTGGCATATTTAAAATTAATTGCAAATCCAGCAGATGACATTTCATTGCGCCGAGTTATTAATGTTCCACGTCGCGGAATAGGTGACAAGGCAGAAAGCCAATTAGCTGAATATGCAAATCGCCAAGGGATAAGTGTTTTTGCCGCAATGGGAAAAGCACAAAAAATTCCCGGTTTAACTGCAAGAGCACAAGCAAGTATGAATGATTTTTATCAACTAATTTCAGATCTTGGAGTTTTGATGGAGAGCAGTGCTGGCGCAGCTGTTGTGTTGCAGGCAGTACTTGAACAAACTGGGTATTGGTCAGAACTGGCACAAACGGCAGATCCACAAGATGAAGTTCGACTGGAAAATCTTGCGGAACTAGAAGCTGTGGCAACTGATTATGACCAAAGTGAAGATGCCAGTGGAGTGATAGGTTTTCTTCAGCGCACATCGTTAGTTGCCGATTCAGATGAGATTCCAGATGATGATGCCGGACTAGTCACATTAATGACCTTGCACACTGCAAAAGGATTGGAATTTCCCGTGGTGTTCTTAACGGGAATGGAAGATGGCATTTTTCCGCATATCAGGTCACTTGGTAATAGCGAAGAACTTCAAGAAGAGCGAAGGTTGGCATATGTTGGTTTAACTCGTGCAATGGAACGGCTGTATTTGAGTCGTGCAATGCGAAGATCTGCTTGGGCTGCGCCACAACATAATCCAGAATCTCGTTTCATAGATGAGATTCCTGCAGAGTTGATTCGATATCTAAGAGAAGATCCAGACAATGTGCTGAATTCAACTTCAGTTACCACTACAAGCGCAAAGACGAATCCAGTTAGAGAAATTGTGCAGCTATCTGTGGGTGAGAAAGTTAATCACACCCAGTTTGGACTGGGTAAAGTGCTCTCAGTTGCTGGCGAGGGAGAGCACGCAATAGCAACAGTTGATTTTGGTTCAGCGGGCGAAAAGAGACTGCTTCTTAAATATGCACCAGTTGAAAAACTTTAACTGCGCAACCAATCAAACGGATTAACGAATCGATCCTTTATAGCCACTTCAAAATGCAGGTGAGTGCCAGTTGCATTTCCAGTTGCGCCGACTTTTCCAATATGTTCACCAGCTTTTACTCGATCTCCTACTGAAACTGCAATACTAGAAAGATGTGCATAACGAGTTGTAACTTGTCCACCGTGCGCAATCAACACACTGTACCCGTAAGAACCATCCCAACCTCGTGCAATCACAACACCATCGGCAGCTGCTTTAACTGATTGGCCGTAGTAGCCATCAAAATCCAAACCAGTATGTACTCCGCCATGCCAGCGCCAGCCGCGCTGACCGAAATACGCTGTTGTGCGAGTTCCTGGCAGCGGATTGCGTTTAGGTGAAGTGAAGGTTGCTGGAAGATTTAGGTTTGGTGGAATAACAATCTTGAATTGCATTGCTCGCGACTCACGCATCAATCGCTCGGCTGCCAGTCTAGCTAGTTCTGCTTTTCGCTCTTTGGCCTCAATCTTGGCCATCTTAGTAAGTTTTCGTTGTTGGCGAACCAGCGAGCGAGTTGTTTGTTCTACCGCACGAGCCAGTGCCAAGTCCTGATCTGTTTCCGCTGCAACTGTAACTGGACTAAGTCGGGTGGCCTCAAGTCGATCCATAGCAGCTGCAATTTCTTTTGCTTCCAGATTCTTTGCTCCTGCGAGTGAGGTAGCCGAAATTGAGGTCGCCAATAAAGCCGCTATTGCGATTGGAGCAGATACAACTTTGAACGCGCGTGATGCTCTCACGTGGTTTCCTCCAGCGGTCGGTTTTGCCCGGTGGGCGCTTTCAGGTAACTTTAAGAATACCCTATTTGGCTGAGGGGGTGAAATCCGGGGGCACCCTTTCTGTGGACGGACTGTGGATAGATTGAGTGGCATAGACCGCATTACCTTGAATCTACGCGTGGGTGGACCCGCCCTAGGATTATCAAATGGCGCGAGTGGTAATTGCGAAACCGGGGCTTGATGGCCACGATCGGGGAGCCAAGATTATTGCCCGAGGCCTTCGCGACGCAGGACACGAAGTCATTTATACCGGGTTGCATCAAACCCCAGCCCAGATTGCTGCGACCGCAGTTGCAGAGGATGCACTTGCAGTTGGTTTGTCTGTACTTTCAGGCGCTCATATGACCTTGGTGCCAGAAGTTATTGAATTGCTCGCAAAATCAGCTGCCGAAGATATTGCAGTTTTTGTTGGTGGCATCATTCCGGAGGCTGATGTTGTTGAGCTAACGAAACTCGGAGTTTCTGCGGTATTCACTCCCGGTACACCAATTGAAAGTATTGTTCGGTGGTTAAATGATTTATCAGAAAAAAATAGCAATTAAAAATTTTAGAAAGGGTGAATCTGCGTGGATCTCTATGAGTTTCAAGCGAAGCAACTGTTTGCAAAACATGGAGTGAAAACGCAAGTAGGTGAAGTAGTAACCACACCAGCAACAGCGCAAGCAGCAGCTGAAAAATTTGGTGGATTAGTTGTAGTGAAAGCTCAGGTAAAAGTTGGTGGGCGCGGCAAAGCAGGTGGAGTTAAATTAGCTAAAACACCACAAGAAGCCGCTGAACGCGCAAGCGATATCTTGAAACTCAATATTAAAGGGCATCAAGTTCGACAAGTCTTAGTCACGCCTGCTGAAGATATTGCAAAAGAATTTTATGTTTCGTTTTTACTAGATAGATCTAACCGTACCTTCTTAGCAATGGCTAGTGTTGAGGGTGGAGTTGAGATTGAAGAAGTTGCTGCAACAAATCCAGATGCGCTAGCCAAGATTCCAATTTCAGCAAGCACGGGAGTTACAAAGGAAGTTGCATTTAAAATTGCTCAAGCTGCGAAGTTTCCAAGTGAAATTCAAAATCAAGTAGTTGAAATGTTGCAAGCGATGTGGAAAGTATTTGTTGCTGAAGATGCCACACTGGTTGAAGTAAATCCGCTGGTACTAACTCCATCTGGTCAAGTTGTTGCACTCGATGGCAAAGTTTCGCTGGATGACAATGCTGCATTTCGCCAAGCAGATCACGCTGCTTTAGTTGATAAAAGTATAGAAGATCCGCTGGAAGCTGCGGCAAAAGAAAAAGATTTGAATTATGTGAAGTTAACTGGTGAAGTTGGCATTATCGGAAATGGTGCTGGATTAGTAATGAGCACACTAGATGTGGTTGCTTATGCTGGTGAAGAATTCGGCGGTATGAAACCTGCTAACTTTTTAGATATTGGTGGTGGCGCATCTGCTGAAGTCATGGCTAATGGATTAAACATTATTTTGAGCGATCCAGCCGTGAGGTCTGTGTTTGTAAATGTATTTGGTGGCATTACTGCATGTGATGCTGTCGCAAACGGGATTGTGCAGGCTGTTGATTTGTTAACTAAGCAAGGTAAGTCAATTTCAGTTCCACTTGTTGTGAGATTAGATGGAAACAATGCTGAAGCTGGTCGAAAAATTCTTAGTGATGCCGCAATTTCAGGTATACATATGGCCAAAACGATGGATGAAGGCGCGCGACTAGTTGCGCAATTAGCAGCTGGTAAGTAAGGGAAGAAAACAGTGTCAATTTTCTTAAATTCGAATTCCAAGATTTTGGTTCAAGGTATGACTGGTATTGAAGGCACAAAGCACACCAGTCGTTTGTTGAAATCAGGAGCAAAAGTTGTAGCAGGAGTAACGCCAAATAAAGGCGGTCAATCAGTTGATTTTGATGGCACTTCAGTTCCAGTTTTTAATTCCGTAGCTGAGGCGATGGCTGCAACTGGTGCGAATGTATCAGTAATTTTTGTGCCGCCAAAATTCGCTAAAGCTGCGGTGATGGAAGCAATTTCTGCAAAGATTGAATTATGTGTGGTGATCACAGAAGGAATCCCAGTTCATGACAGTGTGATTTTCGTTAATCAAGCACTGAATTCTGGAATAACAAGATTAATTGGCCCTAACTGTCCAGGAGTTATCAGTCCTGGTGAATCAAATGCCGGCATTATTCCTGCTGACATTACTAAGAAAGGTCGAATCGGTTTAGTCAGCAAATCTGGCACACTCACATATCAGATGATGTATGAACTGCGTGATATTGGTTTTTCTACAGCAGTAGGAATTGGTGGCGATCCAATTATTGGAACAACGCACATTGATTGCTTGAAGGCTTTTGAAGAAGATCCCGAAACTGATGCAATTGTGATGATTGGCGAAATCGGAGGTGATGCTGAAGAGCGAGCAGCAGTATTTATTAAAGATAATGTAACTAAACCAGTTGTTGGCTACGTTGCTGGATTTACTGCTCCGGAAGGCAAAACAATGGGGCATGCCGGTGCGATTGTTTCTGGTTCTGCCGGTACTGCGCAAGCAAAACAAGATGCACTTGAAGCTGTTGGTGTAAAAGTCGGAAAGACTCCGTCACAAACGGCAGAGTTGATGCGGCAAATTATGAAAAACCTGAAGTAGCAATGACATCGTCAGATCCTGCGATTAATCCTCGTGATCTGATAATTCCCACAATTATTTCAACCTTATGGGCGAGCGCTTTTGGAATTTTTATGTCCGCGCTACCCGTTTTAATCGTTTGGATTCTTGGTGCTTCTGGCGCTGGTTCACTTACTTCAGCAATTAGAACTTCCTTTTTGGCCTGGCCAATCAGTCACGGCACACCAGTAACAATTACTTCTGTGCAAGTGGATGTGTTGCCTATTTTGGCCGTGCTATTTCCAATTTTCATACTACGCCGAGTTTCAATTCGTATTTTTCGAATTGCTCCGTATTCTAAATCAAGTTTAATTTTAGTTATAGTTTCAATCACTTCTGTAAATACACTTCTTAGTTTTTTGCTAGCTTGGTTAGTCAGTGATGAAGTGATTTCAATTTCACCAGTATTAACACCACTAATTGTTGCCTCCATTTCTGTGCTAGCAGTGCTGATAGGTGCTTTAAGAGTTTATGGCAGACCTAATGTTTCATTGCATCAAAGTATAAAAACCGGGGTTCGAGCCGGGTTGATAATCTCAACTGCGTTGATTGTTGCAGGCTTGCTGCTGGTGTTGATTAGATTTGGGCTTAATTTAAGTAGTGCTATCGAAATTGTGGCATCAGTAGCTGATACCAACAGCGAAAAATTCTTGACTTGGATACTTACATTGGGGTATCTGCCAATTGCCATAATCTGGGGATATGCCTGGCTGTTAGGTCCTGGAGTTTCTACTGGCATTGATTCTGCAGCATCTTTTGCTGTAATTGATCAAACCGCACTGCCCGCTCTTCCTTGGTTGGCTGCACTTCCAGAAACTTCACCTGAGAATGGTTGGTTTGTGTTGTTGATTCCAGTTTTAATTTCTACTTTAGTGGCAACTTTGATGTGGTGGTCATTACACAATTTAAGTTATAGAATTTTATTTACCAATACTCTTTCTGCGCTAGTTGTGATTGCTTTAGTTGCGGTGTCACTGAGCTTGATTGGCGGAGGTGCGATTGGGCCTGGCCGGTTAGAAGTTTTTGGACCGCAGTGGTTTCCGATGATTGGTGGAGTATCCGTAACAATCGCGCCGGTATTTGTACTAATACTCATACTTGATGGCATAAGACTATGGATTAGTAATCGAAAGCAGAAAGAATCAAATGCGTAAAGTAGTAGTGCTCGCTTCTGGGAATGGAAGTTTGCTACAAGCTCTTATTGATGCACCAGAGCGAGGTAATCAATATGAGATAGTTGCAGTAGTTAGCGATAAGCCAAAATGTTTTGCAATTGAGCGAGCACGGCAAGCGGGAATTACTGAAATCGCAATAAGCTTTCAAAAGTCGCAAGATAATCAATGGCAGCAGCACCTAAAAGATACGGTTTTAGGCTTTAATCCAGACTTAGTTGTATCGGCGGGATTTATGCGGATTATTCGATCTGACTTGTTTGAAGTTGTTCCAACAATAAATTCGCATCCATCATTATTGCCGAACTTTCCGGGAGCTCATGCCGTTGCAGATGCACTTGCTGCTGGAGTTGAGAAAACTGGAGCAACAGTTCATTTTATTGATGCTGGAGTTGATAGTGGAAAGATTCTTGCTCAGCAAAGTGTGCCTGTGTATCCAAATGACAGTGTTCAGAGTCTGCATGAGCGGATAAAGATGGTTGAACGTATTCAATTAACCCAAGTTGTGGTTAAGTTATGCCTACAGGAAGACATTTGGGCAGGACTTCACTAATGATTTCAAAACTAACAATAAAGCGTGCCTTGATTTCAGTCTCCGATAAAGCAGATTTAGAGAAATTGGTAACGCGGCTTGCTGAACTTGGTGTGGAGTTAATTTCAACTGGAAATACTGCGAAGATGATTCGTGAACTGGGATACCCAGTAACGGAAGTTTCAGAGTTAACTCAAGTGCCAGAAATGCTAGATGGCCGCGTAAAGACACTGCATCCTAAGATACATGCTGGAATTCTTGCAGATAAATCAAATCCTAAACATTTAGCGCAATTAGCTGAGTTTGGAATTGCAACTTTTGATTTGGTGGTTATTAACCTGTACCCATTCGAACAAACCGTTGCAAAAGGGGCGGATTTTGCAACTTCAATTGAAAACATCGATATAGGTGGACCTGCAATGGTCAGAGGCGCTGCAAAGAATTTTGCTAGCATTGCTGTAGTTACAAATCCAAAGCAGTACCAATTTGTTCTTGAAGATTTGGTAGATGGTGCTATTGATTATGAGACCCGACTTAGGTTAGCTAAAGAGGTATTTGCACACACTGCAAATTACGACCAAACAGTTGCCAGTTGGTTTGTTAATCCAGATCAAGAGCAATTATTTGTTTCTGGTGTAAAGGTTCAGGATTTACGTTATGGTGAAAATCCACAACAAAAAGCAACTCTATATAGAACATCAGCAGTAGGAATTGCTGCGGCCAAACAGTTGCAAGGAAAAGAGCTCTCATTCAATAACTTTGTTGATGCAGATGCAGCCTGGCGAGCAGTAAATGATCATCTGCTGCCAACAGTTGCAATAATCAAACACACTAATCCTTCAGGAATCGCCTCTGCTAATTCAATTTACGAAGCATATAAAAAAGCACATGAATGTGATCCAGTATCAGCTTTTGGTTCAGTGATTGCGAGCAATTTTGAAATTGATGAATCATTTGCAACTGCAAATGTAGACATTTTTACTGAAGTGATTGTTTCACCAAAATTCTCAAAAGAAGCGTTAAATATATTCTCAACTAAAAAGAATCTGAGGCTATTGCAAGTTGATTCCAGCGCTGAGCAAAGTGAATTTAAATTTATCACTGGTGGTTTCTTGAAGCAGGAAACTGATAGTTATCACAATCTGGGTGATCAGCCTGAAAATTGGAAATTAGTTTCCGGCGAAGTAGCCACGGATGAACAATTGCAAGATTTGAGTTTTGCGTGGCGTTGTGTTCGCGCAGTTAAATCAAATGCGATTGTTTTGGCAAGAGGATTGTCTACTGTTGGAATTGGTATGGGACAAGTAAATCGAGTGGATTCAGTTAGGTTAGCTGTTAGTCGAGCTGGCAATCGAGTAACGGGTACAGTTGCGGCGAGCGATGCTTTCTTTCCATTTGAAGATGGTGTGAAAGAATTAATTGCAGCGGGAGTGAAAGCCATCGTCCAACCTGGAGGATCTGTTAGGGATGCCGAGGTTATTGAAGCTGCACAGCAGGCGGGCATCACAATGTATTTAACTGGCGTAAGACATTTTTGGCATTGAGGTGATGGAATATGAGTAAAAAACTTGATGGCAAAAAACTCGCTGCACAAATCCGACTTGATCTAGCTCATCGTGTTAATAGATTGTCGCATCAGCCTGGTTTGGCAACTATCTTGGTAGGAAACGATCCGGCTAGCTATTCATACGTTAGCGGTAAGCATCGTGATTGTGCTGAAGTTGGTATTGCATCACTTAGAGTTGAATTGCCAGCCACTATTTCTGAAACTGAATTACTAAGTGAGATCTATAAATTAAATGAAGATCTGTCATGCACTGGAATGATTGTTCAACTTCCGCTGCCAGGAGTGATTGATACTGGACGGATATTGGCAGCGATAAGTCCAGAAAAGGACGCTGATGGGTTACACCCGGTCAACTTGGGCAATTTAGTTCTTGGAATCGCCGGAGCGCTGCCTTGCACCCCGCGCGGAATTATTGAACTACTTCGCCATCACAATATCTCAGTTGCTGGAAAAGAAGTAGTTGTAATTGGGCGAGGCACTACGGTTGGTAGACCTCTTGGTCTCTTACTTACTCGAAAATCAGAAAATGCAACAGTTGTTTTGTGTCATACCGGAACACCAGACATATCTCACTACACCAAAACTGCTGATGTGGTGATTGCTGCGGCTGGCAATCCAGGAATGGTGAAAGCTGATTGGATTAAGTCTGGTGCAGTTTTAGTAGATGTAGGAATTTCTCGGGGTAAATCTGGTCTGATTGGTGACATTTCCGAGGGTGCAATTGCAAAAAGCTCATGGCACGCGCCAGTCCCTGGTGGTGTTGGTCCAATGACTCGGGCAATGCTGTTAACCAATGTTGTTGAGGCAGCGGAAAGACAATGATTACTTGGTTAAGAACACATTTGATTTGGACTATTGTTTTAACATTAAGTGGTGTTGCAGTGTCACTTATTTTGGCTGATCTATTTCAGTTAGGTGTCTTTGTTTTTGCCGCTGCTGCCTTTAGTTTGGCAGCGGCTCGAGCAATGGGCGTGCAAGATAAATTGCTGCATGTCAGAAGTAGGTCTGTGGATATTGCAATCTATATGGTGTTCACCATCTTACTTACCGTGCTCGCAATTGTGCTTCCAACTGGATAAGTACTGAGAGATGAAGCTGTTGGCCAGTATGCTTAAGCATCTAAATTATCCAAAAAGTGGAGGAAATTGATGGCTCGCTCAGGCGTTGTCTCGGTAATTGGTGCTGGCTTTTATGGCTCTACTACCGCATTGCGGTTGGCAGAATATGACATTTTTGAAAAAGTCGTACTTACTGACATTTTGGAAGGCAAAGCAGAAGGTCTTGCGCTTGATATGAATCAGTCTCGTGGGATTGAAGGTTTTGAAACTTTAGTTGTTGGTCAAACAACCACCGCAGATGGCGCAGGATACGAAGTAATAGCAGGTTCAGATGTTGTGGTGATAACAGCTGGATTACCTCGTAAACCTGGTATGAGTCGAATGGATTTGATAGAAGTAAATGCAAAAATTGTTAGATCGGTGGCAGAGCAGATCGCAAAGCACGCACCAAATGCGGTAGTTATTGTGGTGTCTAATCCACTAGATGAAATGACTGCTCTTACTCAACTTGCTACTGGATTTGTAAAGCATAAGGTTATTGGGCAAGCAGGAATGTTAGATACTGCGAGGTTTACATATTTTGTTGCTGAAGCATTAAATGTTCCAGTTGGCAGCGTACAGACGTTAACTTTAGGTTCACATGGTGACACAATGGTTCCTGTCCCATCTAGATGCTTAGTAAATGGAAAGCCATTAAGCGAATTACTATCAGCTGAGAAAATTGATGAACTTGTAACTCGAACGAGAAATGGTGGCGCAGAAATAGTTGCGCTACTTAAGACTGGATCTGCGTATTACGCTCCTTCAGCTGCTGCTGCCAGAATGGCGAAAGCGGTTATTGAAGATTCCAAAACGGTTATGCCGGTTTGTGCTTGGGTTGATGGTGAGTACGGAATTTCAGGAGTTTATCTTGGAGTTGAAGCAAAAATTGGTCGAAATGGTATTGAGCAAGTAGTTGAAACTCAACTAACTGCAAATGAAAAAGCAGATTTGCTAGTTGCGGCAGAAGCTGTCCGAAGCAAGCAGGCCGATGTTCAATCACTTTAGCAAATTTAAGTTAATAGGAGAGTTAAGTGAATAAAATAAAGGTAGCAAATCCAGTTGTTGAATTAGATGGCGATGAAATGACCAGGATAATCTGGCAGTTCATTAAAGAGCAATTGATTCTTCCTTATTTGGATATTGACTTAAAATATTACGACTTGGGTATTGAGCATCGCGACGCTACTGATGACCAAGTAACAATTGATTCAGCAAACGCTATAAAGAAGTATGGTGTAGGCGTTAAGTGCGCCACTATAACTCCTGATGAAGCTCGAGTTAAAGAGATTGGTTTAAAGAAGATGTGGAAATCGCCCAATGGCACAATCAGAAATATTTTAGGTGGCGTTATTTTCCGAGAACCAATAATTATCAGCAATATTCCAAGGCTAGTGCCAGGCTGGACAAAACCAATTGTTGTTGGCCGACATGCTTTTGGTGATCAATATCGAGCAACTGATATCAAAGTTCCAGCTGCAGGAACTTTAACTTTAACCTTTACTCCTTCAGATGGTTCTGAACCGATGGAACTTAATGTTTTCGATTTTCCATCAGGCGGTGTTGCAATGGCTATGTATAACCTTGATGACTCAATCCGAGATTTCGCAAGGGCATCATTGCGTTATGGATTAAATAGAAATTTTCCTGTTTATCTCTCTACTAAAAATACAATTCTGAAAGCTTATGACGGCAGATTCAAAGATATTTTCCAGGAAACTTATGACTCAGAGTTTAAAGCAGATTTTGAGAGTGCTGGTTTAACTTATGAACATCGATTAATTGATGACATGGTTGCAGCTGCTATAAAGTGGGAAGGTGGATATGTCTGGGCTTGTAAGAATTATGATGGAGATGTTCAATCAGACACAGTGGCGCAAGGATTTGGCTCGTTAGGACTTATGACAAGTGTATTAATGACACCAGATGGCAAAACGGTAGAAGCTGAAGCCGCCCATGGCACTGTAACTCGACATTATCGAATGCATCAACAAGGTAAACCAACATCTACTAATCCAATTGCTTCGATTTTTACTTGGACACAGGGACTTAGTTACCGCGGAAAAATGGATGGAACTGCTGATGTTACTAAGTTTGCGGAAACTTTAGAGAAAGTTTGCGTTCAAACAGTTGAACAGGGCAAAATGACAAAAGACTTAAGCTTGTTGATTAGTCCAGATCAGCCATATTTAACCACTCAAGATTTCCTTGCTGCAATTGCTGAAAACCTAGAGAAAGCTATGAAGTAATTAATGGGTGAACCCTTACGCGACATACTTTTTGTACTGCTTTTTGTTCTGATTGGTGGAGTTTTTGCTGCAGCTGAAATTAGCTTGATCTCAATAAGAGAAAGTCAGATTAGTCAATTTACCGGTAGAAGAGCACGATTAGTTGCAAAACTCATCTCAGCGCCAAACAGATTTTTAGCTGCAGTTCAAGTTGGTGTTACTTTAGCTGGATTCATTTCTGCAGGTTTTGGTGCGGCGAGCTTGGCTCCAGAAATAGCACCACGAATTGAAGAATTGGGGCTAAGTGAAACTGCATCTGAAACCTTGGCATTTATCGCAGTGACATTTGTTATTGCATTTGTGTCTTTAGTTCTTGGTGAGTTAGTTCCAAAGCGTTTGGCGCTGCATCACACAGTTGGATTTGCGATGGTGTTAGCAATCCCAGTTGAGATATTGGCTCGCCTTTCAAAACCATTTATTGCGCTACTTTCAGTATCAACAAATTTGATTGTAAGAATTTTTGGTGTTGATCCACACAGTAAGCGAAGCGCAATTGAAGCAGCTGAGCTTCGTGATTTAGTTACATCTCAAGAAGACATTTCTGAGCAAGAGCGACGAATTTTGACTGATGTCTTCTCTTTGGCAGATAAAGAAGTACGAGAAGTAATGCTGCCAAGGACAGAAGTGGAATTCATTGAAGCTGACACTCCCATTTTTAAAGCTGCACAGTGGGTAAGCGATAAACCATTTTCACGCTATCCAGTTGCTGGTGAAGGTTTTGATGATGTGCTGGGCTTTGTGCACGTTCGCGATTTGTTAAGTCCTGAAATGCGAGAGCGGTCAATTAGGGTAAGGGATATTGCGCGTAGCATTCTAAAGTTTCCCGGAACTAAATCGGTCTTGAGCGCAATGCATGAAATGCGTCATGCCGGTCAACATTTGGCAATTGTGGTTGATGAATATGGTGGAACGGCTGGAATTGTTTCCTTAGAAGATTTAGTTGAAGAAGTTGTCGGCGAAATTCATGATGAATATGATGAGATTGAGAAACCATCAGTCAAAGGCGCAAGTGGCGAGTTTGATATTGATGGGTTACTTAATTTAGAGGATTTCACTGAGATGACCGGCGTTCAATTACCAGATGGCCCCTATGAGACCGTTGCTGGCTGGGCGGTTGCCCAGATAGGTCGGTTACCTGAAATTGGCGACCAGTTGGAGTATTTCAATGCGTCCTTTGAAGTAACAAAAGTTGAAGCAAGACGTATAGCTCGAATGAGAGTTGTAGTAAATGCTCCAACTGCTTCAGATGAAGCCTAGATTTAGTCAAGAGTTATGAGAGTATTACTGGTATGAGTGCAAGAAAAGAACGAGTGCTCTCTGGTATTCAGCCAACAATGGATTCTTTCCATATCGGCAATTGGTTCGGAGCACTTACCCAGTGGGTTTCGCTTCAACAAACTCACGACTGCTTTTATTGCGTCGTCGATTTACATGCGCTAACCGTTAACCACGATCCAACAAAAATTAAGGCTCGAACGCTTGCTTCATTTGCTCAGTTATTAGCAATAGGTATTGATACATCGAAGTCAACAGTTTTTGTGCAGAGCCACTTAGCTGAACATTCCCAGTTAGCTTGGGTGCTTTCATGTATTACTGGATATGGTGAAGCATCCCGAATGACTCAATTCAAAGACAAATCACAAAAAGAAGGTGCAGATCGCTCAACAGTTGGTTTGTTTACCTACCCAATATTACAAGCGGCAGACATATTGCTTTATCAACCAACAAAAGTTCCAGTTGGTGATGATCAACGTCAACATTTGGAGTTAACGCGTGATCTAGCTCAGCGATTCAATAGTACTTATGGCGAAACTTTCACTATTCCAGATACTATGACAGTAGTTGGAAACTCTCGAGTGTTAGACCTTCAAGATCCAACTTCAAAAATGAGTAAGTCATCTCCTGTTGGTGCGGTATTCCTAATGGATACTAACGAGCAGATAGTGAAGAAAATTAAATCTGCAGTAACCGATAGCGATAGAGCAGTTAGTTTTGACCCAGCTACAAAACCAGGTATTGCTAACCTGATAGGTCTACTAGCCGCTGCAACCGATACTCAAATAGAAGCAACAGCTGATCAAGTAACAGGTAAGGGATACGGCGAATTTAAGCAGCAAGTTGCAGATGCGTTGGTAGCAAGAATTGAACCGGTACGAAATGCAACTGAATCGCTACTTAAAGATCCAGCCCACTTACAAGAGCAGATTAAGACTGGCGCTGAGAAGGCCCGAGAAGTCGCCAGTCAGACTGTGGCCACCGCATATTCTCGATTGGGGCTGCTAACCGAGCCTTCTTGAGATTCAAATCACAGCCAAGGTGTAGGAAATTGACCTCGCTTCGGCCTACTTAGGGTCAGAGATGTGGCTACTCTTAAGCCAAAATAAAGTTGGGAGTTGGAATGAAGAATGGGCTGCTTTCAGCTGGTCGCGCCAGAATCGTGGAGCGAACCCTCCGAACTGACAAGTGGTGGCTGCAGCCAGCAATAACTTTTGGCGTTTTAATTTCATTCGTTATCTATTCAACTTTCCGGGCTTTTGAAAATGCTCATTACTACACCACGCCTCTACTATCTCCGTTTTATTCTCCGTGCCTAGCAGTCTCGTGTATTCCTGGTGCATCAGATATTGGTCAGCCAATAGGGGCTTGGTACACGCTGTCACCAGCATTTTTGATTTTGTTCATTCCGCTTGGATTTAGAATGACTTGTTATTACTATCGACGAAGTTATTATCGATCATTCTGGATGTCACCTCCAGCTTGTGCTGTTGGTGAACCACACAAAAAATATACTGGGGAAACTAGAGCACCACTGATTCTGCAAAATTCACATAGGTTCTTCTTTTTTCTTGGACTATTTCTAAATGTTGTTTTAACTTACGATGCAATACTGGCTTTTCGGGATGACAATTACAACTGGGGTCATGTAAGTGTTGGTACTTTAGTTTTAGTCATAAACGCAACATTGCTGTGGCTTTACTCATTGTCTTGCCACACTTGCAGACATACTTTGGGTGGAAGACTGAAGAACTTTTCAAAAAATCCAGTTCGATACAAACTATGGACTTGGGTAAGTAAGTTGAATACAAAACATCCAGTCTATGCCTGGATTTCACTTCTCTGGGTTGCCTTTACTGATTTTTATGTGCGAAGTGTTTCAACGGGACTTTTCACCAACTTTTACTTCTTCTAGAACTAAGTGAATGGATAAAAATGGAACGCCATAGTTATGACGTAGTGATTGTGGGAGCCGGCGGTGCCGGTATGCGAGCTGCAATTGAAGCGCGCGAAGCGGGTTTATCTGTTGCGCTAATAAGTAAATCGATGTTTGGTAAAGCTCACACCGTTATGGCAGAAGGTGGCATTGCTGCAGCTATGGCAAATATGAACAGCCATGATGGCTGGCAGGTTCATTTCCGAGACACAATGCGCGGTAGTAAATTTCATAACAATTGGCGGATGGCACAATTACATGCCCAAGAATCACCTTTGCGAGTTTGGGAACTAGAAACTTATGGTGCACTGTTCGATAGAACAAAAGATGGAAAGATTTCACAACGCAATTTCGGCGGTCATGAATATCCCCGATTAGCACATGTTGGCGATAGAACTGGGCTTGAACTAATCCGAACGCTGCAGCAACGAATTGTTTGGCTACAGCAACAAGATAAAAAAGAGTTTGGTGAATTTGAAGCTAAGTTACGAGTATTTCAAGAATGCACCATAACCGAGTTACTTAAGTGTGAAACAGGTCAGATTGCTGGTGCTTTTGGATACTGGCGCGAAACTGGAGAGCCAATTGTTTTTGATGCTGCAGCAGTTGTTTTAGCAACTGGTGGCCTAGGTAAATCTTTTAAAGTTACCAGCAATTCCTGGGAGGGAACTGGTGATGGAGTTGGACTAGCGCTGCGTGCAGGTGGGTCACTTATTGATATGGAGTTTGTCCAGTTTCATCCAACCGGAATGGTTTGGCCACTTTCGGTTAAGGGTATTTTGGTGACTGAGTCGGTTCGTGGTGAAGGTGGCGTGCTAACAAACTCAGAAGGCCGCCGATTTATGTTTGATTACATTCCCGATGTATTTCGAGATAAATATGCAGACACTGAAGCAGAAGCTGATCGCTGGTACACCGATCCAGACAACAATCGCCGCCCACCTGAACTTTTACCACGTGATGAAGTTGCTCGCGCAATTAACTCTGAAGTTAAAGCTGGTCGTGGATCGCCTCATGGTGGCGTTTTTCTAGATGTATCAAAGCGACTAGATCCAGAAACAATTAGGCGAAGACTGCCCGCGATGTATCACCAATTCAAAGAACTGGCAGATGTTGATATTACGAAAGAACCAATGGAAGTTGGCCCGACTTGTCACTACGTGATGGGCGGAATTGAAGTAGAACCAGAAACAACTGCTGCTGTTGGAGTTTCTGGTTTGTTCGCTGCAGGTGAGGTTGCAGCTGGAATGCACGGCGCAAACAGATTAGGTGGAAACTCCCTATCTGATTTGCTAGTGTTTGGAAAGCGTGCGGGTGCTGGTGCTGCACAATACATAAAGAATTTATCTGCCCGACCAAAGTTAACTGATGCTGCTGTAAATGCTGCTCAACAAAAAACTTATGCACCGCTGACCAATGGTGGAAATGAGAATCCATACACGATTCATCAAGATCTTCAACAAGTTATGAATGACTTAGTTGGAATTATTCGCGAAGGAAATGAACTTGCAGCTGCTTTGGCAAAATTGACTGAGCTAAATAACCGCATCGCCAAAGTTGGCGTCGTTGGTGGCAAGGAATATAACCCAGGATGGCATTTAGTTCTGGATTTGGAGAATATGTATCTAGTTTCAACTTCAATTGCGAAATCTGCAATGACTCGTGAAGAGTCTCGCGGTGGACACACTCGAGATGATTTCCAACAGATGGATCCAAATTGGCGCAATAAAAATGTGGCGTGCACTTTGAAGAATGGCGACATTCAGATCACAATTAAGAATTTACCGATGCTGCCAGATGAGTTATTGGCATTGTTTGATAAAGCGGAGTTGAAGAAATATTTAACCGAAGCCGAGTATGCTCAACTACCAAGAGAGGTGGCCTAAATGGGATACCTAGCAAAATTTAGAGTTTGGCGAGGGAATGCCAAGTCTGGTGCGCTTACAAATTATGAAGTCGAAGTAAATGAAGGTGAAGTGGTGCTTGATGTGATTCATCGGATTCAAGCAACAGAAGCACCTGATTTAGCAGTGAGATGGAATTGCAAGGCTGGAAAATGTGGCTCTTGTAGTGCTGAAGTAAACGGTAAGCCACGACTTATGTGCATGACCCGGATGAATACCTTTAATCCGGAAGATGTAGTAACCGTATCACCGATGCGAACTTTTCCAGTGATTCGAGATTTAGTAACAGATGTTTCATATAACTATAAAAAAGCACAGGAAGTGCCAGCTTTTGAGGGTCCAAAAGATTTAGCTCCTGGTGAATACCGAATGCAACAGGTGGATGTTGCTCGTAGTCAAGAGTTTCGCAAGTGTATTGAGTGTTTCCTCTGTCAGAACGTGTGCCATGTTATTCGTGACCATGAAGAGAACAAAGAATCTTTTTCTGGCCCCAGATTTTTAATGCGTATTGCTGAGTTAGATATGCATCCATTAGATCAAGTTGACCGTAAACATATGGCGCAAGAAGATCATGGGCTTGGATATTGCAATATAACTAAGTGCTGTACCGAAGTTTGCCCGGAACATATCAAAATTACTGACAACGCTTTAATCCCTATGAAAGAGCGGGTTGTAGATGTTAAGTACGATCCAATTCGATGGTTGGGAAGCACAATAAAGCGCAGGCCCAACTAAATATGAGCGACGGGTTTAGTTCGCAATCTAATTTTCCAATTAAACCCGTTTACGATCAAAGCGATTTAAAGGATTTTGATCCTCAACGAGAATTAGGCGAACCAGGAAAACCGCCATTCACTCGAGGAATACATCCAGATATGTATTTGGGCAAAACCTGGACGATGCGGCAATATGCTGGATTTGGTAATGCTGATCAATCAAATAAACGCTACCGAGACTTAATTGCGCAAGGCACAACAGGATTATCTGTTGCATTTGATCTGCCAACACAAATGGGTTACGACTCAGATCATCCATTGGCTAAGGGTGAGGTTGGCCGGGTGGGAGTTGCAATTGACACTATTGAAGATATGCGCAGGTTGTTTAATGGCATAAAACTTGATGAAGTAACCACGTCAATGACAATCAATAGTCCAGCTGCAATTTTGCTAATTATGTATAAGTTGGTTGCACAAGAGCAGGGAGCGGATTTAACAAAGCTCTCTGGTACTGTCCAAAATGACATTTTAAAGGAATATATTGCACGCGGAACTTACATATTTCCGCCACAGCCTTCAATGCGGTTAACTACAGATTTGTTTAAGTATTGTGCTGATGAACTTCCATCCTGGAACACAATTTCAATTTCTGGCTACCATATGGCAGAAGCTGGCGCTAATCCAGTGCAAGAAGTTGCATTCACGTTAGCGAATGCGGTGGCTTATGTCAGGGCAGCAATAAGTGCTGGTTTAGATATTGATCAATTTGCGCCCAGGCTTTCCTTCTTTTTTGTGGTTAGAAGTACTTTGCTCGAAGAAGTTGCTAAGTTTCGTGCAGCAAGAAGAATTTGGTATCGAATTATGAAATCTGAGTTTAATGCCAAATCAGATAAATCAACTGCACTTAAGTTTCACACTCAGACTGCTGGAGTGCAGTTAACTGCACAGCAACCAGAAGTGAACTTAGTAAGAGTAACTATTCAAGCTTTAGCGGCAGTTTTAGGTGGAACTCAATCATTACATACCAATTCTTATGATGAAGCCCTTGGTTTACCTACCGCTAAAGCGGCAACCTTAGCTTTGCGCACCCAACAGGTAATCGCACACGAAACTGATTTGACCCGAACAGTTGATCCTTTTGCAGGTTCATATGTAATTGAATCTATGACAAATCAGATTGAAAAAGAAGTACTTGATTTAATGAACAGAGTTGATAAAGCAGGAGGAGCTGTTGGTGCGATTGAGCAAGGATTACAAAAGCGGTTGATTGAGGAATCGGCTTATCAAATTGCTCGTGAGATTGATGCGCAGCAGCGAATAATTGTTGGAGTTAATCGATTTAATTCTGATGGTGAAGATTCATATCAGCCACATCGAATTGATCCACAAATTGAAGCAAAACAGGTGTCGGCAGTTCAGGCTGTTCGTGCCAGCCGAAATGGGACTGCAGTGCAGCAGGCGCTGGCAAAAGTTGCTGATGCGGCTCGGGCTGGGGATAACTTGCTTTACCCAATCGAGCAGGCAGTTAAATCGTTGGCGACTGTGGGTGAAATCTGCCATTCCTTGCGCTCAGTATGGGGCGAATTTGTCCCTGCTGAGAGTATGTGACGATATTAACTCACGGTTTGATAACAGTTGGGTAGCGGGCTTAGTTTGGGTGTGCATCAAGGGCGCGCTCCTCAGTAAACTGGGCGTCAAAGCTACGGTCTTCGTAGCAGAAAATTAATAAAAAGGAGAATCCTTTGCGCAGGATTATCAAGATTGCATCAGTCCTATTTGCTGGTGCATTAGTACTAGCTGCTTGTTCAAGTAGCGAAGATACGTCCACAGATACCGCTCCAGAAACTCCAGCGGTCAAGGTCGGTTTGGCTTATGACTCAGGTGGTCGTGGTGACGGTACCTTCAACGATGCAGCAGCAGCAGGTGTAGACCGTGCAGTTACTGAGTTTGGTGTTGAGGTAAATGAAGTAGAAGCAGCTGATAGTGATGGCGACCCAGAGCGTGCCGAGCGCCTACGTCTTCTTGCAGCTGATGGCTATAACCCAGTGATTGCAGTTGGTTTTGCTTACAGTGCTGCACTAGCTGAAGTTGCTCCAGAATTCCCAGAGACAACATTTGCAATTGTTGACTCAGTAGTAGATGCACCAAACGTTGCAAGTTTGATCTTCGCAGCCGAGCAAGGATCATTCCTCGTTGGAACAATTGCCGCAACTGCATCTAAGTCAGGAAAGATTGGCTTTATTGGCGGTATGGAAATCGATTTGATTCGTGCATTCCAGGCTGGCTATGAACAGGGTGCTCGTGCAGTAAATCCAGATGTTGAGATTCAGGTTCAATACATGGGTCCAGCTGGCGACAATACTGCATGGAATGCTCCAGATAAAGCAAAGATTGCAACCGAAGGCATGATTGACAGCGGCGTAGACATTGTTTACGCAGCAGCTGGTGGATCAGGTCTTGGTATGCATCAGGCTATTGCAGCAGCTGGCGGTTCTGCCGCTGGTTATTGGGGAATTGGTGTTGATTCAGATGAGTATGTGCTTCCAGCACGTGCTGAATTCAAAGACAACATCATCACTTCAATGTTAAAGCGTGTTGACGTATCGGTTTATGAAGTTATCAAGAGCGTGGTAGATGGTGCTCCACTATCAGGTGTTCAGAACTTCGATCTGAGCCGAGAGGGTGTGGGTTACTCCGCATCTAATCCAGCAGTTGCACCATTGGCAGCTGTTGCTGACGAATATTCCGCAAAGATTGTTAGCGGTGAAATTGTCGTTAGCACAACGCTTGACTAATTTGGCTGAGCATTCATAAAGTGCTTAGCAATAGGCTCGGGTTGGCATCAAGTCAGCCCGAGCCTATTTTTTAGCTAGAGTCAGGAGAGATTTGTTAGCAGTTGAATTAAGTGGAATTTGGAAACGATTTCCTGGAGTAATTGCAAATAAGGACATCAACTTAAGAGTTGATGTGGGTACCGTTCATGCAATTGTGGGCGAAAATGGTTCAGGAAAATCAACTCTAATGAAGATTCTTTACGGTATGCAAAAAGCTGATGAGGGAACAATTACCGTAAATGGAAAACCGATTGTGTTTAGTTCACCATCTGACGCAATTGAAGTTGGAATCGGTATGGTGCACCAGCATTTCATGTTGGCGGATAACTTAACTGTTTTAGAAAACGTAGTACTTGGCAGTGAACCAAGTAAAGCCGGAAGACTAGATTTTGGTGCAGCTCGAAAAAGAATCTTGGAAATATCAAATAGTTATGGTTTGGATATCACTCCAGATGTTTTGGTAAGCGAACTTGGTGTTGGTGATCGCCAGCGAGTTGAGATTCTTAAGGTGCTATATCGCGGGGCGCGCATTTTGATTTTGGATGAACCAACTGCTGTTTTAGTACCTCATGAAGTTGAAGAATTGTTTCAAGCCCTAAATGGATTAAAGGCTGAAGGAATAACGATTATCTTTATTAGTCATAAATTAGATGAAGTATTAGAAATAGCTGATGCCATCACAGTTATTAGAAGAGGCGAAACGGTCGCTTCTTTGAATCCAAAACAACAGCAGGTTACTGCTGAGCAGTTGGCAGAACTTATGGTTGGAAGTGAGCTGCCAACACCTGAAACTCAAGGTTCAACAGTTACAGACAAAGTGGTTTTGTCAGTTGCCAGACTGACTTCAGTTAATAAAGACGGCAAAGAAGATATCTCTAATTTAGATTTTAAGATTCACGCTGGTGAGATTTTAGGAATTGCCGGTGTTGAAGGTAATGGTCAATCAGAGTTAGTTGAAGCCATTATGGGCACCAGAGCAGCAACTGGAGAGATAACAATTAGTGGCGTTAATGTTTCGAACCTTGGCACAAGAAAGCGTCGCGAACTTGGTGTTGCTTATATTCCAGAAGATCGCTCTAGGCTTGCCTTACTCCTTGATGCTCCACTTTGGGAAAATAGGATTTTGGGTCATCAGACCAAAGCGCCAAACGCAAAAGGATTTCGGTTAACACCTAAATTGGCAAAAGAAGATACAAAAACAATTGTGAAAGAGTTTGATGTTCGCACCCCAGGTATAGATGTGCTGGCGAGCGCGCTTTCCGGCGGTAATCAGCAAAAACTCATTGTTGGCCGTGAGATGTCAAGTAATCCGATTTTATTGATTGCTTCGCATCCAACTAGAGGCGTCGATGTCGGCGCACAAGCAGCCATTTGGGATCATCTACGCGCCGCGCGAGAGAATGGTTTGGCAGTACTTTTGATTTCAGCTGATTTGGATGAATTAATTGGGCTAAGTGATTCCATCAAAGTAATTTTGCGTGGAAAGTTTGTTGCAGATGCTGATCCAACGAACGTAACACCGCAAGAATTGGGTAATGCTATGACTGGTGCAGTTAAGGCGGCAAGTTAATGCTACGTCGGCTAGATACCCTAATTGCTCCGGTGGTAGCGATTGTATTCTCAATTGTTTTTGCTTCATTCATTCTTTTGGCTTTTGGTGCCAATCCGCTCGATACATTTTTACGAATGTTTGAATATGCCACTACACCACGTAGCATGGCGCTGATTTTAAATAGTTCAACTACTTATTACTTTAGTGCTGTTGCTGTTGCTATTGGTTTTAAAATGAATTTATTTAATATCGGCGTTAATGGTCAGTATCGACTTGCTACTGCTGTTGCTGCCTTAGTAGCTGGATATATTACATTTCCTGGGTACATCGGTATTCCAATTATTATTTTTATTTCAATGCTGGTTGGCGCAGCTTGGGCAGGTATTGCTGCTTGGCTAAAGGTCGTTCGTGGTGTAAGCGAAGTTATTTCTACCATTATGTTGAATTTCATTGCAATTGGTTTAATTGCCTACTTAATGGCACCATCCGTTTTAGGCGTGCAGACAGCTGAAAATGTGATTGGCACACCAATTATTCCAGAGGGAAATCGAATTCCTGAAATCACATTAGGGAATGCACCAATTCCAGTTTATGGAATGATTTTGTTAGCTGTTGCGCTCGGATTTGCCTATTGGTATATCTTGAATAGAACAAGATTTGGTTTTGATTTACGCGCTGTTGGAATGTCACCAACGGCAGCAGTCGCCAGTGGAGTTAATGTAAAGAGAATGACCGTTTATGCAATGTTGCTCTCTGGCGCAGTTGCAGGATTAGTTGGTTTACCATTATTACTTGGAGCGCAATACACCTTTACCGTTAATTTTCCAGGTAACTATGGTTTTACTGGAATTGCAATTGCTTTACTTGGCAGAAATCACCCAGTTGGAATTGCATTTGGTGCACTGCTGTGGGCATTTTTAGATGTAAGCGCACAGATTTTAGATCTCATTGGCGTTCCTCGAGAAGTTATTGTGATTATGCAAGGTGTAATCGTGTTAAGCGTAGTTATCGCATATGAAGTAACTAGGAGAATTAAAGTAAGACGTCAGCAGGCTGCTGTTGGAATGGCAGGTCACCAATGACAGCTGCAATTTTAATCTGGCGAGGCACCTCTTCAAAGAGAGTAAAGATTCTTGTTATCGTGATTTCTTTGCTTGCAACTCTTTCACTAGTTCGAATGTGGGCTGATGTTCTAGATTTAACGAGCAGAGGAACAATTTCTGCAGCGCTTGGTTTAGCTGTACCAATTGGACTTGCTGGTTTGGGTGGCCTTTGGGCTGAGCGTGCCGGGGTAGTCAACATTGGCCTTGAGGGCATGATGATTTTAGGAACATTTGGCGCTGGTTGGTTAGGTTGGCAATATGGTCCTTGGGCTGGCCTCGCAGGTGCGCTGCTATTTGGTTTAGCAGGAGCTGCCATTTTTGCGGTTGCCACGATAACTTTTGGTGTAGATCAAATTATTTCTGGCACTGCGATGAACATCCTTGGTCTAGGTTTTGCACAATTCTTTGCTCAAGTGGCATTTTCTGATGCACCCGGTGGTGGACCAACACAGTCGCCGTCAATAGAAGCACTGCCCTCGTTTACCTGGAGTTTTATTTCAGATCCATTAGTTGATTTACATCGAGAGGGTTATTTCATTGTTTCGGAAATTGCAGGATTTGTATCTGGTGTGTTTTTTCGACTATCTATCCTTACGGTAATTGCAGCTGGATTATTTTTTGCTTCTGGGTACATTCTTTGGCGAACGCCATTTGGTCTTCGACTGCGTTCAGTAGGCGAAAATCCGCACGCAGCTGATTCACTGGGTGTAAATGTTTATTTTTATAAGTACATCGCGGTTTTGAATTCCGGTATGTTGGCAGCGCTTGGTGGTGCTTTTCTTGCTATTGCATCAAGTGGTGTATACCGGGAAGGTCAAACAGGTGGACGTGGATTCATCGGTTTAGCAACAATGATTTTTGGTAATTGGCGACCTGGTGGAACGGCTGCGGGAGCTGCAGTATTTGGTTACATAGATGCCTTACAACTTAGGGATGCAAACGGAACTGCAATGCGAGCAGTTGTACTGCTGGGTGCTTTAGTTTTGTTTGTATTAGCTGTTCTTGCTTTGCGAGCTAAGAAATATCAAACAATGTTTGCATTGGGAGTCATTTCTGCTGCGTTAATAAGTTGGTTCTTGGTAACTACTAATTTACCTAAAGAAATTGCGCTTGTTGCCCCATACCTAGCAACGCTATTAGTGCTGGCTTTTGCTTCCCAGCGGTTACGTCCACCTGCTGCTGACGGCATTCCTTATCGCAAAGGGGAGAGCAAATGAGCGATATCAATTGGGATTTACTTTGGTCGGAAGCTAGAAACATGCTGCAATTCTCTTACTGTCCATACTCAAACTTTCCAGTTGGTGCAGCTGCTGTAACAACTGATGGCAAGTTAGTAAAAGGTTGCAATGTTGAAAATGCATCATATGGTTTGGGATTGTGCGCTGAGTGCAGCTTAGTAAGTGATTTAGCAAGTAAAGGTGGAGGCAAACTTGCAGCCCTTGTGGTGGTTGCAAGTGATGGCAAACCAGTTGCCCCTTGTGGTAGATGCCGACAATTGCTATGGGAGCATGGTGGAAAAACTATGCAAATTATGTCAAGCGAAGGGCCAATTCAATTTGCAACTTTGCTACCAGATGCTTTTGGTCCCGAAGATCTATTGACACGTACCGTTCATGATTGAACCCTTCTCTACTATTGATTTAATTTCTACCAAACGTGATTTTGGTGAGCTTAGTAAAGTTGAAATTGATTGGATTATTGACGCTTATGTTCGTGGAGTTGTTGCTGATGAGCAGATGTCAGCTATGGCAATGGCAATTTTACTAAATGGTATGTCGATGAGAGAAATCGTTGATTGGACACAAGCAATGATTAACAGCGGCGAGCGACTTGATTTTTCTAGTCTTTCACCTGCAACTGTTGACAAACATTCAACAGGTGGTGTTGGCGACATGATTACGCTCCCGCTAGCCCCATTAGTGGCATCTTTTGGAGCTGCAGTTCCGCAACTTTCCGGACGGGGACTTGGACACACTGGTGGCACGTTAGACAAACTTGAAGCTATTCCAGGTTGGCAAGCAAATCTAACTAATGAACAGATGCTTAATCAGCTACATCAGGTTGGTGCAGTTATATGTGCAGCAGGTGCAGGGCTTGCCCCTGCAGATAAAAAACTTTATGCGCTTCGCGATGTAACTGGAACTGTGCCAGCAATACCACTTATTGCTTCTTCAATAATGAGCAAAAAGATTGCTGAAGGAACGTCAGCACTAGTGCTGGATGTAAAAGTGGGATCTGGGGCGTTTATGAAGACAATTGAACAAGCTCGAACATTGGCTAAAACAATGGTCGAAATAGGCAATGCAGCTGGGGTAAAAACTAAGGCTCTTTTAACCAATATGGAACAACCCTTGGGCAAAGCAGCTGGAAACGCACTTGAAGTAAGACAAGCAATTGAAGTCTTAAATGGTGCTGGACCACAGGATGTTATTGATTTAACTGTTGAACTCGCAACTCAGATGTTGGCACTAGTTGGGATTACTGGGATTGATGTAAAAGAAAATCTAGAAAATGGCAAAGCTCTGGCAAAATGGCAGCAGTTGATTTCCGCTCAAAATGGCGATTTATCAAAACCATTACCAGCGGCGAAATTTACTCATGAAATTTATGCGGCGGATTCAGGAACGATAGCTAAGTTTGATGCGCTATCAGTTGGAATTGCTGCCTGGCGCTTAGGTGCTGGCAGGAGTCGCAAAGAAGATTCTGTTCAAGCAGCAGCAGGAGTTACTTGGACAATTGAATTAGGTCAAAAAATCACTAAAGGTGAACCAATTCTAACCTTGCATACTGATGAAGAATCAAGATTTGATTCAGCAATCGCTGCGCTTGAAAGCTCAGTAGTTATTTCCCAAGGTGAAAGTGTCGCTAAGCCAAACTTGATATTAGATCGAATTGGGGAGTAAGTGCCAAAACTAATTAAGCATCCAACAGCTATCGAGGTACCGGGCGGAAAAGAAATTTTGGAATTTGTTGGCTTAGTAAATTCAGCTGATTCCAACATCTCCGTTGCAAAGATGGTTGCTCCAGCGAATTGGAGTGAACCTTTTCAAACACCAGAATTCGATGAAGTGACTTTGGTGCTTAGAGGTAAAGTTCAAGTTGAATATGAAAATCAGATAACTATTGTGCAATGTGGCGAAGCAATAGTTACAAAAGCTGGTGAGCGAGTTAGATATTCAACCTTAGATGAGGAGACTGAATATGTTGCAATTTGTATGCCCGCTTTTTCATCACAACTAGTCAATCGTGAAGAATAAAAAAATAACTGGCGTAACATATCTGCTACGCCAGTTATTTTAGTAATTTAGATTCCGAATAGAATCTCAATGGGATACTTGGCAAAGAAAATAAAGAATGCGCCTGCTGCTACCCACATCATCGGATGTATATCTTTTGCTTTTCCGGTGAATGTTTTTAGAATCACATGAGTAACAAATCCTGCACCAATTCCTACTGCAATTGAATATGTGAATGGCATCAATATGATGGTTAAGAATGCAGGAAGTGCGATTGTGACATCTGTCCAATCGATATCCTTAATCTGAGTCATCATTAAGAATCCAACCACAATTAACGCCGGAGTTGCTGCTTCGTATGGCACAAGAGCTACCAGTGGGGATAGGAAAGTTGACAGTAAGAAAGCAATTCCAGTTACTACTGATGCCAGACCAGTCCTTGCTCCTTCACCTACTCCAGACGCAGATTCAATATAAGAAGTGTTTGAGGACACACCCGCTGCTCCTCCAGCAACCGCTGCAAGTGAGTCAACTAAAAGAATTCGATCAGCGCTTGGGATGTTGCCATTACTATCGGTTAAACCAGCCTCAGCACTTATCGCTGTCATTGTTCCCATCGTGTCAAAGAAATCGGTGATGAGCAATGAGAAAACCAGCAACCCAGCTGTTAAGAGTCCAGCAGTTGCAAAACCGCCTAGCAGGTCGAATTGTCCGAGCAAGCCAAAATCAGGTGTTGCTACAAATGAATCTGGAATTGCGGGAACATTAAGACCCCAGCCACTTGGATTAGTTTCTTCCGGTGAAACAAATGATGGACCAATCTTGTAGACAGCTTCTAGTACTACTGCCAAAACAGTTGCACCAATTACACCGATCAAAATTGCACCGCGAACTTTTCGGGCATACAGCGCTGAGATTGTTATTACACCCAGTACGAACACCAGCACTGGCCAGCCAACTAATTTGTCGCCAACACCGAGCGTAAGTGGTGGTACCGCGGCTTGAGTCCAGCGGACGAACCCAGCATCAACTAATCCAATTAGTGCAATAAACAATCCAATACCAACTGATATTGCCACCTTTAGTTGACGTGGAATTGCTTTGAAAACTGCAACACGGAAACCAGTTAAAACCAGCACCGTAATGATGAGCCCTTCAAGAACAACAAGACCCATTACTTCTGACCAAGACATGTAGTTTGCTGCAATTCGAGCAACAAACGCGTTAATTCCTAGTCCAGTTGCAAGAGCTAGTGGGAAATTAGCCGCTGCTCCCATCAGAATTGTTAATACACCTGCAACAAGTGCAGTAGCTGCTGCAATCATTGGCAGATTTGGTGCTGCACCTCCAGCTAAGAACTCACCATTGATGTCGGGTGTGAATCCGAGAATCAATGGATTTAGCACAATGATGTAGGCCATTGTTAAAAACGTGACCAAGCCACCTCGTACTTCAGTTCCAACAGTTGTGCCACGTTCTTTTAATTTAAACACGCTTTCCAGCACGGGTCCTCCTGGGACATTTCGTAGATTGGAAACCAGAGAAGAAGGGCTTGGGTCGCCCGGTTTTGCGCGAGCCTAGAACCAATAACCTATCTGATGCGCGCTGAATGGGTGGGTGGCTTGTTACTAGTTTGTTTCATCGGCTTAAATAGGGTCAAGATGCTTACTTTCGACCAAATCAAGATTCTGCCTAAAGCCGCAATACACGACCATCTGGACGGGGGACTTAGGCCCCAAACCGTTGCTGAGCTTGCTGTTTCAGAGGGATATCAGAACCTGCCAACAAATGATCCAGTTAAATTTGCAAAGTGGATAAACGATGCTTGCGATTCTGGATCGTTAGAGACTTATCTGGAAACTTTTCAACACACTGTTGGTGTAATGCAAAGTTTTGAATCAATTGAACGGGTGGCATATGAATGTGCCGTTGATCACGCGAACGATGGCGTGGTTTATGCGGAGATTAGGTTTGCACCAGAGTTGCATCAACATAAAGGCTTGTCATTAGATGAAATTGTTTCTGCAGTCGTCACAGGTTTTGCGCGTGGTGAAAAAGATATGGCGGCAGCAGGTAAACCAATCGTGATGCGCACACTGCTTACTGCGATGCGCACAGCAGCAAGGTCAACTGAGATCGCTCAGTTGGCAATCAGATGGCGAAATCGAGGCGTGGTTGGTTTTGATATTGCCGGAAAAGAAGCAGGATATCCACCATCAAGACATTTAGATGCATTTGATGAAATACATCGCGCGAATTTTCATATGACAATACACGCCGGTGAAGCATTTGGTCTACCGTCAATTTGGGAAGCTGTACAAGTTTGTGGTGCAGATCGATTAGGTCATGGCGTGAGAATTATTGATGACATTAAGAAACTACCTGATGGAACATTCGAATTGGGTGAACTGGCTCACTATGTTCGTGATCGGCGAGTTCCGCTGGAACTTTGTCCGGTTTCAAATGTTCATACTGGCGCTGCAAAAAGTATTGCTGAGCATCCAATTACGATATTGACTAAATTAGGATTTCGGGCAACTGTAAACACAGACAATCGATTAATGTCCCAAACATCAATGTCTAATGAAATGTACTTACTTCATACGCAAGCAGGATTCACGATTGAGCAACTACGTTGGTTGACTATTAATGGGATGAAAAGTGCATTTATTCCATTTGATCAGCGACTTGCAATCATAAATGATGTGGTTAAGCCAGGATATGCGAAAGCAATAGTTGAATTTAGCTAAAGTCCTTGCGGGTGCCAGACTGTTTTAATCTCTAACCAAGACTGCATTGCCGTATAACCATCATCAAAGTCGCGCAGTACTCTCTTTAAATTAATCGCTGCTTCAAACTCCAATTTAGTTTTTAGTTCAGAGTCGGAAACTCCACTCAAATCGATGCCATCTACTTCTAGGTGTGAAGCAAGCCAAAAAGCAATTTCATCTGAATCGCAGGTTAGTAGATTTACTACTCCCGCTGGTAAATCCGATGTTGCAAGCACTTCAGCAAAAGAAACCGATATAAGTGGCGCAGACTGTGGTGCAAGTGCAACTACGGTATTACCACTGACTATCGCTGCACATAACTGATTTATAAGTGAAAGTAGAGGTGGCTTTTCTGAAATTACAATTGCAATAACTCCAGTTGGCTCAGGATTAGAAAAATTAAAAAATGGTCCAGCAACGGGATTTGAAGATCCCACGGTCATAGCTAGTTTGTCACTCCAGCCGGCGTACCAGATAATTTGATTAATGGCTTGATCAACTTGCTTTTCAGCTGACTTAACACCAGCATCGTTGAGCTCTGCCATAAACTGCGCTTTGCGACCCTGCAGAATTTCTGCAATTCGATAAACAATTTGTCCGCGGTTGTATGCACTTGCCCCAGCCCACTTAGGTTGAGCGGCAGCCGCTGCCACAACTGCATCGCGTGCATCTTTTCTAGTTGCATTTGCAACATTTGCAATAAATTTTCCATTCGCATCAGCAACTGGAAATGAACGTCCTGATTCTGAGCGAGGAAATGCACCATTAATGAATAGTTTTGCTGTTCTATTTACTTCAATCGGACTATTCATTTTCACCCGCAAACAAATATGCTGTTAAACCTTGTCGGCCACCCTCTCGGCCATAACCCGATTCTTTGTAGCCACCAAATGGGCTTGTCGGATCAAATTTGTTAAATGTGTTTGCCCAAACTACCCCTGCTTTAAGTTTGCTGGTCACTTCTAAAATTCGACTGCCTTTTTCAGTCCAAACTCCAGCGCTTAACCCATACGGGGTGTTGTTTGCTTTAGCGATTGCTTCATCAGGCGTGCGGAAAGTGAGCACACTTAAAACGGGGCCAAAAATTTCTTCTCGTGCAATTCGGTGTGATTGCGAGACATTAGTAAATACAGTTGGCGGAAACCAAAAACCATTTGCAGGTAACTGACAAGATGAGCTCCATCTATTTGCGCCTTCCGCCTCACCACTGGCTGCTAATTCTTGAATCTTTACGAGTTGGGCGGCAGAGTTAATTGCACCCACATCAGTATTTTTATCCAGCGGGTCACCAACTCTCAACAACTCAAGCCGTTGATAAAGCAAAGAAAGCAATTCATCATGAATTGATTCTTGAACAAGTAATCTTGAACCAGCGCAACAGACATGGCCTTGATTAAAGAAAATTCCATTAACGATACCTTCAATTGTTTGATCTAACGGGGCATCATCAAAAACAATATTTGCTGCCTTACCACCTAATTCCAAAGTTAACTTCTTTTTGGTACCTGCAATACTTTGGGCAATAAAACGACCGACTTCTGTTGAACCGGTGAAAGCAATTTTGTTGACATCAGGATGATTAACAATTGCTCTGCCTGTATCACCTGCACCAGTAACAATGTTTACAACTCCTGGCGGTAAATCTGCCTGCTGACAAATTTCAGCAAACAACAATGCCGTAAGTGAAGTGGTTTCTGCTGGCTTAAGTACGACCGTGTTGCCTGCAGCCAGAGCGGGCGCGATTTTCCAAGCAAGCATTAGCATTGGAAAATTCCACGGAATAATTTGTCCGACTACACCGTGTGGTTTTGGATTTGAACCAAGACCAGCGTACTCAAGCTTGTCCGCCCAACCGGCATAGTGAAAAAAGTGTGCTGCCACAAGTGGAATATCCACATCTCTAGATTCCCTAATTGGCTTTCCGTTATTTAGTGTTTCTAAAACTGCAATCTCGCGTGCGCGATCTTGAATAATTCGAGCAATACGGAATAAATATTTAGCCCGTTCAGCACCTGCCAACTTTGCCCAAGACTTGAATGCTTTTCGGGCAGCAGTAACGGCTAAGTCCACATCATCATCCGTCGCGGCGGTAATTTCAGCCAGCACTTCTTCAGTCGCAGGGTTGATAGTTATAAAGCGTGAACCTTTTTTACTAGAAATAAACTCATTATCAATAAACAAGTCGTTCTTTGATTTAATGTTTACAATCGATGTTGATTCTGGTGCAGGTGCATATTCAAATTTCATTTTAATCCAACGTCACATAATCGGCACCAGAGTAGCGACCAGTTTGCATTCGGTATCGCTGCATAAGTAGATTATTTAGCAAACTAGAAGCTCCTAACCGGAACCATTTTGGAGTTAGCCATTGCTCTCCAAGTGTTTCATTAACTAATACTAAATACTTAATTGCATCCTTCGTGGTTTTGATTCCACCGGCAGGCTTCATCCCAATTCTCATGTTGGTTAGCGCATCAAAATCTCTGATTGCATGCAGCATGACCAAGGTAACCGGAAGGGTTGCTGCCGGCTGTACTTTTCCAGTTGATGTTTTAATGAAATCAGCACCAGCAAGCATCGCAAGCCAAGATGCACGTTTTACATTGTCATATGTTTTCAGTTCACCTGTTTCAAGAATCACTTTCAAATGGGCAGAGCCACACACGTTCTTTATTGCCACAATTTCATTAAACACATCCAGATATCGACCTGCTAAGAAAGCACCTCGATCAATCACCATATCAATTTCATCTGCACCATTGGCAACCGCTTCTTGAGTATCGAGCAGTTTTACTTTTAGGCTCGCCCGGCCAGATGGAAAGGCAGTTGCAACTGCAGCAACCTTAATTTGGGTATCAATTAGTGCTGATTTCGCAATATTCGCAAGATCTCCATAAACGCAAACAGCAGCAACTGGTGGAACTGAAGCCTCGTTAGCATCTGGCCTTCGTGCCTTTGCGCACAACGCTCTTACTTTTCCAGCAGTGTCAGCACCTTCAAGGGTAGTTAAGTCAATCATGCTAATTGCTAAATCGATTGCTTTTAGTTTTGCAGAAGTCTTTATAGACCGAGTGGCCAGCATCGCTGCCCGTGCATCTGCTCCAACTTGATCTACGCCGGATAGTCCATACAAAAAAGCTCGTAAGTTAGCGTTGGTATTAGATACGTCAGTTAAGCTAGGGGGCAACTGCGATACATTGTTTAACATCAAGAACCAGACATTACAATATTAAGCATTTCTTGTGCCTCTGTTGTATTTGGATAAGACGCCATAGTGCCAAGTCTAGTAACGCTAAGCGACGCGGCTTTAGTGCCAAGTTCTGCAGCTTGAATTGGATTTAATCCAGAGATCAGCCCAAATGTGAATGTTCCAACAAAGCAATCCCCAGCTCCTGTAGTGTCAACGGCTTTCGCTATTGGTGCAGCAACTCGATGTAATTTTCCATCGATGACCAATGCAGCTCCAGACGCACCCAAAGTCACACATAGATTTACTTTCAAATAGCTAGCTAATTCTAGTATCTCACTATCACCTATAGGTTTCTTACCAGTTGGATGTAACCCAGCAAATTCTGATTCGTTTGGAATTATCCAATCACAGTTTTGCAAGAGATTATCTGGAATTGGCTCAAATGGAGCTGGATTGAAGATAGTCAAAGCTCCCTTTGCTTTTGCGACTTTAAATGCGGCCGCAGTAACTTGAGTTGGAATCTCAAATTGTCCAATCACTGCTTCTAAATCTTCAATTGAGTTAAGCGCAGCTTCAACTTGCTCGCTAGTCATTTTGCCATTTGCACCTGGAACTACAATGATTCGATTGTTGCCTTCACCATCTACCCAAATTGGTGCAACCCCAGATGGACCAGAAACTCTAGAAACATACTGCGTATTTACATTTTCCTTCGCAAAATTAGAAAGTGTCGTTTCGCCAAATACATCATCACCAATTGAGTTAACCATATAGACATTCACGCCAAATCTGGCAGTTATTACTGCTTGATTTGCCCCTTTACCGCCAAATCCAAGGATGAAGTCTTCGCCCTTAACTGTTTCGCCAGATTCTGGAAGTACTTTTGCATACGCCACCATATCGATGTTAGTACTGCCTACCACTGCAATTGCCATAACAATCTCCAGTTTGGAATTGAATAGTCAAAACTTAGCACTCTAACTTAATAGTTAAACAACGCAGTTAGGTCATCACTCAGTTGGCTCAGTTGTAGGTTGAGAGCTTGTTTTTGGACTTCTAAATCTGATCCAGGTTCGGCATACACTTCTAAATAGCATTTGAGTTTTGGCTCGGTACCGCTTGGGCGAATAATGACTCGGCCATTGGGAAACCGTAATCGGATGCCAGAGGTTTTTGGTAATCCATCAATGCCATCCCCGAAATTCTCCAAACTGCTAATTTCCATTTGCCCAAGTTTCTTTGGCAGATGAAGAGAAATCTTTTCAAGTCGTTGATTAACTTCAGTTGAACTTTTCATCCGAAGTGTAATTTGTTTTGTTAGTACCAAACTTAACTCGCGATAAAGTTCATCTAGTTTATCAAAAGCTGTTTTATTTTGACTCTTTAGATAGTTCACTAATTCAATCGCAAACAATGCTGCTGATATACCATCTTTATCTTTAACTTTTTCAGGTAAAACGCAATAACCAATTGCCTCCTCATAACCAAAAATTAGATTAGGAATACGACTTACATACTTAAACCCAGTTAACGTAAAGAAAAAATCTAAATCATTTGCGAGCGCAATTCGCTTTATCATTGATCCAGAAACAATAGATGCTGCCATTGCACCCCTTACTGGTTTATTTTCTAATTTTCTGCGCTCAATTACCCACCAAGCAAGCAGTGTTCCCAGCTCATCTCCAGATAAAACTTGCCAAGTACCATTTCTTGGCAATGCTATTGCCGTTCGGTCTGCGTCTGGATCGTTGGCGATGGCAATTTCTGCTTTTGATTTGACTGCCAAATCAAGTAGTAAGTCCATTGCACCAGGCTCTTCTGGATTTGGAAATTTTACCGTCGAAAAATTTGGATCAGGAATTTGTTGTTCATAAACTTCATAAATTTTCGTGTAACCAGTTTTTTGCATAAGTTCATTAAAGGTTATCGAACCAACACCATGAAGAGCGGTGTAGGCAATTGCAATATCTTTGTCAAGGAATTTAATTGAATTTGAAGCTACGTAATCAACGTAACTCTTAACCATTTCAATGGTCTTGAATCTCCCCGTTCTATCAATATCTTTTGCCTTTGGGGCTGATTTAATTAGTTCAGCGATCTCATGATCTGTTGGGCTGACTATTTGTGAGCCAGTTTGATCATAAACTTTATAACCGTTATCTTGTGCGGGATTGTGTGATGCAGTAACCATTACCGCTGCATCAGCATTTAACTCTAATAAACCATAAGCAAGCACTGGTGTAGGTACTGGTGCTGCTAATAAAACGACATCAAGTCCTAACGCAGCTGCTATCTGACATGAATCAAGTGCGAATTCTTTAGATCCAGTTCGGGCATCATTACCTATTACTAACTTTTTACCACCTGAGTGCTCAATCCATTTTGTGACGCCCCAAGCTGCCTTGGCAACGGTTGCTCGATTCATTCGACTTTCACCAGCTGCAACTTGCGCCCGAAGCCCAGCAGTTCCGAATTTGAGTGCACCGGAAAATCTACTATTTAATTCTGCAAGAGCAGCGCTGTCATTTTTAGCTTTACTAATTAGATCATTTAATTCTGAAATAGTTGTTGGATCAAAATCCTGTGCAATCCAGAGATTTGCAGTTTCAATTAACTGCTCAACATCTGTCATAACTTACTGACAACCTCAACTAACAATTTACCCATTGTGCTTGCAGCTTGCCTACCTGCAGCTAGCACGTCTTCGTGATTTAATTTTTCGCCCGTCATACCAGCTGCGAGATTAGTAACTAGTGAGATGCCAAGCACTTCAGCATTACCTTCTCTGGCAGAAATTGCTTCAAGTGCAGTTGACATTCCAACTAAGTCACCGCCAATAGCCTTCACCATTCTTATTTCGGCTGGTGTTTCATATTGAGGGCCATGAAAAGCAGTGTAAACACCTTCAGGTAAGTCAGGCTTAATCGTTCGAGCAAGATCTCTTAGCCGCTTTGAGTAAATTTCAGTAACATCCACAAAGCGAGCACCAACAAGTGGCGTGCCACCAGTTAAGTTAATTTGATCCTTTATCAAAACGGGAGTCCCAGGTATCCATTCGCTGTGCAAAGATCCTGCTGCATTAGTCAGAATTACGGCTTTTACACCTGAGGCAATTGCTGTTCGAACCGCATGCACTACTGCTTGCGCGTCATTCTTTTCATAAAAGTGTGTTCGTCCAAGTTGCAGCAAAACATTTAATGAACCGACCCGAACTGAACGCAGTTTCCCAGCATGACCTGCAACAGCAGGAGCACTAAAGCCAGGTAAGTTTGTAACGGTGATCTCTGCAGTGGGTGCTCCGAATTCATCGGCTGCTGGCGTCCAGCCCGATCCAAGCACTATCAAAACATCGTGGTGAACAACTCCAGTTTCTTTAGCGAGCACCCGCGCGGCTGCTGAGGCGGCTAGATATGGGTCATTTTCAGAGCTCATAGGGCGAGATTAGTCGTAACGCGCAGGGTTAAGCCAAGCCTCTGCCACAATCCCACCCGTGACGAGAGTATTAATAATTGGCGGCGGCCCAGGTGGGTATGAGGCAGCTTTAGTTGCCGCACAGCTAGATGCTGATGTGCAAGTTGTTAGTGAATCTGCAATGGGTGGGGCAACCGTGCTTACTGACTGTGTGCCATCAAAGACATTGATTGCTACCGCAGAAGCTATCACCACTGCATCCGAATCAGGTGAACTTGGTGTTGTGTTAACTGGAAAAACTGCTAGTGCCGAGCATGTTAGTTCAGACTTAAATCAGATAAATAAAAGAATTAAATCGCTTGCTCAAATACAAAGTGCAGACATTTCTGATCGATTAATTAGTGAAAAGATTCAGATTGTTACTGGGCGAGCAAAGATAGTTTCGCCAGGAGTGGTGGCAGTTGAAGGCAAAGAAATTTCTTACGATGTTTTACTGCTAGCAACTGGCGCTCGGCCAAGATTAATGACTGATTTGCAGCCAGATGGAATCCGTATTTTAGATTGGCAACAACTATATGACTTGGCAGAATTGCCAGAAAAGTTGATTGTAATCGGTTCTGGTGTTACCGGTGCTGAGTTTGCATCTGCCTACAATGCATTAGGCAGTGAGGTAGTTCTGATTTCATCGCGTGACCGAGTACTTCCAAATGAAGATCCTGAAGCTGCAAAAGTATTAGAAAAAGTGTTTGCCAGACGAGGTATGCAAGTAATTAACAACGCGCGAGCAAAAAGTGCTCGCAATCTTGGAAATATTGTTGAGGTAGAGCTAGCAAGTGGTGAAGTAATAAGTGGAAGTCACGCATTGGTTGCTATTGGATCAATTCCAAACACTGAGAATTTAGGTCTGGATTTGTTAGGGGTTAAATTAGATACAAACAGCCATATTGAAGTTGATCGAGTTTCACGCACAACAGTTAGAAATGTTTATGCGGCAGGAGATTGTACCGGGATTTTGCCATTAGCATCAGTAGCAGCAATGCAAGGTCGAATTGCGATGTATCACGCATTAGGAGATAAAGTCTCACCTCTTGAATTACAAAGCGTAAGTAGCAATGTATTTACCGATCCTGAAATAGCCTCAGTTGGTGTCACTCAGTGCCAAGTTGATGCTGGTGAAGTTTCGGCACGCGTAATGATGCTTTCACTCGCTGGAAATGCTAGAGCGAAAATGCAGGGCCAGTCGGACGGATTTGTTAAATTGTTTAGCTCCTCAAATTCAGGTGCGATATTGGGCGGAGTGGTAGTTGCGCGAAATGCCAGTGAACTTATATATCCAATTGCAATTGCCGTTGAGCAGCGATTAACAGCAGATCAACTTGCGCACACTTTTACGGTATATCCAAGTCTTACGGGTTCAATTGCTGAAGCAGCCCGTAGACTGCATCGAGTCAATCCAGGATCGGAGTAATTATGAAACGAAGTATTATTTTGTTTGTGGCAATGCTAATTTCTTCAATCTTTATTGCCTGGCTTGATACACAGAACAATGCAGAGGAAACAGGCGTTGAATTTGCTTATGTCTTGATGATTGCAAGTGTGTTTGGTTTGCTCTGGGGTGAAATGGCAGCAAGCAGCAGAAAGGCACTGCTATTTGCCGTAGTTTTGACTACCCCTGCAGTTATCAATGGCCTGTCTAGTAGTGCTGCTGCACCAGTAAAGTTATTAGTTGCTTTTGTTGGTTTAAATATTGTTGGGCGCTTGATGCAGCGTTCTAATCGCTAATCTCACATAACACCATACCGGATTGAACGGTGATGCCGATCTCTGCGCTAATGCTGGTAATTGTTCCTGACTTATGAGCGGTTAGTGGTTGTTCCATTTTCATAGCTTCAATAACCATTACCAGGTCACCAGCAGCAACTACTGCACCAATTTCAACTGCTACTTTAACAATTGTTCCTTGCATTGGCGCAACAATTGCATTACCAGTTGCAGCAGCTGATAAGTTTCCTCGTTTTCTAACAGTCTTTTTACTTGCACTCTTTTGATTTCCAATAGCTAACTGCTTTGGTAAGGCAACTTCAATTCTTTTACCGTTTACTTCAACCACAAGTGGGTTATCCATAGAAAAGTCATCATCAGCTAAGTTAACAATGTCTTGCGGAGGAATTTCATTTTTAAACTCAGTTTCTATCCATCTGGTATGAACTTTAAATCCACTTTCTGCAGTGAAATCTGGTTCGTTAACAACTACTTGATGAAAAGTAAGTGCGGTGGGTATTCCAGCAACTTTCATCTCAGATAAAGCCCTACGGGCACGAGCAAGAGCTTGCTCCCGATTAGCTCCAGTAACAATTAGTTTTCCAAGCAATGAATCAAAATCTCCACTAATACTGTCACCTTCGCGGAAACCTGAATCCATTCGAATACCTGGCCCCGATGGGACCTGCCAAGAAGTTAGCTTTCCAGGTGCAGGCAGAAAACCTCGCCCAGGATCTTCGCCATTAATGCGAAATTCAATGCTGTGACCCTTTGGTTCTGGGTCGGAATACTCAATCTTTTCACCTTGAGCTATTCGTAACTGCTCAAGTACTAAATCAATTCCTGTTACTTCTTCAGATACTGGATGCTCAACTTGAAGTCTGGTGTTTACTTCTAGAAACGAAATCGTGCCATCTTGTCCAATTAAAAATTCACAAGTTCCGGCATTTTGATATCCAGCCTCTAGCATAATCGCTTTACTGGCTGCATAAAGTTGATCAATTTGTATTTGAGTTAAGAAAGGTGCAGGAGCTTCTTCAACTAGTTTTTGATGCCTTCGCTGCAAAGAGCAATCTCTAGTTGAGATGACAACCACATTTCCATAATTGTCTGCCAATACTTGAGTTTCAACGTGCCTTGGTTTATCTAAATACCGCTCAACAAAACATTCACCTCGGCCAAAAGCTGCTACTGCTTCCCTGACGGCTGAATCAAACAATTCAGGAATCTCTTCGATTGTTCGAGCAACTTTCATCCCTCGGCCACCACCACCATAAGCGGCCTTGATTGCAATTGGTAAACCGTGTTTTTTCGCAAACTCGACAACTTCATCCGAGCTTTGAACCGGATTAGCAGTTCCAGGAACCAATGGCGCACCAACTTTTTGTGCGATATGTCGCGCTTTTACTTTATCCCCGAGCGCATTTATTGCAGCTGGTGGTGGACCAACCCAAATTATCCCGGCATCAATTACTGCTTGGGCGAACTGATCATTCTCAGATAGAAATCCATATCCAGGATGAATTGCATCAACATTTGCTGATCTAGCGATTTCTATTACTTTAGCGATATCTAAATAAGTTTCCTTAGCAGACTTTCCCTTTAATGCGTAGGCTTCGTCAGCACATTTCACATGCAAACTATTCCGATCTCCATCGGAATTAATTGCAACTGTTTTTATACCTGCATCTTGACAAGCACGAATCACGCGAACCGCAATCTCACCACGGTTCGCGATCAATAGTTTTGTGATTCGCTTTGCCATTCAACCTTTCTTTCCCGAAGACTAAAACCCTAATTGTTACTGCTGAGTTTCCAAAGGCTGGTGTATTCGTATCCGAGCTGATTTATCAACGTTCTCAACGTTACTAATGACAGCCCAACCACCGATGCTGGATCTCCACTAACGTGTTGAACAAAGGCAGAACCAAGCCCATCAAGGGTGAAGTTACCCGCAACATTTAGTGGTTCACCGCTGTTTACATATGCATCAATTTCTTGATTTGTCATCTCGCAAAATTGAACAACTGCAGATGCTGCTGCACTTTTGCATTGCATCGTTTTTGTATCAATTACGGCATGCCCAGTTATCAATTCACCGAATTTGCCCTGCATTTTGGTGAGTCTGTTTTTAGCTATATCTTTAGATAAAGGCTTACCATAAAGTTGACCATCAAATAAAAACATCGAATCTGCTGCAATAACTAAAGAATCTGTAACCTGATTTGCCACAGCTGCAGCCTTTGCCTCGGCTAAGTGCACGACAAGATCCACTGGTGCCAGATGAGCAAATTCAGATTGTAAACGTTCCTCATCAACACCTGACACTTTAACTTCAAATTCTAAACCAGCATTTTTCATTAACATTGCGCGTGCTGGAGATGCTGATGCCAAAATTAATTTCACTTGTTACCTAATTTAGAATGTATGAGACCATTTAGTTGGTAATTGTTTACGGTGTAGTGCTGCTGGATTCGACCAACTATTTGCTGGAAGAACATCTTTCGTAGATGATGCTGAGCTAATCGCTGAAATCACCGCAACAACAGCAGCTACTTCATCAGCGGTTGCTGAACCAGAGAGGATTTTTATGTTTAAATCCTTCATAGTGGAATATTACCATGTTTGCGCATTGGAGTTTGATCTCGTTTATTTCTTAGCGCACGCAATGCCTTTATAATTTCTAATCGCGTTTCACTAGGGAGAATTACCCGGTCAATATAGCCACGTTCCGCTGCGACATATGGGTTATCCAAGGTATCTTCATACTCTCTGAGTAATTGGTTACGGGTTGCTTCTTTATCTTCTGCCTCAGCAATTTCCTTACGATGAATAATGCTTACTGCTCCAGATGCTCCCATTACTGCAATTTGACCTGTTGGCCAAGCAAAATTGATATCAGCACGCAGACTCTTAGCACCCATAACTACATATGCACCACCATATGCCTTACGAGTTATTAGTGTTACTTTCGGCACTGTTGCTTCAGCATATGCATAAATTAGTTTTGCACCTCGGCGGATGATTCCGTCCCATTCTTGATTTGTTCCAGGAAGAAAACCTGGCACATCTACCAAGCTAATAACCGGAATATTAAAAGCATCACATGTTCGAACAAACCTTGCTGCTTTTTCAGAGGCATTGATATCTAATGTGCCAGCAAATTGCATTGGTTGATTTGCCACTATTCCTACCGACTGCCCATCTATTCGACCAAAGCAAGTGATGATGTTTGGGGCGAAGTTTGGTTGAATTTCCAAATAATCTTCATCATCGACAAGTGCTTCAATAAGTTTGAACATATCGTAAGGTTGATTTGACTCATCTGGAACAAGTGAATCTAACTCAATATCAGTGTCACTGATTACTAAGTCTGTACTTTGACTAAAACTTGGAGCTCGATCTAAATTGTTGCTTGGTAGATATGAAAGTAAGGCTTTAACGTAATTAAGTGCATCTGCTTCATCACTTGCGCCATAATGGGCAACTCCAGATTTAGTTGTATGAGCTGTCGCACCACCTAATTCTTCAAAACCGACGTCTTCACCAGTTACTGTTTTAATCACATCTGGGCCGGTAATAAACATATGCGAAGTTTCATTGACCATCACCACAAAATCAGTTAGTGCTGGTGAATAAACAGCGCCACCTGCACAAGGACCCATAATTAATGAAATTTGTGGAATTACCCCAGAAGCTAAAACGTTTCGGTAGAAAATTTCGCCATATAGATCTAGTGATGAAACTCCTTCTTGAATTCTTGCACCACCGCTATCTTGAATTCCAATGATTGGACAACCATTTTTAATGGCCCAATCCATAACTTTTACAATCTTTTCACCCATAGCTTCACCTAAAGATCCACCATAAATGGTGAAATCTTGAGCAAAAATTGCAACAGGTCTGCCATCGATTGTGCCGTAACCAGTAACGACGCCATCACCGAATGGTCGATCCTCATCTAGGCCAAAGTTGGATGAACGGTGCCTAACTAGTTCATCTAGCTCGACAAATGAACCCTCATCTATCAATTGCGCAATTCGCTCTCGGGCAGTTTGCTTTCCCCGCTTGTGCTGACGCTCAACTGCAGCAGCACTTGCTGAATGCAGCGCGTGATCGCGGAAGATTGCTAATTCCTCCAGTTTGCCCGAGGTTGACCTGGGATTGTGTGAATCAGCGGTGTTCATCTGCCCTCCTGGGATACCCAACTCCTACTCTAACCGCGTGGCCGAGGTATCCAGTTCAGATCGCCCCCTACTGATGGGTTTAATGGCTCAATACCCACATCTCCTCGCAGATCTCAAATGGCATCAGATCTCGAATTCCACAAATTCTGACTTGTTGGCAGAGTTAGCAGCCGGTAGTGCTGGCGATTGGTCGATTCGTATTGCAACAAATCAAACATCTGGTCGAGGTAGGCAAGGGCGTAGTTGGGAAACACCGAATGGCTCAATCGCAGCTTCAATTGCGGTACCGCTGGAATCTTTTCATCCATCTCCAAGTTGGCTTAGTGCAATCACAGCGATTGCAATTAAACAAGCGCTCACTGAGTTTTTAGATTCCTCAATTTTAATAAAGTGGCCAAATGATTGTTTCCTCAATCAGAAAAAGTTTGCGGGTATTTTGATTGAACTTGGGAGTAAGAATGCAGTAGTTGGAATTGGTTTAAATATCTTCAGTGCGCCGGACATTGCGCAAGCTACACATCTTGGATTGATTGATTATCTACCACCGTTTGCAGCTGTCTTGAAATCAGTGTTTGATCAGGTGATGTACTGCTCAGGCTTCACCGATGCTCAAATGCGTGACTGGATGATAAAAGAAATAGATACAATTGGCCAAGATGTTAAAGTAGATTTGGTAAGTGGTGAGAGCATTCTTGGAAAAGCAATTGGCTTAACTACAGCAGGAGCATTAATAGTTGAGATGACAACTGGTAAATTAGAAATTCACGCAGGAGATGTAAACCACTTAAGGCCTCAAAATGCATAATAGAACTGACTTGCCATATGGCACCTTGATTGTGGGTATTTTAGGTGCAGGTCAGTTATCTCGAATGATGGCAGAATCTGCAAGTCAACTTGGTATTCAGGTGAAGATTTACGCAACTTCAAATACTGAAAGTGCTGCATTGCTTGTTGCTGATACCACAGTTGGTGATTTAACTGATCTGAAGTCAGTTTTGGCATTTGGCCAAACAGTTGATGTGATTACCTTAGATCATGAGTTAGTTCCAAAAGAAACTCTAGATTATTTGGTTTCGCACGGTGTTGTGGTTTATCCCAACCCAAAAGCAAACATTTATGCTGCCAATAAATCCGCCATGAGAATGCGCTTAGCGGATATCTCCGCTCCAATACCTCAATGGTTGAATGCGGAGAATCTTCAAGATGCTGAAAATTTTGCCAATGAAGTGGGATATCCATTTATTGCAAAATCACCAACCGGGGGATATGACGGTAGGGGAGTTTGGCAAGTAAGAATCCAAGCAGAATTATCTGAGTTGAAGTTTCCCGTTTTGCTCGAAGAAAAAATTTCTTTTATCCGTGAGCTTTCAGCGCTAGTTGTGCGCTCTCCACATAACCAAGCAGTTTGTTATCCAATTGTTGAAACCGTGCAACAAGATGGTATTTGCGTTCAAGTAATTGCCCCTGCACAAAATTTGAATCCTGAAAGAGCTAGTGAGGCACAACAACTTGCGCTAAAAATTGCAGCTGAATTAGATGTAATTGGTGTGATGGCAGTTGAGTTGTTTGATACTGGTAATGGACCTCTGTTGATTAATGAATTGGCGATGCGTCCACATAATTCTGGCCATTGGACACAAGATGGTGCTATTACATCACAGTTTGAGAATCACTTGCGTGCGGTATTGGATCTGCCATTGGGTTTGCCTAATATGACAGCCACTTACTGTGTGATGGGAAACATCTTGGGAGGATCTCACTTAGATCTTCATCGAGGATTACTGCATTGCCTAGCACGTGACCCGGAATTGCAGATACACCTTTATGGCAAGCAAGTAAAACCAAATCGAAAAGTTGGCCACATCAACTTAGTCGGAGATGATTTAGAGTCATTAAGAGAACGAGTGCAGCACGCAACAGACTTTCTTGCAGGTAAGATTGATGAGTAATTGAGATGGGAATATAAATGGCTGCAACAAAAGTAGCAATAGTGATGGGTTCCGATTCAGATTGGCCAACACTAGAGCCAGCCGTAAAGATATTGAATGAATTCGGCGTGCAGGTAGACGTTTCAGTTATCTCGGCTCACCGAACCCCTGAAGAAATGCTTCAGTTTGCTAAAAACGCTGTCGAATCTGGCTATCAAGTAATAATTGCAGGCGCTGGAGGCGCAGCGCATTTACCCGGAATGATTGCATCTGCTACAAGTTTGCCAGTTATTGGTGTACCGGTAGCGCTAGCAAATCTAGATGGCTTGGACTCATTACTAAGCGTCGTGCAAATGCCAGCTGGAATTCCCGTTGCCACAGTTGCCATTAATGGTGCAAAAAATGCTGGATTGTTAGCGCTAAGGATTTTGGCAGTAACTGATGAGGTCCTAACTAAGAAATTAGATGATTATCGAGAAAGTCTTAAGGATTTGGTGGTTACAAAAAATACTGAATTACAAAATAAGATAAAGCAACAACTTAAGCCATAATTTTTGTGATTACTTTTTCTGCACTCAGAACTAACTCAGCTGTGCCATCAATTACTAAATCAGGCTTAAGGGGAGCTTCATAATTTTGCCCCATTCCAGTCATGTTTGGTAGATTGCCTGCTTGAGCTTTTGCATACAGACCCTTTGGATCTCGCTGAGCACAGATTTCAACTGGAGTATCAACAAAGACTTCAACAAACTCACCATCTTCGAACAAATCCTTAACCGCATCCCGATCGCTTCTAAATGGTGAAACCAAGCTGACCAAAACAATTAATCCAGCATCAACCATAAGTTTGGCAACTTCGCCTACTCGGCGCACATTCTCAGCACGATCTGTTGCGGTGAAACCAAGATCTTTATTTAGTCCCGTTCGAACATTGTCGCCATCTAGCAGGTATGTGTGCACTCCTGCTGCATAAAGTCTTCGCTCTACTTCATTTGCTAAAGTTGATTTACCTGATCCCGGCAATCCAGTTAACCAAATTACCTTGGGTGTTTGTGCTTTTAGGCGTCCTCTTGCTTGCTTATCAATTTCAAATTCATGTGGAACAACATTGAATGATCGACGCAATACGTGGTGCACCATACCTGCTGCAACCGTGTGTTTGGTGACTCGATCTACTAATAAAAAGCCACCAGTGTCGCGAACATTTTGATAAAGATCCATCGGTATTGGTTTTTCAGTAGCAATTGTGACTCTGCCAATTTCATTCAACTTTAGAACTCGTGCAGCATCTTCATGGCCGGTATTAACGTCAAGTTTGTGTCGGATGGTAGTAACGGTCGCATTTACTGATGCTGGTCCAGATATAAGTAAGTAGGAGCGACCATGCGCGAGCGGTTCTTCACCTATCCAAACTAAATCTGCTGAAAAACGATCTGCTGGTTGCAACTGCTTATCTGGGTTGCAAAGTACATCACCTCTTGAAATATCAATCTCGACATCAGGCTTTATTGCCACTGCTTGGCCAGCAGTGGCTTCAGTGCTCGGTACGCCGTTTACGAATAGCTGAGCAACTTTTGCCTGTTTTCCAGACTGTAAAACCATAAAACTATCGCCAAGTTTTAACTGGCCACTAACTAACGTGCCACCATATCCGCGCCAATCATCGGCACGAAGAATTGTTTGGATTGGCAGACGAAGCTCATTCTCTGATTCATTTTTGCTTGGTTGCCATTGCTGAAGTGCGCCAAGAATCGTTGCACCTGAATACCATGGAGTGTTATTGCTTTGTTCGATAACGTTGTCACCAAGCAATGCACTTACTGGAATAATCATAAGTCCCTTTATTCCAAGTCGATTTGCTGCTGCTAATAATTTTTCTGTTAAATCATCAAAAACAGCTTTATCAAAGTTCTTTGCATCAAGTTTATTAACTACGGCAATTACAGTTCCCACTCCCATTAGTGCACATACGGTGAGATGACGCATCGTTTGATCTCGCACACCTTTGGTTGCATCAACTAGTAGTAAAGCAACATCAGCATCCGATGCAGCTACCGCCATATTGCGGGTGTATTGCTCATGACCGGGTCCATCTGCCAATATGACTCTTCGACCAGATGGAAGCAATAGATGTCGATATGCGACATCAATAGTTATTCCTTGTTCGCGCTCAGCTTCTAATCCATCAGTTAACAACGAATAATCAACTTCACCAATTGGAATTATTGATCCGGCACGCCGATAAGTTCTTGCTCGATCAACCTCATCTAGTGGAACTGAGTCTGTTTCAACAAGTAATCTTCCAATTAGCGTGCTTTTTCCATCATCAACTGATCCACACGTGACCACTCGCAATAATGGTGCAACTGAATTAGACATTAGAAATAACCTTCAGTTTTCTTAGCTTCCATAGAAGCCTCACGGTCGCCGTCAATTAATCGTCCAGCGCGCTCACTTACTCTGGTTGCTTCCATTTCTGCAACTAATTCATCCATAGTTGTTGCTGTTGATTCAATGGCTGCTGAAACCGGATAGCATCCAAGTGATCTAAATCGAACCATTCGATCTTGCGGAACTTCACCTTCTAGTAAAGGCATTCGATCATCATCCAAAACAATAATTTGATTATCTCTAATCACACTGCGCCTTGGTTTTGCATAATACAGAGGGACTATCTCGATGTTCTCTCGCTTTATGTAGCGCCAAACATCAATTTCCGTCCAATTGCTAAGTGGAAAAACTCGCATAGTTTGTCCATCACTTAGTGAAGTGTTGCGTGTGCGCCACATTTCAGGGCGCTGGTTTCGAGGCTCCCAACGATGCCCTGATTCGCGCAGACTGAATATTCGTTCTTTAGAGCGCGATCGTTCCTCATCTCGCCTAGCACCACCAATAGCGGCGTCATATCCACCAGCATCTAGTGCTTGCCTAAGTGCAACTGTTTTCATAATTCTGGTGTATTCCTGAGCACCATGAGTCCAAGCGGTAACTTCGCCATTTGCACCCTCGGGATTTGTGTGCACTATTAGATTAAGTCCAAACTCCCGTGCTCGTGCATCTCTAAATTCAATCATTTCTCGGAATTTAAATGTGGTATCAATATGCAGAAATGTAAATGGAATTGGTGCTGGCGCGAACGCCTTGCGTGCTAATTCGAGCAAAACACTTGAATCTTTGCCAATTGAATACATCAACACTGGATTCTTAAATGCTCCAGCAGTTTCTCGCAAGATGCCAATTGCTTCAGCCTCAAGAGCTGCAAGCACCTGATCGGTGCTAATTTTCAGACTACTCATCAATCCCTTTTGCCAAGTCCTGTTATTTGCCACCCAGCATTTCGCCAAGCTGCAAAATCAAGCACATTCCGCCCATCAATAATGAACGGTTTGTCAACTAAGGTTCGTAGCTGATCGGGGTCTAAATCTCGGTATTGCTGCCATTCGGTCAGATGCAATACTAAATCACAATCCTTAAAGACTTGATTCAGGTCGGTTTGATAGTTCAAATCTGGGAATTTCGCTCTCGCATTTATCAGAGCCTTGGGGTCATGAACGAAAACCAGTGCACTAAGCCGATGGAGCATATGCGCTACTTCTAGAGCAGGGGAGTCACGGACATCATCACTATTTGGTTTGAAAGCAGCCCCTAAAACTGCAATCTTCTTTCCTTTAACTTCACCCAAAATTTCTCGCGCCAGGTTTACAACCCTGTCTCGCTGGCCCAAGTTAATTTGATCAACTTCGCTAAGCAGTCGATTTATGGATTCAGATCCCAATTCATTACTACTGGCAATAAATGCTCTAATGTCTTTAGGTAAACATCCGCCACCAAAACCAACTCCGGCAGCTAAGAATTTTCTTCCAATTCGTGAATCTAAACCAATAGCATCAGCTAACTGCACAATATCTGCACCCGTAAGATCAGCAACTTCTGCAATAGCATTTATGAAGGATATTTTTGTAGCTAGAAAAGCATTTGCGGAAACTTTAACTAACTCTGCGGTTGGAACATCTAACACCAGCATTGGAATTTGCTTTGCTAACTGTGGTGCATATAGTTCCCGCAATTTATTTTCAGCGAAATCATTGTTTGTTCCAATTACAATTCTATCTGGCGTTCTAGTATCCCCAATTGCTAATCCTTCTCGCAGAAACTCTGGATTCCAAACGATGGAGTATTTTCGGCCTGACTTCTTGTTTATGCGACTTTCTAGTTTTGCAGCAGTTCCAACTGGAACAGTGGACCTACCAACAACGATCGCATTTGGTGCTAAGTGGGGTGCGATTGCATCGGCCGCTGCCCAAAGTTGAGACAAATCAGCCGCATTTGTGTTTTGGCTCTGTGGAGTGCCAACGCAGATAAATACGATTTCGGCATCAGAAATCTTTTCTGCGTTAGTAGTGAAACTTAATCTTCCAGATGAAATGGATTGCTGGAGTACTGAATCAAATTCAGGTTCATAAAATGGTGCAATCCCAGAATTTAGTTGAGAAACTCTCATATCATCAACATCAAGTCCAATGACGCTATTACCTTGTTCAGCCAGGACTGCGGAAAGTACTGCTCCTAAGTACCCGCAACCAACCACTGCAATTTGCATTACCGATTCACTAACCTATTCTGAGATTTTCTTAGCCCAAATCTACCCTAGCGATGGCGTTTAGTGATGCCGAAGAGATTGGCAACTGACTGCATTCTGATTCGATTAAGGAACCTATCAGCGACCGCACGAGCCTCAGCAATTTCAGCAGCAGAGCAGGGTTCAACTGGAAGCAATTGTGGATCAACTCGTAAATCATTTATATCCCCGTGAATTCGTACTCCTAACTCAACTAAACCTGCTACATCCTGGTCTGCCCAACTGTGAGCAAATTCCAACCACGCTTGCGTAAGTCCAATTGTTCGTCCTCGTTCGCTTCTAGCTTGGAATCCCTCTTGCACGATTCGGCGACGAATTTGATTACGATTCTTCTTCGTTTTTAGTTGTTTAGCCCATTTCTGATTTAATTCATTTAGTACTTCCGCCTCTGGCCAAGTAATCGCAGTGTGAGCTTGTTTATCATTAAATTTTGGCTCAGCAGGATCAATTGGTAAATTAATTGCAGTTATGAATCTCTTCCAAAGTGAATCAGAGTTTTGTGACTGTGGCACAGTAACGAAAGTAATTTTTCCTAAATCAAAAAATTTTTGCCAACGATTAATCACTTCAGTCAAGTTGTAACTGCGCCAAAAATTACTTCCCACCGATTCACGAACTGGCAGTTCTGCTGCCCGCTTAATGCGCTCAAAATATTCTTGATATCCAAATGGTCGACCATTTCGGACACTTTGTTGCCAAGAAGATGGCAGAACTCGGGCTAAATCTCGAGCAGTTATCACTATTCTAATATCGCGCTCTGGAAGTGATTCTAGAAGTAACTCTATGCCATCTTCCAACATTGCAGCTAGCGCTTCCGCAGAAAGTAAGACGTTTTGATTTGTGTTAGATATCTCGTTACTTAATTTTTCCCACAATGGCTGCATCTGCTTCTGCGTGGTTGCATCAACCCAAGGAATGTGATTGCCAACTAGGCCGTAGCAAGCCCGCTCGTGATTAATCGCACCTCTAGCTGGCGCAAATTTCATCGGGTAAAGCCAATTAGTTGATTCCAATTCTTCAGTTCGGCTGAGCAAGCCATTTTGAAGGTAAGTAGTGCCTGACTTCATCGTTCCAATGTGCAGCACTAATTGTGGTTTAGTCGACACCAAGCACCCTTCTTGTCTAAGTGCCCATTCTCTCACCGCTAAGGTTTAAGGCTATGAACACAGGGCCGCTAGTTGGAGTTAGTGTGGTGATGCCCGTTTTGAATGAAGCGCGCTACATGCAAGGCGCACTTGATCAAATACTAAGTCAAGAAGTAATTGGGCCGCTGGAAGTGATTTTGGCGCTTGGCCCATCCACAGATAACACTAATGAGATAGCAGCGAAGATTGCACAGCAAGACTCTCGGGTGAAATTAGTTGATAATCCAATTGGCAAAACACCCAGTGGCTTGAATAACGCAATTAAAGATGCAAAATATGACGTTATCGTCCGAGTAGATGGACATTCACTATTACCTAGTAATTACATTTCAACAGCGGTAGCGGTACTTACCGAAACTGGTGCCGATGTGGTTGGTGGAGTTATGGCTGCAAAAGGAAAAACAAATTTTGAAGTTGCTGTTGCATCTGCTATGCGAAGTGCCTTTGGCGTTGGCCCAGCGCGCTTTCACACTGGTGGCGTTGCAGGAGAAGTAAATACTGTTTATCTAGGGGTGTTTAGGCGATCTGCACTAATTCGAGTTGGCGGCTATGACGAGACTTTTTTGCGTGCTCAAGATTGGGAGATGAATTATCGAATTAGAAAAACTGGCGGCAAGATTTGGTTTGACCCAAGACTAGAAGTTGGCTATCAACCAAGATCCACTCTCTCAAAATTGGCGCGACAATATTTTGAATACGGAAGATGGCGAAGAGAAGTTACTAGAACTTATCCAGAAACTAAGTCATTGAGATACTTGGCACCACCATTGACGCTTGCTACTTTGGTATTGTCCAAAATTTTACTCCTAGTTACTGCACTATCGTCAGTTTCTTGGTACTGGATATTTTTCATTCCACCTGCTGGATATTTGATTTTAGTGGTGGTTGGATCAGTTCTGATTGTAAATAAAGGAAAGCTCAAGAGTTTATTCTGGCAACCAATTGTGATTTTAGTGATGCACTTATGTTGGGGATACGGATTTCTTACTTCACCAAAGCGGCTTCGAGAGCAGCAATAAATTTGTTTTGATCAACATTCCAGTTGTGATGTTGCATTACATATTGGTGGCCGTTCTTGCCTAATTTTTGCCATAAACTGCGATCTGCAGCAAGTTCAATTATTCTTTCAGCGACAGATTCAGCGTCATCAAATTCGACTACAAATCCAGATTGGGATAAGTTAATGAGGTTCTCTGCATGGGGAAGTGCAGTGGTAATTACTGGAATTCCAGCTGCCTGATATTCATAGATTTTTGTAGGCTGGCTGACTAAATAATTTGGATGCTTTCGTAATAGCGATAGTCCTGCTAGTTTGCCAACTAATAACTCTCTTGCCTGCTCATTAGGCACAAATCCATGCCAAATTACATTTCCGCCAGTTTGTGCCTGTTCAATTTTATTCTTTAACTCAGGCTCAGGGCAATCACCCACTAGTTCTAACTTGATTCCATTTGGCTTGATTAACTCGGCTACCTTAAGTAGCACTTCCGCGCCACGCAGACTAGTAATGCTGCCAAGATAAATGACTGATTTATCAGGGTGGGTTTCAATATATGGTTTGATTTCAACGGTATTTGGCACGATTGTGTGCACTTTTCTAAAGCGCTGTTGATAATCTGTTTCAGCCAATATAAGTGAGTACTTTTTTTCAGCATTCGTTTCAAGTTTTTGGATTAGCTTCTTAAGCGGCCGCTTCAAGAAATTAGGAATCCAATCTCTTCCTGAGATTGCAGCGACCGTATCCTCATGCACATCCCAAACAACGGGAACTTGACTTGCGCTAGCAACGAACAGCAATTCTGGATCGTGAATTAACACTAAATCAAAATCAATAGATCTAGATTTGAGTATCCTTCGAGCATCCAGTAATGATTTGATTCGTTTACGCCCACTGCTGCGTGTGATAGTGATTAATTCAATTCGACTATCAAGCTCATTTACTGGAAAGGAGTCGAAGGCAGCAGCAAAACTTACCTGATGACCACGGTTTAAAAGCGCATTAATTTCGCGGAAGTAGATGCGTGCATCTTCTGGACGATGCACCACAGTTACCACCAAAATCCGCATTTCTAGGTTGTCGCTTCCTCGTATGCATTTAGCACTTCAGCCATCGGCCCATCTACAATTATTATTCCTTTATCCAACCAAATTGCCCGATTGCAAGTTTCACGAATAACTGAATGTGAGTGACTGACGAGAAAAACCGTGCCAGCATGAGATTTAAGTTCAGCAATGCGCTCCTGAGATCTCTTTTTGAAGTTAACATCTCCCGTTGCTAATGCCTCATCTATCATCAAGATTTCTTGTGGAACTGCAGAGGCAATCGCAAATCTAAGCCGAGCACCCATACCAGTTGAATAAGTGCTCAATGGCAGCTCAATAAACTCACCTAATCCAGAAAATTCAATGATGGAATCCATCTTTTCTTCAACTTCAGCAGGAGTCATTCCCAGAGCCAAACCACCTAACTCAATATTTCTTCGACCAGATAAGTGATTCATCAACGCAGCATTAACACCCAATAATGATGGCTGCGATGAAGTTAGTATTGAACCAGAGCGAGCCGGTATCAAACCAGCAATCGCACGAAGCAAAGTGCTTTTTCCAGCACCATTCCTGCCAATTATTGCAACGGCTTCACCTTGGTTAGTTGTAAAACTGATTCCCTTAAGCGCGTGCACCTCTTTTACCGCAGCTTTTCTTGTGCGCCGCATTGCTTTATCAACAATAGTTCGCTTAGCTGGAATTTGCTTACTCTTAACCTTCGTTCGTATCCGATAGTAAACGTGCAAGTCTTCAACTACCACAGTTCGATTATCAATCCCTGCCATATTTGCCTTCCCCTTTAAAGAAGAAAACAAAACCAAGAACAAATATTGTGATTGCCCAGCCGGCACCCCAAGCCCAATAACTAATTGGGACTTCTATTGATTCAATAAATGCACTTCTTGTAAGCTGCATAAATATGTGTGCCGGGTTATAGCTTAAAAAGGGTTCGATTAAATCTGGAAATCGTTCTTTTGATAATTCAATGCTAAAGAATATTCCGCTTAGATATCCCCACATTCGAATCAAAAAAGGACTTAACTTAGCTAAATCTCGAGCACGATTAACTATTCGTGCTAAAACAAAAGCTAATCCCGTATTGAAAATAAACTGTAAAACGATAATCGGTATCAGTAGCAGCCAAGTGATTCGAATTGGCTCACCGGTAGCGAGTACTGCTACTAACACAATAACTAATGATGGTAAAAATTGAAGAAGCTGTTGCAGCGATGCGGAAATTGGAAGCAATGCTCGTGGGAAATGCAGTGATCTGATAAGTCCTTTATTTGACAAAATAGCCATCGCACCAGCGTTAGCGCTATTAGAAGTGAATCTAAACATCATCACACCAATAATCAAAAATGCAATAAAGTTTTCAATTCCTCGCGAAACTCCCAAAATCACACCAAAAAGTAAGTAATAAACAGCTGCAGTCAATAGCGGAGTTAGCAGCAACCAAAATTGTCCAAGTACTGCGCTTGAATTTTGTCCCTCTACTCTAGCGCGAGCGAATGACATCATAAAAAATCTACGGCGCCATAAATCTTTAACGTATAGGGCAAAACTTAGTTTTTGCCCAACTGGCTTTAGGTGAGTTTCACTCAAAGTCGCTCTACCTCAGGATGATCTAACTGCCCTCTTGTATCAAAAAGCAATTGCGAGTTTGAAATAAGTTCATCAGCCTTGTAGGAAGAATGATTTTGTAACACAACGCTGATGTCCGCTTGTTTAAGTGCAGAAATTAAATCGGGAGTTCGGTTAATCTCTTTTCCATCTAATTTCCACACTTCAACTTTTGGATCATGAAAAAGTACTTTTGCTCCCTTTTCCAATAAGCCCAAACCTATTGGTATGGCTGGGGATTCACGCTGGTCGGCAATATCTGGTTTGTATGTAATACCAAGCACTAAAACCGTGGAACCGTTCAGTGCTTTGCCAGCTGAATTTAGTAAATCTTGTACTCGTCGAATAATGTAATTTGGCATACCTGCATTTATTTCTTGAGCTAGTTCCACAAATTTAAATGGATAACCTAAATTAGTTTTAACTTGGTAAGAGAGATAATTAGGATCAATTGGGATGCAATGTCCACCTACACCTGGGCCGGGGTAGAAGGCTTGAAAGCCAAAAGGCTTTGTTGAAGCACACTTTATTACATCCCACAAGTCAATACCTAAATCGTTACAAAACATTGCCATTTCATTAACTAAAGCAATATTGATATGTCGATAAGTGTTTTCCAACAGTTTTGCCATTTCCGCTTCTTTAGTGCCTTTCGCGCGCACTACAGTATCTACAAATTTGCTATAGAGTGAAACAGCAGCATCAGTGCTTGCCTGGTTTATTCCACCAACAACTTTAGGCGTATTACGCATTCCAAATTTCTTATTACCCGGATCAATTCGCTCAGGCGAAAATGCAAGATAAAAGTCAATACCAGCAACTAATCCACCTTCTTCTAGGATTGGCTTAACAACATCGTCAGTTGTGCCTGGATAGGTAGTTGATTCCAAAACAATCAGTTGACCCGGTACAAGATTTTTTGCAATAGTTCTAGTTGCTCCTAAAACAGCTGAAAGATCGGGGCCACCATCGGCAGACAATGGAGTTGGTACGCAGATAACAATTGCTTTTGCAGAAGCTAATACTTGATCATCCTTTGTGGCGGTGAATCCTTTATTTTGCATTTGCACAATGTCTGCATCAGAAAGATCATCAACGTGCGATGTTCCTGCACTTAATCCTGCAATTACTCGCTCACTTAGGTCATAGCCAATCACAGATAAACCGGATTTAACTGCCTCTTGCGCAAGTGGTAAGCCAACATATCCCAGACCAATCACTGCCAAATCTTTTGTCATCTGTCCTCCGCGCAAGCTGTTATTGCTTGCTCAATTGTTGGTAAACCTGCCGATATGTCTGAGCTACTTGGGACCAGGTTCGATTGGCTGCCACCCACTCCCTAGCTTTACTTGAAAGCGTCATCCGGTAGTCCGAATCGTACAGAAGTCGATCAAGCGAATCAGTGAGTGCTGAGAGTGAATCTGGCTCAACCAATAGTCCAGTCTCACCTGATGAGATTAATTCAGCCAACGCAGGCAAGTTGCTCGCAAGCACTGGTCGATTCAGCGCCATCGCCTCTAGTGGTTTAAGTGGAGTAACTAACTCGGTAACGCGGCTTCTAGTGCGTGGAACACAAAACACATCAAGTGCTTGATAGTAAGTGGAGATTTGCTTGTTGGGTATTCGTCCGAGAAAATAGATTCGATTTTTAACGCTACTTTTGTATGCCCTGTCTTTAACTGCCAATAGGTCAGGCCCATCTCCAACAATGACAAGTTGTGCTTGTCGACCAGAATCTTCAAGTTTTTCGAGTGCTGCAATTAGCAAGCTTGTGTTTTCAAAAGGATACAACGTGCTAATAATTCCAAATGTAGGTAATTCGCTAAGTCCAATTTCTAATCGTGCTTGGCTTGGAGATTTATTTATCTGTAACAAGTTATCAGAAACCGCATTTGGAGTTAAATAAATTTTTTCAGAACTTATTCCGCGTTTAATAATTTCATTTTTCATAGTTTCACTCAACGTTGTAATCGCGTTCGCTTGTTGCATTACCGCATTCTCTCGTGCAAGAAAATCTTGGTAAAAAGGAGAATAAGTAGAATTTGATTTATCTTTGGCCAGCCAGGACTGTTCCAAGAAACCGCGCACCTCATATGCGAAAGGTAAGTCTGTTGCTTTTGCTACAGCACTCGCAATTTCACCGTTTACAAAATCAGTTGCCGCATGAATTACTTCAGGACGTAATTTTTGTACAAGTTTGCAGGCATATTTCGCAGCATTCTCAAGTTCATAGTTAGTAGCGAGCCCTTGTGGGATCAAATGATGATAAGTGACAGTTTTTTCTGAGCCTTCGGTTCTAATATCTGTTTTTGTTCCAGTAAAAAACTTTCCAATATTAATTGGATAGCCATATCGGGTAACCGCAGCTGCATTCATGCCAGCATTTAATTGTGCTGTCAAAATACTTTGCGTGCGCACTGTGTATCCAGCTTGGGTATAGGGCAAGGAGTTAGTTACAAAATGTAGTACGGAATTTGGAATTGGATTAACACTGGCATGCGGGAGCGACTTTCGAATGGGGATAGGTAATTGATACTCGTGCCAGACATTTAGTGGAAAATGGTGATTGTGTCTGACTTTGCGTAATAGGGCTTCTAGAGTTGCCCTGGGAGATCGAACTAGTCGGAGAGTTAGCGTGCTGATTGCCCATGGCAGGGCTCGAAACCCAGTTAAGTAGCGCAACGCTGTCCTACTTTCTGAAGCCATGGTGGAATACTCACGACTACAGCCAAGTTTCTCACGCTTAGGAGAGCGCCGTGACGCAGCAGTCGGTGATTCAAAGTGGAGATGTCGTCCACATAACCGGTGCTCGCCCTAATTTCCCCAAAGCCGCTCCAGTAATTGCCGCATTGGCGGCTGCTGGTGTCGCACAAAAATTAATCCACACTGGCCAGCATTATGACGAGGCGCTTAGTGAATCTTTTTTTCAAATCTTGGATTTACCAAAACCAGACTTAAATTTGGGAGTTGGGTCTGGCTCACATGCAACTCAAACGGCTGCGATTATGGTTGGAATTGAATCTGCAATTGGTAATTCAAAACCAGCAATGATTGTTGTTTATGGTGATGTCAATTCAACTGTAGCTGCTGCTTTAGTTGCAGCAAAACTTGGCATCCTAGTAGCACATGTTGAAGCGGGATTGCGAAGTTTTGATTTAACTATGCCAGAAGAAATAAATAGAAAACTTACCGATCAATTATCTGATTTACTGCTAATCACAAGTCCTGAAGCAAAAGATAACTTAGAGCGCGAGGGTTTGGGCGATAGAGAAATTTTTTTTGTTGGAAATTCTATGATCGATACTTTGTTAGCTCACTTACACGAGTTCGATGAAAAGAAGATTGCATCTAAGTTGAATCTAGATGGAGATTACGCGGTAGCCACTTTACATCGACCAGCAAATGTTGATGAGTTAGAAACAGCTAAAGATATCGTTTCAGCACTTGGTCAAGTCTCTGAGCAAACACAAATCATTTTACCCCTTCACCCAAGGGGCAAGGAATCGCTAATGCAAGCTGGGTTAGCAAAGTTTGACCAAATCAAAGTTATTGAGCCGCTAAATTACATTGATTTCATTTCATTAGTAAAAGGGGCAAAATTTGTGATTACTGATTCAGGCGGAGTACAAGAAGAAACAACAATACTTAAGGTGCCTTGCCTTACGCTTCGTCCAAACACCGAGCGGCCAATCACAATTACGCACGGAACAAATCAACTTGTAACGGTTTCAGATTTAGTTAAGCGAGTAGCTAACTTGTCTCCGGTGAAAGATGTTGTGCCACCGCTCTGGGATGGTACCGCTGGCGAACGAATTGCAGCGGCAATCATTGAGTTTTTAGGCAGAAAATGAACGAACTTACTAACCGCGTTCAAAAACTAGAAGCAGAGTTAGCTCAACTAAAGAATTCTGGTGCCTATTTGGTTGGTACCGCGCTTTTAGCTATTGCAAAAGATCCAAGACGTTCATTAATTGCAATCAAGAATCTAGTGCGACTTTGGCGAATGCGAAATGAGAGTGATGACCGACAATTCTCAACTGAATTAGGCGAACCAATGTTGCAGCGGATTCGACGAGCAACACTATTTAATTATGGAATCAGAGTTGCAGTTGTTGGGACAAATAAGTTGATCGATCATCTAAGTAAAGATTGCTATGTGTTGCCGTTAATGCCGCATGACCGTGATGTTGTAGATGTTCTTCTTCCTTTTCGGCCTCAAGTTGTAGTAATTGAGGCGGAAGTGGGGTTATCTAATTCTGCCTGGCAGCATTTGGGAAGCCCTCTTGCGCCAGATCGTTCCGTTCAGTTGGCTCGAATTGTTCAATCAGCTAATGAAAATCAGATACCGGTTGTTTTTTGGACAAATACTGCAAAAAATCTATGGGAGCACGCAATATCTGACTTAAGAATTGATTACTTTATCAGTGATTCGCAGTTCGATTCATCGATTTTGTTTCCCTTGGTTCAGCATGATTAAACGAAAGATATTGCTTTACGGTGATGTAATTATGAACATCATCGATGGCTCGGCAGTTTGGGCTGCTTCTGCTGCGGAAGTTTTGGCTCGATGTGATGTTGATGTTTATTTTCTACTAAAGGCAAAACCAGTAACTGATCGATTGCTTATTCCGCTCAATGAATTCAAAAATATCACCATAATAAATCCATTTACTGATGCCGTGTCTAAATTTAAATCATTGTTTACGAGAGGGGAAACGCTATCTGTTGCAAGTGCTGTCTCCCTAATAGAGAAGCTTCATAAACAAGAAAATTTTGATGCAATCTTGATTCGAGGGGGTAAGTTAGCGCCAGCATTGGCTAAGTCTGATGTGGTTTATGGAAAGTTATGGACTTATTTAACTGACATACCCCAATCAGCAGCAGCTATGGATTTAGCAAGTAAAAAATGGCTTGGTGAAGTGGCAAAAGCCAGTCATTTAATGCTTTGCCAAACTGAATATTTAAGAGCGCTACTTGAAACTACAATTCCTCAAACTGCTGGTAAATGCGTGATTTGGTCTCCAATAGCAGCTGAACCACCAGAATTTGCAGACTTAAATCTAACCAATATTGGAACGCCAAGTAATCCTCTCTCCCTGGTTTACACCGGAAAATTTGCACCTCTGTGGCATACCTTGGAGATGACCGAATTACCAGCTCAATTAGCAAAACTTGGAATTACCGCAAAACTCAACATGATTGGCGACAAGATTCATCAACCAAAAGATCAACCTGGTTGGTCAGAACAAATGCGCTCTGCTCTTGAAGATTCACCAGGAGTTGTTTGGCACGGCGGGATGTCGCGCAGTTCTGCAATGCGAGAGTCGGCAAAATCTCATATCGGAATCTCTTGGAGATCTGTCGAATTAGATACGTCGCTGGAGTTATCTACTAAAGTGCTGGAGTTTGGTTCGATGGGATTGCCTGTGCTGCTCAATCGAAACTTTATTCATGAAGATCTATTGGGCAAGGATTACCCCTTGTTTGTTGACGCTGATTCAAACATCGCTCAGATGCTAGCTAATGTTGTGAAGGATTCATCCATTCTCACAAAGTCTGCTGGTGCAATTTCTAAAGCAACCGCGAATTACTCGATGAGTAGTTCTGTTCGTCGAGTTTCTGAATTGTTAAATCGCCATATTCCTCTTCCTTCAGCTGGAATAACGACATTTGTTAACTCAAACTCTCGTCCGCTAAGAGTTGTGGTAGCAAGTCATGACTTAAAGTTCTTTACCAAGATTGCTGCCTTTTGGCAGGGGATGCCTGGCGTAGAACTTAGATTTGATCATTGGCCAGCAATCAATCGCAACGAGGGTCGAGTTAGCAAAGCTATGCTTAAGTGGGCTGATGTAATTGTGTGTGAATGGTGCGGTGGAAACGCTCTTTGGTATGCCAAACATAAAAAGAGCAAACAACGATTGATCGTGCGTCTTCACCGATTTGAGTTATCAAGACCTTGGCCAGAAACAATTAATGGCAGTGCAGTAAATCAATTAGTTTGTGTTTCTAAACCATATGCAGATTTGACGTTAGCAAAAACATCAGTACCTAAAAATCGGGTTGTGATGGTGCCGAACTGGGTAGATGTAGCTGATTTGAACCGTCCTAAATTTCCAGATGCGCAGTTCAACATTGGGCTAATTGGTGCTGCTCCAATGCGAAAGCGACCAGATTTAGCTATTGAAATATTAACTGAAGTGAGAAAAGTAGATCCACGATTTAAATTGATTGTGAAATCAAAGCTACCATGGCAAATGCCCTGGGTCTGGCGTGACGAAGCAGAAAGAAAAGCATTTCGTAATTTGTTTGAATCAATCGAACGTAGTGAATTGTTGCGAGGCAGCATAATTTTTGATGATTACGGTGCTGATGTAGCAAATTGGTTGCGCCGAGTTGGGTGGGTACTTTCAACTTCAGATGATGAGTCGTTTCATTTAGCACCCGCTGAAGGTGCAGCCAGTGCAGCAGTTCCGGTTATCTTGCCTTGGCCAGGATCAGATCAAATTTATAATTTCAATTGGATTAAGCAAGATGTTAAGTCAGCGGCACAATTTATTTTGGATTCAGTACAAAGTGATCTATGGGCGGATTTAGGTAAACAAGCTCAAGAAGAGATAAATAATCGCTACGGTTTATCCCATGTCACAGAGCAATGGACTAGGCTGCTAACCGAGGATTTAGGAAGCGCTAATTCTTAATTTGGCAAGGATTTCTTTCATCCGAACCAGTTGGTTGTGGTTGTTGCCAAGTCGATTCTTTTTCTTCAATTTTTGGAAAGCCAATCACATTTACTTTATTTGTGCCGACAAAAAGCTTTATATCGTTACTGCGTGAATCTTGTATTTGTATTTCAATGTCATTACCAAGCGCTTTTGCTAATGTTCGTGCTTGCGGTAACTGATTTTCTGATGCTCGAATAAAGCTTGTTTCAACAGATAGTTCTGAGTTTCTGGTGCCGGCAATTTTAAAACCCTCTGTTTCTAGTCGGTTAGCAACCTCAGTTGCAGCACCAGGAATTGTTGTGCCGTTTAAAACAGTAACTGATACCGTGTTGACTGGAACATCTGGTATTTGTTCTTTAGATAACACAATTGGTTCTTCATAACCTTGATCATTTGCAAGCGCGGTCCAAAGTTTGTTCGCTTCAATTGTTGAAAAAACAACTGTGTTTCGATCATTTGGATTGGTCGAAATTGGTGCCGTCATAAATCTGATTTGGGCAGGATTAATGCCAGCAACGCTTCGGACCAATGCAGTCATTTGCTCAACCGACCCAAGAGCAGGATCAGTTGTTAGAGATTTTGCCACTTCATTAAGTGTGCGGAAAAGTCTAATCGGATCTAGTAAAACTTTTGAGCTAGTAATTTTTCGCACCATTGACTTTAAAAAGTCTTGCTGTCTAGAGATTCGACTGATGTCGCCGCCATCACCTAGACCAAACCTTGTTCTTACATAGGCAAGGGAATCTTCACCATTTAAAGTCTGTAAACCAGCTTTTATAAACAACTTACTTTTATTGTCGTTCACATCTTCTGGAATACAAACTTCAACTCCACCGAGGGCATTTACTACCGACGTGAACCCTCGAAAATCTAGTACCGCAAAATGCTCAATGGTAATTCCGGTTATTGATTCAACTGTTTTTATAGTGCAACCTGGGCCACCACGAGTAAAGGCGTAGTTGAACCTACTTGTTATTGAGCCAAGTAAATCACCATCTGAGTTGTAGCATTCTGGAATTCGCACAATAGTGTCGCGCGGAATGCTTACTACTAGTACTCGTTTTCGATCTTCATAAATATGAACTAATAGTGTGGTGTCAGAATGACCAGTAGCGTAATAGCCGGGTTGACCATATTTTCTTCCTTGTCCAGCTCGGGTGTCGCTGCCCATAATCAAAATATCAAGCGGCCCTTTTGGCGATGCTGGAATTGCTGGTCGGTCACCAAGTTGATCTGAAATGTCAGTTGTCTTAACTTCACTTGCAACTGTGCGAAGCACAACCCCAAATAAGCCAGATACCAAAGTAATAGCAAGTGTGAAAGCACTCATCACGCTGAGTAGTACAAGTGAAGGTCGATGCCCTCTAATCATCATCTTCTACCCCTTGCAAAGAGCGAGTTCGGTTGAGCAAAGTCTGCACGTTTCCGCTCCACACCCACTAGGAATGGGATTTTCTCACACCTTCGTGTCAATAATTGCCTATGGGGATTCTCCGTCTAGCAGTGGCGCTACTTGTCACCGCAAGTTTTACCTCGCCCGCACATTCGTCCCCTGTGATACCAGCATCTTTTGTTATAACAGGAGCTGGCTTAGGACATGGTGTTGGAATGAGTCAAGTTGGTGCATTTGTCCAAGCTCAAAATGGACGCAGCGCTGCAGAAATAATTGCACATTATTATCCAAATAGTGAGTTAATAACAGTTGATGATCAAGTTGAGGTATTGGTAAATGTTGCCACAAATCAAACTAATATGACGTTGCAAGCAGCAACGATTAAGGGATTACTACCTGCAGTTTTGACAATTACTGGTTTAGAAGCTCCACTAAAATCTCAGGAATTGCTGACAATTTCTGCAACAGATGGAATTGTGCAAATTTCAGCAAATCAAAATTTGTTAGCTGCAAGCAAAAGCTTTGAAATAAATTGGTCAGGAGTTATTGGGTTTGATTCAACTGAACCAAAATCGGAGTTAGTTTTAACACGAGCAGATAATTCAAAAAATAATTATCGATTTGGCCCACTTTTACTAACTGCAAGCGGCAACAAATTACAAGCAGTGCTTAAATTAAATGTTAAAGACGAGTATTTAAATGCGGTAGCAGAGATGGCCTCAACTTGGCCAGCTGCTGCCCTGCAAGCACAGGCAATTGCATCTCGAAGCATTGCTTTAAATGCGGTTCGATCTGGAACAAAAAGTAGTTGTCGCTGCCACTTAAACTTTACCGGAGATCAAAATATGCGTGGCAGTGAAAGATATAAGCTGCCTGGATATTCCAATTGGCGAAAAGCAGTTAAACAAACTGCAGGACAAGTGGTAGGCGTGGGTGGCCAACCAGTTGCAGCTTGGTTTTTTGCTCGATCAAATGGGAAGACAGAGAACAGCCAAGATGTTTGGGGATCTCCAAGACCGTGGGCAATTAGTGTTGAAGATCAATATTCGCTGGATCCCCAAGCTGGACCTCAGGTTCGCTGGAATGTTCCAGTTACAACTGAACAATTGGCAAAGATTTTTAACTTGCCTGATGTGGTCAAGGTTAGGGTAGTAGCACGAAATGCAGGTGGTTCAGTTAAAACTTTTAGAGCAACAGCATCAAGTGGTGCAACTGCGGATTTACCAGGTCGCACCCTTCGGGCAGCAATTCCAACTAGGTCAGTTTGGATTTTAAGCATCAAGCCTGTTGGGAGTTAAGTTGAAACTAACTAAAGCAATTTTGCTTGTTGGTGGCGAAGGCACTCGACTTAGACCGCTTACCTTAAATCAACCTAAGCCAATGCTGCCTGTTGCTGGCCTTCCAATTACTGCTCATCAAATTGCCAAACTAGTTTCAGTGGGGGTTAACGAAGTAGTTCTAGCAACCTCTTATCAGGCAGCAGTTTTTTCAAAGTGGCTAGCAACTCAAGACTATCTTGATGCAAATATCTCAGTTGTAGTTGAGGAGAACCCACTTGGCACGGGTGGTGCGATTCGCAATGCTGCAGACTATCTAAACTTAGATGAAGATGAATCTGTTGTGGTGCTAAATGGTGATGTACTTAGCGGTCATAATCTAGCTAATCAGATTACCCAATTTAAGAGTTCTGGTTGGTCAGCGTCAATTCATTTAGTGACCGTGACAAACCCAGCTGCTTTTGGTTTAGTCCCAACGGACAAAGATGCTCGAGTGCTGGCTTTTTTGGAAAAGCCCACTTCGCCAGAGCAGATAATTACAAATCAGATAAACGCTGGTTGTTATCTTTTAAGTAACCAAGTGATTAGGCAGATTGCTCCAGGAACTCCCTGTTCAGTTGAGCGCGATGTATTTCCAAAGTTACTGCAATCTAATTTTGCAATTGCGGGATATTTAGACGATTCCTACTTTTTAGATCTTGGAACCCCGTATTCATACATTCAAGGATCAGCAGATTTAGTTCAACAAAATGTTTATTCTCCTTTAATTGAGTTTAAACAAGAGGCATTAATCCATCCTGATGCCAAAGTTGCTGAAGGCGCAGTTGTGTATGGTGGATCGGTAGTTGCGGCAGGTGCTGAAGTTGGTAAAGATGCAGTAATTTCTGGATCAGTTTTGGAAAACAATTCCAAAGTGGGTGATGGCGTTCAGCTATTTGATTCTTATCTTGGAAAAAACTCAAGAATAGAAAATCAATTGAGTTTAACTCGAGTTGTAATTGGCGATGATTGTTTGATTAAGGTCGAAATCCCGCCAGGGGTAAGGGTTTGGCCAAATGTGACATTGGTTATTGAATAACCAAGTTTGTCCCCATTTTCTGGTGTTTGACTGGGTTTTTTGCCCCCAAAATGGCGATTTTCCCCTTTAAAACTTGACGAATACCTAATGACACGTGTGTAATTCTCCCTAATAGAGGGGGCTTTGCTATGGCATCTGTCGGTCGCATGCTTGATGTTGACCTAGAAGTTATCTCTTGGCAAGAGAGAGCACTTTGTGCGCAAACCGATCCAGAAGCGTTCTTCCCTGAAAAAGGTGGTTCGACAAGAGACGCTAAGCGAGTATGTATGTCTTGCGAAGTGCGAGTTGAATGCTTGGAATATGCGCTTGAGAATGATGAACGTTTTGGTATTTGGGGTGGGCTGTCAGAGCGTGAGCGCCGCCGGTTGCGTCGCAAAGCAATCTAGTTTTCATTAAACAAATCGATATCAACATTTAGCAATTCTGAAAGTGTTTGTGTAATGGCAAACCTAATTAATGACTTTCGTGCACGATTACTACTTACTCTAACTTCAATGGGTCGTCTAAAAATTGCAACGTGAATAATTCCTTCCTTCACTAATGCAGATGCGAGTGGCGCAGTGTTGCTGGAGTTAAGTTCAGCTAAATTGGGTAAATCAAATAACTCATATCGAATTGCATGTACTTGATCTGCTAACTCGGGTGCTCGCCTAATAACAGTTCGCAGAATTGAATCGTTGGCCTGACTAATTAGTTCATGCCAATCTAGCCGGATTGGGTCTGTAGGTCTGCGGTTGTGCCTATCCCTGTGTCTTAACACCTGAAAAGCCTAAGACCCGCTACCTTGTGCTGGTGGCCAACCGGGTATGTTCTAAACCTTCCTGCAAGCGGGTAGCAGTTGCGACGCTCACTTATATCTATGCGGAATCAACTGCAGTTCTTGGACCACTCGCAAGTTCGCCAGAGCCACATTGTTATGACCTTTGCCAAACCCATACTGATTCATTAACAGTGCCGGTTGGCTGGGAAGTAGTGAGGTTAAAAGTAGATGCTGCGTTGCTAACTGGAACTGATATGGATTATGACCCAAGTTTTCGTGACCGACATCCAGCTGGAAGTTCGCAAGTTAAACCTCAGTTACGGTTAGTTCCACCTTCCCAATAACTAGGGTGCCAGATACGCTGGCGTTATGAATGTTCGCAATCTCGATCAGGTGTTTAAAGCCTACGACATTCGTGGTTTAGTTGATAGCGAGCTAACTGAAGATTTAATTTATCAAATTGGTGCTGCGATGGTTAACGCTCTTGAAATTTCTAAATCAAATTCAGGTGCAGGAGCAATCGTGATTGGTCGAGATATGCGAGAGAGTGGATTTCGTTATTGCAAGGCATTTACCGCTGGCGTCGTTGATTCAGGGGTAGACGTAATTGATATCGGTTTAGCCAGCACTGATCAACTTTATTTTGCTTCTGGAAAACTTAATTTGCCAGGCGCGATGTTTACTGCAAGTCATAATCCAGCAAGTTATAACGGCATCAAGTTGTGTCGAGCAGGTGCAAAACCAGTTGGGGCGGAAACTGGATTAACACAGATTAAAGAGTTAGTGCAAAGGGGAATGGGTGCAAAAGCAACTACTTTAGGCAATGTGCAGCAACTTGATCTGCTCAGTGATTACGCCAAATACCTGCATCAGATAGTTGGCATTATTGAAGTTAAACCAATGAAAATAGTTGTAGATGCTGGAAACGGCATGGCAGGACATACCGCACCAAGAGTGCTCGATATTCCTGGCTTGGAAGTAGTTCCGATGTATTTTGAGCTTGATGGAACTTTTCCCAACCATGAAGCTAATCCAATAGATTCAAAAAATTTGGTTGAGCTGCAGAAAAAAGTGATTGAAGCGGGTGCTGATTTAGGTCTTGCTTTTGACGGTGATGCCGATAGGTGTTTTATTGTTGATAATGAAGGTGAACTTGTTTCACCAAGTGCATTAACTGCTTTAATTGCAAATCAGCTCTTACTAAGCTTTCCCAAAAGCACAATCGTGCACAATTTGATAACATCTAAAGCAGTTCCGGAAATCGTAAACGAAAAAGGTGGAATTGCCGTCCGAACTAGAGTAGGGCATTCATTTATTAAACAAGTAATGGCTGAACACAATGCTATTTTTGGTGGCGAACATTCGGGACATTTCTATTTTAGAGATTTTTGGTTTGCTGACTCTGGAATGCTGGCAGCACTTTTCGCGATATCTGAGTTAGCAAAAAGTGAGCACACTTTTCATAAATTAATAAGTGATTATGCTCGCTATCCACAGTCCGGAGAAATCAATTCCAAAGTGCCCAATGTAGTTGAATCTATGGACCGAATAGTTGCAGCATTCGCGGATGGAAATCAAATAGATCGACTAGATGGCGTTACGGTAACTAGTGACCAGTGGTGGCTAAATGTTCGACCTAGCAATACTGAACCTTTGGTTCGGTTAAATGTTGAGGCGAACACCCAGGACCGGTTAGCCGAGATCACCCAAGCGGCACTAAAGGTAATTAGAGACTTTTAGTCGTTGCTGTGAGAAAGTACCGCTATGAGTATGGCAGTTGCTGATTTATTAGAAATACTTAGATGTCCAAATTCTGATCGAGGGGAATTGAGTTTGGTTGGCAATATGCTGATTTGTCAGATTTGCGATAAGCGATATGCGATTGAAAATGAAATTGTCATTATGCTTCAGGAAGCAAAATGATTATTGATGATGCACTTCTAAATCATCCAGATGCAATGGCTTTATGTGATAGCACAGAAATGTTAAAAGCAATTGCACAATCAGGTCAACAAGTTCGAGTAGCTAAACAAGCGGTTCCACCAGTTTTACTTGATTCTATTAAGTCTGAACAACCACGGACATTAATTATTGTTGGTATGGGCGGCTCTGGTATTGCTGGATTAATCGTCCAAGCGTTAGCAAACCATCGAACCACCATCCCAGTTATTGCTGTGAATTCTGATTTATTGCCTAGCTGGGTTGGCAGTAAAGATTTTGTTATCTCATGTTCAGCATCAGGAAATACTGCAGAGACACTTGCCGCAACAGCAACAGCTTTACAGCGCGGTTGCCGAGTCGTTGCAATTACATCACCTAATTCAAAGTTAGCGAATTTAGTCTCAGATAATCGAGCAGATTTAATTGAAATAGATCCAGCAGGAAGAATGCCAAGATCTTGCTTGTGGCTCTTGTTAACGCCTCAATTGATAATTGCAGACGCGCTTGGACTTGTTGACTTTAAGGCAAATCAAATCGATGCGTTGGCAAATTATCTAGATGAGCTGTCAGTTGGAAATGGACCAACAGCTGAACTAGATAGCAATGCTGCAAAAGCACTGGCTTTAGAGATTGCTGGCCATGTCACAATTTGTTGGGCAACATCTCCATTGCTTGCACCGGTTGCTTATCGATTTGCTTGTCAGCTAAATGAGAATGCAAATGCTCCAGCAATTTATGGTGTATTACCTGAGGCTGCGCATAACCAAGTAGTTTCGATGGATGGTCACTTTTTAGATAACACTGATGATTTAGACGAATTGTTTAAAGATCGAATTGAAGACCCAACAATTACTTCAACTCTTCGATTAGTGCTACTTCGAGATAGCCAAGAAAGTGAATTGGCAAAAAAGACTGCTGACTTAGTTACTGATTTGGCAATTGATCGAGGAATGTTGGTAACCACACTTACGGCCGATGAATTAGAGCCAATCCAACGAATTGCCCAGTTAACTGCCATCATTGATTACGCCTCGGTCTTCGTAGCGCTAGCTACCGGGATAGACCCAGGACCAGTCCCATTCATAATGGATTTAAAGGCTGGGCTCGCGGGAACATAACCAAAGTACGCAGAAGTTGAGTTCTCTGAGAGAATACCGCTTAACAAGACCGATGGAGTTGAAATGGCTTTAGACCTTGGCGCTGCAACGTTAAACCCAACTGCACTAGGTAACTCTGGCTATGCGCCAGATTACAAAGTTGCAGATTTATCGCTTGCTGAATTTGGCCGCAAGGAAATAAATCTGGCAGAAAATGAAATGCCAGGTCTAATGGCAATGCGAAAAGAGTTTGGTGGCAAAAAGCCGCTCAAGGGTGCTCGAATTACTGGCTCACTACATATGACAATTCAAACTGCGGTATTGATTGAAACTTTGGTTGAGTTAGGTGCAGAAGTTCGCTGGGCCAGCTGCAACATCTTTTCAACACAAGACCATGCAGCATCAGCTGTAGTTGTTGGACCTAATGGAAGTGTGGCAAAACCAGCTGGTGTTCCAGTTTATGCCTGGAAAGGTGAAACACTAGAAGAATATTGGTGGTGCACTGAGCAAGTTTTAATTTGGCCAGATGGTAACGGCCCGAACATGATTTTGGATGATGGTGGCGATGCAACATTATTAGTGCATCTTGGTTTGGAAGTTGAAAAGAGCGGCAAAATTGCAGATCCAGCAACTGCCGATTCAGAGGAGTTCGCAGTAATTTTAAAAACTCTTGCAGCATCATTAGTTGCGGATAGTCAGCGTTGGACCAAAATTGCTAAATCAATTAAAGGTGTTACAGAAGAAACAACAACTGGTGTACATCGACTTTATGAAATGGCAAAAGAGCAGCGATTATTGTTTCCAGCAATTAACGTCAATGATGCAGTAACTAAGAGTAAATTTGATAACAAATATGGCTGCCGACATTCTTTGATTGATGGTATTAATCGAGCCACAGATGTTTTAATTGCAGGTAAATTAGCTGTCATTTGTGGTTATGGTGATGTTGGTAAAGGATCTGCTGAATCACTACGCGGTCAAGGTGCTCGAGTTGTAGTTACCGAAATTGATCCAATCTGCGCACTTCAAGCTGCAATGGATGGATATACCGTAAAGACTCTTGATGAAGTAATCGGTGAAGCTGACATCATCATTACAGCAACTGGTTGCAAAGATGTTGTCACAGTTGAGCATATGCGGAAAATGCGCCATCAAGCTATTTTAGGAAACATTGGTCACTTTGATAATGAAATTGATATGGCCGGATTAGCTAAAGTTCCTGGAATAGTTCGCAATAACATTAAACCACAAGTTGATGAATGGATTTTCCCAGATCACAAGTCAATTATCGTTTTGTCTGAAGGTAGATTACTTAATCTTGGCAATGCAACTGGACATCCATCATTTGTAATGTCAACTTCATTTACAAATCAAGTGCTAGCACAAATTGAATTGTTTGGAAATACCAATGCATATCCAATCGGTGTTTACACTTTGCCTAAGCATTTGGACGAGAAGGTGGCACGTTTGCATCTATCAGCGTTAGGTGTTTCGCTGACAGAACTTACTTCAGATCAAGCAAGCTATATGGGAGTATCGGAATCTGGTCCATTTAAACCAGACCATTATCGATACTAATTTTCGCTTGCTCGTTTAAGTTCCTCAGCGAAATTCTCTTTACAGATTCGCAGATCAGTATAAAGCAAAGTAAGAATAGTTGCTGTTACTGGCAATGCTACTGCAGTTGAGATTATTGTACTTAGCGTTGCAAGAAAAGTAGCAGTGCTCGAATCAGGATTACTTGTTGATGCCGCTATTGCTGCACTTTGAGTTGGCGCTGAGAACACGCTTCCCAAAATTTGTGCTAACAATGAACTTAAAATGATATAGCCAAATACTCGCCAACTACTACCCGCTACAAGTTGATTAGAGCGAGAAAGTGCTTTGGCGATAGTAGTTTGTTCTAAAATGTAAATTAGTGCCGTAAAGGCAAGGCGAACACTGACGATGACGACTAACACGAGCGCCGCAATTAACCCAATGATTAGAAGTCCTGCGTCACATTTGGCATCACTTGCGAAACTAAAATAATAGGCACAACAGCTATGGCAGCTCCTGCGATTGCAAATGCAAAAACTACTAAAGCCAATCCAACTAAGCCAAAAACTCTTGGGCGAATGCGGGCCCAAGCTTCGCTGCTTAAAATTTTTCGACCAAGCACTGAACCTGCAGCGATATGAGTGATGACACCAGTTGAAATTACTTGCATTATCAAAGCTGAAATCAATGCAAGAGTAAAGCCCAAAATAATTATTTCAAGATTCTCAGATATCTCATCAAATGCTGCTAATAATTCTTCATTGGTCGTGGCCTCGGATGCAGCAGTTGATAACCTCTGTTCGAATTCAGATATACCAAGCAAAGTAGAGATAAAGGTAACTACTAATGAAAGTAAGCCAGCAATAAATCCAACAATCAGTCCAACAGCCAACAGCACTCGCCAGGTCATTTTGACCGTTCGAAGCAATCCAGTAAATATGTCACCTATGGCCAGCGGGCGAAAGGGAATTGAACCGGATAATGGCTGTTCAGATGATGGGTTCGCCACTTAGTCTTTGCTCCTTCAGGACTGTGCTGGAGCAGACTCTATAGGAGGTGGCACGATTACCCTATGAGTGCAGTTCGAGTGCTAGTTGTTGATGATGATTCAGCTTTGGCTGAAATGCTCGGTATCGTGCTTCGAGCCGAGGGATTTGAGCCACTTTTTTGCCCAGATGGTGGATTGGCAATTCATTCTTTTCGAACACATAAACCAGATTTAGTTTTGTTGGATGTGATGCTTCCTGGCAAAGATGGTGTGCAGATTTGTCGAGAGATTCGATCTGAATCCGGCACACCGATAATTATGTTAACTGCTAAAAATGATACCGCAGATGTTGTTCTTGGCCTTGAAGCTGGTGCTGATGATTATATTGTTAAACCATTTAAGCCTCGAGAACTAGTTGCGCGACTACGTGCACGGGCTCGTCGTGAAGGTGCTCGAGAAGTATCAGCTCTTAGCTATGGACCTTTATCTATTGATGTAAGAGGACATACGGTGAAGAAAAATGGGCTTACTATTCAGTTAACTCCGCTTGAATTTGATTTGTTGGTTTGTTTACTTCGAAAGCCAGGTCAGGTATTCACCCGAGAAGTACTGCTGCAAGAAGTATGGGATTATCGCCACCCAGCTGACACTCGATTAGTTAATGTGCATGTTCAACGTTTGCGGACAAAAATAGAAGATGATCCGGAGAATCCAACCATAATTCTCACCGTTCGCGGAGTTGGATACAAGGCGAGCGTGGCATGAAGTTACTAGCTCGATGGCGGAGATCGCTTTCGTTGCGAGTAATTGCTGGATCTAGTTTATTGATACTCGTTATCGTTATTGCATCCTCAACTCTACTTATCAATCAAGTTCGAACAGGTGTGATTGAATCTAAAGTTTCAGATTCTTTAGTTGATGCGGTTGTGGGATTGGACTTAGCAATTGACGTAGTAGAGTCATTCGGTCCTGATGTGGGATCAACTCCAACTGTAGTTGATGCAGTGGTAGCAACCCTGGCTCGCAGATCAGGAGAGCCGGCGGCATATGAAGTACTAATGCTTTCAAACGGCGGCGATCCAGAGCGATCATCTAATCTGGTGCTACCAAGTTCAGTGCCAGCAGATTTAATTTTCAGAGTATTTGCTGAAAACACTCAGCATTGGACATACACCGAAATTGACTATCTCGATGGTTCTAGTGTACCAGCTATCGCTGTTGGTGCTCCGATGAGTATTGCAGAGCAGCAGCAATATGGACTTTTTCTGTTATATCCAACTGCACAACAACAGCAAGTGGTAAATGTAGTGCAATCAGCACTATGGCTTATAAGCGTATTGCTAGCTGCAAGCTTGATAGTAGTAGTTGTCATCCTGACGCGACGAATAACAGATCCAATTCGAACTGCAGCCGATACCGCCCAAAAAATTGCTGCTGGATTACTGGATGAACGACTTACTGTCTCGGGTGAAGATGAAGTTGCCCGATGGGCAGAGTCATTTAACTTAATGACCGAATCGCTCGAGAAACAAATTAAGCGACTGGAGGATCTTTCAATCGTGCAGCAGCGATTCGTTTCCGATGTGAGCCATGAGTTAAGAACACCAGTTACGACCGTACGATTGGCTGCAGATCTTCTTCATTCCAAAAGAAATGAATTTCCTCCCGAAATTTCCCGGGCAGCAGAACTTTTGCAAGGGGAACTGGATCGCTTTGAAATGATGCTTGCTGATTTGTTAGAAATTAGCAGAATAGATGCAGGTGCTTCTCTATTACAGATATCTGAAACAAGTGTTTTTGATCTTGTACATCGAGTTATTGATTCCATACTACCGGTAGCAAACGCTGCGGGTATAAAAATAGAATTTGTCGAGGAAGCATCGAATTTAGTCATAAGTGTTGACAGTCGACGAATAGAACGTGCAATTAGAAATCTAATCACGAATGCAATAAAGCATTCAGGAACAGACCGGATTAGAATTGAAGTTGAATCTGAGCTTGATGTTTGTATTATTTCAGTGATTGATTATGGCGTCGGACTTTCAAGTGAACATAAATCTCAGGTTTTTCAGCGTTTTTGGCGAGCGGATCCTTCGCGTTCGCGAGACTTTGGCGGTACAGGACTAGGACTTTCAATTGCTCTTGAAGATATTAAGCAACATAGTGGCGAGATAAATGTGAAAGATAACGATGATAAACCCGGAACTCAATTTGTAATCACTGTTCCAGTATCTCAGAAGGCTGTGCTGAGATGAAAAAGATACTCGTTGTTATTTTATTGTTAACTGGGTGTAGCGAGATTCCAGTTTCAGGACCAGTTAATTCTGGGCTAGATATTACTAACAGTAATCGACCAGTTACAGATAGCGAATTTATAGCTCAAGGTCCGTGGCCAGGAATGTCTAAAGCTGAGATTGTCAAAGGATTTTTAGCCTCACATTCGAGCACGGTTGGCGACTATTCAATAGCCCGTAGTTATTTGTCGAGCGTAATCGCAACCGAATGGTTACCACTAGCATCAATTCAAGTTTTTGATGTTGGCTTGAGTGTGGAGGAAGGTAATGGTGACACCGTCACAGTAAGTGGGAATCGAAAGTTGTTTTTGGATGAAAATTTTCGACCCACTCTAAATCCTTTACCAGTTAGGCAAGAGATAAGTTTACTGCTGGTGCTAGAACAGGGTGAATGGCGAATCATCAACCCACCAAGTGGTTTAATTTTGAACAATAGTGATTTTCAACGTGTTTTTGAGTTAGTTCCAATATGGTTTGTTGACAAGCAAGAGTTGAGGCTTGTACCAGATTTTATTGCCATGTGGCAACAATATGATTCAGCAATACAACTTGTTAGAGCATTAACTTATGGAAGCAGTAACTGGTTGAGACCAGCAGTCACAAATTTTCTAAGTCCAGAAAACATCGGTGGATTAATTTCAATCAAGCGTGATCAAGAAAAAATTATCGTTGATATGGATGCTACAGTTTTGCGCCTAGATGAGCGTAAGCGTATTTTGCTCCTAAGTCAGTTAGCACAGTCGCTCCATGGCGTATCGGATGTTACCCAATTAGAAGTCACAGTAGGTGGGCAATTATTAACGGGTAATGGAATTACGAACCCACTATCAATCGAAGATGGAACTTGGTTTGCCCAACGAAATGTGAAGGCTACAACCGTATACGCAATATCAACTACTAATGATTTGATACAGCCATCAAGTGGTTTGCAGGTGAATTCTTGGTTATCTCAAGTCTCAGGTCCATCAAGCTTAACGATTGCCTCAGATGAACAACGAATTGCAGTATGGGTGCCAGAAAAATCAGAGATTCTTGTTGGATACCGCACCCAAAATCCCAGAACTATTCGCCAAAGTGCTGCGATAACTGGAATCAATTTTGATAGCAACGGCACTCTTTGGTATCTAGACACTTTCAATAACACTTTTTATGGATTCGATGGAACAGATATCAAAAGCACAGAAGTTAACATCACAAGCACCGGAAATTTAACCCATGCAATGGTTAGCCCAGATAATATTCGAGTTGCAATCATCACACAAGCTGGGTCAACATCTGAACTAAACATCATGCGTTTGGTGCGAACTAATCAAGGCATATCCTTAAAAGACCCGCTACGCATTACTGAAATTTCTGGTTCAATTAATGATATTGATTGGCTTAGTTCAACGCAGGTGGTTACATTAGTTCGTATTGCTAATCAATCCGAGTTTGTTGCAGTTATTGTTGATTTGGCAACCGCAGCGCAAACGGTTGTGCGCCTTCCCGCTGGGACTCAATCACTAGATGCAAATGGATTTGCAAAGTTCGTTGTCGTAGATAATGAATTGCGAATTTGGGAAAGAGTAACAAATACCTGGGAACAAATAGGAACTGGCAGAAGTGCAACATTTGCCCGCCAGTAGGAGATAATTGCGTTGACCGATTTACGCATTTTTGAATGAGACTTTTTACTCATTTTATTAACCCAATTGAGTTATCGATATGACATCGACATCGACATAGGAGTAAATTTGGTTAACGGCTCGAAGGAGGGACTATGCATATACAAATTCATAGCAAAACTTCCCACTGAAGCGATCCCTTTAAGGAAAGAGTTCAGGATTGGTTATCACGAATGGAAAGATTTGGAATTAATATTGACCGAGTTGATGTTGAAGTGAATCTAGAACAAAACCCAAGACATGGTCATGGTGCTCACAAAGTGCAGTTAACAAGTCATGGCAGTGGCCCACTAATTAGAGCAGAAGCTGCAAATAGTGACAATATTTCAGCTTTTGATATGGCGGCTGAAAAATTTGAACTACAATTGTGAAAAGCTCACGAACGTTACAAAGATGTAAAGCATAAGTCGATAAGAGAATTACCAATAATTGATACGTCCAATTCTGAACCAGAGCAACTCTCCTCTCCTGACGATTATCAGATCGTGCGAGAGAAGAATTTAGTTGCTGAAAGATTAAGTAGACAACAAGCAATTGATGCTCTGGAATTACTTGATCATGATTCTTATCTCTTCATAGATAAAGAAACTAATAAACCAGCAGTGATGTATCGCCGTCGTGGGTATAGCTATGGATTAACAATGATGGAAAATGGCAAGGCCTATCTTCATCAAATAAAAAGAACCGAGTCAGCTAAATACTGACTCAGCAATCTCTTTGGTGCGGAAGAGGGGACTTGAACCCCTACGCCCGAAAGCGCTGGAACCTAAATCCAGTGCGTCTGCCAATTTCGCCACTTCCGCCCGGCAGGAGAAGGGTAATGCAGTGCAAAAATGCTGCCGCAGCAGCCTTTATGCAAACACTTTGCAAAAAGCCAAAAAGGCTCTAAAATTGTTAAAGGAGGACTGAATGCACGCACCTGATGGCTTTATTAATGCCCCAGTTTCGCTTGGAACCGGTGTCATATCGGCTTCATTTTTGGCCGTTGCACTGAGTAAAGCTCGATCTGAATTAGATGAAAAAGCCGCACCTATGGCAGGGCTAGTAGCTGCATACGTGTTTGCGGTCCAAATGCTTAATTTTCCAGTAGCACTCGGAACAAGTGGTCACCTAATGGGTGGCGCGTTGGCTGCAATTTTGATCGGTCCTTGGACCGGGATGATTGCGGTCAGCACAGTTGTAATTTTGCAGGCTTTGCTTTTTGCTGATGGTGGGCTGACCGCACTGGGATTCAATGTTTTTAATATGGCAATTATTACTGTGATTGCTGGTTGGCTTGTATTTCAGTTATTAACGAAAGTAATTAAGGGTAGAACAGGAATTATCGCCGGTGCTTTTTTGGCAGCATTAGTTTCGGTGCCTGCATCTGCAGTCGCATTTGTTTTTCAATACTCAATTGGTGGTACAGGTACACTAGATATCGCAGATGTTTTTGTTGCGATGTTTTCAGTACACGTATTAATTGGAATTGGTGAGGGTCTTATTACTGCACTTACTGTCACAGCAGTTTTGGCCTTGCGGCCAGATTTAGTTTTTGGAGCACGTGGTAAAGTTCAAGCGAATCTTGAGATCAGAGAAAGTCAGGTTCGCTAATGCAACTTAAGAATAAATTCTTGTTAGTTGGAGTCTTTGTTACATTGCTGCTTTCAAGCGTTGTTTCTTACTATGCAAGTAGTAATCCAGACGGACTTGAAAAAGTTGCTGAAGAAAAAGGCTTTCTCGAAGATGCAACTGAACACAATCTAGGGGATTCTCCTCTTGCTGATTATGGAGTTTCTGGAGTAACAGATGATCGATTGTCAGTTGCGCTTGCAGGCGCTATTGGCGTTCTCTTAATGCTTGGAATTTCTACACTTATGTTTAGATTCTTAGCAAGACGTAAGTAACATCTAACTTTTGGGTACCAGTCAGCAACATGATATCGCGGGAAAACTTCTAATCCCGCGCCATTCCATTGTGCATCACTTGCCAGCAGAAGTTAAATTGCTAGCAATGTTACTTTTTGTATTGTTAGTCGTTTTAACTCCACTTGGAAACTGGTGGCTGTTTATCACATATCTATTGATAATTTTTACAGTTATTTTGATTGCCAAGCTACCTCCGCTTACAGTGATTAGGCGAATGGTGATAGAGGTGCCGTTTGTAATTTTTGCCGTGCTAATGCCATTTTTTTCAGCGGGACCTTATGTAAGTGTCTTGGGAATGCAGTTGTCAGAAGCTGGATTAACCGCTGGTATAGGTCTTTTGTTTAAGGGAACTATTGGTGTACTTAGTTCAATTACCTTGGCTTCCACAACACCTATGCGTGAAGTGTTATCTGGTTTATCTCGATTGAAAGTTCCAAATATGTTGGTTGAAATTGCAGCATTTATGGTGCGTTATGTAGATGTCGTGGTTGATGAGATGCGTCGGATGCGAATTGCTCGACAAAGTAGAGGATATTTTGAAACTGGAATTCGCTCATGGCCAGTAATTGCGAAAGCCGCCGGAGCATTATTTATTCGGGCTTATGAACGAGGAGAAAGAGTGCACTTAGCTATGCTATCTAGAGGGTATCAAGGAAAAATGCCAAGCTACCAAATAGCAATTGCAACAAATCAACAATGGTTAGTTGGCATGATTTTGCCAATCTCAGCCGTAGTTGTCTTAATACTTGGATGGAGAATTTCGTGAGTGAACCAGTATTAGAGATTTCTGGAGTTGCATATGCATACCCCGATGGACATCAAGCACTTTTTGGTGTTGATTTGCATGTTCATCGTGGAGAAAAAATTGCGCTGCTCGGGCCTAACGGCGCAGGAAAAACAACATTAGTGCTGCATATTAACGGAATTTTGCTGCCAGGTGCTGGCAGTGTGCGAATTACTGGTATGGAAGTTAAAACGGAAAACCTAAAACAAATTAGATCTAAAGTTGGTGTTGTTTTTCAAGATCCAGATGATCAACTATTTATGCCAACTGTTCGAGATGATGTGGCATTTGGACCAAACAATATGGGTATCACGGGTGAAGAACTAGATGATCGAGTAAATCAAGCTTTGACCGCTGTGGGAATGCAAGCTTTTGCAGACCGAGCACCGCAGCACCTTTCTTTTGGTCAGCGACGGCGAGTTGCCATTGCAACGGTATTAGCAATGCAACCAGAGATATTGGTGCTCGATGAACCTAGCTCAAATTTAGATCCGGCTGCTCGCCGTGAAATAGCTGAAATCTTGAATGAACTGGACATCACAATGTTGATGGTCACTCATGATTTGCCGTACGCCCTAGAACTGTGCCAACGGTCAGTAATTCTGAGCGCAGGCACAATTGTTGCTGACCGCAATACCTATGACTTATTGGCCGATGAAGAATTGATTAAACAGCATAGATTGGAACTGCCATTTGGCTTCAAGTTAGATCCCTCGCTCGCTAAAAAGTAGGTCATCGTAGACTTCAGTCGGAGGAAATATGTCTATTGATGACTTAGAAAACCAAGCGGAACAGGCACGAAAAAGACTTGCTGAAAGTTTGGATGAAGTTTCTGAAGCATTTTCTAAAGAAGGTATGAAACGCCAGGCATCTAATTCAGTGCGGACATTCTTTTTTGATGAAGCTGGCAATCTAAGAGTGCAACGAGTCGCAATCGCAGCAGCATCAATAGTGGTATCACTTTTTGTGCTATTTGGACGAGGAAAAGGCAAGTAATTGAGTAAAAGAAAATCTCTTATTTACTTGTTTGTCTTTCTGTTATCCATATTTTCATATTCTTCCGCAAATGCTCATGCAGAGCTAACGGGTGCTAGTCCTGCTGCTGATGAAGTAATTTCCGCATGGCCGGTTGAAGTGATATTGACTTTTAATGAGGAATTAATTTCAACTGAAGATCAACAAGTTAATGTTATAACTGTCACTGATAGCTCTGGCAGTCAGATCGATTTGCAAAACTCAAATATTTCTGGAAATAGTGTCTCGGTTGGGTTACCAACAGAAGTAAGTTCTGGCTCTTATTTTGTGAATTATCGAGTTGTTTCCAGCGACGGGCATATTGTTGAAGACAGTTATGAGTTTGTTTATGATGGTGGTGATCAAACTGCGGAAATTACGACCCAAGAAGAGCCTGAAGCAACTCCGTACATAACTCAAGAAGAAGAGTCAAGTTCTAATTTAGGTTTAATCTTAGGAATTGTTACGCTCGCCAGTTTTGTTTTAATTGCAGTCTCATTTAGAAAGAATCGTAACAAGTAGCATTATGGTTCATGCGAAACTAGCCCCTGCAGTTGCGGATGCATTAAATTCTGGTGGCGCAGTTGTGGCACTGGAATCAACATTGATTGCACATGGCTTGCCCTATCCAGATAATCTTCAAGTTGCTAAGCAACTTGAATCTGATGTTGAAAATAATGGCGCAGTTCCTGCAACAATTGCAATTATTGATGGTGAGATCAAAGTTGGATTAAATGAATCCGATTTAGAAAAAATCGCTCAGGGTGCTGAGATTAGAAAAATTGGACCACGTGATTTACCAGCAGTAATATCTAAAAAAGAGAGTGCTGCTACAACTGTTGCATCTACATCTGCTATCGCGCACAGCGTTGGCATAAAACTGTTTGCTACTGGCGGTCTTGGAGGAGTGCATCGAGATGCCAACCTCAGTTTTGATGAATCTGCTGATTTAACGACCCTTGCGCAGACTCCAATTGCGGTGGTAGCTGCGGGAGTTAAGTCAATTTTGGATGTCCTAGCAACTCTTGAGCGGTTGGAAACACTTGGTGTATTGGTAATTGGATATCAAACAAATGTTTTTCCAGGTTTTTACCAAACTGAATCTGGAATTGATTTGGAGTGGCGATTTGATTCGGCTGCAGAAATTGCTAATTTGATCAAGACCCATTCCAGCTTAAGCACGCAAAGCGCAATTGTGATTGCAAATCCCGTTGCAAAAGAATTAGAGCTACCCAAGAAATTGCACGATGATGTGTTGGCAACAGGTATGGCAGCAGCTAAAAAGGCTGGAATAACCGGCAAGGCAGCAACTCCCTTCTTATTGGAGTTTTTTCACCGCGAAACAAAGGGTGAGAGTTTGCGAGTAAATATTGACGTTGTTCGCGGCAATGCTAGCTTGGCGGCAAAGATAGCAGCTGAATTGAGTTCTTCAAGATGAGTAAGTTGATAATTGTTGGTGATGTGATGATTGACATTACTGCTGTTATTTCAACAAAACTCAATTATGCAACAGATGCACCTGGCAAGATAACCCAGCAACCAGGTGGTGCTGCTGCTAATTCCGCAGCCTGGGCTGCCGTATTTGGTGCTGAGACTGTTTTTATTGGTGGAATTGGTGATGATGATGCAGGCATTGCAGCTCGATCTGCATTAACTTCGCTTGGAATTGATACTCGATTAGTTATAGGAAATCATATAAGTACTGGCTCATGCATTTGTATTGTTGACCCTTCTGGGGAGCGCACCATGATTCCAGATCAAGGAGCAAATTCATTGCTGCAAGCGATTCATTTAACGCCAGATTTACTTGATTCGGCTAGTCACTTGCACATCTCTGGCTATACCTACTTGCAACCAACATCAAGACAAGCTGCAATTGAAATTTTGGCGAAAGCAAAATCTCACGGCCTGACAACTAGCGTTGATCCATCATCAGCAAGTATGATTGAAATCGCTGGGGTTAATCAAATGCGTAGTTGGTTAACTGTTGTTGACATTTTGTTTCCAAACTCAGATGAAGCAGAAGTGCTAACTGGGGAGCACGACTTAACTAAAGCTGCAATGCAATTACTTGAATTGGCAGGGAGTGTTGTGGTGAAAATGGGCGCTGCTGGAGCGATGCAAGTATTTAAAGATCGACCAGCAATAAAAGTTTCTGCCCCAGTGGTAAATGCTGTAGATGCAACAGGAGCTGGAGATGCATTTGTTGGCGGGTACTTAGCTACCTGGCTTAAAACTAAAGATGCTGAACTTGCAATTAAGGCAGGAGTATCTGCAGGTAGTGAATGTGTACAGTATATCGGTGCACGCCCGCAACGTTAATTTAATTGTGCGTAACCAATTGATAATGTTGAAGCGGTAATCACCCAAAGTTGGTAAGGTAAAAGTAGCCAGCCATAAAGTGCTTGGGTTTGAAACGTGATTACTATCATCGGTAAAGTTAAAACTGCAGTTATTACTAATGCTGCTGCAGCAATGGGTAAATTGTGTGGCACATAAAAGAGATATGACCAGGTCAGAGCAGCAATTACACTCAATACAAAAAATACTAACCAAATCGTTGCTTGCAGAAAGTTAGCTTGACGCGCAATAACTACACTTACAATTCCTAGCATAATGAAGTTGTATGGCCAGATAACTCCAAAAATCCAATCTGGTGGTTGAAAAGAAGGTTGCTTGAGTGAGCGGTACCAACCGGAATCGCTGCTAACCCAATAACCAGAGCCAAGTGCATAGAAAACTACCGTAACTATTCCGCTAGCGGCCAAACCAATTCGAACACTTCCCATTGCTTCACTCTAGCGGCACCAGCGCTCAGAAAACATTTTTAAAGTAGTCAATATCCAGCTGGACTATTGCATATACTGGTGCTTCTGTGTTCAAATTCTGGGCTTTATTCAACTGGAGGTGAATTGGCCGGAAAATTTGCTGGCCGGATCTTGGTATTAGGTGCTGGATCCGTTTCGTATGGCAATTTGCTAATTTCTTTGTTTAAAGTTGTACTTCCACTGCCAGCATAGGTAGTGGGAGTTTCTGCACCACTAAACTTAACCACGTGGTTCAACCCAAGTCGGTAGGCAATACCCGAACTTTTCGCTCATTAAGACACCGTAATTTTCAACTATTCTTTGGTGCAAACTTAATTGCAAATATTGGCACGTGGATGCAGCGGATCGCTCAAGATTGGCTAGTACTTGAGTTAACTGGGTCGGGCACAATTTTAGGAATAGTAACCGCGCTGCAGTTTCTGCCAGCGCTCTTTTTGAGTTTGCCAAGTGGCAAGTTAGCTGATCGAATTGATAAGCGAAAACTTCTAGTTGCTACCAATGCGCTCGCTGGCAGTACAGCTTTAGCTTTAGGCGTGTTAGTAGTTACAGATTTGATTCAAGTTTGGCATGTAATAGTAATTGCGATTTTGTCAGGAGCAGCAACTGCAATTGATGCGCCAATTAGACAAGCATTTGTTTCTGAACTAGTTGGGAAAGAAGATTTATCAAATGCGATTGGACTAAATTCTGCTAACTTTAATGCTGGCCGATTTGTTGGACCAGGACTTGCAGGTTTAATTATTGCAGCATTTGGGACTGGTCCTGCATTTTTAATTAATGCCGCAACCTATCCAGTAGTTATCGCTGCCATAGTTTTAATGAAAACACACACATTGCATAAGTTTGAACGAGCTAGTAAAACTGATGGAGTTCGTTTAGCACTTAAGTATGTTAGAAAACGCGCCGATTTGGTTGCAGTCATGACTTTAGTTTTTATGGTTGGCGCATTTGGTATTAACTTTCAGGTGGTAACAGCGCTTATGGCTCGCGTTGAGTTTGGATTGGGCGCTTCGGCATTTGGTTTGTTTGGCACCATGATTGCTGTTGGTACGGTAACAGGCGCGATAACGATGGCACGTTCAAAACAAGCACCAAAATTAGATTTCACCATTAAATCAGCTATTGCCCTTGGAATTGTTGAAGTAATTGCATCGCTGATGCCAACCTATTGGACCTTTGCTGCAATGCTGCCATTAATGGGATTTGCCACAATGATGGTTTTAACTACCGCAAATGCATTTGTGCAATCTTCAGTTCCAGATCAACTTCGTGGTCGAGTAATGGGGCTTTATTTGATGATTTTCTTAGGAGGATCGCCATTAGGTTCACCAATAATTGGCAAGATTTCACAAGATTTTGGTGCTCGCTATGGCCTAGCTGTTGGCGGGGCAGTTTGTGCTTTTGCGGCATTGGTAATTCTTCTAATAGTAAAAAAGCGAATATTAAATGCAACCGAAACATCGCTTTGATTTAACCAATCATCGGGTATTGATTACCGGTGCAGGTAGTGCTAACGGAATTGGATTTGCCACCGCAAAATTACTTTTAGATCTAGGCGCAAAAATCTATTTAACGGGACTTAGTTCGCGGGTGATTGATCGAACAGAAGAGTTAACTGAATTGGGATATCAAGCTTGGGCAGAATCTTGTGATTTAACAGATGAATTAGCAGTTAATCAGATGATAAATAATGCGGTTAAACATCTTGGCGGTATAGATGCGGTGATCAACAATGCTGGCATGGCTTCTGGTGGCAAGCTAAATGAAGCAGAACAAGGCAGCGCAATTGATTTATCTGCTACTGGCTGGGAAGCGTCGATAAATAGAAATTTAACTTCAGCATTTCTCGTTACTAAGGCAGCGATACCACATCTGAGACAATCAGGAGATGGTCGGATTGTTTTTGTTTCATCAGTAACCGGCGCACATATGGCTATGAAAAACGAAGCCGGCTATGCAGCAGCAAAAGCTGGTCTAATTGGATTAATGCGATCTGTTGCATTGGATGAAGCACCAAATGGCATCACATCAAATGCCGTTGCGCCAGGTTGGATTGCAACGCAATCCCAGTTGCCACATGAAGTAGTCGAGGGAGAGCACACCCCACTAGGTCGCTCAGCGCAGCCAATAGAAATAGCGAGTGTGATTGCATTTTTAGTAAGTCCTGCGGCAAGTTACCTAACCGGACAGACGTTAATTGTTGACGGTGGTAATAGCATTGCCGAAGAGCGAAAGGTGTAACGGTCTATGACAAATCCAGATCCAGCCAGAGGCAAAGAGGTTTTTGATTTAGATCGTGCCCATGTGTTTCACTCATGGTCAGCACAAGGACAAATTAGTCCGTTACCTATTGCAGGTGGCGAAGGTTCTTACTGTTGGGATTTTGATGGCAAGAGATATCTAGATTTTTCCAGCCAATTGGTTTTTACGAATATTGGTTTTCAACACCCGAAAGTTGTTAAAGCAATCGCTGAACAGGCAGCAACTCTTGCCACTATCGCACCTCAACATGCAAATGAAGCGCGGGGATTAGCTGCACAGAAAATTACAAATCACACAGAAGCGTCACTAAATAAAGTTTTCTTTACTAACGGTGGTGCAGATGCGGTTGAAAATGCTATTCGTATGGCGCGTATACATACCAGCCGACACAAGATTCTTTCTACCTATCGTTCTTATCACGGAAATACTGGTGCAGCTATCTCTGCAACTGGAGATCCACGACGATGGCCAAATGAATTTAGTTATGGTCATATTCACTTTTTTGGTCCATACCTATACCGCTCACCATTTTGGGCTAAGACTGAAGAGGAGGAAGCTGAGCGTGCGCTTAACCATTTAGAGCAAGTAATTATCTTTGAAGGCCCAAACACTATTGCTGCAATTTTGTTGGAGTCAGTTGTCGGTACAAATGGAATTTTGGTGCCGCCACCAGGATATCTAGCTGGGGTTAGAGCACTATGCGATAAATATGGAATTATGTGGATTGCTGATGAGGTTATGGCCGGCTTTGGTCGAACTGGTGCTTGGTTTGGTTATCAAAATTTTAGTGCTGTGCCAGATTTAATTGTTTTTGCAAAAGGAGTTAATTCAGGTTATGTGCCACTAGGAGGCGTAGTTATTTCAAATGAAATCGCAGCAACTTT